>Ga0307374_10002382_pt1 | contig 33507 bp, 26 predicted proteins | sample OX3MG_FD_202532 | JGI IMG/M metagenome (GOLD analysis project Ga0307374, IMG submission 202532) | Soil microbial communities from Risofladan, Vaasa, Finland - OX-3 | ecosystem: Environmental > Terrestrial > Soil > Coastal area > Acid sulfate soil | place: Finland: Risofladan, Vaasa | collected... | reverse complement strand
GCGCCGGCCGCCCCCGCGGGGGGCGCGGCCGGCGCCGCCGGGTCCCCCCGCCCGGCGGCGCTTTGTCGTCCGGGGCGCAGGTCATGGACCTTTCAGGCTTACGGCGTAGGCTCGCGCCATGCTCTCGCAAGCCGAAGCGCCGCCCGCCGGCGTCGATCCCGCCTTCATCCGCGCCTTTCTCGCCGCCCTCGAGGGTCGGCCCTTGGCCGCGAGCCCGGCGCAAGGCGCCTTCCTCGGCACCATCGCCCAGGACTGGCGGCGCGACGAACTCGCCGGCGTCGGCCTCGCCGACCTGGGGCGTCTGGCCGCCTCGTTCTGGAGCTTCGCCGAGCGGAGCCGCGGTCCCGCGCCGCGGGTGCGCATCGCGCCGGCGCTCGGCGGCGGCGGCGAGCCGCTCGGCCTGGATCTGGTGGAGGTCGTGCAGCCGGACGCACCCTTCCTGGTGGACAGCGTCATGGGCCAGCTCGTCGAGGCGGGCGCCGAGGTCGAGGCGATGTTCCACCCGCTGATCGACACGCCGAAGGGCCGGCGCTCGGCGATCCAGGTCTGGATCGAGCCCCTGGGCGCCGGGCAGGCGCCGGCGCTGATCCAGGCGCTGCAGGCGACCTTGGCCGACGTGCGCCAGGCGGTGGCCGACTTTCCGGCCATGCTGGCGCTGCTGGGCCGCTGCATCGCCGAGCTGAAGCGCGCAGCCCCCGAAGGCGACGCCGCGGCGCTGGCCGAAGACCTCGCCTTCCTCGCCTGGATGGACGCCGGCCACTTCGTGTTCCTGGGCGCGCGCGCCTACGAATATCCGCGGGCGCCGGACGGGAGCTACGCGGCCGAGGAGCCGAGCTTCGCCGCCGGCGCCAGCCTGGGCGTGCTGCGCGACGCCGAACTGGGGGTGCTGCGGCGCGATTCCGAGCCGGCGGTGCTGTCGGCGCGGCTGCGCGCCGACCTTGCCCACGCGCCGCCGCTCGTCGTCGCCAAGTCGAACCTGAAGTCGCGCGTACACCGGCGCGTCTACATGGATTACGTCGGCGTGCGCCGCTACGGCGCCGATGGCCGGCCGGCGGGCGAGACGCGCTTCGTCGGTCTCTTCACCGCCCAGGCCTACGACGAGCCGACCCGCGCCGTGCCGCTGATCCGCCGCAAGGTCGCCCAGGTGATGGCGCGCGCCGGCAAGCCCCCCGGCGGCCACGACGCCGTGCGGCTCGCCAACATCCTGGAGTCCTGGCCCAGGGACGAACTCTTCCAGGCGAGCGAGGACGAGCTGCTGGCGATGGCGCTGGGGGTGCTGCATCTCTCCGACCGGCCGCGGGTGAGGCTGTTCATCCGCCACGACCCCTTCGACCGCTTCGTCTCGATCCTCTTCTACGCCCCGCGCGAACGCTACGACGCCGCCTTGCGCGAGCGGGTGGGGCGGATGCTGGCCGAGGCCTTCGGCGGCCGCGTCTCGGCCTATTATCCGAGCTATTCCGACGCGCCGCTGGCGCGGGTGCACTACATCGTCGGCGTCACTCCGGGGCGCCACCCGACGCCCGACATCGGCGCGCTGGAGAGCGCCATCGTGCTGGCCGCGCGCACCTGGGCCGACGATTTCGAGGCGGCGGCGCGCCGCAACCTCGAGCCCGACGGCGCCGCCGCCGTGCTCGCGGTCTGGGCCAGCGCCTTCCCCGTGGGCTACCGCGACCGCTATCACCCCGCCGAAGGCCTCGCCGACGCCGCCGAGTGCGCCCGGCTGGGGCCCGAGGCGCCGCTCGGCGTCAGGGCGTTCCGCCAGGCGGGGGATTCGCCGCTGAGCTTCCGCCTCAAGCTCTACCGGGCGGGCGAGGCCGTCGCCCTCGCCGACGTCCTGCCGATCCTGGAGGACATGGGGCTGAAGACCCTCTCGGAGGAGGGCTTTCCCCTGGCGCCGGCCGCCGCGGGCGACGACTTCGCCACCGTGTGGGTGCATGAGTTCATGCTCGAGGATCCGCGCGGCGAGCACCTGAAGCTGGAAGACATCAAGCCGGCGTTCGAAGCCGCCTTCGTCGCGGTGTGGACCGGTCTTGCCGAGAGCGACGGCTTCAACCGCCTGGTGCTGGAGCTGAGCTGTTCCTGGCGCGAGGCGGCGCTGATCCGGGCGCTCGCCCGCTATCGCCAGCAGTCGGGCCTCGATCCCAGTCCGGCCGTGCAGCAGCAGGCGCTGAGCGATCATCCGCAGGCGGCGCGGCTGATCCTGGAGCTGTTCCGGGCGCGCCTCGACCCGGCGACGGGCGAGTCCCTGCGCCGCCGCGCCGCCCAGGCCCGGGCGCTGCAGGCCCAGATCGAGACCGCGCTGCAGGCGGTGCAGAGCCTCGACGCCGACCGGGCGCTGCGGCGCCTGGCGGCGCTGACGGGCGCCATCCAGCGCACCAACTTCTACCAGAAGGACGGCGCCGGGCGCGACAAGCCCTACATCAGCTTCAAGGTGGCGGCCCGCGAACTCGCCGACCTGCCGCATCCAAGGCCCTTCCGCGAGATCTACGTGGCCTCGCCCGTGGTGGAGGGGACGCATCTGCGCCTGGGCCCCATCGCCCGCGGCGGCCTGCGCTGGTCGGACCGGCGCGACGATTTCCGCACCGAGGTGCTGGGTCTGGTGAAGGCCCAGCAGGTCAAGAACGCGGTGATCGTGCCGGTGGGCGCCAAGGGCGGCTTCTTCCCCAAGCGCCTGCCCAAGGGCGGCTCGCCCGGCGAGGTGCGCCAGGCCGCGATCGAGGCCTATCGCCTCTTCCTGTTCGGCCTGCTCGACCTCACCGACACCATCGACGCCGCCGACGCGGTGGTCCACCCCAAGGGCGTCGTCGTCCACGACGGCGAGGACCCCTATCTGGTGGTGGCGGCCGACAAGGGCACGGCGAGCTTTTCCGACATCGCCAACGAGGTCGCCGAGTCCTACGGCCTGTGGCTGGGCGACGCCTTCGCGTCCGGCGGTTCGGCGGGCTATGACCACAAGGCCATGGGCATCACCGCCCGCGGCGCCTGGGAAAGCGTCCGGCGCCACTTCCGCGAACTCGGCAAGGACATCCAGAACCAGGATTTCAGCGTGGCCGGCGTCGGCGACATGTCCGGCGACGTCTTCGGCAACGCCATGCTGCTGTCGCCCCACATCCGCCTCGTCGCCGCCTTCGACCACCGCCACGTCTTCCTCGATCCGGATCCGGATCCGCAAACGAGCTGGGCCGAGCGCAAGCGCCTCTTCGATCTGCCCGCTTCGTCCTGGGACGACTACGACCGCACGCTGATCTCGCCGGGCGGCGGCGTGTTCGCGCGCACGGCCAAGCGGATCGCCCTCGGCGACGCGGCCAGGGCGCTGCTCGACCTCAGGGCCGACGCGGCGACCCCCGCCGAGGTGATCGCCGCCATCCTGAAGGCCCGGGTCGAGCTGCTCTATCTCGGCGGCATCGGCACCTATGTGAAGGGCGCGGGCCAGAGCCAGCTCGACGTCGGCGACAAGGCCAACGACGCGGTGCGCATCGACGGCCGCGACCTGCGCTGCAAGGTGGTGGGCGAGGGCGCCAACCTCGGCTTCACCCAGGCCGGCCGCATCGAATACGCCCTGGCCGGCGGCCGGATCGACACCGACGCCATCGACAACTCGGCCGGCGTCGACACCTCCGACCACGAGGTCAACATCAAGATCCTCGCCGGCATGGCCGAGCGCGCCGGCAAGCTGACGAGGGCCGATCGCGACTCGCTGCTGGCCACCATGACCGACGAGGTGGCCCGCCACGTGCTCGCCCACAACTACGACCAGGGCCTGGCGCTCTCGATGCTCCAGGCCGAGGCCGTCCAGGAACTGGGGGCGCACGCCGCCTTCATGGACCAGCTCGAGGCCAAGGGCCGCCTCGACCGCGCCCTGGAAGGCCTTCCGGGCGCCGCCGAGATCGCCGCGCGCGCCAGGGCCGGCCGCGGCCTCACCCGCCCCGAGCTGGCCGTGCTGCTCGCCTATGGCAAGCTCGACTTCTTCGACGACGCGATCGCCAGCGCCGCGCCGGACGATCCGCACTTCCTTTCGACCCTGAAGGCCTATTTCCCCGCCGGGCTCGGGCGCTTCGAGGACGAGATGCGCCGCCATCGGCTGCGCCGCGAGATCATCGCCACCAGCATCGGCAACGAGATGGTCAATCTCTGCGGCCCGACCTTTCCGGCCAGGCTGATGGCGGCGGCGGCCTGCGACGCCGCGGCGCTGACGGTGAGCTTCGAGGCCGCCCGCCAGGTGCTGCGCCTCGCCGACGCCTGGTCGCGGGTCGCGGCGCTGGACGGCCGGGCGCCCGCCGCGGCCCAGACCGCGCTCTATCGCGAACTCGCCTACGTGCTGCGCGGCCAGACCTTCTGGCTGGCGCGGCGCTGCGTGCGCGCCCCCGCCGACGTCGCGGCCCTGGTGGCGGCCTACCAGGGCGCCGCCGACGAGCTGAAGGGCCTGTTTCCCGCGGTGCTGTCGGCGTTCGAGCAGAGGGCGGCGCTGCGCCGCGCCGGCGCCTGGATCAAGGCGGGCGCGCCGGCGGATCTCGCCCGCGCCGTCGCCCTCTACCGGCCGCTGACGCTCTCGGTGACCCTCGCCGACCTCGCCCGCGAACTCGGCTGGCCCATGGCCGTGGCGGCCCGGCTCTACCACGCCCTGGGCGGCAGCTTCGGCTTCGACCGGCTGCGCGCCGCCGCCGCAGCGCGGCCGGCGGGCGACGCCTACGAGCGCCTCGCCGTGCGCCGCCTGATCGAGGACCTGATGGACGAGCAGGCGAGCCTGGCGCGCGCGGTGATGACCGAGGCCGGACCGCCCGCCGGCGCCGATGGCCCCGAGGCCGCCACGGCGGCGCTGGCCCGCTGGAGCGCCGGCCGCGCCGCGGCCGTGCGCCAGGCGCGCGCCACCATAGCCCAGATCGAGAAGGACGGCGCCGACTGGAGCTTCGCCAAGCTCACCATCGCCAACGCGGCGCTGCGGCAGCTGGGATAGGCGCGCGCCGGTGTCGGCGCGGGGCTCGTCGTGCTATGCAGCCCCGGCCGTCGGCGCGGCGGCGGCTCTGACGAGGGGAAGGACGTGGCCTGGGGTTTGCGCAGCCTGGCGCTCGGCGCCCTCCTCGGCGGCCTGGCCGCCGCTCCCGCCATGGCCGCCCCCGCGCGATACTGGTTCATCGGCGCCTCGGTGGGCGGCCGCGTGATCGAATACATCGATGCCGCCTCGGTGGCGGGCGAGGGCGCGTCGAACCGATCGGCGACGCTCCAAGCCGTGCACGAGGGTCCGGCGACTTCGGCGGCGGGCGCGGCCAAGTACGACGAGAAGACGGTCCTCTATGATTGCGCCGCGCGGACCTATGCGGTGAAATCCGTGAACACCTATTCGAAGGACGGCAAGCGGCTCGGAGCGACTTCCAGCCCGACGCTGGCGTGGCGGCCGACGAAGTCGGACGCCCTCGCCGGCGCCGAAGCGGCGTTCGTCTGCGGCGACGCCGCGGCGAGGCTGAAGCGTTTCTCGTCCATCCAGGGCGATCCGGTGGCGAACGCCGACGCGCTCTATGCCGTCGTCTCCACGCACTGACCGGCGCGTTGGCGAACCGGTTGGGCGCGCCCTTTCCACCCCCGCGCCGCTCGCGGGGAAGGGTGAAGCGGATGAATCTCGGGCGCCGGCGGGCGAGCGTCGGGGTCTAGTAGGCGGCGGGGTGGAAGGGTCCCTCGAACGCGGTGCGGACGAGGATGCGCAGGTCGAGCGAGAAGGACCAGGCGCCGATGTAGTCGAGATCGAGGCCGATGCGTCCGGCCATCGCCTCGATCGTCGCGGTGCGGCCGCGGAAGCCGCAGACCTGGGCGAGGCCGCTGATCCCCGGGCGCACCAGGAAGCGGCTCCGGTAGTCCGCGATCCTGGCGCCGTAGTAGCTGTCATGCGCCAGGGCGTGCGGCCTCGGACCCACCAGCGACATCTCGCCCTTGAGAACATTGAGCAGCTGGGGAAGCTCGTCGAAACAGGATTGCCGCAAGAACAGCCCCAGGCGCGAAACGCGGGGATCGTCGCGACAGACCTGCGCCACCTCGCCGTCCGCGTCGGCGTTCCTCAGCGTCCTGAACTTGTAGATCCTGAACGGGACGCCGCCGCGGCCGGTGCGCCATTGCCGGAACAGCGGCGGCCCGGGACTCTCCAGCACGATCATCAGCGCAATGAGCGCCAGGAGCGGCGCGAGCAGCGTCAGGCCGACGAGGGCGCCGGCGACATCGACGAGCCGCTTCAGCCTGGAAGCGCCGATCCTGCCGGCGCCGAGGCGCAGCGTCTCGGCCGCGCGGACCTCGGGACGCCATGGCTCGAGCGCGGGCCTGGCGACCTTGGCCCAGCTGCGCCGGGCCCAGGCGTCCGGCGGCCAGGCGTCGTCTGGCCACGCGCCGTCTGGTCCGCCGTCTTGCGGCCAGGCGTCCTCCACCGTCGCGGGCGACCGCGCGGCGCGGCGCGCCGTACCATCGAAGCGTTGCGGGGCCTCGAGCGTCGACATGTCAGCCCCGGCGCGCCATGAAGGTGCGCATCCCCGCCTCCCGTTCGCGCCATCGAACCGCGGCGCCAGCCACAACACCCTTAACGGTTCTTTAACCGTCCACGGTAGAGCTGACAACTCTCAGGAGAGAATCCCGCAGCAACGCAGCGCGCCGCGACGCGCTCGAGCGGCCCCGCCCAGAGTCTTGCGGCGCATGCGGCCAGTCGAATTTCAGTCGTGAGCGGGCGCCGGGCCGCCAGGGCAGGGTCGCGGACGTGGTTAATCGGCCATGCCGCCGCCAACGGTCACGATATGTTCGTCGCCGAGGGGAGCTTCTTGCGCCTGATCGGACGCGGCGCCCGATCCACTGATCACGTTCGCTTGAGCGCGCCGGCGCGCGCCTGGATGACCTTGCGCTCGGCGCCCTGCAGCCGCACCGCGGTGAGAACGCCGGTCGCATAGGCGCCGGTGTCGATGCCGATCCGGCGCGGGCCGAGCGTCGGCTCGTCCTGCGGCGTGTGGCCGTGGACGACGATCGCCGGGAACGGCGCCTTCGAACGCAGGAACGCATCGCGGATCCAGAGCAGGTCGCGTTCGCGCTGACGCTCGATCGGCGTCCCGGACCGCACGCCCGCATGCACGAAGACGTGGTCGCCGAAGCTCGCCCAGAGTTCGAGATTGGCCAGGAAGGCGCGGTGGCCGGCGGGCAGGGCGGCGCCGAGCGCCTGGCGCGCCGCCTCCCACGCCTCGCCCTGAGAGCGCATGGCCGGCGGCGCGACGCCGTAGGAGGCCAGCGTCTTCAGCCCGCCGAACTGCGCCCAGGTCGGACCGGCGCCGGCGTCCTGGAGGAAGGCCAGCAGCATCTCCTCATGATTGCCCTTCAGCGCCCGCACCTCGAAGGCGCCGCCCTGGAGCGCGATCACCTGGTCGATCACGCCCCTGGAATCGTCGCCGCGGTCGACGTAGTCGCCGATGAACACCAGCACCGGCGGCTGCGCGGGCGCGAGGTCGGCGGCGTCCCGGGCGATGGCCCGGAGAAGCGCGCTCAAGAGCTCGGCGCAGCCGTGGATGTCGCCGACCGCGTAGACGACGCGCCCATCCGTCGACGGCGTAGGCGGGTCAGGCTCGCGGCGGGCGGACGATCTCCAGCAGAACGGCACGGGGATCCTGTGGCGGCTTCAGGCGGGGCTCGCCCTCGCCCTAGCACGACTTGGGCCCTGCCCGTGAGCCCAGGCCCGCAAGCCAGCATGCCGCCGCGCCGGCTCGGATGAACGGCCTCTCTACGCGGCCGTGCGCGTGAATAGCTCGTTCACCACATGTAGAGATCTGGCTTAGTTAGCGAGTAATATTCTCCGCGGATTGTCTATCCCATCTGATATTGGCGTAATTCCTCGTTCACCATCCGAGGTCAGAAATCGTTATTGTAGACTAACCATCGTTCACCCTGTCGGTTACCCAGGTTTTCAGACTTGGTCGCTAGGTTCTTCGCGAAGCCGGAGACGTCCACCCCCCTGGGGCGGGCCGCTTCGGACCGACGGAGACGCCGATGCCGAACCGGCCAATCGTGTTCAAGCCCGGCGTGGCGCCGCTGGCGGGGCTGGCCTGCGCCGCCGCCCTCGGCGGCTGCGCCGGTCTGGGCGGGGGCGTTCCGGGGATCGCGGACGCAGCGCTCCAGGCCGGACCGGCCCCCTCGGCGGCCGCGGCCGGCGACTTCATGGGTCTCGGCGATCCCGCGCCCGCGCCGCTCGGGTTCCTGAACTTCTGCGCCCGCCGCCCCGACCAGTGCGATCTCGCCGACGCGCAGGCGCCCGAGGCCGGGACGGGCGCCGGCGAGCGCCAGCGCCAGCTTTATGCGCGCTATTACTGGCCGCTGATCTTCAAGCCGGCCGGCGGCATGGATGCGCGGCTGATCCCGACATCGGGAGACGAGGCCGCCGTCGCGCCGCCGCTGCGCCCGGCGGGCCTGGGCTACGACTGGTCGCGGGTCTTCGGCGCGGCGCCGCGCGATGCGCCCGCGAGCGTCGAGCCGCTGGCCATGGCCGCGCCGGCCGCCATGGTCCTGACCTGGGCGTCGAAGCCCGAACCCGCCCCTGAAGCCGCGGCTGAGTCCGCCCCCGACATCGCGGCCCCGCAGGCGCAGAGCGATGCGCTCCCGGCGCTCCTGCCGACGGCGCCGTCCGGCGGCCCGGCGGCGCCGCTGCCAGTGACGCGGCGGCTGATGCGCACGCTGGCTTCGGTGAACGCGAGCGTCAATCACGCCATCCGCTACGTCAGCGACGAGGCGCTCTACGGGACCAGCGACTATTGGACCCTGCCGCTCGAAGCCGGCGGCCCGGGCGCGGGCGACTGCAAGGACTATGTCCTCGAAAAGCGGCGCGCGCTCGCGGCGGCCGGCGTTCCGGACGCCGATCTCTCGATCGCCATCGTGCGCACCTCCTGGGGCGTGACCCACGCGGTGCTGCTGGTCTCCACCGAGCGCGGCGAACTGGTGCTCGACAGCCTGGCGCCGGACATCCGGCCGTGGCGCCAGGCGCCCTACACCTGGCTGGAACGCCAGGCGCCCGGCCGGCCGCTCGACTGGGTCAAGGTGGTCAGGTCGCCGCGCACCTAGCCCGCGTCGCCAGTCACCGAACAGGTTAAGGAATTGCAAACGTCGCCGGACGTGATAATGGATCGGCGGCATGACGGCTGGGCTTCAGGGGCTGCTGGTTGCGCCTGGACGCCGCTCAGTAACAGCCGGTCTCGTTGCCCTCTCGGGGCCGAGATCATCTGCGTTCCGATTGGCGTGACCACTGCAAATGCGATTGTCGGCCCTCCAGTTGTCGCCTCATGCGCCCAAGGTCATGGCGGTCGCGGGCGCGGGTCTCATCGCGCTCGGCGTTCTCATGGCGCGCCCGTTCGCCGTCCCGGCCCCTGCTGCGTTCCCGCACGCGGCGTCCAAGCCGGTTCAGGCGCCGGCGCCGGCCGTGCCTGCGCCCGCGCCAACGGCCCCTCAGGCCTTCCAGCCGCTGACGCCGCAGCAGGCGGCGGCCTTCAACGCCAGCATCCCGATCTCCACCCTGCCCAACCCGCCGGCGGCGCCCTTCAGCCTGGGCGACGTCTCGGCCACGGACCGGCGCCGGGCGCTCGATTGCCTGGCCATGGCGGTCTATTACGAGGCGGCCTCGCAAGGCGACGCGGGCGAAGCGGCGGTGGCCCAGGTGGTGCTCAACCGGGTCCGCAATCCCCTGTTCCCCAAGACCATCTGCGCGGTGGTGTTCCAGGGCGCCGACCTGCCGACCGGCTGCCAGTTCACCTTCACCTGCGACGGCTCGCTGGCGCGCCCGCCATCGCCCGGCGGCTGGAAAGACGCCGTCGCGATCGCCCGGCGCGCGCTCGACGGACATGTCGCCAGGGAAGTCGGCGAGGCCACCCACTACCACACGATCTGGGTGGTTCCGTACTGGCAGCCCAGCGTCGTCAAGCTGACGCGCCTGGGCGCCCACATCTTCTATCGATGGAGGGGCGGCGTCGGCCGGCCGGGCGCCTTCACCGCCAGGTACGCCGGCGGCGAGATGCTCCCGGCGCTTCCGGGGGTGATCGGCGCCGACCTCGCCGCCCTGAAGGCGCGCGATCACGCCGGCGCCGCTGCCGTCGTGGCGACGCCGATCGCCCGAGCGAGCCTCGCGGTGGCGGCCGGGCCGCCCGCCCCGATCCAGCTCGCCCAGGCGACGGCGCCGCCCCGGCTGGCGCTCCCGCCCGCCCAGCCGCAGCCGACCAGCTACTTCGGCCACCGCCAGCCCGACGGCCGCCCGCCGCTGAGCTGGTGAGCGCACCCAGAGGGCCGTCCCTCAGCGCGCCCCGGCGAGCAGCAGAGCGGCGGCTAGATGGCCGGCGGGATCGCGGATGGACCGGAGGCGCGCCTTCATCGCCGGCGCCAGCCTCGGATCGGCAAGGGCGACCTGCGCCTCGGTCAGCACCTGCTGGCGCAGCGGCGGCGTCAGCGCCGGCCAGTTCTCCAGGGCGAAATCGACCCGCCAGGTCGCGTCGCGAAGATCGAAGAAGCTGACCTGGTAGGATTGCTCGAGCGCGGCGACGCCGGCGGGCGTCAGGGCGTGGCGGGCGGTCCGGTCCGCATAGGCGAGCGCAGTCCAGCTCCGCGGGCTGGCGGGATCGGCGCGGACGAGACGCAGCGCCGCCTTGCGCCGCGCCGCCGCGGGGGCATCGACGCCGAGACCGTTCCAGGCGCGCTCGGCGGCGGCCTTGTCCACGAAAGGATAGGTGGCGTCGCCGGCGTAGCCGCTGGCGACGAAGCCCTCGTAGAGCAGGCCGCTCGCATAGACGGCCAGCGCCGCCGAGACGACCGCCACCGACCACGCCTTCCAGTTCAGCGATCTCACCTGGCCCCGCGGCGCCGATGCGACTGGCGCGCGGCGGCTTGCCTCGCTGTAAGCCAATCGCGAAGCGGCTATGCTAGAAGAACCGGAAACGGCTTGGAAGCGGTCACCCTGAGGAGGTGCTGGAGCATGTCGCGTTGGTTGCTGGCGCTTTCGTTGACGATGGCGTTCTGCGGGGCCGCGCAGGCCCAGTCCGCGGCTTCGCTGAAGCCGGCCTCGGTGGACGCCGCCACGAGCGCCGCGGTCGCGGCGCCTCGCGCGCCGCCGGGGCAGTTCGCCTATCGGCTGGGCTCCGGCGACAAGCTGCGCATCATCGTCTTCGGAGAGAAGTCGCTTTCGGGCGAGTTCCTGGTGCCCGGCGACAGCGGCGCCATCGGCTTTCCGCTGATCGGCGACGTGCAGGCCGCCGGGCTGACGGTGTCGCAGCTCGCCGACGAACTGGAGAGCAAGCTGCGCGACGGCTTCCTCAAGGACCCGAGGGTCAGCGTCGAGGTGCTCAACTATCGGCCCTACTACATATTGGGCGAGGTGGTGAAGCCGGGCGAATATCCCTACAGCGACGGCCTGACTGTCCTGAACGCCGTCGCCACGGCCAGCGGGTTCACCTACAGAGCCGATACGCGCAAGGTCTACATCAGGCACGCGAACGCGAGGCATGAAGTCGAATCCAAGCTCGCCTCGACCACGCCCGTGGAGCCGGGCGATACGATTCGCATCGGCGAGCGGTTCTTCTGACGCGCCCGGATTTGTGTTGTCCGTCATGCGCTAAGCTGATAGCTTAGCTGCGATTGCTACTGACTGGACGGGGCTGTGTCATGATCAAATGGGGTCGCGCTCTGGGCGCAGCGTCGCTGGCGGCGCTCCTCGGGGCCATGGCGGCGGGTCAGGCGTTCGCAACGCCCACCTCGGTCGACGTCAGCCACACCCAGGTCCAGGTCATGGACAAGGAATTCATCGTCGCCCTGAACGCGCTCGGCTGTTCGGCGACGCCGGCCGAATACATCGCCGCGCTGCAAGGGGCGATCAGCAAGTCCGGTCAGTCGCCGGTGGTGGTTCGCGCCGCGCTGCGGGCGCTCGTCGTCTGGCCCAAGCTGTGCGGGACCCAGAGCGAGGCGATCGCCAATGTCGATCGCACCGTCGCCCTGGCCATGTCGGGCCAGAGCGTGCCCGCGGCGCAGGCCCTGCTGGGCCAGGGCGGCGCGGGTGGGCCGCCGAGCTTCGTCAGCGGCGGCGGCACGGACTACACGACGCCCTGAGGGGCGACGACAACGATCAAAGGGGGGTGAGTTGAGATCGGCGCCGACGAGGACTTTCGCCGGAGGCACGCGGGGCCTGCGCTTGCTGCTGGCGGGCGCTTGCGCCTGCGGTGCGCTGGCGATCGCCGGCCAGGTCTGGGCGCAGGAGATCGATCCGAACGACGTGCCGGTGCAGTCCGCGGGCAGCCTGCAGAACAACATCGCCCCGGTGCAGGCCACCAACATTCTGGAAAACAACGGCGTCAGCGAAACCAACGGCATCGATTCCAGCAGCTACGACCGCGGGCGCAACGTCAGCGTCCAGCAAAGGCCGCGGCCCGACTACGACGCCATCGGCCTGCACGTGCCGGGCTTCATGATCTATCCGAAGGTCGATCTCGGCCTCGCCTACGACGACAACATCCTTGCGGTGCAGTCGGGCGGGGTCGGCGACGAGATCTTCACCGCCACGCCGGAGATCGACTTCAACTCGACCTGGTCGAGGAACGGGCTGGCGGGGTGGCTCAGGGCCTCGCAGGATCTGTATTTCCAGCACACGGGCGAGGACGCCACCGAGGCCGATGGCGGCCTGGAGGGGCGGCTGGATCTCGGCAACTCCGACCTGCGCGCCGGCGGCCAGTACGGCCGGTTCGTGCTGCCGCGCTGGGCCTCGAACAACATCGGCCTGCCGGTGCACCGGATCCTCTACAATTACGGCGCGGCCAACGTGCAGTTCGAGCACGAATTCGCCCGGGTGCGGCTGTCGGCGCGCGCCGACTACCAGGACTATACCTATTTCAACGGCGCCACCTCGGCCGGCGCCGTGGTGTTCGAGCGTGACCAGAACCATTACGTGGTGACCGGCAGCGGCAAGGCCGAGTTCGCGGTGAGTCCCGACACCGCCGTCTACGTGACCGCCGAGGGCAACGAGCGGCGCTTCGACCTGCAGCCGCCGACCGTGTCGTTCACCCGCAACTCCAGCGGCTTCGAGGTCGATGCCGGCGCCAATTTCGACATCACCCACCTGACGCGGGGCGAGATCCAGATCGGCTACCTCGACCAGAGCTACGTCTCGCCGCTGTTCCGGCCGATCCGCGGCCTGGGCGGCATGGCCCAGCTCGAATGGTTCCCGACCCAGCTCATCACCGTCACGGTGCGCGGCTCGCGCGCGGTGGGCGACGCCGGGGTGATCGGCTCGGCCGGCTATCTCACCTCGAACGCCAGCGGCCAGGTCGATTACGAACTGCTGCGCAACGTCATCCTCAGCGGCAACCTGTGGGACGACCAGGACAAGTACAACGGCGTCGATCGCACCGACGACCGTCTGGGCGCCGGCGCCTCGGCGAAGTGGCTGCTAAACCGCCACCTTGGCCTGACCTTTGCTTACACCTACGATCACCAGTCCTCCCACGGGACCGCCGCCGGGCCCTCGTTCAATGACAACCGCGTCTCCGTCTCCGCCATCGTCCAGTACTGACGCCAAAGGGCGCGTGTGCGTGCGTTCCAGCATACCGAAGCTGCAGTCGCGCCTCCGCGCGTTCCCACACGGCGTGTCTAGCCGGGATGAGCGGTTCGGGGTGAAGCGAGCGCTTGATGCGGGCGGCGCCGCGAAGCCCCAGCAGATGGACATCGCATGAACGCCCCAAGCCTGAAGCTCGCCGCCGCGGCCCCGGCCGAGGCGCCGCCGGCGGCGCGCGACCTCAACCACCTGATCGCCATGTTCCGGCGCCGCTCCAAGGTGTTCGCCGCCGTGGCCGTGCTGATCCTGGCGGCGGTGGTGCTGGTGACCTTCCAGATCACCCCCCGCTACACCGCCACGGCCAAGGTGGAGATCGACACCCGCAAGCACGATGTCGCCAACATCGAGGAGGTGGTCTCCGGCCTTCCCGCCGACAGCGGCGTGGTCGATACCGAGGTCGAGGTCCTGAAGTCGCGCTCGCTGGCCGAGCGCGTCGTCACCGGCCTCGGCCTCGACAAGGATCCTGAGTTCAACGCCCGACTGCGCCCGCAGAGCCTGGCGGACTCGACGCTGGCGCTGCTGGGCCTGGGCGAGGCCGCGAGCCGCGGCGGCGGCGCGCTCCAGCGCATCAAGGACCATGAGGCGGTGGTCGACGCGGTGCTGAAGCGCCTCACCGTCCAGCGGCTCGGCCTCACCTACGTCATCGACGTCGGCTTCGCCTCCGAGGACGCCCAGAAGGCGGCGATCATCGCCAACGCCTTCGCCGACAAGTACCTTTCGGACCAGCTGCAGGCCAAGTACGAGGCCACCCAGCAGGCGACCCAGTGGCTCGACGACCGGCTCTCCGAGCTGCAGCCGCAGGTGGAAGCGGCCGAGACCGCGGTGGAAAGCTACAAGGCCCAGCACGGGCTGCTCGCCTCGGTGGGCTCCAGCCTGACCGAGCAGGAGATCTCCAGCCTCAACGAACAGCTGGCGCAGGCCAAGGCCGACCAGGCCGAGAAGGACGCGCGGATGCAGACCGCCCAGGCGGAGGTGAAATCCGGCTCCAACGGCGGCAACCTCTCCGGCCCGCTCGGCTCGCAGACCATGATGCAGCTGCGCACGCAGCAGGCCGAGGCCAGCGCCAAGGTCGCCGACCTGCAGACCAAGTACGGCCCGCGCTATCCGGAGGTGCAGCGCGCCGAGCGCGAACTCGCCGACATCGGCGCCCAGATCAACCAGGAACTGGCGCGCCAGGTGTCCAACATCCAGGCCGAGGACCAGGTGGCCCGCCAGCGCGTCGCCTCGCTCGAGTCCAGCCTCGGCGGCGCCAAGGGCGTGCTGATCGGCAACAACGCCGCCTCGGTGCAACTCGACGACCTGCAGCGCAAGGCCTCGGCCGCCAGCACGCTCTACGACAGCCTGCTGAACCGCGCCAAGCAGACCTCCACGGACCTCGGCAGCCAGCAGTCCGACGCCCGGGTGGTGTCGCGCGCCAAGATCCCCGTCAAGCCCAGCTATCCCGACAAGGCGCTGAACCTCGCGCTCGGCCTGCTGCTCGGCCTCGCCGGCGGCCTCGGCGCGGTGTTCCTGATGGAGGCGCTCGACGCCGGCCTCACCACCTCCGAGGACATCGAGCGCTTCTTCGGGCTGCCGCATCTGGGCGCGGTGCCGCTGCTGGCCAGCACCATCGACGACAAGGGCCCGAGGCTCTCGGCCGGCGACCAGATCGTCGCCAAGCCGCTGTCGGCGTTCTCCGAAGCCTTCCGCAACCTGCGCGCCTCGATCCTGTTCTCCAAGATCGATGCGCCGGTGAAGGTGGTCGTGGTGACTTCGGCGCTGCCCGGAGAGGGCAAGACCACCACCAGCTTCTGCCTGGGCAAGTCGATGGCGCTTTCGGGCGCCAAGGTGGTGGTGGTCGACTGCGACCTGCGCCGGCGCAACGTCAACAAGCTGCTCGGCATCGAGCCGGCCAGCGGCCTCATCGAGGTGCTGCAAGGCGCGGCCCGGCTCGAGGACGTGCTGGTGGAGGACGAGGCCTCGGGGGCCTGGTTCCTGCCGCTGGCCAAGTCCGTCTACACCCCCAAGGACCTCTTCGGCTCCAACGCCATGGACCGGCTCATCGAGGAGCTGCGCCGGCGTTTCGACTTCGTGCTGCTCGACACCGCCCCGGTGATCCCGGTGTCCGACACCCGGCTGCTGGCGCCCAAGGCCGACGCCGTGGTGTTCCTGGTGCAGTGGCGCAAGACGCCGCGCAAGGCCATCGACGCGGCCTTCGCCCTGCTGCGCTCGGTGGGCGTCGAGCCCGCCGGCATCGCGCTCACCCTCGTCGACGTGCGCGAGCAGTCCCGTTTCGGCTATGGCGACGCCGGCTACTACTATCGCTCGTACCGCAAGTACTACGCCACATGAGCGCCCCGGTGGACACGCCTGCCGGGGCATGGCTTCTCCCCGAGGGGGACGCGAGCCGGCCCGCCGTCCGGGCGGGCTGACCGCATGTCGGGCGGACGCGCAGAGGCGGCGCGGGCGTGGACGGCGCCCCTGATCGCCGCGGTGCTGGTCTTCGGCGGCCATCTGGCCCTCGGCGCCAACGCCACCAGCCTCGCCCTGGGGCTCTGCGCCGTCTGGTTCGCGTTCCTGGCCGTGCTGCTCGCCGCCGCCCCCTGGGCGCGGCGGGCGCTGCAGCGCGCGCGCCTCGGCCTCGTCGGCGCGCCGTTCGCCTGCGTCCTCGTGCTCGCCATCCTCTCGCTCACCCCCGCGGGCGTCGGCGGACCGCAGCCGATCTGGCGCCAGGTTCCCGGCGCGCTGGCGACCGTCTCGCTCGATCCCTACGCAACGCTGGTCCAGATCGTCCTCGTCCTGGCCCTGGCGGCGGCGTTCGTCGCCGGCGTCGCCCTCGGGGCCGACGAGGAACGCGCCCGGCGGACCCTGCGCAGCCTCCTCCTCCTCGGCATGGCCTATGGCGCCTGGGCCTTCGCCGACCACGCGATCAGCCCGGCCCTGCTCTTCGGCGCGCCGCGCCCGTTCGAGCCGGACCGGCTCTCCGCCTCTTTCGGCAGCGCCAACACCGCCGCCACCCTCTTCGGCGCCCTGACGCTGCTGGGGCTGGTCGATCTTTCCGGCGCCTACCGGGCGGCGAGGCCCGGCGGCGCCTTCCAGGCCCGCGACCTGCAGCGCCTCGCGCCCGCGCTGGTCCGGCCCCTGATCGCGCTCGCGCTGGCCGCGACCTGCCTCGTCCTCACCCAGTCGCGCGCCGGCATGCTGGCGACCGCCGCCGTCGGCGTCGCCCTGGTCGGCGCCCTGGCGATCACCCGTGCGCGGACCGGCGCCGTCGCCGCGCCCCTGGTGGGCGCCGGCGCCCTGGCGGCGGGCCTGGCGCTCGCCTCGGTGGCGCTGAATCTGGGCGCCCTGCAGCAGCGGTTCTCGTTCCTGCGCGCCGACGCCCTGGCGCGCGGCCAGGTGTTCGCCGCCCACTGGGCCGCGGTCCAGGCCGCGCCCTGGTCCGGCTATGGCCTGGGCGGCTTCGCCCACGTCAACGCCATGATCATGAACCGGACCGACGCGGCCGCGCTCGCCAGCCTCGGCGCGGCGCACGATGTCTATCTCCAGTGGCTCGAGCAGGCGGGCGCCCTCGGCGCGGCGGCGATGTTCGCCACCGTGGCGCTCGCCGCCGCCCTGCTGGCCGCCGCCGCCATCGGCCGCCGCCGCCTGCGCGCCTGGCGGATCGGCATCGGCGCGGTGCTGGCGCTCTTCCTCGTCCACGGCGCCAGCGACTACGCCCTGGAGGTTCCCTCCATGGCCCTCTTCCTCAGCCTGCTGCTCGGCCTGGGCGTCGGCGCGCCGCCGTCGCCTCTCCTTAGCCGCAGGGCGGCGGCGCCGGGCGGCGGCGGCGGCCGGGGCGCCCTGGCGGTCGCGCAATGAGGCGCCGCATCCTCGTCTACGGCATGAACTACGCCCCCGAGATCGCCGGCGTCGGCCGCTATACCGGCGAGATCGGCGAGCACCTGGCCGGGCTCGGCCACGAGGTCTGCGTCATCACCACCGCGCCGCACTATCCCGGCTGGCGCGCGCTCGGACCCGGCTCGCCGAGCCGCTGGCGGCGCGAGAGCCTGGCCGGCGCCGAGGTCTATCGGTGCCCGGTGTGGTTGCACGTGCAAATGCGCGGGCTGCGGCGCCTGATCGCGCCGCTCTCCTTCGCGCTCAGCTCGGCCCCGGTGGCGTTCTGGCAGATCCTGACGCGCCGTCCCGAGGTGGTGATCGCCGTCGAGCCTACCTTGCTGGTCGCCCCCGCCGCCCTCCTCTTCGGCCGGCTGGTGGGCGCGCGCCTGGTGCTGCACGTCCAGGATCTGGAGGTCGACGCCGCCTTCGCCGTCGGCCATCTGAAGGGCGGCGGCTGGGTGCAGCGCCTGGCCGAGGCGTTCGAGCGCCGCGCCCTCGCCGGCTTCGAGCGCGTCATCACCATCTCGCACCGCATGGGCGAGCGCCTCGCCGCCAAGGGCGTGCGGTGCGACCGCATCGCCGTCGTGCGCAACTGGGTCGACCTCGACGCCATCCGGCCGACCGCAGGCGGCCGCGCCGCCTACCGCGCCGAGCTGGGCCTCGCCGAGGACGCCTTCGTGGTGCTCTACGCCGGCGCGATCGGCGCCAAGCAGGGCGTGCGCCTGCTTCTCGACACCGCCCGCGAACTTGGGACGCGGCGCGACATCGTCTTCGTCGTCGCCGGCGAAGGCCCGATGAAGCCCGACCTCGAGGCCGCGGCCTGCACCCTGCCCAATCTGCGTGTCCTCGGCTTTCAGCCGCAGCCGCGCTTCGGCGATTTCCTGGCGGCGGCCGACCTGCACCTGCTGCTGCAGGAGCGCGCCGCCGCCGACCTGGTGCTGCCTTCCAAGCTGGGCGCCATGCTGGCCTCGGGCCGGCCGATCGTGGTTACCGCCGACGCCGATACCGAACTGGCCGAGTTCCTCGGCGCATCCTGCGCCTTCACCCCGCCGGGCGACGCCCCGGCGCTGGCGCGCACCATCGCCAGGCTCGCCGCCGTGCCCGCCTGCCCGCGCCAGAGCGCCGAACGCCTCGCCCGCGCCCGCCTGCTCGACAAGCAGGCGGCGATCGCGGAGTTCGCGACGGGGGCGCTGGGACCCGAGGCGGAGCCGGACCTCCAGCCCGCCGCTCCGGCGTCCGAGCCACGCCTGGCGCGGGAGCTGGGCGCCGGCGCCTGAGCCATGGCGATCGCGCCCTGGAGCGAAATAACGGAACCAGCCGATCTCTGCATCGTCGGCGCCGGACCGGTGGGCCTGGCCGTCGCCCTCGCCTGCGCGCGCGGCGGATTGACGGTGCTGGTGCTGGAGGCGGGCGGCCCGAGGGGCGCGCCACCCCGCGTGGACCCTGCGGCCTTCCACATCGAGGATCCGGCGCGGCACGCGCCGGTGGAGGCGGCGATGGCGCGCGGGCTCGGCGGCGCCTCGCTGTGGTGGGGCGGCCGCTGCGTTCCCCTCGACGATATCGATTTCGCGCCCCAGGCCTCAGCGTCCGAGGCGGCCTGGCCGATCGACCACGCGCAGGTCCGCCCCTGGTACGAGCCCGCCTGGCGCTTCCTGGGCTCCGGCCCGGCCCTGTTCGAACACCCCGCGCCCGGCTGGGAGGCCGGCGGCGACGTCAGGTTCGACACGCTGGAGCGCTGGGCGCCGAAGCCGAAGCTGGGGGCGCGCTACCGCGGCGAGGTCGAACGGACGCCAAACCTGCGCCTCGTGCTGGGCGCCACCGCCGTCGGCCTCGAGGTCGAGGGCGACGGGGTCGCCGGAATCGAGGCGGTCGGCGCCGGCGGCGCACGCGCGATCGTGCGCGCCCGCCGCTACGTGATCGCCGCCGGCGGTCTCGAAACCACACGCCTGCTGCTCATGGCGCAACGGCGAACTCCACGGCTGTTCGGAGGACCCGACGGCGCCCTCGGCCGCTACTACGCGGGGCATGTCTCGGGGAAGATCGCCGATGTCGAGCTGGCGGCGCCGGGCGACGCCGCGGCGCTCGATTTCTTCCTCGACGGCCCGTCCTACGCGCGCCGCCGCTTCACCCTGTCGGCGCCGGCGCAGCGCCGCGAGGGCCTGCTCAACGCCGCCTTCTGGATCGACAACCCCCCCTTGCATGATCCCGATCACCGCAGCGCCCTGCTGTCGGCCGTCTGGATGGCGCTGGCGTTCGAGCCGCTGGGCTCGCGTCTCCTGCCCGAGGCGGTGCGGCGCCTCCACGTCGGTTCCGGGCGCGACGTCCTGACGGGTCATCTGCGCAACCTGCTCGCAGGCGCGCCGGACGCCGCCGTCAACCTCGCCCGCATGTTCGGGGGCCGCTACCTTGCCTCTCCAGCGCGGCCTGGCTTCCTGCTGCGGCGCCGATCCGGCCGCTACGCCCTGCACTATCACGCCGAGCAGTCGCCCAATCGCTCCAGCCGCGTCTCGATCTGCGCGGCCGGCGAAACGGGGGCGCGCGAGCGCCTGAAGGTCTCGCTGCGCTACCAGCCCGCGGACATCGCCTCGGTGCTGCGGTCGCACGAACTTCTCGACGGGGCGCTCAGGCGATCGGGCAAGGGGCGGCTGATCTATCGTGCGCCGCCCGCCGAGCGCGAGGCGCGCGTCTGGGCTCAGGCCGGCGACGGTTTCCACCAGACCGGCACGACGAGGATGGGGCGCGCCCGGCGCGACAGCGTGGTGGACGGCGATTGCAGGATCCACGATCTCGACAATCTCTACCTCGCGTCCAGCAGCGTCTTCCCGCGCGCCGGCCAGGCCAACCCCACCCTGCCGGCGGTGGCGCTTGGGCTGCGCCTGGCCGATCGGCTCTTGCGGGAGGGCCCCGGGGCGAGGGCGCGATGAGAACGATCGACGTTGCTGCGCTGCAGCGATCGGTCTCGGTGCTGGGGTTCGGCTGCGCGCCGCTGGGTTCGCGCGTCTCGCCGAAGGACGGCCGCCGCGCCCTGGATCTCGCGTTCGAGCGCGGCGTCACCTGGTTCGACGTGGCGCCGTCCTATGGCGACGGCGAGGCCGAGACCCTGCTGGGCCGCTTCGCCTGCGGACGGCGGGACGAGCTGACGATCTGCACCAAGGTAGGCGTTGCGCCGCCGAGAATGTCGCTCGGCCACAGGCTGGCGCGCCCGATCATGCGCAGCGCGCTCAGGGCGGCGCCAAACTTAAGGCCGCCGCCGGATGTCAGATCGCCCGCCGGCTGGGCGTGGCCCGCGCCCAGCCGCCACCCCATCGCGCCGGAGGCGATCGAGGCAAGCCTGGCGGGCAGCCTGCGCCGCCTTCGCGTCGACCGGGTCGACGTGCTGCTGCTGCACGAGCCCACCCCAGCCGAGGCGGCCGACCCTCGGATCTGGGAGACGCTGCGCCGGCTGATCGGGGAGGGCCAGGCGCGAACCTGCGGCGTCGCCGGCAGCGCCGAAGCCGTGATCGCCGCCGCGCGCCCGGGAGCGCCGTTCACCGTGGCGCAGGTGACCGACAATCCCTTTCAATCCGAGTGGAGCCGGATTGCCCGGTCATGTCCCGACTGGCTGATCGTGACCCACAGCATCTTCGAGGGCCGGCGCGCGCTCATGCGCCTGGAGTCCCGGGTCGCCGCCGATCCGGCGAGCCGATCCAGGCGCCAGACCGAGCCGCCAGGCGAGTTCGGCGCCCTGACCGCGAGCGCCCTGCTGCTCGACTACGCCCTGGCCAGGAATGCGAAGGGGGTCGTACTCGCCACCATGTTTCGCCCCGGCCATGTCGAAGCCAACTGCGCGCGGGCGTCGGCGCCGGTGCGGTCCGGCGCGCTGACGGCCATCGACGCCCTGGCGGGAGTTGCCTGACATGGCCGACCTGGCGGTCATGGTGCTGACCTATGACGAGGAGGTCCACATCGGCCGGGCGCTGCGCTCGGTGGCGTCCATCGCACGCGAACTCGTGGTCATCGATTCGGGCTCGACGGATCGCACGGTCGAGATCGCCAAGGGCCTGGGGGCGCGCGTGCTGAGCCATCCCTTCGTCAATCAGGCGCGCCAGTTTCAGTGGGGGCTCGACAACGCCGGCCTGAGTTCCGGCTGGGTGATGCGGCTCGACGCCGACGAGGTGATCGAGCCCGATCTGGCCGCCGAGATAGAACGTCGCCTTCCCGAACTCCCCGCCGCCGTCGCCGGCGTGATCCTCAACCGCAAGCACATTTTCATGGGCCGGTGGATCCGTCACGGCGGACGTTACCCGATGCTGCTGCTGCGCATCTGGCGCAACGGCGCCGCCCGGGTGGAGGACAGATGGATGGACGAGCACGTCGTCCTCGACCGCGGCGCGACGGTGAGGTTCAAGGGGGGCTTCGCCGACGTCAGCCTGCACGACCTCTCGCACTTCATCGACAAGCACAATCGGTATGCAACGCGCGAAGCGATCGAGGTGGTGATGCGAAAATACGAACCACCTCCATTTCGGCATGCCTCCCCTCTCACAGGTCAGGCGCGCCTGAAGCGCAATATCAAGGAACGTATATACAATGCACTCCCCTTCCCGTTCGCAGCGCTATGCTATTTATTCTATCGGTATTTCCTGAGGTTGGGCTTTCTGGATGGCGTCGAAGGCCTGATATATCACGTATTACAAGGTGGGTGGTACCGATTTCTCGTAGGCGCCAAGACGACGGAGATGGAGCGGCTCGTGACCCCTTGCGCAAATCGTGGCGAGCGTTTGAACGTCCTCTCCAAGATCGCCGGATTTGACCTTGCCGCGGGCCCCGGCCACGAGGGATCTTGAGAGCGTGTATAGCGACATTCACACGTGCCGCTTGAGGACAAATCCTATTTCGTTCATCAGCAATTCCTCTCGGCTATATGCATGCAGCTCGTTTGCTATCTCCGGCGTGATGAATTGCTCGCCCAGAGCCGGCCGCGCGTCCACTATCTCGACAATCTGAAATCGTCTTGAGAATAGACGCACGTATTCCGAATAGCGAAGACCATTCAAATATGTATTGGCCGGAAACCGGTTCTGACGCAGGTGCTCCCAGGGCGCGGAACGCCGCGTCACATCGCGGTCCAACAGATCCGGATACCACTCTAGGCTGTGCCCACCGGTGATGCCGGTGAATATATTGGGCCGTATGAAGGCTACGCCGTTGGCGTTCAATTTGTCCGCCATGAGGTCCACGACTGAAGGCAGTTGCGCAGCAGGAATGTGTTCGAAGGCCGTCTCCGAGTAGATGAAGTCGACGCCTCCAAATCGCGCCCAGATCGCCGGATCGGCGGCGCTGCCCATCACCAGTCGCTCATTAGGAATCGTGAACCCGCGCCCAGGGTGCGCCGCTGCGAACAAACGCGCCGCATCGCGCCACTCCTTCTCGCCCAGGAGGAGCTGGCGAGTCGCGGATTTGAGCGCACGCTCCGGCCCATTGCGCCGCCAGATTGCGAAAAAATGCCGAACCCCGAAGCGCGTCAATGGAAGGTCCGTATCCATTCCCCAGACATCGACACCGGCGCTGTAGAGCCACGCAAGCCTGATCGGCCGCGCCCCAAATCCAATCTCGACAACCTTGGCGCTTTCGATGTCGTGGCCGCCAAACTGCGACAGCACGCGCCGGTACTCACCCAGATCCGTCTCGAACGGTACGAACGGCGCGTCTTCCCGCCTTTTGGCCATATACATCCGCGTCAGGGCAAGCGCCTCTCGAAGCTTGTCTCCGACCGCGAGCGTTCGCAGGGACGACGAAGATTTCATGTCCCAGATTCAGAGAACGACACTTGTAAGATCAATTCGAGCTGAATCACTTCAGGCCGTTCGCGGCGACCGCCGAGATTCGCCGCCATCCCCACTTTCCTCGCTCGCTGTGTATGCTGAAACCCGCTCCGTTCTCCGCATCGTGAGTGCTCCCGCCAGGAACAGCGTCATCAGGAAGCTGCTCGGTGCGGCGAAGTTCATGTAGTTCCCCTCCACCACCAGCACCGGCCACATGGCGACCAAAAAACAGCCGGCCAGACGATCCGGCTCGGATCGCGCCTCGGCCCATGAACGCAGAAGCGACCACGTGGCGGTCATCATGACGGCGATGAAACCAAGGCACCCCAATACTCCGGTGTCCAGCGCCGCATTCAGGAGCCCGCTGTGAACATTGGTCTCGATGCCGCCGATGCCGAAATCAAGCGAGCCACGCGTTCGGTATCCATACCCGAGCAGCGTGTGCCCAGAAAGCAGCGCTCGGCCGATTTCCCAAGACCGCTCGCGCCCGGAGAACCCCGAGCCACTCGAGCGCGCGATGTCGGTGACGCCCAGCGTCCGGGTCGCGAAGGAACTCGCCAAGTCAATGAGCGCGGGGGCGACGAGGACGAAGACGCAAGCCCCGGCGCCGCCAAGTAGACAGGCGCCAACCAATCGCGACCGATTCGTGATGAACGGCGTCACAAGGTGTCTCATTGCGAGGAACAACAGCAGCGCCAGGAGCGCGGTACGGGCTTGGCTGAATGCGATGAGCGCTACGCCTGCGGCGAGCGCACCCAAGATGTACGCCGGCTTCCGGGAGAGATACGCGAGGACGATCGCAGCAAAGCCGAAATGCCCAATCTCGTTCGGGGTGACGCCGCCAAAGCTCCGCTCGCCAAGTTTCAGCGACGAGGCCAGATACACCATACCCAACCCGATCGCGATGACCGCGACCGACGCCGAGGCTTCGATCGCTTCGTTGGACTGAGACCAGAAGATAGTGCAGCCAGCGATGACCACGGTGGTCACGACTACATATACTGCGGTCATGACCGGATTGACCGACCAGAAAACCGAAAGACCGTACCAGCCGATCAGGACAGACCATGCCAGGAGCATCGCGCCGTTGACGACCAACTGCCTGCGTCCCCTGATGACCAGCGAGATCGCGGCCGCGAAAGAGAAGACGACGACTCCCGCGATCTGAAAGCGATGTACGAGTACGATGTAACTGCTAGTGAAGTAGTCGGCGAACGTCCTCAGCCCGGCGAGCGGCAGGGCCATGCAGGCGAAATAGGCCGGCAGCGCAATGAAGAATGGATTGATTGACTCCGCCCAACGCCGAGTCTCGGGCCGCACTCGCATCATGTCGACCGCAGGACCGGGCGGCGCTTGATCGGCCTTGCTGGGTTTCCTGCATAGACCGTCCAAGGCGCCAGGTCGCGCATGCCCACGCCGCACGCGCCGAGCACTGCGCCTTCACCAACGGTGACGCCGGGACCAACGAACGCGCCGGCTGCGATCCAGGCATCGGCTCCGATGCTCAGCGGCGCTGTCACCAGGGGGAACTCCGGGTCGGAGATGTCGTGCGTCCCGGCGCACAGGACGGCGCGCTGCGAGACAACCGAATGTTCGCCGAGGTTGATCTTGTCCATGCAGTAGCAGTCGACCTCCGACGCGAGGCAGGCGTGGTCTCGCATCTCCAGATTCGGCGGGTACCAGATGCGAACACTGCCGTAGATGCGGGCCGTCCTGGCAATCTGACCGCCAAACGCGCGAACGAGCAGCCGGCGCCAGGCGAATAGCGGCGCCGGCGTCCACGAGCCGAGCAAGGCCCAGACAATGGTCCAGGCGAGCCGTGACAACCGGTGCGCCAAAGGAAAGGTCGGCCCGCCCATGCGCGGGCTGCGAATGGGCGTCGCTGTCGGGATCGACTGCGCCACGCTGCCCTTCCAAGCCCCTGTCATTTCCAAGCCCGTCGCGGCAGTACCGCCGCCGCGCCGCAATTATCACGCTCCCTCACGCTGCGCCCACCACCTTGACCGAGAGTTGACAACGATGTCGCGACGCCCGAACGGGTGCAGGGCCCCTGGCGTAGCATGAGAAGACCGCTCCGGACCTTGTCCTTTCATCGGAGCCGAGACTCATCGGCAACAGGCCGCGAGTACTTCCTGCAAGCGCCTGCCGACGCGGCGAAGATCGAAGCGATCCAGAAAACAACGCCGGGCCGCCGCGCGCATTTGCTCTTTCTCGGCCACGCTCGAGGTGAGAAAGCGTTCAAGCAGCGAAGCGATCCCCTCCTTCGTATCCGGCGCAACAAGCCCGGCGCCGTCCTGCTCTATTTCACGCCAGATGTTCACCTTGTCGGAAATCAGGACAGGGGTCGCGCAAGCCAAAGCCTCCGCCACCACCATGCCGAAATTCTCCTGATGAGACGGAAGCACGAGAGCCGCAGCCCCCCGCAGTGCAGCCCATTTGAACTGGCCCGACAGCATGCCGGTCCAACGTATGCGTTCGCTGATCTGCAATGCTTGGGCGAGCGCCTCCAGTTCCCCGCGCCACCCCGATTCATCCGGTCCCGCCATCACGAGTACGACATTGGGATCCATGCCGGCGGACTGCGCGAAAGCTTGCAACAGCAAGTCGCAGCCTTTCACGCGATGGAGTCTGCCCATGAACAGCAGGTAGGCCTGGCCGTCACTCAAGCGGATTTGGGCGCGGAGTGCAGCCAGAGCCGTCGGGTCCGCCGGCGGCGGCTCTACGGTCCCCGAACCGACGACCTCCTCATTGTAGCTCCAGCCCCAGTACTGACGTCGTGCAAGCGTCCGCTCGGTTTCGGTCGCGAAGAGGACCGACCTAGCGTGATGTAGCAGACGTCCCTCGCCGAACAGCCAGCTAATCTGCTTCGCTGCATGCTTCAACGGATAGTTTTTCTTGAAGTAAGCCGACATCATGCCGTGCGAAACGACGAAGTACGGCACGCCCAGACCCGGCAGGACGAGCGACGCACCCATGGCGGCATAGTTCCAAAGGCCGTTGACGATAATGACATCGTACTCCCGACCGTGGGCGAGAAGCCACCTGTGCAATGCAGGCGTGAATCTATACCTGGAGAGAATTGAGGAAACGGGACCGGACGCGACGCGCGGTGTCGCGCCAATTGCGTGTGTACGCAAAGGAAGATCCGCGATGAAGCCCGCGTCGGGCGCATCCAATGTCAGCAACTCCCTTATGCTGTACTCGGCCACATCGTTCTGGCGCAGGATGCTTTCGAGCGGACCGCCAAAGGCCGGATCGGCGGACCCCATCACCTCCAGGATCCGAATTGGCGTCTTTCGTCGCGAGATCCGCGCGCGGGTCGCTGCTGCTCTCAACGGGCGGGTCTCCCTCGGTCGTGCGCGGCGCGCGGCCGGCGCTTCGCTTCTGATAGTCGGAAGAGCACTTTCCACCTATAGAAGGCCCCAGCCACTGGGCCCGGGGACGCGCAATTTGGGCTTCGCTCGTATCTGGCGCGCGCCATGTGCGACGCGCGTTCTTCGCCAAAGGTAGGTCCAGCATGTCTGCCACTGGGCTGATGCAGCGTGCCCGTGGTATCGCGGGCAGGCCGGTCGTGATCAGCGGCGGCGCCACGGTGCTGATCCAGTTTGGCAACCTCGTCACCGGCGTCGTCTTGGCGCGCGCCCTAGGCCCCGAAGTGCGTGGGCACGTCGCCGCCCTGGCCGCACTCAGCCTGTCAGTCGCGATTCTGACCGGGCTCAGCCTCGCCGAGGCGTCGATGTTCATCGGCGCGCGGAACGCCCAGAAGCTCCGGGCGGCATGGGGCAGCTTTCTCGTCATCCTGCTGCTGACGATGACGGTGGCGATGGGGGTTCTCGTCGCGGCGACGCCGCTGCTCATGCAACTGGGCGCGACCTCGAACTTCGCGGACGTGGCCCCCTGGATCCTCTGCGCCGGCCTCTCCCAGACGGCGAACTTCGTGCAGATGCTGGCGCGCAGCCTGGAACGCTTTTCGGCCTGGTTCTGGCTGCGCGTCATGGGGACGTGGATCTACGCTCTCTTGCTCTTCGCCCTTGCGATCACTGTGGGCCTGAACGCCCGGTGGGCGGGGATTGCGCTCTGCGCCAGCGCCCTGGCGGTCAGCGTTGCGGGCGCGCGGCTGATGTTTCGCCGGGTCTTCCCCATCACGCCGTCGCGCGAAATCGCCGGCCAGATCATCCGCTACGGAGCCAAGATGCATCCGGCCACGATCGCGTTGCTGGCCCGCGACCAGCTCGACAAGGTGATCCTGATCCTCGTCGCCCCGGCGGGCGAGGTCGGCAAGTACGTGGTGGCGATCGCGCTGTCTTCGCTGATCGTCTCGGGCGCCTATAGCGTCGACCAGGCAATCTTCCCGAAGCTTTCGGCCATCCTCGATTTCGGCGAGCGCCGCTCCGCCTATCTTCACACGATGCGGCGGATTGCACCGCTGCTGGCGCTCGCCGCGCCGGCCATTCTGCTCACCTCGCCCGCCGCGGCCGCGCTGGCGTTCGGCCGGCGCTTCGCCGACCAGCCCTGGCTGATCGCCGCCGGCGCGGCGCTGGGCCTGCTCAGCACGGTCAAGGTGCTCGCCAACATCGGGCTGAAGATCGAGAACCAGCCGGGGGTGCTGGGGGCCAACGAGGCGGCGGGGAGCATCGTCGGCCTGGTCGCCCTGCCGTTCGCGGTCAAGGCCATCGGCATCATGGGCGCGCCGCTGGCGAGCGGCCTCGGGTGCCTGGTGTCGCTCGCCTTCACGCTGCGCGCCCTGCTGCGGCAGTATTCCGGGCCTCGCCGCGCCCAATCTGCGGCGTGAGGCTTCAGACGATCGACGATCATCGCCCCGTCTAGGCGCTAGTGGACTGCGCGCGGGCGCGATATACTGTGAAGGTCTGCGTCGCGACTGGGGCCGCCGTGGGGGGTATGATGGCGCGTTTGGATCGATCCGTGGGACGGCTGCCGCTGCAGGCGGCTGCGTTCGCGCTGGCGTCGGCGATCGCCGGCGGCGCGGCGGCCCAGAGCGCGGCGGATGCGCCGGTGAGCACGGCGCCAGCGCCGCCATCCGGCCCGGCGGTGGCCCGGGCCTCCGACCTGGCGCGCATCGACGCCGACGAACGGGCGATCGCGGCCCAGGCGCGCCAGCTCGACGAACAGCGCGCCATGCTCGACCAGCAGCGCCAGGAGATCGAGGCGCTGAAGACCTCGGTGGCCACCGATCTGGGCTCGATCCGCGCGACGGGGACGGGCGCGACCAGCCAGGGGCCGGTGACCACCACCGTGGGCGAGGCCGCCAACGCAGGTTCTGCGGCGCCGACCGCCCGGCCGGTGGGCGAGGCGCCGCCGCCGCCACGGCCGGCGACGCTGGCCCTGCCGCCCGGCATCAACGTGCTGACGCGTCCCTATCATCTGACGCTGGAGCCCGGCCTCGATTATCAGAACTCCGGCTCCGACCGGCTGGTGTTCGAGGGCGTCGAGATCGTCAACGCCCTGCTGATCGGCGTCATCGAGGCCAACAAGACGCAGAACAATTCCGAGATCGCCTGGGCCAACCTCTATTACGGACTGGCGCCGCGGTTTGAACTCGAGGCCTCGATCCCCTACGTGAACCGCAGCGAGCGCGTCACCACGGTCGCGACGGCCCAGTCGCAGCTTTCCCAGACCTTCACCCTGGGCGGCGCCGGTCTCGGCGACGTGCAGATGACCGGCCGCTATCAGATCACCTCGGGGCGGCCGGGCGAGCCGATCCTGATCGCCAACCTGACCGTCAAGTCGAATACCGGCCAGGGTCCCTACGACGTGGGCTTCGATTCCGGCGGCATCGCCCAGACCCTGCCGGTCGGCTCCGGCTTCTGGTCGGTGCAGCCGAGCCTGAGCTGGATCTATCCGAGCGATCCGGTGGTGCTGTTCGGCAACATCGGCTATCTGCACAGCTTCGGCTACAACGTGAACAAGACCATCGGCGCAGCCCACGTGGGCGAGGTCCGCCCCGGCGACGGCATCAGCGCGGCGGTGGGATTCTCATTCTCGGTGAACCCGCGCTTTTCCTATTCGCTGGGGTTCATGAACAACTATTTCTTCCCCACCAGCACCATCCTCACCAACGTCAAGGGCGAGACCACCGACCTCGAGGACGGCGCGCTGCTGGTGGGCGGCTCCTACCGCCTCACCAACCACCTCACCCTCAACCTCAACTTCCAGTTCGGCGTAACCCCCGACGCCCCCAACACCACCGTCCTGCTGCGCCTGCCGTACGTGTTCTGAACCTCGGGCGCCCGTTGGCAGAAATAAAACCGCGGAGATCGCAGAGATGCGCGGAGAGGTGCTGTGGACGAGAATCGAATCGGCGAAGCCGTCCTGGGATGCGGCTTGAGGGTCCACAAGGCGCTCGGACCAGGCCTGCTCGAGAGCGCTTACGAGGCTTGCCTCTCTTACGAACTCAACAAGGCGGGACTACAACATGCGAGGCAGATGGCGCTGCCGGCCGTCTATGACGGGATCAAGATCGACCTCGGCTATCGTCTCGATCTACTGGTCGCCGACATGGTCGTCGTCGAGGTGAAGGCCGTCGACAAGCTCACCGACATCCATCGAGCCCAGCTCCTCAGCTACCTCAAGCTGGGTGACCACCGACTCGGATATCTCCTCAACTTCAACGTGAAGCTGTTCCGCGACGGCATTTGCCGCATGGCCAACCACCTCTGACAGAGCGCGCTGCGCGCCAGTTTCAACCGCTGAGGTCGCAGAGATGCGCAGAGATGTTGGAGCGTTGCAGGCAGGGTTTGAGTGCGCCGCGTTCAATCTGTGGCGGCGCTGGCGACGAAGGCGCGCGCTGCGCGCGCCATTTTAACCGCGGAGATCGCGGAGATACGCAGAGGCATCGCAGCGCCGCAGACCTCTCCGCGCATCTCCGCGAACTCCGCGGTTGAATTCTTCGCGCCGCCCGTTGGGAGAGCGCGCTGCGCGCGTTAGCTCGACCCCTGGGATCGCGGAGAAACGCAGAGGCATCGCAGCACCGCAGACCTCTCTGCGCATCTCCGCGAACTCCGCGGTTGAATTCTTCGCGCCGCCCGTTGGGAGAGCGCGCTGCGCGCGTTAGCTTGACCGCGGAGATCGCGGAGAAACGCAGAGGCATCGCAGCACCGTAGACCTCTCTGCGCATCTCCGCGAACTCCGCGGTTTAGACCTTTGGGCGTCCCCGCAGATCTTAATGCCCCACCATGCTCAGCTGGCCGAAGTTGAGGGCGCCGGCGAGCTGGAGGAAGAGGGCGGAGCGGCCGAACTGGGCCTGGGTGGCGTCGAAGGCCGGCAGGGTCAAGGTGATGTTGGTGTTCTGGGTGATCTTCTGCATGTTGGCGGTGTTGATCACCAGGTTCTGCAGCAGGCTGGGGGTGACGTTGGCCAGGAGCGCGGTGAAGCCGCCCTGGCTGTCCTTCACCACCGCGCCCGACGCGCCCGAAAGCCCGTGCAGATCGAGACCGGTGATGCTGGAAAGGGCGTTGGCGTCGCCCGGGGTGATCACCGTGGCGTTGGGCAGGGCGGGATTGACCCAGGTGGTCTGCACCACCTTCCCGGCCGGGCTCAGATTGATGGTGCTGACGAGGGCCAAGGTGCCGTTGATGGAGGTCTGCACCGTCGCGCCGAAGTCGAAGGTGACGCCCGCGGCGGTGACGAAGCCGCCGCGCTCGTGCTTCAGCTCGGCCTCGCCGACCGGCTTGGCGTCGCCAAAGGGATCGGCGGCGGTCGCGGCGGCGCCTGGATCCTCGACCACCGGTGCGCTCGCCGGTCCGCCGGCCGCATCGGGGGCGGCCATCGGCTGGGAAGCGCCCTCGAGGCCGGCGGCGCGCGCCGCCACGCCGGTCATGCCGAAGGCGACGGGGATGCACAGGGCGAGAAGTCGATAAAGCAGATGGCGCTGCATGGCTCGCACCGCGCCGCTCAGAAATTGCTGGCGATGTTGATGGGAACCACCTGGAACACCGTGCGGATGTCGAGCGTCGCCAGCTCGGAGAAACCGCCAGGCCGGCGCACCGCCGGCTCCAGGAAGGTCGGCGTCACCAGCGCCCACTCCTTGCCGGAGTCGAAGCCGTGGTGGTCCTGCGGGTGGGCCTCGTCGTGGATGATGAACACCAGCCCGTCCCAGACCTTCTTGAAGGCGGCGAGCGAATAGGTGTGCAGGCCGATGGCCGGATCGCCCACCAGCACCTCGCCGTCGCGCACGCTCTTGATGACGACGAAATGCTTGTAGCCGCCGCTGCGGATCACCGCGATGGCGGGGATGCGCGCCTTGGCATAGCGCTCCAGCGGCACGCGGTAACCGTCCGATCTGATGCCGCGCGAGGCCAGGTAGCTCTTCATGTCGGCGAGCGAGAAGCCGTGCGCCTGGATCGCGGTCCGATCGCCGGTCGCCCACATGGCCTTGAAGACATCGGTCTCGTCGACGTTCTGGCCATAGTCGTAGCGCAGCAGGGTCGCCAGCGCCGCCGAGCCGCAACTGAAGTCGTACTGCTGGCGGATGACGGTGCGGAATGGCAGGTCGCGCCAGCTCACCACGCTGACGTCGTAAGGCCCGCCGACCGCCGGCATCATGCGCAGGTCCGCCGCCTGCGCGGTGGCGAAGAGCGATGCGGCGGCGAGCGCGCCAAGCGCCGCCGCCCGTCCGGTCCTGACTGCGAAACCCTGCATCGACGCCCTCGCGCCGCAATCGCCCTAGTGAACCACCGTCCCCGGCACGGTGACGATGGTGACGTTCAGGCTGCCCTGGACGCTGTTCTGGTTGCCGGTGTTCATCACGAAATTGCCGATGCCGCTGAAGCCGCTGAAGGCATTGGACTGGACGCTGAGGGCGCCGTTGGTGACGCTGCCGCCGACGGTCATGGTGTTGCCGGTGTTGGTCGCCTCGAGCGTCTGGGCGGTGACCGCGCCATAGAGCGTGACGTTGCTGGCGCCGCCGCTGGTGGCGCCCAGCGCCGAGGGCGAGATCGGCGCGGCGCCCGCGAGCGCCTCGCCCGCGCCGAGGGCGGCGTTGGCGGCCGTCGAGACGGCGCCCACCGGTTGCCCGAGCGCGGCATTGGTGAGCAGGGCCGCGGCCGAGATGATCGGGGTGGCGTCGACCGAGCCGCCGGAGGCGGCCTTGGCCACGGTCGCGGCCCTGGCCGCGTTGAAGGCGGCGTTGGCGCTCGCCAGCGCGTTCGCCGCCGCCGAGAGATCGACCGTCGGGGCGCAGACGCCGGCGCCCGCGATCATCGCGATCGCCAGAGTCGCCGCGCTCATCAAGGCAAATCGAGCCATGTGCCGCCCTCCTGAATTGCTGGAAGCAAGAAGGCCGCCAGCGGCCCCGCAGGACCGCTGGCGTCCAGGTAAGCAGTCGTTACTGGGCGCTCGCCGCGCCGAACGAGACGTTCGAGCTTGCCGAGACAGCCGTCGTCGTCTGGTTGGCGTTGAACAGACCAGTGCTGTTCGTCACCGTCTGGATGCCGGAGAACGAGGCGTGGTCGCCGCCGGTCGCACTGACGCCGCCGGTCGACACGTCCCCGCCATCCGTGCTGACGTGCGCGTCGGAGATGGTTTCCTCGAGCGCCTGGCTCGTCACCGGGCCGTTCAGGTTCACATCGACGTTGTTGGTCGTCGATTCGTTGTTCGACGCGACCTCGCCGCCGTTCTGAGCGGAGTTCGAACCGCTCAGCGTGCTCACCCTGCCGCCGTCCACCGCGGAGCCATTGCTGGCCACGGTGCCGCCGTTGTTGGCGCCGCCGTTGTCGGCGGACGAGGTCTTGGTGGTCGTCTTGTTGCCGACGTTGCTCAGCGAGTTGCCGGAGGCGTCGGCGCCGGCGTTGCCGGAGTTGTTCGACGCGACGGTGTTGCCGGATTTCACGTTGCTGCCGTTGTTGGCGGACCCGTCCGACGCGCTCGAGGAGTTGACCACGCCGCCGTTGTTCGCGCCGCCGCCGCTGGCGTGCGAGTTGTCGGAAGTGCTGCCGTTGTTCGCCGAGCCAGCGCCGCCGGCGTCACCACTCGAATTATTGGCGGTGCTGCCATTGTTGGCGCCGCCGTCGACCGCGAACACCTTGCCGCCGTTGTTGGCCCCGCCCGTCGCAGCGGTGTTGAGTTCGCCGTTGCCGGTCGCGCTGCCGGCGCCGGCCGACTGGGTGCGCGTCGTGTTGCCGACGTTGTTCAGCGAGTTGCCGGAAGCGGTCGAGTCGGCGTTGGTCCCGGTGTTGGCCTCGCCATTACCGGTGGCGCCACCGGCGCTGGCAGTCTGCGAGTGGGTGTTTCCGGAACCGGAGG
>Ga0307374_10002380_pt1 | contig 33516 bp, 30 predicted proteins | sample OX3MG_FD_202532 | JGI IMG/M metagenome (GOLD analysis project Ga0307374, IMG submission 202532) | Soil microbial communities from Risofladan, Vaasa, Finland - OX-3 | ecosystem: Environmental > Terrestrial > Soil > Coastal area > Acid sulfate soil | place: Finland: Risofladan, Vaasa | collected... | reverse complement strand
CGATGAATCCGGTAATATTGACGTCACGCTTCCCGCGCAGTCGAGCTTCGAAATTTCGGCTGTCTCGCGCAAGGGCGACATCCAAAATGATTTTGAATCCTCGGGCTTGAAATCCTCCAATAGCGGTGACACCACGGTCGTGCAAGGCACATACGGCGCGCGCGGCCCGCGCATCACCTTAAGCACCACCTACGGCACCGTCTCCATCCACAAATCGCGCTGACGTGAAGTCTTTTCATTCCCTGCACCCGCAGCAATCTCGTTGGGCACGGGCGAATCGTCTACTCGCTTCAACAGCTTGTTGAAAAATCCCGTTTGTGGTCATTCCGCACGCCCTGAGCCTTAGCGAAGGGAGGAGCGACATCGACGAGGTGCGGTGTTTGGACTCCGGCGGAGCCCACCGGACTCCTGAAACCGGAGAATCTGCATTTCCCTGGGTTTCGTAAACTGGGGGCCTCGCGATGCGAATGAAAACCAGAAAGCACTTTTTCAATGATTTGTTGAGATTGTTTAACTTCCTGCCTGCAATTTGACCAATCCGGCGAGCAGCTCGTAAAAATCCGGAAACGAAATTCCCACGCAATCCGCATCGCGAATCACAGTCTCGCCTTCCGCTCCCAACGCCGCAATCGACATCGCCATCGCGATACGATGATCATCACGCGGATCGATCGTCGCCCCGTGCAACCGTCCCGCCGAACGTCCCGCCACGCGCAGTCCGTCCGAAAATTCTTCCACCTCCGCGCCCATTAACCGCAGATTCTCGGCCATCGCCGCAATCCGGTCGCTTTCCTTCACCCGTAATTCCCGCGCGTCGCGGATCTCGATTCCCTCTTCCGTGTACGGCCCCAATGCCGCCAGCATCGGCAATTCGTCAATCAGCCGCGCCACCATCGTCCCCGAAACTTTGCCGCCCTTGAGCGGCGCGTGATGAACATTAACGTCGCCGAGCAGTTCGCCGTCTCGCATCGCGAGCGCAACAACCGAAATTGGCGCGCCCATCGACACCAGAAAATCGAGAATCGCCGTGCGCGTTGGATTCAACCCCACGCTCTGAATCGTCAGCTCCGTATCCGGCACAATCAGCGCCGCCGCTAGGAAAAATACAGTCGCGGATAAGTCACCCGGCACAGTCAACGGCCGTCCGATCAGTTTCGGCCCTCCCTGCATCCGAATCGTGCTGCTTTTCTGATCCCCATTTCGATCCGCCACTCTCTCCACGGTCGCCCCGAGTTCCCGCAACGCAATCTCTGTATGGTCGCGCGTGTGAATTGGCTCGCGGACCACCGTTTCTCCCTCGGCAAAAAGCCCCGCCAGCAACACGGCTGACTTCAACTGCGCGCTCGCCACCTTCGGCGCATATTCGATGGCACGCAACTTCCGGCCATCAATTTCCAGCGGCGCAAATTCATCGTCGCGCGCGCGGATCTCCGCGCCCATCTGCCGCAATGGCTCCATCACCCGCCCCATCGGCCGACGCCGCAGCGATTTATCTCCCGTCAGCTCCGAACGAAATTCTTGCCCGGCCAGCGCGCCCGCCAGCAGCCGCATCGTCGTTCCGCTATTTTCCGCGTCCAGCGCCTTCCACGGCGCTCTCCATCCGTCCAAGCCTTTCCCTTCAACAACCACGCTCCCCTTCTTCTCCTCGATTTTCACACCCAGCCCGCGCAAGCACTCGAGCGTGCTCCGGCAGTCCGCAGCCGCGGAGAAATTGAAAATCTCGCTGCTTCCCTCCGCCAATGACGCCAGAATCGCGTACCGATGCGAGATCGATTTGTCGCCCGCCACCAGAAGCACGCCGCTAAACCCTTTCGCCGGACTGATGCGTTTTTTCGTCACGCCAAAATAGTAGCACGCTCGCGCCAAACAACCCCGCGCCCTCCATCCGTGTCCAACAAAGTGCGACCGCCAAACCAAAGGAGCGCCTTGTTGCCGTTACTGCGAAATCACATCTCTGAAACCTCGATTTGCTTCGCACGGCGGCGCACGCTATCATGAAAAGTCTTATGCGTCTGCGTTCAGGCCTTCTGCTAGCCGCTCTAGCGGCTCTTTTTTTCGCCGTTCCTCTCGGTGCTACCGAGAATCCCGTCATTTTCCCGCTTAGCGATATTCATGCAGGAATGAAAGGCGTCGCCTACACGATTTTCGCCGGCGACCAAATCGAAAAAATGGACGTCACCGTGCTCGGCGTTCTCAAGAACGCCATGGGCCCCAAGCAGGACGTCATCCTCGTCCAGCTTTCCGGCGCTGATGTCGCGAAAACGGGCGTCGTCGCCGGGATGAGCGGCAGCCCTGTCTACTTCGACGGTAAGCTCGCTGGCGCGGTCGCCCTCAAAATCGGCACGTTTACCAAAGATGCCATCGCGGGCGTCACGCCCATTCAAAGCATGCTCGACATCCAAAAAGCCATGCCCGCGCCCTCCGTTGCTGATAACGAGCTGCCGGACGCATCGCTGGCCGCTGCCGGTTCGCAGCACGGCGCTTTGCCTGCGAAAGTCGCTCTCGGCGATGGAAGATTTCTTGTCCCCATCGAGACGCCTCTCGTTTTCTCCGGCGTGATGCCGCAAACGCTCGCCCTGTTCGGCAATCAATTCCAAGCCTACGGCATGAGCACAATGGCAGGCGGCACCACCGCCGCGCGCCCCGATGACGCAAAACTCCAGCCCGGCGACATGGTCGGCATGGATCTGGTTTCTGGCGATCTGGCCCTCTACGCGGGATGCACGGTTACTGCAATCGTCGGCGATCGCGTCTTCGTTTGCGGCCATCCGCTCTTCAGTTTCGGTTCGGTTTCTTTGCCCATGACTCGCGCGCACGTCGTCACCACGCTTGCCTCGTCGCTCGAATCCACAAAAATTATGAATTCCGGCGGGCCCATCGGCACAATCACCGAGGATCGCTTAACCGCCGTGGTCGGCCGCCTGGGCGCGTCTCCCCCGACGCTTCCCGTCGACGTGAACATCACCACGCCCCAGCAACAACGGCATTTCCACTTTAATGTCGTCGAGAATCCCAAGCTCACTCCTTTGCTCGTCGCCGTCGCGACCCTCAATGGCATCGTTTCCAACACGGCCTACACCGAAGGCACCACGCTACAGCTCGACGGACATATCGACATCGCTGGACATCCTTCCGTCCAGCTTCACGACATGTTCCCTCCCACCGAGGTTCCCGTTCCCGATGGCTATCAACTTGCCGTCGCCGTGCAATCCGCCTTCGCGCGCATTTACACGAACCCCTACGAGCAGCCCAAAGTCGAAAGAGTCGCGCTGAACGTCACCAGCCGCTCCCACAGTCGCTGGTCCACGATTGACGGCGCCTGGAGCAACAAGAGCGAAGCCAATCCCGGTGATACCATTCGCATCAAAGTATTGCTGCGCCCTTATCGAGGCACTCCATTCATTCAGGAAGTTCCACTGACGATTCCCGCGCAAGCCGCGCGTGGCAATCTCCAGGTCCTTGTCAGCGACGCTTCTTCCCTGAATCGCATGCGTGAACTGTTTCCCGGTGCGCCATCGGGACGCTTACAGGATCTGAACGAGATGATCCGCATCATCAATCGAGAGCGCCGGAACGACCATTTGTATGTGACCCTGCTTCAGAATTCCCCGACGCTCCTCGTCGAGGATAAAGAACTTCCCAACGTCCCGGTCTCGGAGAGCAACGTCCTCGATCAGGTTCGCGTTCCCGGCGGCGCGCAAATGCTTTTCCAGTCCGTGATTGCTCAACACTCCGTTGGTATGAACCAAGTCATCACAGGCCAGCAATATCTTTCGATTGCGATCAAGTGAGCCACGCAAACGATCCGGTAAATAAAAAGAATGCGAGACAACTGATGCGGCGAGCCTTACTCGTGTGTATTTTCTCAGTGGCCCTGTTTGGTGCGATTGCGGCGCGCGCCGAGCACACACGCTTCTGGGAACAATCCTCCTTCGAGGAATTTGAAAAGGGCACGCACAAAGGCGTCGCCCTTCGCAGCGACGGCGTCCTCATGCCCGCGCCGGAGTTCAAACCTTTTGCGGACCCCAGCCTCGCCTATGTCTGGGCATTGGCTGTGGATTCGCACGGCCGCGTCTACGCCGCGGGCGGCTCCGACGCGAAAGTGTTCCGTCTCAACGCATCCGCAAAACCAACCCCCGTTTTCGAATCGACCGAGCTCGTCGCTCAGGCTCTCGCCGTCGACAAGCAAGACAACGTCTACGTTGGAACTTCGCCCGATGGCAAAGTCTATAAAATTACGCCCGATGGAAAGCACAGCGTGTTCTTCGATCCAAAATCAAAATACATTTGGGCGCTCGCTTTCGATCCCGCGGGCACGCTCTTCGTCGCCACTGGTGATAAAGGGCAGGTTTACGCCGTCGCTCCCGATGGCAAGGGCCAGCTTTTTTACAAGAGCGACGAAACCCACGCCCGTTCTCTCGCCTTTGATCACAATGGTAATTTGCTCATTGGCACCGACCCCAGCGGCCTCGTGATTCGTGTCCCGTTCCATTCCGCTGTGGCTTCCGCGCTTCCTCAAGCCGGAAAAGCCTTCGTCATTTATGAAACAGACAAAAAAGAAGTGACCGCGCTCGCCACCGACGCCGCCGGCAACATCTACGCCGCTGGCGTAGGAAACAAAGTCGCCCGGCAGCCTCAAATCGGAGTCGCTCCAGCCGCCGCTCAGCTTGCCGCCGCATTTCAAGCCGCTGCGGCTCGCTCTGCCGCCGCTGCAACTGCGCCCAGCGCCGCGATTCCAACCGCCGCGCCAATGATGATGTTTCCCCAATTTCCCAGCGCCACCGGCGGCAGCGAAGTCTACAAAATCGCTCCGGACGGCTCGCCCGAATCTTTGTGGTCATCGCCGCAGGACGTCGTCTACGCGCTCGCCTTCTCGCCTGGGAATCGTCTCTTGCTCGGAACGGGAAATCATGGCGAAGTCATCGAGCTCACGGGCGACCGCATGTTCTCCTCGCTTGCCAGCGCCGATGCCTCCCAGGTCACATCACTCGCCGTTGGGCCGGGTCACATGGTGTATGTCGCCACGGCGAATCCCGGAAAAGTTTTCACTCTCGGCCCGGGTTATGCCACCGAAGGCACCTTTGAATCCCAGCCCTTTGACGCGAAAATTTATTCGCGTTGGGGTCGTCTGACCTGGTGGGGCGAGCACGATGGCGCGGGCGCCAAAAACGACGGCGCGAACGGAAAAGTTGAATTTTACGTGCGCTCCGGCAACACTTCCGATCCCGACGATTACTGGAGCCCCTGGTCCGGTCCCTACTCCGATGCCTCCGCGGACAGTGCAACCGGGAACAACGTTCAGTGCCCTTCAGCGCGTTTCGTGCAATGGAAGGCTGTCTTCCACACAACGAGCCAGCCAAGCACCAAGAGAAATGCCCGGAAAAACAACCAGGAAAACGCCGCGCCGGATGCCCGCCAGCATCAGCCCGAGCTAGCTTGGGTGAAACTCGCTTATCTTCGCAACAACGTCCCACCGGTGATCGAAGGCATCGTCGTCGAGCAGCCCGGCCTGCGCGCCCGCGGATTTTCTTCAACAGGCGTTAGTCCGCAGCAACCACCGTCGGTCGTGCCGCTACGCATGCCGGAAACTCCTCAAGCGGGCGAAGTGAATTTCTCGAGCGCCATATTCCAGCATCCGCCCACCTTCACGGCTCCGCCCCAGGGTTTTTCCTCAAAGGGTTATGAGACCGCTGTCTGGACCGCGCATGACGACAACGACGACGAACTCGTGTTTTCACTCTACTATCGCGGCCAAGGCGAAAAAGACTGGAAACTCCTGAAGGACAAAATCCATGGCGACTTCTATTCCTGGGACACCAACTCCATGCCCGACGGCGCCTACTATTTAAAACTCGTCGCGTCCGACGCGGACTCCAATCCCGCCGGCCACTTGCTCACCGCCGAACGCCTTAGCGACCGCTTTGAAGTGGACAACACTCCGCCATCCGTCGAAAACCTGCGCGCCGGGCAATCTGGCGGCGAATGGCATCTGCGCTTCACGGCCCGTGACGCGGCCAGCGCCATCGCCCGCACTTCTTACAGCATCGACGCGCAGCACTGGCAATCCGTCTTCCCTGTCGGCGAACTTACCGACGCTCCCGTGGAACACTACGACGTCGTGCTCTCCGATTTGAAACCCGGCGAGCACACAGTGGCCGTGCAAGTTTTCGATCAGTTCGAAAATTCCTCCACGGCCAAAGTCACCTTCACCGTTCCACCTGCGCGTTAACGCATCTTCTCAGCATCTAAATCGTAGGGGCGGGGTTAACCCGGCCCGCCTTGTTGAAGCACCTGCATTCTCGGCCACGAATTCCGTAGCGTCGCAGGGCATCCTGGCTTCCCGCAGATCGTCCCGCTTCGGAGTTGTGCAGCGCCTCGAGTCGAATATCCTAAAATTGTGTGATAATTCTGAGCATGACAATTACGCAAAATCAGCAATCGCCAGCAACCATCGCGACCGCGCCGGATTTCGCAGCCATCCGTTCGGCACACGCGCGCATTCGCCCGCATATTCATCGCACCCCTGTTTTCACCTCCGAATCGCTCGACGCGATGACCGGCGCTCATCTTTTCTTCAAATGCGAAAATCTCCAAAAAACCGGCTCGTTTAAATTTCGCGGAGCCACCAACGCCGTCTTTTCGCTCACGGACGCAGAAGCCAAGCTCGGCGTCGTCACGCAATCCTCCGGCAATCATGCCGGCGCAATTGCTCTCGCTGCCCGCCGCCGAGGAATTCCCGCATGGATCGTCATGCCCAGCACCGCGCCCCGCGCCAAACGCCAAGCCGTCGAGTCCTACGGCGGCCGCGTCACCGAATGCGAGCACAACGTCGCTTCCCGCGACGCCGCCTGCAAAGCCCTTCAGGAAAAAACTGGCGCCGTTCTCATCCATCCATACAACAATCCCCATGTCATCGCCGGCCAGGGCACCGCAGCCCTCGAATTGCTCGAGGACGTTCCCGATCTCGACATCATCGTCACGCCCGTCAGCGGCGGCGGCCTTTTGAGCGGCACATCCATCGCCGCGAAAACCATGCGCCCGCAAATTCGGGTAGTCGGCGCAGAACCCAAGAACGCCGATGATGCTTACCGTTCCCTCGCCTCCTGCAAAATCGAACCTGCGGCAAAAACCGAAACCATCGCTGACGGCCTTCGCGCCACTCTATGCCCTCTCACTTTTTCAATTCTCCGCGAACACGTCGACGAAATCGCTCTTGTCACCGAGGAAGAAATTCTCGCCGCCATGCGCATTCTCTGGGAACGCCTGAAACTGATCGTCGAGCCATCCGGAACCGTCTCCGCCGCCATCGCCATCCACAAAAAGTTCGCCGTCGAAGGCAAACGCATCGGAATTATTCTGTCGGGAGGAAATCTCGACCTCGATCAAATCCCCTTCGCCCGCGCCACGCAATAAATAGGCCAACTCGTCCTTACGTAGCGCCAGCGTCTCGCTGGCGGTTTTCACCAATGGCCCAAAAGGAGAAAACATCTGACGCGTCGCGTAGCGCTTGGATTGTCCCGACGCAGGAAGGGCGTCTAGGCATCGGCTCTATGCTGGGCTGCAGCCTTCACCACGACTGAAACTACCAAATCAGCGGAAGCAAGTTATCTGGAATAAAATTATTTTACAAATAGGAAATAAAGTTGTCGGCAATTCCCGCAAAGATAGTTCGCGTACCGTCGCGCCCCCGCTATTCCCCCGATGCTTTCCAGTCCGTGGGCGGAAATGCGATATGCCAGAACCCCGGTGCGGCGCTGTCAAACTCCACGCCCATCAGAAAGCCCCCATGAACGCTCTGCGGCATGCGCGTCACGCGGCAACCAATCCGCACCCTGCTATTGGCGTGCTCCAAAACAAATCGGGCATTCGCGGGGAAATTCTCGGCGCACATCAGCAGCGCCCCGTTATCGTTGACGTTCGCCGTATGCGCTTGAATTGTTTCCGGCAGGCCGGGAATACTTACGTGAAGTTTCACCGCGACTCGCAGCATCACCCGCTGGCTGCGCCTTCGCTCATCGTGCGGCACCAGTTGCGGACCGTCATCCTTTGCAGAACTTTCGCGGCTCATGCCTCCGAGCCCGCAACGCCCAATAGGATTCGTGTCTGAACAAAAAGCCCCGTAGCCATCCCGCCCGAATCTATAATTCCAGTCCCCAAAAATCCATCCTCGGATCGACTAGCTCTACCCCAACCTCCCAGCCGTCCACCTTTTTGTTCCCCGCGTAAACCACAACCGCGCCAATAGAGCGTTGGTTTGCCAAATTCGTGACCACCAGACGCTGCTCCAGCGGCATCGCTTGCGGCGACACCAGGAGGCACCCATAAAAGTTTACCACGCGCGTGTGGGCGTGCTCCTGATGCGGCGGCGTTGCCTTGCTTCCCACCCATTGAAGAGCCACCGGGACGCGCGAATTCATCCGCGGTCCACGCCGCTTAGCTCGCATTTTTGATTCCAGTGATGGCTCTTGACGAAATCGCAGCCTATTGGGCACCGTGCGTGGTCCTCGCACACCTATAAGCACTATGATATCAATACGGTACAGTCATAACGGATACAGAAAAGCTCATTTAATTTAATACTAGTACTCGCCCACGCAAAGGTCAATAGTACTCAAAAATCGGGCATTCAGCGGCCTTGGAGTGCCAACTCTGGAATCGGCTAATTCCCCGCAATCCGTTTCGCATGCGGCGCCAACAATGGCTCGCCCAACCCAGCCTCCGGCCGCGCAACAGCCTTTCGCGCGCCCCTTCCGAGCCAGCCCTGGAACGAATCCATGTACGTGTAAAACACGGGTGTGAGATAGAGCGTGACGACCTGCGCGAAAATCAATCCGCCAACCACCGAAACGCCGAGCGGCCGCCGCGAATTCGCTCCCGCGCCGAATCCAATCGCGATGGGCAAAGTTCCCATGATCGCCGCCATCGTCGTCATCATAATTGGCCGGAACCGGATCAGGCACCCTTGCGCCGCCGCCTCGGCTGCGGTGTAGTTTCCAGTGCGCTCGAGTTCCAGCGCGAAATCCACCATCATAATCGCGTTCTTCTTCACAATGCCGATCAGCATGATGATCCCCACGAACCCGAACAGATCAAGCTGCATATGGAACACCAGCAGCGTGAGCAGCGCGCCAAACGCTGCCGCAGGCAACCCGGAAAGAATCGTCAGCGGATGAATGAAGCTCTCGTACAAAATTCCCAACACGAGATAAATCACCAGAACCGCCATCACCAGCAACATCCCCAGTCCTTTCAGCGACTGCTGAAATGCCTGCGCGGTTCCCTGAAAACTCGTGTTGATCGTCAGCGGCAGTGTATTCGCCGCCAGCGTCTGAATTTCGTCCACAGCCTGCCCCAGCGCCACTCCTGGCGCCAGGTCAAACGAAATTGTGACCGACGGGAGCTGCCCCAGGTGGTTCACCGTCAGGGGTCCCAGGCTGGTCGTCAAACTCGCCACGGCATTCAGCGGCACGAGCGGCCCATTTGACGACCGCACGTAAAGGTATGACAGCATCTGCGGATCGAGCTGGTATTGCGGCTCGAGCTCCATAATCACCCAATACTCATTGTTTGGAGCGTAGATTGTCGACACCTGCCGCTGCCCGTAGGCCGTGAACAGCGCCGTTTCGATTTGCTGCGGCGTCACGCCCACAACCAGCGCTTTGTCCCGGTCGATCTTCACGTTCACTTGCGGACTCTTGATTTGCAGATCGGTCGTCACATGCTGCAGTCCCGGCAATCCTTTCATTTTATCGTCCAAAATCTGCGCGTATTTATAAAGTTCGTCCGTTTGCGGGCTTACCAGCGTGTACTGAAATTCGCTTTTCGAGATCTGCCCTCCGAGCTGGATGGACGGAGGATTTTGCAGGTACACTTTCAGCCCCGGTATGGTGTCGAGCTTCGGCTGCATTTCTTGAATCACGTCCGAAATGTTCATGTGGCGCTCGAACAATGGCCGGATCACGTGCAGCAGCGATCCCACTACCGCGGTGTGCCCGTACTTCGCATTCCATCCATCGTAGGTCGCATTTGCCGTCCACGGCCGGTCGGACGGAACCTTCAAGTGATCGTAAAACCGCCCAATGTTCAGACCCTGCCCACCCTGGCTGATACTCGAAAAAAATTGTGTGGTGTTCGGATCGGCCCAAATAATCTTATTCAGCACCTCCTGGTGCGCTTTCATCGCGTCAAACGAGATTCCTTCATTCGCTTCCGCAAAGCCTGCAACTTCCGACTGGTCTTCTTCCGGCAAAAATCCCTTGGGAATCACCCAGAATTCCCATGCCGTGCCCGCAAGCAGCAGCACGCCAACCACCATCACCGTCACGCGATGCCGCATCGACCATCGCAATGACACTTCGTACGAATGCAACATCCTCTGGAACATTCTTTCCAGCGCGTTGTAAACCCTCCCGTGCGTCTCTCCCAGATGCGGCTTCAAGAACCGGCTGCACAGCATCGGCGTCAGACTCAACGAGACAATTCCCGAAACCAAAATCGCCGAAATAATCACCACCGCGAATTCATGCAGTAATCTCCCCAGGATTCCGCCCATGAAAAACACCGGCAGAAACACCGCCGCCAGCGAGCACGTCATCGACACGATCGTGAATCCGATTTCCCGCGCGCCACTCAGCGACGCCTCGAGCACTCCTTCGCCGTGCTCCATGTGCCGTACGATGTTCTCGAGCATCACGATCGCGTCATCGACCACGAACCCCACCGACAGCGTCAGCGCCAGCAGCGATAAATTGTCCACCGTGTAATTCAGCAAATACATCACGGCAAACGTTCCTATGATCGACATTGGCAGCGCCATGCTGGGAATGATCGTCGCCGAAGCGTTCCGCAGGAACAGGAAAATCACCAGTACCACCAGAATGATGGCCATGAACAAACTAAATTTCACATCATTTACGGACGCCTGAATCGATATGGACTTGTCGTGTTCAATCGACAAGTGCATCGCGGGCGGCATGATGGCTTCAAAACCCGGCAGCAGTTTTCTGACCGCCTGGACAATCTCGATCGTATTTGTCCCCGGCTGCTTCTGCACCGCCAGAATGATTCCCGGAAGCGTGTTGATCCAGTTCGCCAGCTTGGTGTTCTGCACGCTGTCGCATACTTTTCCCAGATCATCCAGCCGCACCGGCGAGCCGTTTCGGTAAGCAACCACCATCTGCCGGTACGCGGCCGCATCCGTCATCTGCCCGTTCGCCTGCACGGTATACGCTTTGTGCGCCCCGTACAGCGTTCCCGTCGGCAAATTCACGTTCGCGTTCTGCACCGCGGCCGTCACTTCATCAATCCCGATTTGCCGGCTGGCCAGTTCCTTCGGATCCAACTGGATGCGCACCGCATACTTCATCGAGCCAAAGACCGACACCTGCGCCACGCCATTCACCATCGAAATCTGCTGGCCCAGCAACGTCTCGGCGTATTCGTCCACTTCCGACAGGGGCAGAGTTGGCGATGTCACCGCCAAAAACAGAATCGGCGAATCCGCCGGATTCACTTTGCGGAATGTCGGCGGCGCCGGCATGTTCGGCGGCAACTGATTCGCAGCCGACGTAATCGCCGCCTGCACGTCTTGCGCGGCCGCATCGATATTGCGGCTCAAATCGAATTGCAATGTGATCGAGGTGGATCCCAGCGAGCTTGTCGAGGTCATTGAATCGAGCCCGGCGATCGTCGTGAATTGTTTTTCGAGCGGCGTCGCAATCGCCGACGCCATCGTCTCTGGACTCGCTCCCGCCAAATTTGCGGAAACGTTGATCGTCGGGAAATCCACGTTCGGCAAATCGCTGACCGCCAGATTCCGGTACGCGATCACGCCAAACAGCAGTATGGCCAGCATAATCAAGCTGGTCATCACCGGCCGTTTAATGAAGTTTTGTGCGATCTGCATCCTGGCTCTCGTGTTCCTTCGTAATAACCCGCGGCGATTTCAGTGTTGCGTCAGGGCACAGCTTTAGCCGTGCCGCAAAAGACAAAAATTAATGCGGCTTCAGCCGCTGAGGCTCGCGGCCGACAGTCGCTTCATAGGCTCTCCAGAGTCTGTGTGGCAACTCCAGAATCTCTGTGTGTCGTCGCTTTCGCCACGACATAAAGCCCGCGATTTCAGCGTGGCTTTAGCCGCTGAAGTACCAATTTTCCAGTCCTCGCACAGACTCTACAGGCTCGTCTTCACTTCCACTTTCGATCCCGGAACCAATCGCACTTGCCCGTCGGTCACCACTTCGTCCCCGGGCTTCACTCCCTCGCTGATTACCGACTCGCCGTTGATTGTCCGCGCTACTTTCACCACCCGCGATTCCACCGTCATGTCCGGCTTTATCACAAAAATGTAATCGCCCTGCTGCCCCGTCTGCACGGCCTGCGATGGCACTACCACCGCCTTTTGTTCCTCCGACAGCCGCAAAACCACATTCACAAATTCTCCCGGCCACAATTTCAAATCTGTATTCGGAAACGTTCCCTTCAGCACGATCGTTCCCGTTGACGCATCCACCGTATTGTTCACGAACGTTAAATATCCGGATTCGGGCGCGGAATTATCCGAGGGAATCGCCTGAACCTGCAGCCTTCCCTTCGCCATGTAGCCCTTAATCTCATCCAGATATTGCTGCGGCACGGAAAAATCCACGTAGATCGGCGAAATCTGATTGATGATCACCAGGATCGGAAGATCATTCGCCTTCACCACCGCCCCCGGATACACTAACTGGCTTCCGGTGCGCCCGCTGATGGGCGCGTAAATCTTGCAGTAGGAAACCTGCAATTTCGCTGTCTCAATCGTGGCCTGATCCGCCTGCACGGCCGCCTCACCCGCATCCGCTGTCGCAACATATTGATCGTATTGTTCCTTCGGTACGATTCCTGATTTATAAAGCTGCTCGTACCGGCCGGCTTCCACCTTCGCAAGTTCGGCGCTCGCCTTATCCTTGTTCAGATTCGCTTGCGCCAGTTGCAGGTTCGCCACAAACGGCCGGTCGTCCAGCGTAACCAGCAAGTCGCCTTTCTTCACGAACTGTCCCTGCGTGTAGTGCACCGACTTCACAATACCCGCCACTTGCGATTCCACCGACACAGTCGAGTGCGCGTCGCCCGTTCCGATCGCGCGCAATTCGACCGGCATCGCTTTCTCCGTCGCCTTCTCCGCCATCACCGGAACCACAAGCGGATCCGGAGGCGGCGCGGCTTTTTCCGTGCATCCCGCCAGTCCGAAAATCGCCAGCATCCATCCCAGAATCGCTAGTTTTGAGAACTGCCTTATTTTCCCCATAATCCTTCGTCTGACCGTATTCTCTCGTTGGTACGTCATTCGCGCAAATTAGTCCCGCATATCACTGCTGGAGTGCTCGTTCCCGCCTGCCGCGCGAACAGGCTTGCATCACTCACTGCACGCATCGGGCAATACTTCTGCGGGACTCAACTCTACCGAGTCCGCTAAACGCAACCCAATCGCCGTCGCGGCCTCTGTTAGCCCTCTTATATCTGACGTTCCACCGCGCCTTCTCGTTGCAGCTCTCGGCTACACTTTTTCTCATTTTACTTTCGACGGATGTGGCTCCCATTCTTGGCTGCACGCCAACGCAGCAAACGAATCACCTCAAGAATAATTTTTCGACTCGCTGGCTGCCAGTCCGCGCTGGTCTGTGCTACGATTTGGGTTTGCGGCGGGCGGTTTCATCGCAATCGGGCGCTGCCGCGCGGCGATCAGCACTCATAACGAAAGACCTCCGCAAGAGAGGGGGAACGGATGGAAAATAGTCAGGCTTCGCACAACGGCAAACCGTATCTTTTGCCCGATAGACCGCTCCAATCGCTCGACGATTACGTCGCCATTGGCGGAATGCAAGCGCTCGAAAAAGCGCGCTCCATGTCGCGCGAAGCAGTGATCGCGGAAGTGAAAAAATCCGGCCTTCGCGGACGCGGCGGCGCGGGTTTTCCCGTCGGTATTAAATGGTCCAGCATCGCGAGCGATCCGTGCCCCGTAAAATTCGTCGCCTGCAATGCCACCGAAGGCGAGCCTGGCACCTACAAAGACCGCATGATGATGGGCCGCAATCCCTATCAGCTTCTCGAAGGTGTCGCCATCGCCGCGTATGCCATGAACGCGCAAAAAGCATTCATCGCCATGAAGGGCACATTCGAAAACGCCATCGCTTCCACCGCGCGCGCACACCAGGAAATGTCCGCTCGCAGTGCGCTTGGCCCGATTCCCATCAAATTTGTCTACGGCCCCGAGGATTATTTGCTCGGCGAAGAAAAGGCCATGCTCGAGGTCATCGAGGGCCGCGAAGCCATGCCGCGCGAGATGGATTACCCTCCGTACGTTCTCGGGCTTTTCGCTGGGTATCCGTCCTGCATTCCCGACTACACGAATCCCACGCTCGTGAATAATTGCGAGTCGATGTCGAATATCCCGCACATCATTCGCAATGGCGCGGATTGGTTTCGTTCCATGGGCACGGCCGATACGCCGGGGCACATGGTCTTCACGCTTTCGGGCGACGTGCAACACGAAGGCGTCTTCGAACTTCCTCTCGGCACCACGCTGCGTGAGCTGGTGGAAAAATATGGCGGTGGTTTGCGTCCGGGGCGAAAACTCAAAGCGATTTTTTCCGGCGTCGCCAGCGCCGGCGTGTATCCGGGCGCAAACCCGAATTCATACGACACGCCGCTCGATTTCGGCTCGATGCGCAACGCCGGCTCAGGCCTCGGCTCCGGCGGCTTCATGGTTTACGACGACACAAATTGCATGGTGCAGGTCGCGTATTGCTTTTCGAAATTCTTGTGGATCGAATCCTGCGGCCAGTGCCGCTCCTGCAAAGACGGCACGTATGAAGCAACGCGCGGCCTCGAAAAACTTATCGAAGGCTCCGGCAACGAAATCGACACCGAAAATATTCTTAACGCTTCGACCAACGCCCCGCGCGGCAATCGCTGCTTTTTGCCGACGGAACATTCGCTCATCATTCCGAGCATCATGCGCACGTTTCGCCAGGAATTCGTCGAGCACTACAACCGCGGCTGCCGCAATTGCCGCGTTCCTATCCTCCCCAAAATGCACGACTACGACGAAGCCACTCACGAATTCCACTACACCCACGGCCGCCTGACCCCGTAGTTTTGTCATTCCGAGGAGCCGCGCGACGAGAAATCCGCTTCGATCCTTCGCCGCTGCAACAATGATTTTCAATGCTGCCTTTCGTTTCGACTGCTATCCAGTGCATATCTAAAAATCGCCAGCGATGCAATCACGGCCGTTTCCGTGCGCAGAATTTCGCGGCCCAACGACGCTTCGCGAAATTCACATTTCGCCGCAGACGCCAATTCCGCATCCGTCCAGCCGCCCTCAGGGCCAATCGCAAAACAGATTTCTTTCGCGGAAACGCCTTGCACAACTTCGCGCAACGGATTTGCCCCGGCGTGCTCGGAAAGCAAAACCTTCACGCTTTCGTTTGCCGAGCCGAATGCGTCGTCAACTTTCGCGATTTCCGCCAGCACCGGCGGACGCAATCGGCGCGACTGTTGCGCCGATTCGATCAGAATCTTTTGCCAGCGCGACGCCCGTTTCGCCGCCGCCAAAATCAGCGTCTTCTCGCTTCGCGCCGCCGCCAACGGAATAATTTCCGTGGCGCCCAATTCGGTCGCCTTCTCGAGGCACCATTCCATGCGATCGAATTTCACAATCGAGAGCAGCAATTTGACTCGCAGCGCCGATTCGACCGCGGGAATTTGTTCGACTAGCACGAATTCAATCGCCGCGCCGTTTTTGCTTCCGCGAGAATTTTTATCGACGCGCGCGAGCCACACCTGCTCGCCATCAGTCAACTCGTAAAGCTGGCCCGGCTCAGCGCGCAGCACGCGTCCCAAATGCCCGGCTGCCTCGCCGCGAAGTTCCGCGCGCTGCCCTTCGAATTTTTCAACGAAGAATCGCCGCCGCATCATTCACTCACAAAAACCGAAAGTCGAACCTCGAAAGCGAAAATCGCGGGCAGAGAAAACTCGAAAACGGGAAACCCAATCGTCCCAAAACCGAAGCCGAGACCTGAAGATCGAGACTCGAAAAACGGGGGCCGTAAAGTGAAACTCATTTGCGATCAAGAAAATGTAAGTAGCATGTTTTGAGATAGTTGCGCTTCCGGGACTGCGCATCTCATTTGCGATTAAGGAAGCACGTGCTTGGGATGCGGCGAACTGTGAATCATGCGCTGTGAGGCTAGGATTTTCGTTGGCGCCGTCGACGAAGGGAACTGGAGAAAACCGCATTTTGTTGCGATTAGAAATGAGGGCTGCTGTTTGTTTTGTGTAAGTTACGGGAAATTCTAATAATTTGTTGTTGCGATTAGAAGTTTGCCCGGAAGTTGTGCGGGGATCGGCGGTCCGGCAGGGAGGGAAATCGACACTTGCCGCTCTCGGCTGCGAAGAGAGCGTGAGTTGAGCCATTGCGATTCGATAACGACTAGGGTACTTATAGCATAGATTATGGGCGATTGGCAAGGGATTTCTGATGTGGGGTGTAGAATGGCGGCGCTTGTTACAGACTGAAAGCCATCACACGGAGGTGCGCCCATGACGAACGAGCAGGAGGCCATCGAGGAGCGACTGGGAAAGTTGGAGCGGCAGAATCGGCAAATGAAGCTGGCGTGGCTTGGGACGCTGGCGATTGCGGCAGTGGTCGTATTGGCCGGGCTGGCGTGGCCACGCGGGTCGGCGAGCGCACAAGCGGGCGGGAGCGCCACCGTCATCAGGGCCACTTCGTTTGTTCTTGTGGTCGCGCAGGGCCGCGAGCGCGCGACGCTGGAGATGTACGAAGGTGGTCCGAGGCTTGCCCTGAACGACGCGAACGGAAAGACGAGAGTAGGGCTGGGCGAGTTCTCGGACGGGCCGACGCTTGCTCTGCTCGGCGCAACCGGGAAGTTGAGAGCAATGCTGGTGGCGGTCCCAGGCGGGGGCCGACGCTTGCTCTTTTCGGCGCGAACGGAAAGCCGGGAGCAGAGTTAGGGGTGACCTCAGGTGGGCCGGGGCTTAACTTGGACGACGCGAATGGAAATCCGAAAGCAACGCTGGGCGTGTCCTCGGACGGGCCGGGGCTCGACCTGTACGACGCAAATGGATTCGAGGCCGAGATTGGCGTTACAGACCTGATAACTCCGGCGACCGGCGAGACGCACAAAACTTCCGCCGCGTCCATAGCGCTGTTTGGATAAGGATAAAAAGGTGCTGTGGTCAGCGCCGCCGCAAAACTAGGACACGCTCGCGCCAAGAACAACTTGGAGGGAGACGTATGATCATCGGCTCTAGGTCCACCGTTTGTAATGTAGAGCAATCACAGGAGGAGGCTCCTTTCATGAGAAGACGCGACACTGAAGTAGAGGTAGAAAACGGCACCGTCTTGCGGGTTAAAGCCTGTGTATCCGCACGCGATTTGGATGCGTGGAAGATTGTCATGGAAAAAGGGAAATTCCCCTGTCTCGATTTCAATTCGCAAGAGAAGGCCGAGGAGTTTCAGCGAAGGGCGCAGGAACGGTTTCCCGCAGCGAGAATTTCGTTGGCGCAATCGCACCCTGCCGAGTGGACGGTTTTCGCGCACAAGTGAATTAAACGCAGATATCCGCGAGACCTCTTCGGGAAGCCAAGCGTATAATTCCGCCAGATTCCTGCATGCCCGCGTGGGTAAGACGAAAGGCCGCGACCCCGAATATGAAGCGCGCCACACACGCGCGCAGTTATGCTAGTTTTGCCAGTAACGAGTCGGACTAAAAGGGGTGACCGTCGGCGTGAACGTGACAGAAGAGGAGAACGCACCAATGAGCCGCAAAGCCGTTTTGGTTGCTGTGGTCGGCGCTGTTCTTTTTGTGACCGGGTACGGCGTGGCGCAATTTCGAACGAGCGTTGCTGCCACGCACTCAAATCCTCCGCGAGCGCATGCCGCCAAAGCCGCGCAGCCTCAACCTAAGGCACCAAGCATTCCTGCCCCGTATCTCGATTGTATGGGACGTGTGGTGGCTTATCAAGCTACTCTCACTCACGCTGATGCAGTTAAGCTTGCCATGGGCGCTCGTACAATAGGACTACTTGAAGGGTCCCGCGCACTGCGGCGGCCCGATGCATTCGATTCTTTGCTGCGCAAATATAACGTTGCTGCCGTTAAGGAGTGGGACTGGTATCGGCAGGCTGAACGCGGTTGCGAGGCCGACCCTCTTTCTTCATCTTTACCTTCTACGCCCAGCCTAATGAACTAAGCGGCTTGGCTGAAATGCGGTGCCCCATTCTTTGCGCGTTGTGCAAAGAGTGCGCGGGTTGTCTGGATGAAACACCGGCTCATCATACGTCAGCGTCTTCAAATTATCGGTAGCGAGCTACTTTGAGCAACAATGGAAAAAAACAACTATTGAAATCACGAGTTCGACCAACACGAAAACAGTTATTGCACATTCCATCGTAATCAGCCACGTCTCTTTTCGATCTTCTCTGTCCGCTTGCTCTTTCAGCTATTGCAGCACAGCGCCCCGGTTGTCAGCAACGGTGGTCCTCAATGTCTCTGTTTTCCAAAACATTGTTGGGAGCCAGCAACAAAATCCTAATAGTCTCGGAGCCGTACTGCTCTAGCAACTCCCGAATCTCGGGCTTGATCGTCGCCCTTTGGATGCCGAACCATCTCATTTAAGCCGCTCTTTCCCCCTCGGGCTGATTAGATGACGTTGTCGGCTCCTTCGACCGAGTAGACTGGGTGGCTGTTGGACGATCAAGGCTCGGAAGAAAGGAGCCGAGCAATGATGATTATAGGCTGTGATTTTCACACACGCTATCAGCAGATTGCCCTGATGGACGAGAGCACGGGAGAACTGGTGGAGCGGCGGTTGGATCACCAGAGCGGCGAAGCGCACGCGTTCTACTGGAATTTGGCGAGTGGAGCACCCTTAACGCGCTAGCAGCTTGTTGAAAAAGTGCTCTTGGTTGCCATTTCTGCCGCCGCGAGCGAACCGCAGGTTACGAAAACCTAAGGAAAAAGCAGATTCCTCCTCGCGGTTGCTCGTCGGAATGACAACGAGTAGAGCTAAAAGCCGCAGAGTCTCGAGGAGCGCGCCCCTCGAAGCTCGGGGTAAACGAGACTCTGCGCTACGCGAGTTTGGAGACTGCGAGGGCTGGCAACGGGCGAACCTCGCGCTGGACTTTTCGTTCCTGGCGGTCGCGGGCGATTTCCAAATCGTAGCGCGTCTGAAGATTGAGCCAAAACTCGGGCGTGGTACGGAAGAGACGGCCCAAACGCAGCGCTGTGTCGGACGTGACGGCGCGGCGGTGGTGAACGATTTCCGCCATGCGTGTCACCGGAACGCGAAGTTCAAGCGCCAAGCGATTCACGCTGAGACCCAGGGGGCGCATGAATTCCTCGCGCAGTACCTCACCGGGATGAACCGGCTTCAGTTTCGTAGGCATTCTTTCCCGTCCTTAAAAGCAGGGTGCTGAAAAACGCATTTTTAATCCTTCAGGGGTTAAAACCCCTGAAAGAAACAGAGCGTTTATGTCGCGGTTAAAACCGCGACCCACAAAACTTGCACTTTTTTTCATCAGCCTGTTTAAACTGGCGGAGAGGGTGGGATTTGAACCCACGAGCCCGGTTTTACCAGGCTACCCGCTTTCGAGGCGGGCTCTTTCAACCGCTCAGACACCTCTCCGCGGTGAATGTCCCTAAAGATTACCAGAGGGCCAAGTAAGGGACAACGATTCGCTGAGCAGATTGTTGAGACGGTCGGTTGTCGTGCCCGCTGGCGTGATACGACCGCAGATTGCAAAAAGCAAGGACACTGCAGATTCCTCGTCCCAAAGCATTACGGCGTTCGAAAACCAACCCCGGAAGCCGAGCCGGTCATGTGGCACCCCAGAACCGTTTGGTAACGAAATCACCCCGGGCGAATCAGCCAGATGGACGTGCCTTGAAACCATAGCCTCACAATCAATTGAAGTGTAAGGACTTAGATGAAGTCGCAGGATGGCTGTTCCCATGCTCTTATACGTGTGGCTACTATTCGAGGAGCGGCAGCAAATGAGGAATCGAAAGAATTCGACCAGCGGCTTCAGCATGATCGAGCTTGTTGCTGTTTTGTCCGTACTGTTCATCATGTTTGCGGTTGCGGTGCCTTCTTTCCTGCAATCCTATAGAACGTACCAATTGGACAGTACGGCCGCGCAGGTGGCCGGAATTCTGAAATCGACAAGGACCGAGGCGATACGGCTCAACACGAAGGTCAATTGCCTGATTCAAGTGCAGGGCGCTCCGGCACAGACATATATCTGGGCGGACTCAAATGGCGACGGAATCGAGCAAGGAACGGAACCGCAGATTCTCCTGAGCGGAAGCGTCACGCTGGTGCAGGCTGCGGGCGTTCCCAATACCGGAGGGCTGGCTGCAGCAATCGGAGTTACGACTCTTACGGCTACTTCCCCGATAAATGGTGTGGACACGTTCGACGACCGTGGGGCTGCGAACCCCGCCGCCGCACCCGGCGTGTATGTGCTGTATGTCGGGAATACTGCCATCCCTGCCGCAGGATACCGAGCCGTGGTTTTGATGCCTTCGGGCTCCATTCAGGTGTGGTCGGCCGATGCAGCGGGAAACTGGCATCAGGTCAGTTAATCGAAGGATGGAAAACTTAGCCATGCCACAAAACATGCCCCAAAAAATGACCAACCACGGAAGCCGGCAGAGCGGCTTCACGATCATCGAAGTGATTGTCGCCACCATTGTGTTGATGATTGGCATCGTCGGCGTTGCCAAGCTCGTTCCTTTCGCCATCGGGCTGAACGCGGCGAACCGCCGCGATTCTACCTCGCTGGTCATCGCGCAGCGCGAGATGGACGCATTGATCAGCCAGCCGCTTTCCGTGAACACCTTTACTGACCCGCAAGGCCTTGTCTGCCCGGCTGCTGGCGTTTGTAATCTGGGCATTGCGGTCAGCACCCCGGCTCTTGCCGGCAGCCCGGTGGTGATGATTGCTAACCGGCCGTTCATCAATTACAGCGCGGGCACTGTCGCTGGCTATAATTTCATCTACACGGACCCCAATGATCCTTCCAGCGCTTCCTACGATGTTCGCTGGGCGGTGATCACTTATGCAACCCCCGCTGGGGTTACCACCGGCAGACGCTTTATTGTGGGTGTGCGCCGGCAAACCGGCAACGGACCTCTTCTGCCCGTAGCTCTGGACAGCATGGTGGAAAAATGACAACCGCCCTTACATCGCATAATCAAAAAGGCTTCACGCTCATCGAGACTTTAGTCGCGCTGGCCATGTTTCTGGTCATTTGCGGCGCCGTCTTCAAACTGCTGAACAGCTCGCAGCAGCGCTATCAGACGGAATCGCAGGTTCTGGACTCGTTCCAGGGCGCCCGTCTGGGCCTGGACGAAATTGTGCGCGACGCCAGCGCTGCCGGCTATCCGCCGTTCAGCAATTACTCCAGTCTGCCTTCTGGCTGTAACCTGAATACCACCTGCAGCACTCTTGTGAACTCTCCCATCGCCTGGCACCCGGGGTACGTTGCGCTCACGCCATGCTTAATCGGCACCGCCGGCGGAGGGACATGCGTTACTCCTGGCGATTTCGACGTCATATTCGAGGGGGATTTTGACAATTCCGGGACAGTGAGTTGGATTCGCTATCAGCTCGTTGGAACCACGCTATTTCGAGGCATAACTCAAAAGTCAAACGGTGGGAGCGCCTGGGCTGCCTTAAGCAATGGCAGCCTGATGTATCCGTATATCACCAACGTGATGAACAACGCGACGCCAGCGCAGATTGCCACATACAAGGCCAGCTACCCGAACATGTTCCCGGGAGGCAATCCGCAACCCGTTTTCCAGTACTATTGCCCGAATCCCGCAGCGCCGCCAGCCATCGTCCTGTGCCAAAGCGCCGTTGGCAATGTTACGATTAATGGAGTTTCTGTACCTGCAGACTCCCCGTCCAATGTCGTCGACGTCGAAGTCACTCTCATTATCAAGACTCCGCAGCGTGACGCTCAAACGGGCGCGCCGCGCCTTGTTGAACTCAACGGCCGCGGGCAGCGCGTAAATCCGAACCAGTAGTGACACAAGGAGCCCTGACATGACGCAACTTCACATTCATCCACCAAGACGCCAGGAAGCGGGAGTGGCCCTGCTGATCGCCATTTTCACCCTGCTCATCGTCAGCGCCGTGGCGGTCGCGTTGGTGATGTCCTCCGGAACGGAGAGCTCTCTGGCTGCCAATTATCGCTCCTCCACCAGCGCGTACTACGCCGGACTTGCGGGCCTGGAAGAGGCTCGCGGACGCATGCTCCCATCCAATCCGAATTTTTTCAATAACACCGTTGCTAATTTTGTGACCATGGTCGGAACCACCCCGACTCTAGCACTTGGCCAGGTTCGCTACATTTTGAATCCGTTGCCCGGAGAAGTCGTCGCTCCCACCACCTTCGGTAGCAAATATTACGATAACGAATACAAACAAGAATGGGGCTTCTCGGTTCCTGTAGCTACCACACAGACAATTGCTTCCGTCTCAAACGCCGCTGGCTATCAAGGGCCTATGTTCAAATGGGTGCGCATCACCGCCGCCACAGAAAAATCCCTCGGTTTGGACGTGGGCAACGACAATGGTGGAGACCTGGGGATACCTAACCTGATCTACTATGACCCGGCGCATCTGAATTCGAGCAGTAACCCTGACCCCAGCCTTATCGTGAGTCCGCCACTGGGGCCGCCGGCAACGGCAGGACCAGTCTTCGAGATCGCTGCTCTCGCGGTTCTGCCCAATGGGACCCAGAAACTCATGGAGTACGTGGTTTCTCCGGTCACCTTCAATTTGAATCTTCCCTCTGCGTTGACCTTGCCGGGACCACTTGGCAGCTTCAATCCACCGAACTCGAGCGGCTACTGCATGGATGGAAACGATACGTCCCAGCTCATCACCGTCGCGGGCTGCTCTTTCTCGCCTCCACCGGCAGTGCCAGGTTGCAGTACGACTGCGCCTGCCACACCCGCTATCGGCGTCTCGCCGGGCAACAACAATGCTGGAAGCCAAACCAATGTCAACTATGTTGACACTCAGATTCCGAGTGGCCGCGTAACCAATTACACCGGATCAACCGGCACCACGCCGAGCGTCGCCACTCCGCCCCTTCCGCCGAATCTGAGTTCGCCAGCAGCGCTACAGCAGGAGCTGGCGACCATCCAACAGAACTCGAACGTGTGCCTGGGAGGTGGCACGCTAGCTTGCCCGGGAGCAGGGGGTGGGACCTACACTTACTCTCAGATCGCGAACGCGTCGGGCAGTCTATGGGCGTCAGGCGTCAATCCCCCTGCGACAACCCCGCAGGTCACCTACGTCAACGGCAATCTGGACATCAGCGGCAGCACCAAGGGTTCTGGCATTTTGGTGGTCACTGGAAACTTGACTTACGACGGTAATTCCAGCTGGAACGGAATCATTCTGGTTGTTGGCAACGGACTCACTACGTACGTGCAGAACGGCGGCGGAAATGGCCAATTCAACGGCGCAATCTTCGTCGCCAATACCGCCGGCAATCCTCCGGGGACATACGGGCCCGCGGATTTCACCATCAATGGCGGCGGCGGAAACGGAGTTTATTACAACAGTTGCTGGATTCAGAACTCCCAGAAGCCGGTCACGCTGAAGGTGCTTTCCTTCCGCGAAATCTCCAACTAATGAGCCAACGAAAGAGAACATGACCATGAAAATATTTTCTCGAACTCTGCTGCTCGCATCCTTCATCCTTCTTGCCGGCGTGCTGCTCGCAAACGCGCAGCAGCCCTCGCCATCCGCGGCTGCGCAAAAGCAGCGGGCAAAGCCTGCTGCCAAAGTGTGGACCGACGACGACCTGAGTTCGCTCCGCTCGCCTTCCGACGACTACCTGATAGAGCAGACCAAGGAAAAAGAGGCGCAAAAAGCAGCCGCCCAACAGACGGCCTCGACACAGATCGCCCCTGTGGACGGATCAAAACCAAAAACCGTTCAACAGGCCGACAGCATGATCGCGGGCAAGCAGCGCACTCTCTCGTCGGAACAAAACTATTTGCAGCATCTGCAGAAACAAGTGAGTGATCCTTCGGCGGTGGGACTCGAAAAGAAAAGGCTCGAATGGCGTCTCCAGTCACACACCGCCACTGCACAACATCTCGAATCCGAGATAAAGCGGCTGCAAGCCGATAAAGATGCGCTCGCCAAAAAGGCGGCCGCCGCGCCCGGCAACAGCGCAGGCACCGCGGTGCCGCCTCAATCGCAATAAAGCAGAGTGTTAGCCTGAAGGACAGATTATTTTCATCGGGCCGGCCCCCGCGAGGTCACCACAATCTCGGCAACGGGCAGACCCTGTCTGCATTGTGAAGCTCGCATTTTCCGCAGCGCAGCGGCCCTCGCCGTAATCAACGCTCATACAGACTTTTCTACCCAGCCCTAGCCCTCAACGCAGGCACGTGACGCAAGGCGGCGGCTCCCCATTCATCAGAGCCACCGTTTCATTTCTGTCTTCGCTGCAAGCCTCCCTGCAAACACGTTCCGCCATTGACGCCGCCGCGCTTTCGTTGGAGGATTCCAAATCCGGCACGCAGCGGAGGGAGCGAATATGCCAGACGTTACTTCGTGGGACAGAATCGAGAAGGAAAAGCTGAGCGCCACCATCACGCGCCAGATGATTTTCGGCGAGAAGGCCATGCTGGCGCGAATTTTCCTTGCGCGCGGCGCCGTCGTGCCGCGCCATTCGCACATCAATGAACAAATCACGTGGATCATTTCCGGCGCGCTGAAACTGGTTTTCGACGATGGCGAAAGGATCGTTCGCAGCGGCGAAATGCTGTTGATCCCCGCGAATGTGCCGCACGCCGCCGAGGCGCTGGAAGACACGGTGGACATGGATATTTTTGGCCCGCCGCGCGAGGACTGGATCAAGAAAACGGATGCGTATCTTCGTGGCTAACGCGACGTCGCGGAAAAAGATGCCGTGGAAATTTGGCCTTCGGGGCTGAAAGCGTGCGGCAATTTCGCGGGCAGGGTAAATCCCGCCACTACAAGTCCCCACCCTTCGCAACCGCCGCTCAGGATGGGGCACCCGGCCGCCCCCACACACGCGAGCTCGGGGGCGAGACGGCGCTACGGAAGCCAGCGCTTGTTCGCGTGAGCTCAACAGAGCCGCGCTGTTTCAGAATATTGAGGAGCGAGGATCATGGACCTGGGCTTGAAAGGAAAAGTAGCGATTGTGGCGGCGGCCAGCAAAGGACTGGGCCGTGCGTGCGCGGAGGAATTCGCGCGCGAAGGTGCGGAGGTGGCGATTTGCGCGCGCTCCGCCGCGAATCTCGAAAAAGCGGCGGACAGCATTCGCAAAGCGACGGGTCGCGAAGTTTTCGCGCAGGAACTCGACGTGACGCGTTACGAAGCCGTGCATGATTTTGTCGCCGCGGTCGAAAGAAAATTTGGCCGCGTTGATATTTGCGTGACAAACGCGGGCGGCCCGCCGTCGAAGAAATTTCTCAATATTTCGATTGACGAGTGGCGCGCCGCGGTGGATCTGACGCTGATGAGCGCCGTTTATTTCGCTCGCGAAGTGCTGCCGCGAATGAAGAAGCAGCGCTGGGGCCGGCTGCTGGCGATTACTTCCGTTTCCGTAAAGCAGCCGATCGACAATTTGCTGCTCTCAAATTCCATTCGCGCGGGCGTCACGGGGTTGATGCGCACGCTCGCGAATGAATTCGGCGCCGACGGCATCACCGTCAACTGCATTTGCCCGGGCTACACGCTCACGGAGCGCCTTGATGAGCTTGCGTCTCTACAAGCGAAGAATGCGGGAGTCGAGCGCGAAAAGATTTTGGAGCGTTTGAGCGCGCAGGTCCCTGTGGGGCGCATCGGCCGGCCGGAAGAATTCGCGGCGATGGTCGCGTTTCTCGCCTCCGAACGCGCGAGCTACATCAATGGCTGCTCAATCCCCGTCGACGGCGGCTGGACGAAGAGCTTGCTGTAGGAGCGCGGCGCCATGTATAAGCACATTGGCGATCGCGGCTCGCAAACCCGATGAATGCACCGCGTGCCGAGTTATCCGGCGAGAAGAATCCGCAGGTCGCGCAAATTATTTCCCGTTGGTCCCGTCATCACTGTATCGCCTAGATTGTCAAAAAAGGTGAATGCGTCGCTGCGCCGGTAAAAATCTCGCGGGTCCATTTTCGCGGCGCGCGCCCGCTCGGCCGTTGTTCCATCCGCGACTGCTCCGGCGGCAGGGCTGTTGCCGTCGATTCCATCCGTGCCCACGCTGAGCACCGTGATTCCGCGACCGGCAATTTTTTCCACGCACGCGAGCACGAAAGCGGAATTTCGGCCTCCCGTTCCCTTCCCCGTCACAGGACTGCTCACTTCCCCATCCGCGATCAACGCAATGGGTCTGCTCGTACGCGAGCGCGCCACCGAATCGAGTTGCACGAGCAAATGTTGCGCGGCCCTTTCCACCGGCCAGCCATCGGTCGAGTTATCGCACACAGTAAAAAATCCAGCGGCCTCGGCGGCCACGTGCGCGTGATGGAACAAATCGCGCCGCCCCAGCAACAACTCAAAATTCGCTCGCGAAAACATTGGATCGCCGGCTTTCGGCGTTTCCTGCAAGTCGCCGCGCTCGAATTTTGCGCGCAGCGATGCGGGCATGGCTTCGAGTAAATTATACTTTCGCACAATTCGCACCGCGTCAGCGACTGTGGTGGGATCCGGCAGCGTGGGGCCAGACGCCAGCGCCGTTTCCTGCCCCTCCGGGACATCGGTAACGCCAAACGTCAATTTCATCGAGCGTGGCGCCGCGGCGGCGAGCCGGCCGCCCTTCACGGCGGATACGTGCTTGCGAATCGCATTAATTTCGTCGATGGGAGCGCCGCACGTGACCAGCGCGTGATGCATCTTCACAAAATCGTCGAGCGAAATATTCTGATCCAGCGGCAATTCGACCAGCGACGATCCTCCGCCCGAAAGCAAAACAAAGATCAGCGTCTCGCCGTCGCAGCCACGCAGCAATTCGAGAATCGCCCGGCCAGCGCGAAAACTTTCCTCGTTCGGAACGGGATGCCCGCTGATAAATATTTCCCAAGCACCCAAGGGCCGCGGCGGTGGTGTGGGGCCGGCGAGAATTCCGTGAATGCGAAAATCCGGCGCGAGCACGGCGGTGAGTCCTTCCGCCAGCGCAAATGCCGCCTTCCCCATCGAAATCGCGACGATTTTGCGAATCCCGTGGCGCAAATCCAGCGACGTACCGCCCGCCTGAATCACGGAGCCCTGGCGATTCAATTTGCGCGCGAGCGTCGCGGGAATGTCGATTCCCGCGAGCGTGTCGCGAAAGATTTGTTTTGCAACGGCTTTGCGATCGCCCATGTGGGAGTTTCCGTTTACGGCATTTCTATTTTTCGGCGAGCGCTTCGGGATTGAGCGCGTTCGGCGGCCGGCGTCCGTCAAACAGTGCGATCACGTTTTCGACGGCCATCACGGCCATTTTCGTGCGCGTCTCGACGGAAGCACTGGCGATGTGCGGCGTGAGGATCACATCCTGGCGCGTGAGGAGCGCCGGATGCACCTTCGGCTCATTTTCAAAAACGTCCAGCGCCGCACCCGCGATTTGTTTTGCGTCGAGCGCAGCCGCGAGCGCGCCTTCGTCAACCACAGGCCCGCGCGACGTATTGATCAGATACGAGCCGCGCTTCATTTTCGCGAGCGTTTCCGAGTTGATCAGCCGGCGCGTTTCGGGCAGCAGCGGCACGTGCACGCTGACGAAATCCGATTCGGCGAGCAGGCGGTCGCGTTCGACATATTGCGCGTGCAACTCGCGTTCGACTTCCGCGCCGGCTCGATTCGCATCGTTATAGAGAATGTGCATATCGAAGCCGCGGGCGCGCTTCGCCATCGCACGTCCAATGCGCCCGAAGCCCAGGATGCCGAGCGTCTTGCCAAAAACATCGCCTCCACAAAGTTGATCGAGGTTCCAGCCAGGCCATGTGCCAGTGCGCATCCATGCATCGCCTTCGACGATTCGCCGCGCAATCGCCATTAGCAGCGCGAACGCAAAATCCGCGGTCGAGTCATCCAGCACGCCAGGAGTGTGCGTGGCGACAATTTTGCGGCGCGTGCAGGCGGCCACGTCGATATTGTCGTAGCCGACGGAAACGGTGGCCGCGATACGCAACTTCGGCGCGCGGTCGAGCAACTCGTCATTCACTTTTTCCGTGAGCAAGCAGATCAGCGCGTCTTTGTCCGCAACGCGGCGAAGCAATTCCGCACGCGACGGCCTTTCCGGCTGCGTCCAATATTCCACGTCGAAGTGTTTCTCAATCAGCGGGCGCGCGGGCGCGAACAATCCGTGCGTCGCGAATACTTTCGGCTTCATTATGAATATCCCCGGCACAAATGTCGCGAGCGTCAGTAGCATAGCGCCGCGCCGCGTGTCAACGCGCCGATTATAGTTTATCGCGATTGCACACGGGCGCGTTCCGGTCTATATTCACGCTAGATGCACGATCCGCTCGTTAAGTATCTCATCGGCACTTGCATTCTCAGCGTGGGATTGGTGATCCTGCTTTCCGCGACCGAAATCGCGCATGGATTGACGCACTTCTGGGAGCATTACCTCGGCAAACGGTCGAGTGGATCTGGCGCGCCACGCGCGGGCGCCACTGCGGATTCGCAGCTGCCGGAATATTATCGCGCACGACTGCTGACGTGGCGTATGATCGGTGTGTTGATTGTGATTGACGGATTCATTTGGCTCGCGCGCGCGACCGCGGAAGTCTTCCGCGCAATGCCGCACTCGCGCCCGTGAGCATCTTGGCGTCACATTGATGCCGGAAGAAACGCACGACTATAGTGGGCGCTCGCGCGTCTAAACAATATGGATCGTCACCTCGTCCACGAACTCGAGCAGTTTCTCGGCGACGATTCCGTCCTGAGCCAGCCTGAGGATTTGCTGCTTTACGAATACGACGGCTCGGTGGAAACGGCTCGGCCGCAATGCATTGTTTTTCCGCGCACGGCTGCCGACGTGGTGCGAATCGTCGGACTCGCAAACCGATACAAAATACCAATCGTCGGCCGCGGCGCGGGCACCGGACTTTCCGGCGGAGCGCTCGCGCGCCACGGAGGCATCATCGTTTCCTTCGCGCGCATGAATCAAATTCTCGAAATCGACGTCGAAAATCAGCGCGCGATTGTGCAGCCCGGCGTCGTGAATTCCGACTTGAATATGGCGGTCGCACATGGGGGACTGCATTTCGCTCCCGATCCGTCGAGCCAGAAGGCGTGCACGATCGGCGGAAACGTTTCGGAAAACGCCGGCGGCCCGCACACGCTCGCGTATGGCGTCACGACAAATCACATCCTGGGCCTCGAGATGGTGATGCCGACGGGGGAATTGGTCCGCATTGGTGGAGAATCGACCGACGGGCCGGGATACGATTTGTGTGGCCTGTTTGTTGGCTCGGAAGGTACGCTTGCGCTCGTTACGGAAATTACCGTGAAGCTGACACGTTTGCCTGAGGCGATCAAGACGCTACTCGCGGTTTATGATCGCGTGGACGGCGCCACGGAAACGGTCGTCGAAATCACGGCGCGCGGAATCACTCCCGCGGCGTGCGAAATGCTCGATGGCTGGACGCTGCGCGCGGTCGAAGCGTGGGTGCACGCGGGATTTCCGCTCGACAGCGCCGCTGTGTTGCTCATCGAAGTCGATGGCCTCCGCGAAGCCGTCGAGCAGCAGGCGCAGAACGTCGGCGAGATTTGCCGGATGCACGGAGCGCGCGAAGTTCGTGTGGCACGTGATGCCCGTGAACGCGATCTCCTCTGGAAGGGAAGAAAAAACGCTTTCGGCGCGGTTGGCCGTTTGTCGCCGACGTACTATGTGCAAGACGGCGTGATTCCGCGCACGAAATTACCGCAAACGCTGCGCGAGATCGAGCGCATTGGAAAAGAAAACGGATTCGAAATTGGCAATATTTTTCACGCGGGCGACGGCAACTTGCACCCCATCATTCTTTTCGACGCGCGCGACCCGAAGCAATTCGATCGCGCCGTCTCGACCGCCGACGCGATTATTCGTTTCTGCATCGAGATGGGCGGAGCAATCACCGGCGAGCACGGCGTCGGCATGGAAAAGGATCGATTGATGCCGCTGCTTTTCACCGAAGATGATCTGGCGCTGATGCGCAGCGTTCGCGACGCGTTCAATCCAGCGGGCTTGCTCAATCCCGGTAAGATTTTCCCGACGGGCAAGGGCTGCGGCGAAGTTCGCATCCGCCCAATGCCGCAGCGCGGCGCCGGGAATATCGCCCCCGCTGCGGGAAAAGATTTCGCATGAACTCGCCCGCGAAAGTAGCGCCGTCACGCATCGGCGATCTTGTCGGCGCGGCAAACATCACGGACGATCCGCGCGAACTTGCGGCGTATGAAATCGATGGCGTACGGCCAAGCGCGGCGGCTCGGCCACGCGCAGCGGAAGAAGTCAGCGAGTTGGTGAAACTCGCCGCAGCCGAGAAATTCGCGGTGATTCCCACGGGCGCGCGAACCAAGCTCGGCATCGGCATGCCGCCGGCGCGCTACGATCTCGCAATCGATATGACGCGCCTCGACCGCGTGATTTCCTACGATCCCGGCGATTTGACGCTGAGCGTCGAAGCGGGAATCCCGCTCGCGAGGCTCGCCGCAACGCTGGCGCTGCGCAAACAATTTTTGCCGTTGGCAGTTCCCTTCTCGGATCGCGCCACGGCCGGAGGCACGCTTTCGAGCGGTGTCGATTCGCCTCTCCGCGAAGCCTACGGTACCGCGCGCGATTTCGTCCTCGGCATGGAAATCGTCACGGGCGACGGGGCACTCGCGAAAAGCGGCGGCCGCGTTGTAAAAAATGTCAGCGGCTACGATTTGCACAAGCTGATGCTCGGAGCCATCGGCTCGCTCGGCATCATCACGCGCATCAATTTCAAAACATTTCCGCTACCCGCGGAAACCCGAGGCTGGTTCGCCGTTTTTTCGCGCGCTGAGGACGCATTTGCATTCGCGCAGAGCATTCGCAAGTCGCCGCTCGCACCACACACCTTGGACATCTTCGACCGTCGCGCATCGGTGCTTTTCCACACTAGCGTGCAACTCGACAAATCCCAGTGGGCCGTCGCGGTATCGGCGGCCGGAAACGAAAAAGTGATGGAACGTTGCTCGCGTGACCTGCGTACGATGGGCCGCGCGGCGAACGCCGCCCAGTTCACCGCACTCGACGAATTCGCGCAATCGGAGTTATGCCAGTGGATTCGGGGCTTTCCCGCGCTGGCGGCGGAACACTCGCTCGACGCGCTGATCGTGAAAATTGCTTCTCTGCCCACCCAGATGGGCGAAGTGACGCAACGGCTGCAAAGTATCGCGGCGAATAGCGGACTGCCGTGCGCCATCCTTGCGCGCGGCGCGGGCGTGATTTATTTCGCGTTGCTGCCGGAGGAACGTGGCGCGCCTGCGGTGGCGCGGATCGCGCCGTGCGTAGGGGAAATATTTTCTGCCGCTGCATCAAGTAAACAACATGCAACGATTCCGCGGTGTTCACTCGAACTCAAACGCGAAATGAATATCTGGGGCCCTGCGCGCGAGGATTTTCCGTTGATGCAGCGCGTGAAGCAGGCCTTCGATCCACACAATATCTTTTCTCCGGGCCGATTCGTGGGAGGCCTCTAAGAAAATGGCGAGCGTGCCTCCGCAAACTCACGAAGAAGCCCAGCGCGAATTCGCCGAGACGCTCAGCGGATTCACCGCCGGCGACAAGCCCGAGTACGCGGACTATTCGCGCTGCATTCATTGCGGGCTGTGCCTCAACGCTTGCCCGACGTACCGCCTGTGGCACAACGAAGCGGATTCTCCGCGCGGGCGCATCCGGCAAATGGCGCTGATCGATCAGGGCCGAATGGAATTGGGCGAAGGATTCGTCACGCACATTGACCGCTGCCTCGATTGCCGCGCGTGCGAGACGGCGTGCCCGTCGGGCGTCGAGTACGGCAAGCTGGTCGAGCAGGCGCGCGCGCAGATCGAGAAGAATTACAAACGCCCACGTATGTCTCGAGCCATTCGCAATTTCGTTTACCGCCGATTGCTCGTGGACCCGCGGCGTGTCGCGCGCGCCGCGCGATTAGTGAGATTTTATCAGCGCTCAGGCCTGGAATCGCTGGCGCGTGGCAGTGGCGCTTTGCGGCTGCTCGGATTGCAGGAGCGCGCGGCGCTTCTGCCGCGGATCGACCGCGACTTTTTCTATTCGCGTCTGGGGAAGACGTTGCCCGCACGTGGTGAACGCCGGGCACGCGTGGCATTTTTCGCCGGTTGCGTCGCGCAGGTCACGTTCACTGCGCTCAATGACGCGACGATTCGCGTCCTGCAAGCAAACGGCTGCGAAGTTGTCGTACCCGATGGGCAAGTATGCTGCGGCGCGCTCGCCGCGCATGCCGGAGTGCGCGATGTGGCGCGCAGCCTGGCGCGAACAAACTTGGAAATATTTTCGCGTGAGCCATTCGACGCAATCATTACCAACGCGGCCGGGTGCGGCTCAACGCTCAAGGAATATGCGCACTTGTTGGAGGAGGATTCGCCTGAAAACAATGAGCCGTCTTCACGTGACAGGCATGCCGCAGATTCCGCGGCGGAGATGGCGACCGAGTTCGTGAACAAGACCCGCGACGTCACGGAATTTCTGGCCGACCTCGGGCTGTCCGCGCCGCTGCGGGAAACCAAATTGCGCGTTACGTATCAAGATTCTTGTCATCTGCTTCACGGGCAAAAAATACGCGAAGCGCCGCGCCAATTGATCCGCGCCGTGCCCGGAGTCGAATTCATCGAGATGTCGCTCGCCGACCACTGCTGCGGCTCCGCGGGAGTTTACAACGTGACCGAGACGGCGGCGTCCATGGAATTGCTCGGCGAAAAAATGCAGTACGCACGCGCGACCGGCGCCGCTGCGATTGTCACCGCGAATCCGGGCTGCATTTTGCAATTGCGCGCGGGCGCGAAACTCCACGGCACCCACCAAGAAGTGATGCACGTCGTCGAGTTGCTCGACCGCGCGAAACAGGCTTAGCGGTTTTGCATTGTCGATTTAGCGATCGCTTGATCCAAGAAACTAAAGAGGCGCGCGAGGCGCGCGCCCCTTTTTCATTTTCCCTCGCGCGCCGGGGTGCGGACACGTTCGGGCCTTGTTTGCCGGCCGGATGCACGGCCGCAACACAAGATCAAATCGCGCTTAAAAATTGCCGGGCGGCAGCGGCGCGGGCATTCCCGGCTTGCCGAACTTGCGCTTGAATATGTTGATTGGTTTGACGGTGTAATCCTGGGGCACGATGAAAAGCGATTGCGGGGGATCGGCGCGATCAACGTTGCTGAGCTGATACTTCGTCGTGCCGAATCGCGGATCGGTACGCGTCAGCGAAACCACCGTCTGCAAGTCGGGCGAATACCATTTCTCGACCGTGATCACGAT
>Ga0307374_10002378_pt1 | contig 33522 bp, 27 predicted proteins | sample OX3MG_FD_202532 | JGI IMG/M metagenome (GOLD analysis project Ga0307374, IMG submission 202532) | Soil microbial communities from Risofladan, Vaasa, Finland - OX-3 | ecosystem: Environmental > Terrestrial > Soil > Coastal area > Acid sulfate soil | place: Finland: Risofladan, Vaasa | collected... | reverse complement strand
CGGTCATCCAGGCGGTGATGCGGTCGATGAGGGCCACGGTGTCGCCCCGGGGACGGCGGGTGACCGCGACCGACGCCTTCACCGCCCAGGACAACACGGCATGGAGTGGGCGCTCGTAGACGAAGAGCGACCCGATGGCGACGGTGGCCACGAACGTCCCGATGAGGACGGGGACCAGGTCCAACGACGCTCCCTCCTGCGCCGCCACGCCCAGCCCGAGGATGGCGACGAGCGACAGGCTGACGATCGCTGCCACCAGGGTCCCGGCCATGGCCCAGACGGCCAAGGTGTTGTCGGCGCCGAAGCGGCGGAACCAGCGGAAGCCGTAGACCGACGACACCGCGTTGCCGATCGGCAGCGAATTGGTGATGGCCTGCGAGGCGAAGGTCAGCTTGACCAGCGGCGACCAGGGCGCCCGGAGGTGGCCCGCCTTGAGAAGCTCGAACTGCATGGCGGCGAAGCAGAAATAGGACGCGATCTCGACGATGACCGCCGGCGCCACCCACCACCAGTTGAAGTGCGCGAAGGCGGTGTGGAAGCCCTCGAGCTCGGAGGTCTTGGACGAGAGCACCCACAGCACCAAGACGGCCAGCGCGAAGCCGAAGATGATGCGGAGCGTCGGCCACGCCCGGCGCAACAAACGGCGCAGGCGGCGGGCGGCGGGGACGGTCGGGTCGCCCGGCGCGGTCCCGTCGATCGATTCCGCTGCCGCCACGACAAGCTCGTCACCGGGGCGCGTGCCGACGGCGACGACCGGCTCTGCGGCTCCGGTCCGGGCTCTTTCTCCGGCCTCGCCGGGTAGCGGGCTATCCGGGCCAGGCGTCGCTGAGCCTCTTCCAGGACAGCTGCAGCGTCTCGGGCATGACACGCGTCTCGGCCACCGCCGTCATGAAGTTGGTATCGCCGGACCAGCGTGGCAGGACGTGGAGATGGACGTGGGACGGCAGCCCCGCCCCGGCCGCCCGGCCGAGGTTGGCTCCCATGTTGAGGCCGTCGGGCTCGTAGGCCGCCCCTATCGCGGCCACGGCCGCCTGCGTGGCGGCCCACACCTCGGCGGACTCGTCCCCGGTCAGTTCAGCCAGCGATCCCACGTGGCGCTGGGGCAGCACCAGGACGTGCCCGCTGGCATAGGGGTACGCGTTCATGACGACGAAGGCCTTCTCCCCACGCCACACCACGAGATTGTCCTCTGACGGTGGCCCACTGCTCGCCAAGCGGCAGAAGACGCAGACCTGCGTCTCGCCCGCCCGTTCCCGCGTCGTGGCCTCCACGATGTACTCGCGGCGCCACCCGGCCCATAGGTGCTCGAGGCTCACGCCGCGGCCCGCCGCCTGCTCATGCCGCCGGCGCCTCCGGCGCCCTGTCCTCGGGCAGTCCCTTTCGCTCCACCTCGGCGACGGCTTCCTCGACCAGATCGGCGACCGGCACGCCCTGCTCGGGCTTTGTCGTCCAGCCCCGCCGGTTCACTCCGGCTGTTCCCGCCGCGACGTCCTGGTCGCCCACCACCAACACGTAGGGGATCTTCGCCAGCTTGGCCCGGCGGATGAGCGCGCCCATCTTCTCCCCGCTGCCATCGACCGTCGCCCGCAGGCCGGCTGCCGCGCAGGCCGCGGCGACCGTGTGGGCGTAGCCGGCGTGCGCATCGGTCACGGGAAGGACGCGGACCTGCTCCGGGCTCAACCACGTCGGCAGCGCTCCGGCGTAATGCTCAATGAGCACGGCCATGAAGCGCTCCACCGAGCCGAAGAGCGCCCGGTGGATCATGATCGGCTGGTGGCGCTGGTTGTCGGCGCCCGTGTACTCCAGCCCGAACCGTTGCGGGAGCTGGAAGTCGAGCTGAACGGTCGACATCTGCCAGGTGCGGCCGATGGCGTCACGGGCCTGCACGGAGATCTTGGGGCCGTAGAACGCGCCGCCACCCTCGTCCATGACGAGCTTCAGGCCCATTTCGAGGGCGGTGGTGCGCAGCGCCTCGGTGGCGACCTCCCAGTCCTCGTCCGAGCCGACGGCCTTGCCGGGCGGCTTGGTCGAGAGCTCCAGGTAGAAGTCGTTGAGGCCGTAGTCGCGCAGCAGGTCCAGGACGAAGTGCATCGTGCGCACGAGCTCGGTGTCCATCTGCTCACGGGTACAGAAGATGTGCGCGTCGTCCTGGGTCATGCCGCGCACCCGGGTCAGGCCCTGCAGGACGCCCGACTTCTCGTAGCGGTACACCGTGCCGAACTCGAAGAGGCGCATGGGCAGCTCGCGATAGGAGCGTTGGTGGCTCTTGTAGACGAGGATGTGGAACGGGCAGTTCATCGGCTTGAGGTAGTACTGCTGCCCTCCGTCCAGCTCCATCGGCGGGTACATGCCCTCGGCGAACCAGTCGAGGTGTCCCGACTGCTCGAAGAGGGCGCTCTTGGTGATGTGCGGCGAGTTGACGAACTCGTAGCCCGACTCCACGTGACGCTGCCGCGAGTACTCCTCCATCAGGCGTCGGATTGTCCCGCCCTTGGGATGGAAGACGGCCAGGCCGGACCCGATCTCCTCGGGGAAGCTGAAGAGGTCGAGCTCGGCCCCCAGCTTGCGGTGGTCGCGGCGCTCGGCCTCCTCCAACTGGTGCAGGTGGGCGGCGAGGGCCTTCTCCGACTCCCACGCCGTGCCGTAGATGCGCTGGAGCTGCTCGCGCTTCTCGTCGCCGCGCCAGTACGCCCCGGCCACCCGCATCAGCTTGAAGTGGCCGAGCCGGCTGGTCGAGGGCACATGGGGTCCACGGCACAGGTCGATGAAGGCGTCGTTGTTTCGGTAGGTGCTGACCACCGAGCCGGCGGCGTCGACCTCGTCGGCCCCGGTCCCGACTGCCTGAATGATCTCCTGCTTGAAGGGCTGGTCGGCGAAGATCTCGAGGCCCTCCTCCAACGTGTGCTCGTGTCGCACGAAGGGCTGGTCCTCTTTCATGATCGCCCGCATCTCCGCGTCAATGCGGTCCAGGTCGTCCTCGCTGAAGTGGGCCCCGCCCGGCAGCTCGAAGTCGTAGTAGAAGCCGTTCTCGATCACCGGCCCGATGGCGTACTTGGCGCCCGGCCACAGGCGGCGGACGGCCTGGGCCATCACGTGCGCGGTCGAGTGCCGCAGCACCTCCCGGCCGGCATCGGAGTCGGCGGTGACGATGGCGACCTGCGCCCCGTCGGGCAGCGGGAGCTCCAGATCGGTCTCCCGGCCGTCCACGGTGACGAGGACCGCGGCCTTGGCCAGGCGGGATCCGATGGACTGGGCCAGCTCAATGCCCGTCGTGCCCTCAGCCAGTTCCCGTGTCGAGCCGTCGGGAAGACCAACCGAGATGACGCCTGGCATCGTGTGCACCCTTTCCTACTTGGCCGGCCGGGCGCACTCACCCCCTGGTCCGGACTCCGTTCGTGGTCCACCAAGGGTACTGGACCACCTTGCGCGTACTGGCCCATCGGCCCGCCGGTCGGAGCTTTGGGAGCGGTCCGAGCGGTCGGGCCGTCAGAAGGTCAGAGTTGTCAAGCCGTCAAAGCTCGACGCCGAGGAGGCGTGCCCCGCCGGCCACCGACCGCCCGGCCGTGGCCTCGTCATCGAGGCTATGAAGGGCGGCAGGTGTGTCGAGGTCGTCGTCGAGGGCCGCCCGCACCGCAGCCAAACCCCCCGAGCCATCGCCATCGCCATCGCCGTCGTCGTCCGGTGCGCTACGCCACAGGGCCAGCCGGGCCGCCGCCGCCGGCATGTCCTCGTCGGTGCGCCATTCCCAGTCGTGGCGATAGTGGTGCGCCAGCAGAGCGAGGCGCACCGCGGCCGGGTCCCACTCCTTGCAGAGATCCCCCACGAACACGAGGTTGCCGAGCGACTTCGACATCTTGGTCCCGTCCAGGCCCACCAACCCGACGTGGAACCAGAGCCGGGCGAAGCGCTGGCCTGTCACGGACTCGGACTGCGCCGTCTCGCACTCGTGATGCGGGAACACGAGGTCGCGTCCGCCACCGTGGATGTCGATCGTCTTGCCGAGCTCGCGCAGGACGAGCGCCGAACACTCGATGTGCCACCCGGGCCGACCCGGGCCCCAGCGCGACTCCCAGGACGGCTCGTCGGGCAGCGAGGGCTGCCACAGGACGAAGTCGAGCGGGTCGCGCTTGTTGGGATCGCCGGGGTTGCCGCCGTGCTCGGCGGCCAGCTCCAGCATGCGCTCCCGGTCGTAGCCGCTGATGCTTCCGAACTCGCCGAAGCTGGCCACGCTGAAGTAGACGGAGCCACCCGACTCATACGCAAAACCACCCGCGAGGGCGGCGCCGATCAGCGACAGGATCTCCGAAATGGCCGAGGTGGCCCGCGGCTCGGAGTACACCGGCAGCAGGTTGAGCAGCCCCATGTCGGAGTCGAAGCGCGCCATCTCCTCAGCGGCGAGGTCGAGATAGTGGACGCCGAGCTCGCGGGCCTTGCGCAGGATGTCGTCGTCCACGTCGGTGACGTTGCGCACGCACTTCGTCTCGTGCCCGGCGTCGCGCAGGCGGCGCTGCAGCATGTCGAAGTAGAGGTACACCGCGGCGTGCCCGAGGTGCGCCGCGTCGTACGGCGTGATGCCGCACGAGTACATGGTCACGAGGGGACCGGGTTCGAAGGCCACCACCTCCCGGCGCGCCGTGTCGTACAACTGCACCGCTAGAGCCCGGCGATCCTCAGCGTGGAATGCGCCTTGTGCTTGATGTTGAGGGTGATGCAGACGGCGGTGAACGCCTCGATGGCGGCAGCCTGGCTGAGGCTGCCCGCGTCGAGCGGTCGCAGCCCTGGCATCTGCTCCACCAGCGCCACGGTGGCCGCCGTCGCCTCCGGGTAGTCCGAGCACACGAGCACGTCAGCTTCCAACCCCGATTCGAGGTTTTCCATTTCCGATGCGGGCAGATGGTGGAAGGCGGCGGCCACCAGACTCTCGGGCAGGGCGGCCTGGACGGCGGCGGACATGGAGCCCCGGGGCGGGATCAGGGCGAGCATCTCGCGGCCCTCCTTGACCAGGGCATTGACCATGGAGACGACAACCTTGCCGGCCAGGACCTCTCGCAGCGACCGCACCGTGGGGACGGCGCTCTCCCAGGGCGTGGCCAGGACGACCAGGTCGGCGGCGGCGGCCTCGGCGTTCTCCGCCCCGCCCAGCCCCAGGTCCGAATCGGGCCAGCGAGCCACCACCTCGGCGGCCACGGTGGCCGCCCGCTCCGCATCGCGCGACCCGATGGTGACCCGGATGCCGGCCTCGGCCAACCGGACCGCGACTCCGCGCCCGGCCGGACCGGTCCCACCGAGGATTCCCACGTGCACGCCCCTACCTTCGCATAACCTCCTGGCGCAGTGGGACTCCTCGACGGCAAGCGACTCCTCATCACAGGCGTACTCACCGACGCCTCGCTGGCCTTCTCGGTCGCGCACCTGGCCCAGGAGGAGGGCGCCGACATCGTGCTCTCCGGCGCCGGACGCGCCCTGTCGCTGACCCGGCGCACGGCTCGCAAGCTGCCGCACGAACCCGAGGTCCTCGAGATCGACGTCACGTCACCCGAGCAATTGCAGGCCGCGGGCGCCGCGCTGGGCGCGAAGTGGGACCGGCTCGATGGCGTGCTGCACGCCATCGGCTTCGCGCCGCCGGACTGCCTGGGCAGCGGCATGTTCGCGGCCGATTGGGACGACGTCTCGACGGCCATTCAGATCTCGACCTATTCGCTCAAGGCGCTCGTCGACGCCGTCCTCCCCCTCCTCAAGGTGGCGGGCGGGAACGGCGGTGCGTCCGTCGTCGGCCTCGACTTCGACGCGTCCGTGGCCTGGCCCGTCTACGACTGGATGGGCGTGGCCAAGGCGGGGCTCGAATCCCTCTCCCGTTACCTGGCCAAGGAGCTCGGGCCGGCCGGCATCCGGGTGAACCTGGTGGCGGCGGGCCCCGTGCGCACCATGGCGGCGAAGTCCATACCGGGGTTCAGCGCCTTCGAGGACACATGGGCCGACCGGGCGCCGCTCGGCTGGGACATCCACGACGCCACGGCGGTGGCCAAGGCCTGCCTCGCCCTGTTCAGCGACCTCCTCCCTATGACCACCGGCGAGATCCTGCACGTCGACGGGGGTGTCCACGCCATGGGCGGCTCGGCCTGACCCTCAGGCATCTCTGACGTCACGCCGCCAGTGGGATTCCGCTCCCCGGCGCCGGCACGCCGACCAGGCCCGGGAGGCTCCGACGGTAGGTTGCAGCCATGAGTATGCGGGGTCACGCCATGGGTGGCGGCCGCGGTGGAGGTGGCATGGGCATGCGCTCCGTGCGCCAGGACCGGGCCGTCCTGCAGCACCGGGTCAAGAAGGGCACGGCCCGGCGCATGCTCACCTTCGCCGTCCCCTACCGCAAGATCCTCGCCGTCTTCCTGCCGGTGGTCATCATCGATGCCGCCGTCGGCGCCGTCAGCCCCCTGATCCTGCGCGCCATCATCAACAACGGCATCGAGAAGCACGACACCCAGCTGGTCATCTGGCTGTCGATCCTGGTGGCCGTCCTGGCTCTCGTCGACGGCGGGCTCGTCCTGACCGAACGCCGCATCTCGGCCTACATCGGCGAGTACCTCATTTACGACATGCGCTCCAAGGTGTTCCGCCACATCCAGCGCATGCCCCTGGCCTTCTTCACCCGCACCCAGACCGGCGCGCTGGTCAGCCGCCTCAACAACGACGTCATCGGCGCCCAGCAAGCCTTCACGGACCTGCTCTCCAACGTGGTGGGCAACTTCGTGACCGTCGTCATCGTCCTCGCCGCCATGTTCTTCCTCAGTTGGAAGATCACGCTGGCCGCCCTCATTCTGGTGCCGCTGTTCCTCATTCCAGCCCGCTTCGTGGGCCAGCGCATCGGCTCGCTGACCAAGGAGGGCTACAACCTCAACAGCGAAATGAACATGGTCATGCAGGAGCGCTTCCAGGTGGGCGGGGCAATGCTCGTCAAGCTGCTGGGGCACCCCGAGGAGGAGGCTACCGCCTTCGAGGCCAAGGCGGGGCGGGTGCGCGACATCGGGATCTCGCAGGCCACCTACTCGCGCATCTTCTTCGTCTCGCTGACGCTGACGGGCGCGCTGGCCACCGCTCTCGTCTACGGCTTCGGCGGGGTGGCCACCATCCACGGCACGCTCACGCTCGGCACCCTGGTCGCCCTGACCGCCTACCTGACCCGCCTGTACGGGCCGCTGACCCAGCTCTCCAACGTCAACCTCGATGTGATGACCGCCCTCGTCTCCTTCGAGCGCCTCTTCGAGGTCCTCGACATCGTCCCCATGATCCAGGAGGACCCCGACGCAATCGACGTGCCGCGGGGACGGGGCTCGGTCTCCTTCGACAACGTGAGCTTCACCTACCCGAGCGCGGAGGATGTCTCCCTGGCATCGCTGGAGTCGGTGGCCGTGCTCGAATCGGGCGCCCGCAACGAGATCCTCCACGACGTCTCGTTCACCGTGGAGCCCGGGCAGATGGTGGCGCTCGTCGGCCCGTCCGGCGCCGGCAAGACGACGATCTCCATGTTGGTCCCCCGCCTCTACGACGTGACGAAGGGCACGGTGCGCCTCGGCGGCGTCGACGTGCGCCACGCCACCATGGCGTCCATCCGTGACGTGGTCGGCGTGGTGACGCAAGATCCGCACCTGTTCCACGACACGCTGCGGGCCAACCTCTTGTACGCCCGCCCCGAGGCCACCGAGGCCGACCTCCTCGACGCCATGGCCCAGGCCCAGGTGGGCCACCTCGTCGGCGAGCTGCCCGACGGCCTCGACACCGTCATCGGCGAGCGCGGCTACCGCCTTTCGGGCGGTGAGAAGCAGCGTGTCGCCCTGGCCCGCCTCATGCTCAAGGCGCCCGACATCGTGGTGCTCGACGAGGCGACGGCGCACCTGGACTCCGAGTCCGAGGCGGCGGTGCAGCGCGCGCTCAGCGAGACGCTCACGGGCCGCACTTCGCTCGTGATCGCACACCGCCTCTCCACCGTGCGCGAGGCCGACGAGCTGCTGGTGATCGACGACGGGCGCATTGTCGAGCGGGGCACGCACGCCAGCCTGTTGGCCGAGAACGGCCTCTACGCCGAGCTCTACCGCACCCAGTTCGCCGATCAGGAACAGGAAGAAGAGCAGATCGCCTGATCAGTCGACTGCGGGGTTATTCAGACGGGCGCAGCACCTGCGAGAGCTGCTCGGCCACCGGCGTGAACTCGGGCATCACGAAGTCGCGGCGCAGCCAGTTGGCCCCGTCCACCACGAGCGTGTGGCCCGTCACGAAGGCCGCATAGGGCGAGCAGAGCCACGTGACGGCCCAGCCCAATTCGTGCAGCCGACCGAGCCGTCCCGCCGGGCTCCTCCTGGCGTCGACCGACTCACCGTCGGGGCGCAAGGCCTTGAGGTCGTCGCGCATGTCCTCATGGGGGAAGAGCCCCGGCGCCAGCGCGTTGACCCGGATGCCGTCGGGCGCCCACTCCACGGCCAGCGACTTGGTCAGGTTCCCCACACCCGCCTTGGCGGCGGCGTTGTGCGCCATGCCGGGGCCGCCCGTGAAGGACTGGGTCGCCAAGATGTTGACGATCGAGCCCGCCGCGCCCCGTGTCGCCAGCCGGCGCTGCAGCTCCTGGCTGCAGAAGAACGTCCCGTCCAGCACGATGTTGGTGACGGACCGGAACGCGTTGGGCCGCATGGACGCGGCGAGCACCGGGAAGTTGGCGGCCGCGTTGTTGACGAGCACGGTCGCCGGCCCCAGGGCCTGTTCCACCGACTCGAACGCCTCGGCGATCTGCTCGGGCTCGCGGATGTCGGCGGCGGCGTGCGCGGCCCTGCCCCCGACGGCCTCCACGGCGGCGACGCCGGCCAGCCGGTGCTCCTCCGAACGCGAGATGACCCCGATGGCCGCACCGGCGCGAGCCAGCTCGACGGCGATGGCCCGGCCCAGTCCCGTGCCGGCCCCGGTGACGATGGCCGTCGTGCCGGCGAAGGTGTCGGCGGGGAGGAAGGGTGACCCCGCCGGCGGCGGCTCGGGCAGACCCATGCGGCTACTTCCCCTCGAATTCGGCCTGCTGCTTCTTGGCCTTCGCCGCGTAGCCGGCCGGCATGTCGTCGCTGACGAACTCGACCGACGCGCTGAGGGCCTCGAAGCGCAGTGCCTCGTTGAGCCCGCGGTAGGCGAAGGCATCGATGGTGCGCTTGATCGACTGCACGGCGAGGGGGGCGTTGGCGGCGATCTCGGCGGCGATGGTGGCGGCGGTCGGCACGAGGTCCTCGCGGGTCGTCACCTGCTGCACAATGCCGAGGCGCTCGGCCTCCGCGGCGGTGATGCGGCGACCGGTCAGGGCGAGCAGCTTGGCGTGGCCGGCACCGATCTCGTGGGCCAGCCGGAGGTCGCCGCCGGCGTCGATGGACACACCGACCTGCGCCTCGGGCAAGGCGAAGAGCGCGTCGTCGGCCGCCACCCGGATGTCGCACATGAGGGCAAGCTCGAAGCCGAAGCCGAGGCAGTAGCCCTGGACGGCGGCCACGATCGGCTGGGGCAGGTCGTGGAAAACGCGGAAGCGCTCGTGCACCCAGCGGATGCCCTCGTAGTAGTTGCGCACCTTCTCGGCCGGGGAGCGGCCCGTGACCCGGTCCTCGGGCATGCCGAGATCGACTCCGGCGCAGAAGGCCCGACCCTCGGCCTTGACCAGCAGGACGCGGATGCGGTCATCGAAGCGGGCGCGGTCGGCCAGGACGCCCAGCTGCCGCGTGGCCTCCCAGGACCACATGTTCAGCTTCTCGGGGTAGTCGAGGGTCAAGGTGCCGACGCCCGAGCCGTCCTCGGGCGCCTCGAGGCGCAGCTGCCAGTCCTTCTCGGGGAGCACCGGGTCGGTGCGGATGGGCATTGCTGGGTGTCCTCCCCTTTGCTTCGGCCTGGACCGACGGGGCCCACTCTGACTGGATCTGCAGGGCTGGCCGCTAAAAAGTAGAATCTGTTCTAGTTCCCGGGGGCGCCCCGGGCAACCGGTCGCCGACGAATCGCCAACCATCCGCCAACAAGGAGGCATCACCATGCACAACGAACTGTGCGAACGCCTGGGGATTGAGTTCCCGATCTTCGCCTTCACCCACTGCCGTGACGTGGCCGCCGCCGTCAGCAACGCCGGCGGGCTCGGCGTCCTGGGCGCGGTCGGCTTCAGCGCCGAGGAGCTCGAGGTGGAGCTGACCTGGCTCGACGAACACGTCGGCGACCGCCCCTACGGCGTCGACATCGTCATTCCCGGCAAGTACGAGGGCATGGGCGAGCTGGACCCGGTGAAGCTCGAGGAGGAGCTGCGGGCGATGATCCCCGACGAGCACCGCACCTTCGCCAAGAAGATCCTGGCCGACCACGGCGTGCCCGAGATCGAAGGTGGCCCCCGCCGCGAGCTGCTCGGCTGGACGGCTGCCACGGCGGCGCCGCTGGTCGAGGTCATCCTGCGCCACGACAAGGTGGCGCTGGTGGCCAACGCGCTCGGCACGCCGCCCGACGACGTCATCGACCAGGTGCACGAGCACGGGATGCTCATCGCCGCGCTGGCCGGCTCGGTCAAGCACGCGCTGAACCACAAGGCGGCCGGCGTCGACATCGTCATCTGCCAAGGCTCCGAGGGCGGCGGCCACACGGGCGACGTGGGCTCCATTGTGCTGTGGCCCGAGGTCATCGACGCGGTGGCGCCCCTGCCGGTGCTCGCGGCCGGCGGCGTGGGGTCGGGACGCCAAATGGCGGCGGCCATGGTGATGGGCGCCGCGGGCGTGTGGACGGGCTCATTGTGGCTCACCGTCGAGGAGGCCGACGTGCCGCCGAAGCAGATGGAGTCCTACCTCAGGGCGACCTCGCGCGACACCGTCCGCTCGCGCTCGTTCACCGGGAAGCCGTGCCGGCTCTTGAAGAACGACTGGACGGACGCCTGGGAGGCGCCGGGCAATCCCAAGCCGCTCGGCATGCCGCTGCAGATGATGGTGGCCATCGACTGCGTGTCACGCGGGCACGCCTTCCCCGAGGAGGCCCGCGACGTCAACTTCAACCCGGCCGGCCAGATCATCGGCGCCGCCACATCGGTGCGCCGGACCAAGGACGTGGTGCTCGGGATGGTCGAGGACTACATCGATGCGCTGGACCGGCTGCAGGCGATGAACGAGGGCGTGACCGCCTGACATCTGCGACGCAGGCGTCGGGTAGGACGGCCCCTGCCGCACGCTGCTCGGCGACGTAAGGTCGCTGCATGGATCTCCACGAGGCGATGTACACGACCCGCGCCATGCGCCGGGTCCGGCCGGACCCCATCCCCTTTGACGTCCAGGCCCGCATCCTCGATGCGGCCATCCGGGCCCCGTCAGGGGGCAACCAGCAGAACTGGCGTTTCGTCCTGTTGGACGACCCCGCCAAGCGTGCGGCGCTGGCCCCCCTCTACCAGCACGCCATGGGCGAGCTCTGGAAGACCGTCTACAAGGACCAGCTCGAGGCGGCCCACGCCGATCCCGAGGCACCCGACTCCGTGCAGATGTTCAAGGTACAGCGCTCGGCCCAATGGCTGGCCGACAACTTCGAGACGGTGCCGCTCTTCCTGTTCCCGTTCTGCCAGTACGACCCCACTGGCGGCTCCATCTACCCCGCCGTGTGGAACGCCATGCTGGCCGCCCGCGCCGAGGGCGTGGGGAGCTGCCTCACCGCGCTGCTGCAGTTCTTCCACCCGACCGAGACGTTCGAGATCCTCGGCGTGCCCGGAGACGAAAGCTGGATCCTCTCGGGGACGGTCAGCTTCGGCTACCCGACGGGGACCTGGGGCGTGGCCCAACGCCGGCCGGTCCATGAGGTCGCGTACCGCAACACCTGGGGCACAGATATCGGCTTCGAAGTGCCCGAACCCCTGTGGGAGGGCTGACCGACCTCACGGTGCCGTTCGCCGGCACCGTGCTCCGCGTGGACGTCGGCCCCGGCGACCAGGTGCGGGCAGGCGAGGTCCTCGTCGTGCTCGAGTCCATGAAGATGGAGCACGTCGTCGAAGCCGCGGCGGCGGGAAGGGTGCGGGCCGTCGCCGTGTCGGTGAGCGACGCCGTGCAGGCCGGCGACGTGCTCCTGCGGATCGACGAGGATGACGCTGCGCCCGAGGCCTCCGATGGGGCGGCATCAGCGGCGCCGTCGGGGGCGCCCACGGTGGGCGAGCAGGAGGTCGCCGTCCGCCCTGAGCTGGCCGAGCTTCGGGAACGCATCGAGGGCACCCTCGACACCGGGCGACCGGCCGCCACCGAGCGTCGCCACGCCGGCGGGCGTCGCACGGCCCGGGAGAACATTGCGGACCTGTGCGACCCCGACACCTTCGAGGAGTACGGCGGTCTCGTCATCGCCGCCCAGCGGGCGCGGCGCAGTACCGAGGATCTCGTCGCCAACACGCCGGCCGACGGCCTGGTGGCCGGCATCGGGCGGGTCAACGGCGACCTCTTCGACAACGAGCGGTCCCGTTGCGCCGTGCTCTCGTACGACTACTCGGTGCTGGCCGGGACGCAAGGGCAGATGAACCACCGCAAGAAGGACCGCCTCTTCGAGCTCGTGGAACGACTGCGCCTGCCCGTCGTGCTCTTCGCCGAGGGCGGCGGCGGTCGCCCGGGCGACACGGACATGGCGGTCGTGACCGGGCTCGACACGGAGGCCTTCGCTCGCTTCGGCGCGCTCAGCGGAAAGGTGCCACTCGTCGGCGTCGTGTCCGGGCGCTGCTTCGCCGGCAACGCCGCGCTCCTCGGGTGCTGCCACGTCATCATCGCCACGCCCGACGCCAACATCGGCATGGGTGGGCCCGCCATGATCGAGGGTGGCGGGCTGGGAATCTTCCGCCCGGAGGAGATCGGGCCGGTGTCGGTGCAGGTGCCGAACGGGGTCGTCGATGTCCTCTGCGCCGATGAGAAGGAAGCCGTCGAGGTGGCCCGCCGGTACCTGTCGTACTTCCAGGGGGATGTGCAGCACTGGACGGCGCCCGACCAGGAGCGGCTGCGGGACGTCGTGCCACCGGACCGGCGGCGCGTCTATGACATCCGGCGGGCGATCGAGTTGCTGGCCGATGAGGGGTCGGTCCTCGAACTGCGGCCGTCGTTCGCGCCAGGGCTCGTGACGGCATTGGCCCGTGTAGAGGGGCGGGCGGTCGGCGTGATCGCCAACAACCCGATGCACCTGGCGGGTGCCATCGATGCGGCCAATGCCGACAAGGCGGCGCGCTTCCTGCAGCTGTGCGAGGCCTTCGGATTGCCCGTCCTCTCGCTGTGCGACACGCCCGGCTTCATGGTCGGGCCCGAGGCCGAGGAGACGGCGCTGGTGCGCCACGTCAGCCGCATGTTCGTCGTGGGGGCCTCGCTCACGGTGCCCTTCGCCTGCGTCATCACCCGGAAGGCGTACGGGTTGGGCGCGCAGGCCATGGCCGGTGGCAGCTTCCGCCGGCCGCTGTTCACCGTGGCCTGGCCGACCGGCGAGCTCGGCGGCATGGGTCTCGAGGGCGCGGTTCGGTTGGGCTTCCGGCGCGAGCTCGACCTCATTGATGACCCCGACGAGCGGGCGACCGCCTTCGACGCCATGGTGGCCCGGGCGTATGAGCACGGGAAGGCCGTGCACGTGGCCGAGCACTTCGAGATCGACGACGTGATCGATCCGGCGCTGACCCGGCGGCGCTTCGTCCATGCGCTCGACGCGGCGGCGGCCGGGACGGCTGCGGGGCCCCACAGGGCGCCGGGACCTCGACGAGAACGAGGACGAGCCTTCGTCGATACGTGGTGATCCCGAGGAGGATGGCATGACAACGGAGAACGAGATCGAGATCGACCGCCTGATCGGCGCCATGACCCTCGACGAGAAGGCGTCGCTGACCGCCGGCGCCGACATGTGGTACCTCCCGCCCGTCGAACACCTGGGCATCCCCGCCCTCAAGGTCTCCGACGGCCCGTCGGGAGTCCGGGGTGACAGCCTCATCGGCCGCCGCTCCCTGTCGCTGCCCTGCGGAACTGCCGTCGGGTCGACGTGGAACCCCGACCTCGTCCGTCAACTCGGCACCGTGCTGGCCGCCGAGGCCCGAGCCAAGAACGTGCACGTGCTGCTGGGGCCGACGGTCTGCATTGTCCGCACGCCGCTCGCCGGGCGCACTTTCGAGTCGTTCTCCGAGGATCCGCTGCTGACCGCCCGCATCGCCGGCGCCTACATCGAGGGCGTGCAGAGTGGTGGGGTCGCCTGCTGTGTGAAGCACTTCGCCTGCAACGACCAGGAGCACGAGCGGATGACGATCAGCGCCGAGGTGGAGGAGCGCACCCTGCGGGAGGTCCACCTCGTCGCCTTCGAACATGCCGTACAGGCGGCCGGCGTCTGGTCCGTCATGACCGCCTACAACAAGGTGAACGGTGTCTACTGCGGTGAGCAGCCGGACCTGATCGGCCGTGTCCTGCGGCAGGAATGGGGCTTCGACGGTCTGGTGATGTCCGACTGGTTCGGAACGCATTCGACTGCGCCCGCCGCGCTGGCCGGGCTCGACCTCGAAATGCCCGGACCGTCCGCCTGGCTCGGACCGACGTTGGCCGCTGCCGTGCGCTCGGGCGGGGTGGACGAGTCGGTCGTCGATGGCCAGGTGCGCAACGTGCTGCGGCTCATGAACCGGGTCGGGATCCTCGGTGGCGCGGGCGGTGGCGGTGCGACCGGCGAAATGGAATCCGACGATGCCGGACGCCGGGCGGTGGCTCGCCGGGTGGCAGCCGAAGGCACGGTGCTGTTGGTCAACGACGGGCTGTTGCCACTCAATCCTGCGGACATCGGCAGTGTGGCCGTCATCGGGCCCAACGCTGCCCAGCTGGCCATGGGCGGCGGAAGCTCCGAGGTGACGCCCTACCAGCGGCGACGGGTCGACGAGGCCCTGGCGGAACGACTCCCCGACGCTTCTGTCGTGTCCGAGGTGGGCTGCCGGATCGACCGGGGCCTGCCGTCGATCGACCTGCGCCTGCTCGCCGATGAGACGCTACGGATCTCGTACTTCGACAACCCGGGCCTCGACGGCACGCCGGTGGCGTCGGAGTCGGCACACACCGCCCGGGTGCTGTGGATCGGCCCCCCGCATCCCGACCTGACCGTCGGAAAGTGCTCGATCCGGCTGACGGCGACGTTCGTCCCCGAGGTCTCGGGGGCGTGGCGGCTCGGACTGGAGAGTGCCGGTCGGGCGGTCCTGCGCCTCGACGGGGACGTCATCGTCGACAACTCTGATCCGGTGCGTGGCTCCACCTTCTATGGAGCGGGGAGTGAGCCGGTCGAGGTCACGTTCGACCTGGCGGCCGGTCGTTCGTACGAGCTGGCCGTCGACATCTGGCCGCGCTCCACGTCGTCCCCGATCATGGGGGCGCGCATTGGGGCGTCGCCGCCGGACACCGGTGACGAGTTCGAGCGCGCCGTGGCGGCCGCTGCGTCGGCCGACATGGCGCTGGTGGTCGTCGGCTCCAACGGGCAATGGGAGTCCGAGGGACACGACCGTCCCGACCTCTCCCTGCCCGGGCGCCAGCGGGAGCTGGTCGAGGCGGTGCTCGAGGTCAACCGGCGCACCGTGGTGGTCGTCAACGCGGGTTCCCCCGTCGACATGCCCTGGGCGTCGCGGGCGGGGGCTGTGCTCATGACGTGGTACCCGGGCGAAGAGGGAGCGGACGCGCTGGCCGACATGCTGGTCGGACTGGGGGAGCCCTCGGGACGTCTGCCGGTGACGTTCCCGGCCCGGGTGGAGGACGGGCCGGCGGGGCTGGGCGTGGAAGGAGAGCGGTATCCGGGCGTCGAGGGCAGGGTCGTCTACGGCGAGGGTGTCCTGGTGGGCTACCGCTTCTACGAGTCGACGTCTCTGGCGCCCCTCTTCCCCTTCGGGTACGGGCTCTCCTACGGCGACACGGCGTTCGAGAGCGTGCGGGTGGACTCGGGCTCGGGTGATGGCGGCGGTGAGGTCGAAGTCGAGGTGACGGTGGTGAACAACGGGACTCGGCGGGGCACCGAGGTGGCCCAGGTGTACGTCCAGGCGCCGGAGTCGCTCGTGCGCCGTCCCGACCGGGAGCTGGTCGGGTTCGCCAAGGTCGAGCTCGACCCCGGAGAGCGACAGACCGTCCGTGTCCCGTTGGGCGCAGCTGCGTTTCGCTACTGGGACACCGACACCCACGCGTGGCGTTCTGACCCCGGTCGCTACGAATTGCTCGTGGGCACCTCGTCCCGCGACATCCGGGCCAGCACCGAAATCCTGTGGGGTGACCTGTCCACGGCGTGACGCCCTTCGTCGCGTCTTTCTGCCCGCTGACGCGAAAGGCGGGACCGTTCTCTTTCTGAATGCCCGGGGCAAATCGCACCTCCCGAAGTCGGACCGTCCCAGGCGATGACCCAGACGACCACACCGCCGGCGTCAGCGCTCGGTGCCGGCGGTGTGGCTGGGTTCTCCGGCCAGGAACTCCTGGGAAGGGATCAACCGAGGCACCGGGCTCCAGCCCCCTCTTCGCGGCGCCTGCCCACCTGCACCCTTTCGCCGCGCAGGATCCAGGCCAAATGTCCGGGCGGACTGACCACAGGTCAGTGGCCTCTCCACCGTTCTCCTTCGAGAAATGGAGGTCGGGGGATGTCCGGTTTTCACGGTCACGAGTACGTCGCCCGTTGGAAGGGCACGGTGCCCTGGCGCCTGGTGATGGGTGCCTGCGCCATGCTGATCCCGCTGACGGCGTTCGTGGTGGCGCCGTTCATGCCCGGCGGAAGCAGCCCGGCCCCCGCGGCCAGGGCGGCCCGCTGGCCGCCACCGTCGAGGCCGTCTCGCCCTCGGGTGACAGCGTGCCTCTGTCTTCGGGCGCCCTGGACGGTGACATGCGGGCGGTCGACCAGGGCCGGAGCTGGACGACGGCGAGCGGGCAGATGTTGCTGCCGGTCCATCCGCTGACCCGGGCGTCTGCGTCGCCGATCGTCGCCGGCGACGTCACCCGGCAGGACATCGCCATCTTCCCGACCATGGCCGAGCTGCCTGCCGGCTGGCGTCTCCGGGTCACCATCACGACGGGCGACACGCCCCACCTGTTCCCCACGCTGGCCCAGGTACCCAAGCTGGTCGGGGGCATCTATCAGGTGCAACGCGCGGCGGGAGCGGCGTCCTCGCTGACGGTTCCCCTGGCGCCGGCGTCGGCGTTCAACGTGCCCTGCGGGTCCCTCTGCTCCGCCGCCGGGCCCTGACCAGGCGGGGGTCCTGCGGGCCTCCCGTACCATGGCGGGGTGCCGCCCTCGCCCGACGACAGCCCGCCCGATGGTGGCGAGCGGGACGTTGCCATCTCCTTGGAGGAGATCGAGGACGCCGTCATCGACGGGGACGCCGTCGTCCCCGCCCGCAGCGGCACGGCGCGGGCGGCCCTGTCCCACCGCACCTTCCGCATCGTCTTCCTCGGCGCCTTCGCCTCGAACATCGGCACCTGGATGCAGAACGTGGTCCTCGGCGCCTACGCCTACGACCTCACGCACTCGGCCACGTTCGTGGGCGTCATCATCTTCGCCCAGCTCGGGCCGACCCTGGTCCTGCCGATGGTGGGCGGACTCCTGGCGGACAAGATCGACCGGAAGCGCTTCCTCATCATTCTGTCGCTCGAGCAGTTGGCGTTCTCCCTCGGCGTGGCGCTGGTCGCCGCATCGCCCCATCCCTCACACGTGTTGCTGGTGGTCATGGTGCTCGGCGTGGGGGCCGGCAGCGCCATGTTCGGCCCGGCTTACTCGGCGGTGCTGCCGGGCTTGGTGGGCAAGGAGGACCTGCCGGGCGCCATCTCCTTGAACTCGGCCCAGATGAACGCCTCCCGGGTCATCGGCCCCGTCATCGGCGGACTGCTGTACTCACTGGTGGGGCCGGCCTGGCTCTTCGCCGGGAACGCGGCCACCTACCTCTTCGTGATCGCCGCACTCATGTTGGTGACCCTCCCCGCGGTGCGACAGACATCGACCGGGGCGAGCCGGTGGCGTGAGCTCACGGCCGGCATCTCGGTCGCCCGCCACGACAGGGTGGTCGGGCGGTGCCTGGTCACCGTCTTCGTGTTCTCGCTCCTGGCCCTGGCCTTCATCGGGCAGATGCCCGTGGTGGCCGCGCACAACCTCGGCATCAACCTCTCCAAGTCCGCCGACTACGGCATCCTGTACGCCTCGTTCGGCACCGGCGCCCTCATCGGTGCCATCTCCATAGGGACGGTCTTCGCCCGGACCTCGAAGCCGATGCTGGTGCGTGTCTGCCTCGTGGGCTACTCACTGTCGCTCTGCGCCTTCGCCCTGCAACGCTCGCCGGTGCCGGCCGACGTGGCCGTGGCCATCACGGGTGCCTTCTACTTCGCCTTCATCACGGCGTTGAACACCACTCTGCAGGCTCGGGTCCACGAGAACGTCCGGGGCCGGGTCATGGCGTTGTGGATGATGGGCTTCGGGGGGACGGTCGGCGTCGGGAACCTGATCATCGGCCCCGTGGTGGAGGCCGTCGGCATCACCGGCGTGCTGCTGTTCGGCGCCGTGGTGGCATTGGGCCTGGCCTGGTACGCCGACGGCCGCTCGCCCCCCGAGGTTCAGGTGGTGCTGGGGGCCGGGCTGGCCCAATAGGCCTCCCGGAGAGCCTTCTTGTAGAGCTTGCCGTTCTCGCCCCTGGGCACGAGGTCGGTGAAGTCCACCGTGCGCGGGCACTTGTAGTGCGAGAGGCTGGCCCGGCAGAAGGCGATGATCTCCTGCTCGAGCTCCGGGCCGGGCACGACGCCGGAGGCAGGCTGCACGACCGCCTTGACCTCCTCCCCCATTTCGGGGTCCGGGATGCCGAAGACGGCCACGTCGGCCACGGCGGGGTGCAAGACGAGGACGTCCTCGATCTCCTGCGGGTAGATGTTCACCCCGCCGGAGACGATCATGAAGAGCTTGCGGTCGGTCAGGAACAGATAGCCGTCGTCGTCGACGTGGCCCACGTCCCACAACGTGGACCAGCCTTTGTCGTTGAACGTCTGACGGGTCTTCTCGGGATCGTGGTTGTACTCGAAGGTGGCGGCACCGCTGCGTGAGCCGAAATAGACCACGCCGTCCTCGCCGGTCGGCAGGTCCTCGCCGTCGTCACCACAGATGTGCACCTCGCCCCAGATGGCTTTGCCGACGGAGCCCGGGTGGGTCAGCGCCTCGGCGGACGTGATCCACGTCATGCCCAGGCCCTCGGTGCCCGAGTAGTACTCGTGGATCACCGGCCCCCACCAGTCGATCATGCGCCGCTTGACCTCGGGCGCGCAGGGCGCAGCGGCATGCACCACCGAACGCAGCGAAGAAAGGTCGTAGCTGCTCCGGACCTCGTCGGAGAGCTTGAGCATGCGGACGAACATGGTCGGGACGAACTGCGCGTGCGTGACCTGGTGCTCCTGTATGAGGGCCAGGCATTCCTCGGGGTCGAAGCGCTCCATGACCACGACCGTTCCGCCCATGCGCTGCGCCGTCATGGACCAGACCAGCGGGGCGGAGTGGTAGAGCGGGGCCGGGCTGAGGTAGACGTCCCCCGGAGCGAAGCCCATGATCCCGCCGAGCATGCCGGAGAGGACCACGTCGGAGCCGAAGGGCTGACCGGTCAGCGGGCGGCGAATCCCCTTGGGGTGGCCGGTGGTCCCGGATGAGTACAGCATGGCCGAGCCCTCGACCTCTTCGGCCAATGGCTCGGCTGGGGCGCCTGCAACGAACTCGTCGTACGACGTGTGGCCAGGTGCGGCGGCGGGCGTGGCGCCGATCATGAGCCTGTCCTCGACGGCGGGCGTGCGGCTCAAGAGTTCTGTCGCGAGCGGCGCCAGCGCCTCCGAGGTGATCAGGGTGCGGGCGCCGCAATCGTCGACGATGTAGGCCGCTTCGTCGGCGGCCAGGTGGGTGTTGACCATGGTGTAGTAGAGGCCCGACCGCTGCAGCGCGAACGCCACCTCGTGGGTGCGGTCGTCGTTGGGGAGCAGCACGGCCACGTGGTCACCGGGCCGCAGGCCGTGCGCGAACAGGGCCTGGGCCAGGCGGCTCGAACGCTCCTCGAGCTGGGCGAAGGTCACGACCTGGCCGCTGGCGACAATGACCGCCGGGCGCTCGCCGTCGCTGGCGGCATAGGTGGCAGGACGAAAGTGGGTCGGACTGGCGTCGTCGAGGCTCACCGCCCTCTTCTAGCCCATGCGACGGCTCGAGCGCCCACCCGGTTCGGGCCCGACGAGCCGTAGTCCAGCTCCGTGATCGACCCGAACCTCAAGGGCACGATTCAACCCCGCCTGGGCGACCAGCTCCAGCGCCGCAGCCCCACGATGGCGCCGGCCACACCCCAGATGGCCATGACGCCCAGGTCGCGCCAGGGCCACAACGGCGTGCCCGGCTGTCCCGTGAAGGACGCCACCAGCGCGTTGATCAGGTGGCGGATGGGGAAGTAGTCGGCGAATGTCGCCAGGCCCGAGCCCGGGGGGATGGGAAACCAGAGTCCCGACAGCGCCACCAGGATGAAGAAGGTGAGACTGACCATCGGCCCCGCTGCATCGGCGTTGGGCACCAACGTGCTCATGCCCACACCCAACGCGCTGTAGCAGAGCATGGCGACGACGAGCGTCACGATGAACGGCAGCCAGTGGACCGGGCCGTGCACGCCGTAGCCGAGGCGGCCGACCAGCAACAGGAGGATCACACCCAGCGCGGCGATGATCATGGCGTTCAACAGCACGGCGGCCATCGCCATCCACGTGGGCAGTGGGCTGAGGCGGAGCCGCTTCAGGAGGCCGACCTCGCGCCGGTTGACCAGCTGAATGGCCAGGATGGTGAAGCAGGCGGCCATGACGCCGTAGGCGCAGAAGCCCGCCACGTAGTAGTCGATGAGCTTGATGTGCCCGTACGAGCTCACGATCGTGGTTCCAGCGGTGGCACCCAGCAGGATAAGGAAGACGACCGAGAAGGCGATCGTCATGAGCGCGCCGATCGGGTTGAGCCAGAAGGAGAGCTGTTCGTAGCGCACCTGGCGCGCCACCAGCGGGAAGTCGCTCAGGCCGCCGAACGATCCCCTCTCCGGGACCTCCAAGGTCCCGGCACCATCGGAGACGCTCATGCGTCGGACCTCGTCAGGCCGAGGTAGACGTCCTCGAGGGACTCGCGCAGCACGGACAGTCCCGCCAGCGCGTAGCCACCGTCCAGCGCCCAGCCGGTCAGCTCGTACAGCACGCGCAACTCGTCCTCGGTGTGGACGAGCACCTGGTCGTCGCCGGCTGCGGGCTCGGCCGGAAAAGGCAGCTCGCCCAGTGCCACCCCGTCGGGCAGGCGGAAGCGGATGGTCACCGCGCCAATGTCCCGCCCGCCGATGGACGACGGGGTGCCGCTGGCCACGATCTCCTGCCCGAAGAGGACGGCCACCCGGTGGGCCAGCGCCTCCACCTCGTCCATGTAGTGCGTCGTCAGCAACACGGTGGTCCCGCCCGAGGACAACCGCTTGATGAGGTCCCAGGTGTCGCGCCGCCCCGCCGGGTCGAGGCCGGTCGTCGGCTCGTCGAGGAACAGGAGCTCGGGATTGCCGATGATGCCGAGACCCACATCGAGGCGACGCTGCTGGCCGCCCGAGAGCTTCTTGATCCGCTCGTCCGCCTTCTCGCGCAGGCCGATGAGATCGATCACCTCGTCGATGGGCCGCGGGCTCGGGTAGTAGCCCGCGTTGCGCGAGAGGACCTGGCGCACCGAGTAGTAGGGCTCGATGGCCAGCTCCTGCAGCACCACGCCGATACGCGTGCGGAGCCAGCGCTGCGTGCTGCGGTCGGCCGGGTCGACGCCGAGCGTGCGCACCGAGCCGCCGCTCCGATCGCGGAATCCCTCGAGGATCTCCACCGTGGTGGTCTTGCCGGCCCCGTTCGGTCCGAGCAAGGCGAACACCTCGCCCTTCTGCACCTCGAAGCTGACGTCGCGCACCGCCACCGTGTCCCCGTAGGACTTGGACAGGTGCTCCACGTGGATGGCCGGGCCCGACATCGGCCCCGACGCTACCGGCCCGGGAGCGCGCCACCGGGGAGACGGCAGGGCAGCCGGCGTTGGGGTCTGCGCCGCGGCGGAAGAGTCAGGAGGCCGCCGCGACGTCCTCGACGCGCAGGGCGCGGTCAGCTTCCTGCGCCTCCACCACTTTTTCGAGGAGATCGCGCAACTGACGGAGCTCCGCCTGCGACAGGCCGGAGAAAGCCGCCGGCGGCACCGACAGGACCTCGTCGATGTCCGTTGCGACGGCCCGCCCGGCGTCGGTCAGCACAATGATCTTCACGCGGCGGTCATAGGGGGCGGGCTCGCGGCGGGCCAGGCCCCGGGCATCGAGGTCGTCGACCAGCGCCGTGATGTAGGAGGGGTCCACGCCGATGCCGCGAGCCATCTCGCCCATGGACACACCGTCCTGCTTGCCGAGGCGCATGAGGGTCTTGATCACCCCCGGCGACAGCTGCAGCTGCGCCCCGAGCGCGGCCATGCGCTCCACGTGCTCTCCCTCGAAGGCGACCCGGCGCAGGCGCTCGAAGGCGTCCTCGGCGACTCCCATGGACCGATTGTCCCACCGTGGTAAGTCTTTGACAACTCCATACCTTTGAGTATTATGAAGTAATCGCCATGGCCTCCACCCAAGCATCCTCCACATCGTTCACGCTCTCGCCCGAGCTCCGCCGCACATCGAGCGTGGTCGTCCTGGGATCGATCATGTCGATCCTCGACACGACGATTGTGGCGGTGGCGCTGGCCACGCTGGGACGGGACTTCCACGTCTCGGTCACGACCATCCAGTGGGTGGCCACCGGGTACCTGCTGGCGCTGTCCATCGTCATCCCCGTGACGGGATGGGCGGTGGACCGCTTCGGGGCCAAGCTGGTCTGGATGACCTCGCTGACCCTGTTCGTCGTCGGCTCGTGCCTGTGCGGCGTGGCCTGGTCGGCCAACTCGCTCATCGCCTTCCGCGTGATCCAGGGCATCGGCGGGGGCATGCTGCTCCCGGTCGGCCAGTCGATCCTGGCCCGGGCCGCCGGCCCCCAGCGCATGGGCCGGGTCATGAGCATCATCGGCGTCCCCTTGGTTCTCGGGCCGATCATGGGGCCGGTCATCGGGGGGCTCATCGTGTCGAACTTCAGCTGGCGCTGGATCTTCTACATCAACCTCCCGATCGGCATCGTCACGTTGCTGCTCTCGAGCCGATGGCTCCCCAAGTGGGACACCGACGAGCGCTTCGTCTCCCGCTTCGACACGCTCGGATTCTGCCTGCTCTCCCCCGGCCTGGCCGCTCTCGTGTACTCCCTGGCCGAGGTGGGCACCACGGGCGGCTTCACCAGCCTGTCGGTGGTGATCAGTTTCGTCCTGGGCGTGGTGCTGATGGCCGGGTTCATCGTGCACGCGCTGCACATCAAGAACCCCCTGCTGGAGTTGCACCTCTTCAAGGACCGCAGCTTCACCATCGCCAACATCTGCATCTTCATGCTGGGCTTCACGCTGTTCGGCTCCATGTTCCTGCTGCCGCTCTACTACCAGATCGCCCGTGGGCAGGAGGCCTGGGTGGCCGGGCTGTTGATGGCGCCGCAGGGCATCGGTGCCGCCTGCATCATGCGATGGGCGGGCAGCATGACGGACCGGGTCGGCCCGCGGCGCATCGTGCCGTTCGGGATCCTGTTGATGGCGGTGGCGACCATCCCCTTCGGCTTCGTCACGTCGTCGACGAGTGAGGTGCTGCTGGCCGGCACGTTGTTCGTGCGCGGCATCGGCCTCGGGTTGACCATGATGCCCGTCACTGCCGCGGCCTACTTCAGCCTCAACCACGCCGAGATCCCCAAGGCCTCCACCACCATGAACATCGTGCGCCAGGTGGGCGGCTCGGTCGCCACCGCGTTGTTCGCCGTCGTGCTGGAGCGCCAGATCGTGACGCAGCTCGGGCCGGCGGCGGCCAAGGCCGGCGGGAGCACCGGCGTGATCTCGTCGACCGGCACCCTGCCGCCCCAGGTGGCCGACCCCGTGGCGGCCGCCTTCGCCCACACGTTCTGGTGGGCCATCGGCGCCATCCTGATCGCCTTCATCCCGACCTTGTTCCTGCAGAATCGTGCTGCGGTGGCCGGTGATGGCGATGGTGTCACCGAGGGCGACGGTGCGGCCCCGGGCACCGGAACGCCCGTCACCGGGGCCATGATCGACTGACGACCAAGCCCGGTCGCCTCCTGGCCGATGTGACGGCTGACCTTTCCCGGGGCGGCTGCGTCGCCGCCGAGGAGGAGGCCGCTGAACTGATCACCTGCGCCGGCGGCGATCCGACGGTCGTGCGAGCCCTGGCCGATCGGCGCCTCGCCGGCGAGCCCCTGGCCTGGATAACCGGCCACGCCCCCTTCGGCGAGCACACCCTCGTGGTCCACCCGGGGGTGTACGTCCCGCGCTGGCAGAGCTTGGAGCTGGCCCGGCGCGCCCCCGCCAGCCTGCCCGACGACGGCAAGGCCATCGACCTGTGCACCGGGACCGGCGCGGTGGCCGCCGCCATCGGGTCCGCCCGGCCGGGGGCCCGGGTCGTGGCGACGGACAGTGACGAACGTGCGGTGGCCTGCGCCCGGGCCAACGGCGTCGAGACCTGGCAGGGCGACCTCTTCGGCCCCGTGCCGGCGTCGTTCCGTACGACGACCGACGTCGTCGTCGCCGTGGTTCCCTACGTGCCGTCCGCCGAGCTGCACCTCCTCCCCCGCGATACGCTCGCGTTCGAGGACGTCACGCATTACGACGGCGGTTCGGATGGCCTCGCGTTCCTGCGCCGGGTCGTCTCCGAGGCGCCCGACTTCCTTCGCCCGGGAGGGGCCCTCCTGCTCGAACTGGGCGGCGAGCAGGCCGACCTGCTCTGCCCCGTGCTCCAACGGTACGGCTACACCTCGGTCCGGACCTGGTCCGACCAGGACGGGGACGTGCGGGGGATACAGGCGACCTTCGGCTGACCTGCACTCGGTCGGTCAGCCGAATCGGTCGGTCGCTCGACCGCTCAGCGACGGGCGAAGACGAGCGCCACCGGAGTGCGGTCCACCACGTGCCAGCGCGGGTCACGGGCGAGGTAGAGCGCCAGTGGTGTGTGCGGGGCCCACACCACGTAGGCCACATGGGAGCCGGACAGGACAGGGTCAGGATTCGTGGTGAGGTTCGTCACCGCCATGAACTCGGTGAGGACCTTGCCCTCGAAGAGGTCCGTCCGTCCGTCGACGAAGGTGGCGCGGTGGCGGGCCACCGAGTAGTCGCCCCACGTGTACTGCGTGAAGATCCGGCCCGGGTGCGCCTCCAGGTAGCTGAACGCCGCCACGGGTTGGGACGACGCCACCTGCCCCGCCGGTACCGCCGGGATGGCCAGGATCACGATAGCCAGGAGGACCAGTCCCCCACCCGCCCACCGTCGCGCCGTTGGCCCCCAGGGAGCGCGCGCCGGCAGGGTGGCCGCCGCGCCGGCCGCGACGACCAGGAGGTACACGACGAGACGCTGGGTCTCGATCGCCTCGACGAAGAGGAACGTCCCGAGCGAGACCTCGAGGAGTGCGATGCGCCGCGTCCAGATGCACAGCACCAGCACGGTCAGAGGAATGCAGTAGAGAAGCAACGTCACCACCGAGTGGAAGTTCGGTGAGTTCCATTCGCTGATGTACCGCGCGATCTGGCCGTTGCGGGAGACCGCGGCGTCGTAAGCCAGCAGGCCCGGACCGTAGGGCGTGATGCATGACGCGAGGACGCTCCCCAACAACGCCAGGCCGAGCGACCCGGCGTGGGGCGACCGGTTCGTGCCGCCGATCCGCTGCACGACGCGCTCGGGCATGAGCGACCAACCCAACTCGACGGCCAGCACGAAGAGCCCCAGCAGGATGGAGCCGTGCGTATTGACCCAGACCAGGCAGAGCACCGGAAGGAGCAGCAGCCAACGTGGGTTGGCCCGCGCCTTCGTCAGGATCAACAACTCGAGCGGAAGCCAGACCAGGGAGAAATCGAGCCCCCGGTCGCCCGGCGCGATGGCACCGACGCAGACGGCGAGCAGAAGGACGATGACGACGACTCGGCCGCCGCGCGCCCCCAGGGCCCGGGCATAGGCCGCGGTCGTGATGAGACAGAGGCCCCCGAGGATGATGGCGTACAGGCTGTAGGCCACACTCCCGAAGGCGCGGAACAGCGCGGCGAGGGCGAGCTCGGAGCCCCACTCGTCGGTCACCCAGCGCCGATGCGACTCCGTGTAGCTGAACGGATCGAGGCCCATAAAGGCATGGTGGGCCCACATCCACTGGCCGGCTGCCAGTGACCAGAACTCGTCGTTGGACAGGTCGTGGGCGCGGGCCATCGCGGCCACGAGGGCGATCCCGATGACGATGCCGACGACCTCAATGGCACGCTGGGCAATCGGGCGACGACGGCGCGGCGGCCCATCCGGCCGACGTGCTCCGACAGGAGCGGCGCCGGTCGTCGGTGCATCGAATGTCTCGACGACCCGGGCGCTCGCCTGCACTGCTCCCCCCTCACACCGGTCCCCCACCGGTCTCCCTGCGTGCACCGTACAACCCGCCCCCACACGCAGGCGTCGCCGGACGGTTGCGATCCCGTGGCTTCGGGCCCGTTCGGCCCGGCTGCAGGACGAGCGCCTTGAGCAACGAGGGCCGCTCGTAGGCGCGACGGCAAAACGGAGCAAAACGGTCGGCGCATGGTTCTCCCGCGCCAGCGCCACCCCTTCGTCGAACGGTCCGGCGCCGTTGCCGCCCAGGATGATGGCGTTCGCACGCTGCGCGTTCACGTCGGGATAGACGAAGGCAGCAGCGTCAGCGCGACGAAGACCAGGATCGCCACGGCGGCCGCCGAGGCGATGGCGATGGCGATGGCGATGGCGATGGCGATGAAACCGGTACCGGCACATGGCGACGTTGACAGGCGGGAGCAGTACACTGCAGATCGTGCGCTAGAGCCTGACGCGTCCGACGGTCACACCACGCTATGACCACGTCCATCCGCCGTCCGCTCACCCCTTCCCGGAGTTCCGCATGCCTCCTGCCTCTTCCGCACCTCACGCGACGCTGATCGCCCGCCACGTGCGCCACGAGCGTGGGGGCCACACCGTGCTCGACGACCTGTCGTTCTCCGTCGGTCCGACCACCTGTCTGGGCGTCGTCGGTCCGAACGGGGTGGGCAAGTCGACTCTCCTGCAGATCCTGGCCGGCCTGTTGGTCCCGACGGCCGGCGAGGTGCGGGTGGAGCCGCCCACCGCCACCGTCGGGTACCTCAGCCAGGAGCACGGGAGCGACGATGAAGAGACCGTCGCGGCAGCCCTCACCCGGCGCGTCGGTGTGGCGGGCGTGGAAACAGAACTGGCCGCGGCGGCCTCGGGCCTGGCCGAAGGCGGCGCGGCCGCCGAGGAGCGCTACGCCGTCGCCCTCGACCGCTACGAGGCCGTCTCGGCCGGGGACTTCGAAGCCCGGCTGGTCAGCACATGCGCGCAGGTGGCACTTTCGGCCGACGTCATGACACAACCGGTCTCGACGCTGTCCGGCGGGCAGGAGGCGAAGGTGGCGCTCGCCGCCATTCTCCTGGCGCGCTTCGACCTGACCCTCCTGGACGAGCCCACCAACGATCTGGACTTCGAGGGCCTGGCACGGCTGGAGGACATGGTGGCCCGCCGCACCGGCGGGATGGTGATCGTGTCGCACGATCGTGCCTTTCTCGAACGGACTGTGACCGACGTCCTGGAGTTGGACGAGCGCTCCCGACGGGGCGCGATCTACGGGGGTGGCTGGGGCGCCTATCAGAACGAGCGCGCCGCCGCCCAGGCCCACGCCGTCGAGGACCATGCGGTCTACGAGTCGCAGCGCAGCGACCTGCGCCGCCGGGCCCAGCGCGAGCGGCAGTGGGCGACCAGCGGTGTCGCCCGGGAGAAGAAGCATCCGAGGGACAACGACACCTCGCAGCGCAACTTCCGCATGGAACGCACGGAGAAGCTGGCGGGACGGGCCCGGCGCACGGAGCGGGCGCTCGACGCGCTGGAGACCGTGGAGAAGCCCTGGGAAGGCTGGGACCTCCGCTTCGCCATCAAGGAGACCGCGCGCTCCGGTGATGTCGTGGTCCGGCTGGAGGATGCCGTCGTGCAGCGGGGCGACTTCACGCTCGGGCCCTTCACACTGGACATCGCCTGGGCCGAGCGGGTGGCCCTCGTCGGTCCCAACGGATCGGGCAAGACCACCCTCGTCGAGGCCGTCCTCGGGCGCCTGCCCCTCGCCTCCGGCACCCGGCGGCTGGGCCCGAGCGTCGTGGTGGGCGAGCTCGCCCAGGACCGGCGCATCCTGGGCGACGTCCCGAATCTGGGTGACGCCTTCATGGCGGCGACGGGCCTGCCCCGCGATCAGGCCCGCTCGCAGCTGGCCAAGTTCGGGCTCGGGGCTGACGCGGTCCAGCGGCCCGGCTCGACCCTCTCGCCGGGCGAGCGCACCAGGGCCGAGCTGGCCGCCTTCGCCGCACTCGGTGTGAATTTCCTGGTCCTCGACGAGCCCACCAACCATCTCGATCTGCCGGCCATCGAACAAATCGAATCGGCGTTGCGGGACTACGGCGGGACGCTCCTCCTGGTCTCCCACGACCGGCGCCTGCTCGAGACGGTGACCACGACCCGCCGCGTGGAGTTGCCCGAGCGGGATGCGCCGTCCAGAGGGCTGCGCAAGAGCTGACGAGCGCCCCCGTTCCCAGAGGGGCGGGCCGGAGCTGCCGGGCGCCGTCCCAGAGACGCGCGGCAGCCGAGACGGAGACAGAGCACATGCCCGGTGGCCAACGTCAGGCTCTGCCGGCCGTGCGCCCGGTCCTCATCGGAGCAGGCGGCGGCACCGGACCGGCGTGCGGGACCTGGCGGCGGATGGAGAAGAACGCCTCGGCTTCCCGCCACGACTGCGCTTCTCCGGACCTGTCGACACGGTGGTCGACCGGGACCGCCGGGAGCAGCTGCTCGCGGTCCTGCGTGAGTCATTGTCCAATGTCATCCGTCGCGCTGCGGCCAGCACCATCGACATCGAGGTGACGGCCGGCCACGAACTCGTGCTCCGCGTCTCCGACGACGGGCAGGGTGCGTCGTCGGACTGGGGGAGGGTTCAGCCTGAGGAACGTGGCCTCGCGGGCCGCCGAACTCGGCGGGTCCTTCGCCCTGGGGATCAATACGCCCCGGGCACCATCCTGCAGTGGCGGGTGCCGCGTGCCGCTGGAGGGCTCCCCCGCCGGAATCTGATTGTCGCACCGTGATTGCAACCACCCGGCGCCGTTCTTCCTCCTGGAACAGTTCATCCTGAAGCGTGGCGCCGGCGTGTCGGGCACGGCGGCGAGAGGCTCCAGGGTGGAAGTCCCGGTCCGCCCATCGGGTCGGGCAGCACATGGGGGGGACACCATGACGAACAGCATCACCGTGGCCGAGGGCATGGTCCGACGCCTGATTGCCAGAGCCAATCGCACCCACGTCGGTGCCAGCTGGAGCTCCGAGATCACCAGCGAGGTCGACAACATCGAGGTGGTCTCGAAGCAGGGGCACCTCACGCTACGGATCCATCCGTGCTGGCTGCGCTACGTCGTCGCGCTGGGCGAGTTCCAGTGCTGCGTGGCCGACGAGATCGAGGCCTGGTACCTGCTCGAGCGGCTCACCGCCGAGGGCCCGGTCACCGTCATCGCCTGATCAATCAAAGGACGAGCGGGCACCGGGCCGGGACCGAGCCGAGCACGACCCCGGACGCGTCCATCCCACCTATCCGAAGCGCTCCCGCAAGGCCACCTCGGCCGCCAGCACACCGCACATCCCGTGGACGCCACCACCGGGAGGGGTCGAGGCCGAGCAGAGATACACACCGTCGACCGGCGTCCGATAGGGGTTCCAGCGCGCCACCGGCCGGAAGATCGTCTGGCGCAGCGTGGCCGCCCCGCCGTTGACGTCACCTCCCAGCAGATTGGGGTTGTGTGCCTCGGCCTGGTCGGCCCGGCGCACGCTGCGGGCCAGCACCAGGTCCCGGAAGCCAGGAGCGAAACGCTCGATCTGCGCCTCTATGCGCACGGTCATGTCCACCGACGAGCCGTTCGGCACGTGGCAGTAGGCCCACAAGGTGTGCTTGCCCTCCGGCGCCCGCGTCGGATCGACCACGCAGGGCTGCGCCACCAGGACGAAAGGCTGCTCGGCATGCCGCCCCGCCCGCACCGCCGCCTCCGAACGGGCCACCTCGTCGAACGTGCCGCCGACGTGGACGGTGGCCGTGCGCCGGCAGGGCTCGGCTGACCAGGGCACCGGGCCGTCGAGCGCCCAGTCCAGCTTGCAGGTCCCCGGACCGGGCTTGAAGCGCGCCCAGGGTCGGGCGGCCCGCCGGGAGAGTCCCGAACCGGCGAGCGCGACGAACGCCCTGGGCGACGTATCGAGCAGCACCGCCCGGGCCGGCGGGAGCTCATCCAACGACGCGACGGGGCTGTCGGTGTGCACCACACCCCCCAGCCGGCGCAGCTCGTGGGCCAGCCCCTGGGTGATGGCGGCGCTCCCTCCTGTCACGACCGGCCAGCCGGCGCCGTGACCGAGCGCCGTCAGAAGGAGGCCGAAGGCGGACGTGAGCGGAGCCGTGAGCGGCTCCATCGAGTGCGCCGCCGTCCCCGCCAACAGCGCCCGGGCCGAATCGGTGCTGAAACGGCGGGCCGTGTGGCGCACCGAGGGCGTCCCGACCAGCGCGAAGCGGGCCAGCGCGAGCGGATCACGCGGCACACTGCGCATGGGACCGAGGACGTAGGGCACGATCCGGTCGAGCCAGTCCACCAATGGGCCCACCAGGTCCTTGTACGCCGCGGCATCACCGCCGAGATGCGCCGCCGTCTCGTCCACGTCCCGGTAGAGGGCAGCGGCGCGCCCGCCCCCCAGCGGATGCGCGAACGCCACCTCGGATTGGCGCGGCACGATCCCGAGGCCGGCCAGGTCCAGCGAGCGGAAGAAGGGCGATGCCACCAGGGCCGGATGGACCGCCGAGCACACATCGTGGTGGAAACCGTCGAGGGTCAGGGCCTGCGTCCGGGTGCCGCCCCCGATGGTGGGCTCCCCCTCGAAGACCTCCACCGCCCGCCCGGCACGGGCCAGGGTCAGGGCGGCGGCCAGGCCGTTGGGACCAGAGCCGACAACGACGGCGTCAGGACCCGGCATGGACCGACGTTACCGACCACCGCCGGCGAGCGGGGGGCCGCCGCGGACCCACGCCGTGATCCTCGCTGGCGCAGAGGGCGCCGGGTCAATAGGTTGCCCACGTCGCACGACATCACAGAAGGGGGTCCCCATGGCAGAGGTGCACGGAACCTGCGAGCCACGCTTCGACGGAGTCCGTCGGACGCTCTCCGACCAGATCGACAGCGGGGCCGATCTCGGTGCCTCCGTCGCCGTCTTCCTGCACGGCGAGCCCGTGGTGGACATCTGGGGTGGCTGGGCCGACGAGGACAAGTCGCAGCCGTGGGGGCGCGACACCCTGACCAACGTCTGGTCCACCACCAAGACCATGACGTTCCTCGTCGCCTTGATGCTGCACGACCGCAAGGAACTCGACTTCCACGCGCCCGTCACGACCTACTGGCCCGAGTTCGGCGCCAACGGCAAGGAGCACATCGAGGTGCGCCACATCATGGGGCACACCGCCGGCCTGAGCGGCTGGGAGGAGCCCATGGCCCCCGAGGACCTGGCCAACTGGGAGCTGTGCGTCACGCGGCTCGCCGCGCAGGCGCCGTGGTGGGAGCCGGGGACCGCATCGGGCTATCACGCGGTCACGCAGGGCTACCTCATCGGCGAGATCGTCCGCCGCATCACGGGCGAGAGCATCGGCACCTGGTTCGCCCGCGAGGTGGCCAAGCCCCTCGATGCGGATTTCTTCATCGGCCTCCCGGCGAGCGAGGACCACCGCGTGTCCAACGTGGTCCCACCGCCGCCGATCGACATGGCAGCCATGGAGGGCCAGATCTCCGAGCTCATGCTCAAGACCTTCATGAACCCGCCCATCGACGCCACGATGGCGCATCAGGAATGGTGGCGGCGCGCCGAGATCCCCGCCGCCAACGGCCAGGGCAATGCCCGATCGGTGGCCGCCATCCAATCGATCATCGCCGGGCGGGGCCAAGCCCGCGGGGTGCGCCTGCTCTCGGCGGAGGGGACGGACCCGATCTTCGAAGTGCAGGCCGAAGGCGTCGACAAGGTGCTCGGCGTGCAAGAGCGCATGGGCATGGGATACGGGCTCAGCAATCCGCCCGAGATGCCGCTCGGCCCGAGTGCCTGTTACTGGGGCGGCTACGGCGGCTCGGTCATCATCGTGGACCAGGACGCAGAGCTCACCTTCTGCTACGTCATGAACCGCATGGAGTCGGGACTCGTCGGTGATCTGCGTGGCGCCAATCTCGCTGCGGCCACCGTGGAGGGGCTCGCCGCTTAGGGCAGGACCGCCTCTGCTTCGATCTCCACCTTCCAGACGGGGTCGAGCAATGCGGCCACGACGACCATGGTCGCCGCCGGTCGGACATGCCCGAGGAGCTCCCCGTGCACCGCGCCGACCGCGTCGGCATGCGTGGCCGCCGTGATGTACATGCGGGTCCGCACCACGTCGTCGAGCGACGCTCCGGCCTCGGCCAGTGCGGCCGCGATGATCTCGAAGCACCGCCGCGCCTGGTCCCCGGCGTCGTCGGGACTACGGCCGGCCGGCAGTACCGGACCGGTGCCCGAGACGACGACACGATCGCCAACCCTGACGGCCCGGCTGAAGCCGATGGTGGGCTCGAAAGGCGATCCGGACGAGATGCGCTGACGGTCGGCCATGCCCGGCATCCTCCCACCCCCCTGCGACTCCGGCCCGGCAACGGCCGGTACGCTTGTCGCCCATCGGAGGTCGGATCGGGCGCCGCCACATCGCACGGGTGCATCCGGCTGCACGACCTCGTCAGCAGCTCATCGCCTCGTTTGGTCCGGCGGGCCCGTCCCGGCTTGCACCGGGGGCCCCGTGCGTGGTGCCGCCAATGTCACCCGTCGCGCCATGGTGTTCGCCCAGATCGGCCTCCTGACCCACCCCGCGCTGGTCAACGGCGTCGCCGGCGCCGTCAGCACGCGTGACGGCGTGGCCTTCTCGGTGGGCGCGTTCACCGTGCGCGGCGGGAAGATCGTGGCCCTCGACATCCTGGCCGACCCGGAACGCCTGCGAACGCTCGACCTGACCATCCTCGGCGCCTGAGCGGCTCGACTCCGCGTCAGACCCCGAGCTCGTCGAGGTACGCCCGGATCCGGGCGAAGGCCGCCACGGCCTCGGGGACGCCGGCGGTGACGAGACCCTGCCAACCGTGCACCATCCCCGGCCACGACTCCGCCGTCACGGCCACGCCTGCCCTGAGTCCCGCCCGCGCCAGCGCCTCGGCGCCCCGGCGCACGGTGTCGTGCTGCCCCGAGGGCAGGTACAGCGGAGGCAACCCGGCCAGGTCGGCGTACACGGGCGAGATCCTCGGGTCCTCGAGCCCGACCCGGCCCGCTGCATACTCGGC
>Ga0307374_10002377_pt1 | contig 33547 bp, 29 predicted proteins | sample OX3MG_FD_202532 | JGI IMG/M metagenome (GOLD analysis project Ga0307374, IMG submission 202532) | Soil microbial communities from Risofladan, Vaasa, Finland - OX-3 | ecosystem: Environmental > Terrestrial > Soil > Coastal area > Acid sulfate soil | place: Finland: Risofladan, Vaasa | collected... | reverse complement strand
AGGCCTTTGACGAATTCGCCGCTGGGCCGAGTTTGGGTTGGAGCGCTCACGGTTGTTTGCTTAGCCATTGAACCACACAGCTTTCTTGATTCTTCAAGACCGCGCGCGTTCAGCGGCGGCAAAGTACTGGCGAGCGCGCGCTGCGCGATCATCCGCTGCAATCAGGTCGCGAATTACAGCCACTGAATCGGCGCCGGCGCGGTAGACCTGCTCGGCGGTATCAGCGCTGATTCCGCCGATAGCCACCAGCGGCTTGCGCGTGATGCGGCGCGCCGCGCGCACAAACTCCACGCCCACTACTGGATCTGGATTGCCCTTTGTGGCCGTAGGAAAGATCGGCCCCACGGCAATATAATCCGCCGAAGTGCGGTCCGCCTCGCGCAATTGATCGAGATTGTGTGTCGAAACGCCCACCCATCGCGCAGGCCCGCAGATTTCGCGCGCGGCTTCCACCGGGAGATCGTACTGGCCGACGTGTACGCCCGCCGCGCCGGTGATCGCTGCAATGTCCGGCCGGTCGTTGATGATGAGGCGAACTTCTGGCGACGCGATGCTCGCGAGCAGAGACACAGTTTCCGTGCAGATTGCAGCTGGCGTTGAAGTCTTGTGGCGGAGTTGGAACAGTGTCACGCCCGCGCCGGAAAGCGCGCGCACGAACACAATGGCTCGATCTCCTGAAAGTGTGGAGTCAATGATGGCATACAGGGGTGGAAACAAACGCGCCTCACGGTACGGATATTCTCTCACGCCACCCACGGGCGGCGCGCCGCTTGGCCTGGGTTTTCGGGCTACGCGCCGGGCGGCTAGCATACTGGCGCGAAATAGTGCCAAAGGCTACTTCAAATCGGCCGCAAACATGCGTTCCAGCGAATGAGTGTCGAAGTTCCCCTCTAAGAACTCAGGGAAGGCGAGAATGCGCTTGTGCAGAGGAATGGTGGTTTTAATTCCTTCGACGACGAACTCGTCAAGGGCGCGACGCATGCGAGCGATGGCCTCGGTTCGGTCGTCGCCATAGGCGATGAGCTTAGCGACCAATGAATCGTAGTAGGGTGGCACGATGGCGTCGGAGTAGGCGGCGGTGTCGACGCGAATACCAGGGCCACCCGGAACGCGAAACGCGGTGATGCGTCCCGGCGACGGAGTGAACTTCTCCGGGTCTTCCGCGTTGATGCGGCACTCGATGGCGTGCCCTCGAAATGTCACCGGGCCGACGACTTCTTCCATGCTCTCGCCGGCCGCGAGTCGGATTTGCGATTTCACCAGGTCAACTCCGGTGACCATTTCGGTGACCGGATGTTCAACCTGAATACGCGCGTTCATCTCGATGAAGTAGAGCTCGCCGGTTGAATCGCGCAGAAACTCGACCGTCCCGGCGCTGGTGTAGCCGACTTTGCGCAGCGCATCGATGACTTGCTTCCCCAGTCGGTTGCGCGTGGCGTCGTCGATCACCGTCGAGGGAGATTCCTCGACCACCTTTTGATGGCGGCGCTGCAGAGAGCATTCGCGCTCGCCGAGGTGAATCACATTACCGTGGCGGTCGCCAAGAACCTGAAATTCGATGTGGCGGGGATTCTCGATCAATTTTTCGATGTACACGTTGGGACTGCCGAAGGCTTGCTCGGCTTCGGCGCGCGCGGTGTGAAATGCGGGCAGCAGCTCTTTCTTGTTGCGGACGACCCGCATGCCGCGTCCCCCGCCACCTTCAGCCGCTTTGATCATCAGCGGAAAGCCGACCTCGGAAGCGACATCAGCAGCGGCCTCTTCATCAGGAACGATTCCGTCGCTTCCTGGAATCACGGGCAGGCCGGCGGCGGCCATTTCCACGCGCGCCTGGTCCTTTTCGCCCATCATGCGAATCACGGCGGGCGACGGACCTATGAAGGTGATATGCGAAGCTTCGCAGACCTCGGCGAAGTTGGCGTTCTCGGAAAGAAAGCCGTAGCCGGGATGGATGGCGTCCACATTGGCGATTTCGGCGGCGCTGATTACCTGCGGAATATTCAGGTAGCTATCGGAGCTGCGCGGAGGCCCGATGCAAATGGCCTCGTCAGCAAAGCGCACGTGCAGGGCATGTTTATCAGCTTCCGAATAGACAGCGACCGTGCGAATGCCCAATTCCTTGCACGCGCACAGAACACGCAGCGCAATCTCGCCTCGATTTGCGATCAGAATTTTTTTGAACATGCGTTCACGGCACAGCTGGAATTATGCAAAGGCCGCCTGGAGCCTGCCACTCGAAATATCGGCGCGCTATTTTTTGGCCGGAGAGTTGGTCCGAATATCGAAAAGGGGCGCTCCATACTCAACCGGCTTTCCGTTTTCGACGTGAATGCGCACCACTTCGCCAGCCACGTCGGATTCAATTTCGTTCATCAGTTTCATTGCTTCGATGATGCACAAGACCTGTCCCGCGTCTACGCGCGCGCCGGTGGTGACGAATGGGTCGGATTCCGGACTGGGAGAGGCGTAGAACGTCCCGACGATCGGCGACTTGATGGTGTGGACGTTCTCGGCTTCCGCCCGCGCGCCTGCGCTGGGCGCCGGAGGCGGGGCGGCCGGCGCGCTTGCCTGCTGCACAGCCTGCTGATGTTCCACTGTGCTCGGGCGCGCGAACGATGCCGGAACGGCCGAAGCTTTTTTTAAGCGTACGTGCAAATCGCCGCGTTGGTATTCGAGTTCTGCGAGTGCGTGGGACTGCATGAACGTCAACAGGCGTTCGATTTCATCCAAGTTCACGCCAGAGGATTCCGATGCCGCCCCAACTTCTGACTTCGCTTTTTTTGCCATTTAGAGTTCGATTAAATCCCGCGGAGCTGTAGTCAATTCTTGAGCGCCGTGCGCCGTTACCACGATGTCGTCCTCAATGCGGATGCCACCCAAACCTTCGATGTAAACGCCCGGCTCCACGGTGATGACCATTCCCTCCGTGAGAACCGTCTGATCTCCCTTGCCCAGGCGGGGAGATTCGTGGATTTCCAAGCCAACGCCGTGGCCCGTGCTGTGTGTAAAGTAGCGCGCCAAACCGGCCCTGCGAAGCACGCTCCTGGCAGCCGCGTCCACGTCCTGCGCCTTGGCCCCAGGCCGAGCCGCTGCCTTACCTGCTTCCAGCGCGTCCTGCACGGCTTTGTAGAGACTTTTAACCCTGCGTGATGCCTTGCCTAGAAACACCGTACGGGTCATATCGCTACAGTAACCGCGGAGTATAGCACCCTGATCCAGGACGACCAATTCGTTTTTCGCGATCAGCTTGGCAGTGGGATGCGCATGAGGCCACGCGGAACGTTCGCCAGAGGCGACGATGGTTTCGAACGAAGGCCCCTCGGCGCCCTGGCGTTTGAAATCGCGCTCGATTTCGGCGGCCAGATTCAGCTCCGACATTCCCGCGTGCAAAATTCGCCGCGTGCGCTGGAAGGTGCGGCTCACCAGTTCGGCGGCTTCGCGGATGATTGCGATTTCGCCCGCATCTTTAACGGCGCGGAGCTTTTCGATCGCGCCGCCGTCACTGACCCACCGGACTTTTCGAGAGCTGGCGGCATCGAGCGCCTGCTTCTGCGCCACGGTGACCTGCGCGGGCGAGAACGCCACGCGCCGCACCGATCGGCGCGCGCGGAGCAATTCCCCACCGGCGCGCAAAGGCGCCTGCTTGACGATGCGCACGCGCGCGCCGACTACCTCGTATTGTGACTGGATCGCGTAGCGGCTATCGGTGAAAAATGTCGCCTGGGAATTGTCTACTACGAGCAGCCCGGCCGACCCGGAAAAACCGCATAAATAGCGGATGTTCGGAAGGTGCGAGACCACGATCGCGTCCGCGGGGATTTGCGCCATTGCAAGCCGAAGCCGCTCCATTCGCGAATGGTAGCGGCTTCGGCTGTTGTCATCCTGGCCCTGTTGAACCACTGCTTGCGATAGCTTTCTCCGTAATCTCCCGCCTTAGCTCGGCAGAATCCGAGGAGTCAGGAAGAACAGCAACTCAGCAGAGGTGGAGCTCACGGTCGTGTGCTTGAACAAATTGCCCAGTATCGGGATGCTGCCAACCAGCGGCACCTGGTCTACGGATGTATGTTGCGTCGTGACAATAATACCTCCGATTACGACGGTTTGACCATCCTCGACGGTTACTTTGGTTTCGGCAGACTGTGTGTCGATAGCCGGGATTCCCTGCACCCGTGGAATCGCCTGGTCGATCTGGTCGTTTTCCACGGTAACGTCCATGTACACGGTTCCGTCAGCAGTGATTTGCGGCGTGACGTCGAGTTCCAGCACCGCGTCCACGAACTGCACGGAAACAGTGTTGTTCACGATCGTCTGCACCGGAATTTTGGTTCCTTGCTTCACTGTGGCTTTCTCGTTGTTCTGGGTAATGATCTTCGGTTGCGAGAGCAACTTGCCCACGCCCCTGCTTTCGGCCGCGGTGATGATCATGTCCAGCGCGAAATTGGTCGAAGAAAACGAGTAAGCGATGCCGCTGGTGGGCGAAGACGCACCCAAGTTTGTCATGAGCGGGATCGAACCACTAGTTGCGGCTGTCCCGCCGGTGCCCACGATAACAGGCGGGACCGGCAACGGCGGAAAGTTTCGGACGATCGGACTGGTCCCGGTCTCTGTTGTGCCGCTAAAAATGTTGTTGCCGCTGGGAGTGCCGGCCGAAATACCGAACTGCGTGCCGATTTCGCGGGCGAAGGAACGATTGGCCTCCACCACGCGGGCTTCGATCTCGACCTGTTGCGAGCGGCGGTCGAGTTCGCGGATTAAATTGTCGATCACCGGGAAGGTGCTGGGAATGTCGCGGATGATCAATGTGTTGGAACGATCGTCGGCGATGATGTCCCCGCGCGGCGAGAGGAACTTCTTCAGCGTAGCGGCCAGAGTGGTTGCTTTCGCATAGCTTAGGACGCGAGTGGTGGTAACAACTGGAACCGACTCTTCCTGCGCCAGCGCCAAATCGCGTGTTTCGTCAGCTTCTTTTCGCAGGGTTGCCTGAGTGGCGATGCGCAGGACGTTTCCATCGAGCTGCTTTTCCAGGTCGTTGTTCTTCAGTACGATATCGAGAGCCTGGTCCCACGGCACGTCGTCCAACACAATCGTCAGACTGCCTTTCACATTGGGATCGACCACCACGTTTAAGCCGCTGATTTCGTGAATCAGGCGGAAGAAATCCCGGAGGTCGACATCCTTCAAGTTCACCGAAATCGGCTCGCCGGTGTATTTCACTGCTCCGGTGGAGGAAGGCGCGGCCTGGGGCGCTGCCGGTATGTCGAGGGCGTGGGGTTGCCCAGCGGGAGCGGCAAACGCGCCGGCTGGCTGTGTGAGGCTGACCGGCAACACTTCGGCTGGCGCTGGAATTGGTGCACGCTCCTGCGCGGTTTGCTGGCGGATCGCCGGCTTGGAAGCCTGCACAGCGGCTTTCGTCGTCAACAATTTCTCGCTGCCAGCGTTTGCATTCGAATTCCCCGTGTCGCTGGCGGCGCCGTTGGATGCGAACGTAACCGTCAATGCGTCACCCTTTGCGGCGACGTTGTAGGTCACGCCCGGTCCGCGAAGGTCGATTACCACGCGGGTAACGTCTGGCCGGAACTGGGCCATGCGAATCTCGCGCACCGGATCGAGCTTGCTCAATATCCGGTCGGTCGAGGTACGGAGGCGCGAGCCGTCGAAATCCAGAACCAGTCGCTCAGGATTGTGCAGCCGCATCGAGTGATAGGCCAATCTTCCGGACGCGGCGACATTCACCTTCGTGGCGCCATCGGTTTGGGTCAGGTTTACCTGCCGAATCGCGCCGACACCTGCAAGAGCGGAGTCGCTGACGGACGTATCGCTCGCAGGCAACAGCGCGGCCTGATCGTGGCGCAAAAGGTTTTGCAGATTCGCGGAGGTGGCGGCCGGAGAGACGACAAGAGCCAGATCGCGCGCATCCGGCCGCTGAACGTCCACGCTGGCGCCAGGCGCTAGCCGAATTTCGAGACGCACGTTCGGAGTGTCGCCCGTGGAGTAGCTCAGGATGCGGTACCCCTTGACGAGCCCTGAGTTCAGTTGGCGCACGCCAGCCGCTTCAGCGGCGGAGACACCGCTCAACTCGAGCACGTAGAGACTTCCGCTCGGGCGATAGGTGGAATACTCGAACGCGCCGGTCGCCTGAGCGTCGAGACGCGTCGCGCCGCCCGCGGTGACCACCTTTACGTGCACGACGGGCGCTTCGTTGGCTCGCAGCGCTCCGTTCGATAGCAATAAGCCAGCCGCCACTAGCGCGCCCAGCCCCCACGCCCTCCACATAATCCTCATTGCTGATCTCCTGCGCTCGGATAGATTCGCTTCACTACGGTTCGCTCGATCGGTTTCCCGAAGGCGTCTTTCGTGTCTTGCTGAAAAGTGACAGAGTCCAAACTGATCTTCTCAACCTGGCCGTCGTAGAGGCGGTCGCCTTCCCGCACGAAGTAAACTCTCTCGTCCGGGTTGGCGATGACCGCGAACATTCCATTGGCGCCCTGCACGGTGCCCTGCACTGTCAAAGTCCCGATCACCAAGCCGGCTTTTCCGGGCGGCAGATGCTGGCCAGCGGGCTTCGCCGTGTTTACGAGCGCGACGAAGGGATCGCGTTTGCCGACCAAATCAAGGCTTTGATCGTTGCCCGGTCCGTTGCTTGGTGCGGCGGCCGGCGCGGCTGCGGGCGTGGCGCGCGGCGAAGCTCCTACTGCTGCCGTTACGCGCTTCGGCACGTGCGCCGGTTTCCTTTTGGCGGTGCGATGAGCGGGGCGGCCGACCAACTTGGACGAAGCCGCTGGACGCGCACTTCTTGCCTGCTTTTTTACTGGTGTAGCTTGCGCCCACACCGTGGTGCCGAAGATCAGCACGATGACCAGGGTGGCCACGGAGTTGACGCATTCTCTCGCGAGTCTCGTCATGTTCCCCTACCGTCTCGTCTTTGCGGCTACCGGTTTTTCAGTGGCTTGCTGCTGCGCCGAACTTGTGAAAAAGGTCGTGATGGTGAACGACCCCTCGACCGAAGTTCCGGGCGCCAAATGAAACTTGGCGTTGTGACCGGTAGCAATCTCGTCGAGCTTAAGATCCCCTACGTTGATGATCCGCGAAAGGCGCCCCATCCTTGAGAAGAAGTCCATCACCGAGTAGTAGGGACCATCCGCTTGAATCGCGAACGGCATCTCGAAGTAGTACGGCTTTTGGCTGATCGGCTGCGCGGTCAGGGCGCGAATCGTGACACCTGAACTGTTTGCCGCGCGATCCACCATCAAAATGAACTGATCGGTCTGCTTCTCTTCAGGAACGATGGTCTGGAGGGTGGCCAGTTGCTTTTGGAGCGCGTCCATATCCGCCTGCAATTCGGCACGCCGCTGCTTGTAAACGCGCAAGCTTTCGACGTCCGCCTGAAGCGGTTTCAATTCCGATTGTGCGCTCTGAAGATCGGAGCGGACGCTCGCCAGTGGCGAGCCAGGCACGTACAAGCCCACCACCACTAAAGCCACGGCAAGGGCCGCATAAAAGAGGGCCTGAAGGGGCCAGGGCCAGTCTCGAAACGATGTCGCCATTGCTAGCTCCTTCCCCTGGCCGGAGGTCGCGGAGGTTGGGTGCTTCCAGCGGGCTGGGCGCCCGGGCTGCTTCCTCCGGCGACTGAGGCGGTCATTAGGAACTGAAACGTTTCAACGGATGGCAGGATGTCGGTTTCCTTCGCTTCTTTCAGTTCAATCTGGTCGAAATAGCCGGACCGTTTCATCTCGGTCAAGAAGTTGGCGACGGAGTCGATGGAACCGGCCTCGCCCTGGATGGTCAACGAATCGCCGCTGCGGGTCAGCGAGGTCAGCCAGAGAGAGTCGACACGCACAACCGTATTGGCCACCATTTGGAGCAGTTCCTGGGCGCCGGTGCGGTTCTTCTGGAGAGTCTCGATCACGTCGATGCGCTGCTGCAGCACGGCCTTCTCGCTTTGGAAGCGGTCCACGTCGACTTTGATCTGCTGCAGGCTTTGCTTTTCGGCGCGCAAGGCCAGGATTTTTTTGCTGGTGTTATCCAGCTCGCGTTTCTGCTGGAAATAGGTAACGCCCAAGATCACCGCCGCGAGCGCCACGGCTACCGTGAGAAACAGAATCTGCACCGTAGCTTCGAGCGGCACCGCCTGCTTGGCGGCCTTGGGGCGCGCTTGTCCGAGAAGGTTTATGCGAATCATGGGGTATCGAAGCTCCTCAGCGCCAAGCCAACCGCGATCGCCAGGCGCGGCGCCCACTCGCGAAGCTCTTCTTCGTTGTGGCGCCCGGGGTTCACTGCAATCTTGCGAAACGGATACAGTTCCTCCACCGGCATGGCAAATTCTTCTTTGAGGAAGTCAAGAAGGCCGGGAACTCGTGCTGTGCCGCCGGCGACCACGATCCGGCGGATGTTTTCGCCGCTGGCGGTGGCCCGAAAGAAGTCGAAGGTCTTCTGAATTTCGAGGATCAGGATGTCGGATACAGAGCGCAGAATCGCGGCGCGTTGCTCGTCGCTGACGCCCGCATGCGTGCCGCCCATTTTCAGTTTCTCGGCATCTTCGAAGCTTAGATCGAGTTCTTTTTGCAAGGCGTCGGTGTACTGATTGCCGCCCACGGAAACGTCGCGAGTGAAGAGCGGCGTCCAACCGCGGACGATGTTGATGTTCATGACGCTCGCGCCGATATTCAGAAGCGCCACCACCTGCGAAGGATCAAGGTCGTAATTCACTTCGTAGCAGTTCTGCAGAGCGAACGCGTCGATGTCCACGACCATGGGTGTCTTGCCGGCCTGCGCCAGCACGTTGGTGTGGTTCAGAATTTTGTCTTTCTTGACCGCGACCAGCAGCACGTCCATCTGGTTTTCGGTGGCTTCCAGCAGCTGATAGCTGAGGTTCACGTCGGCGATGTCGAAGGGAATATGCTGGCTGGCCTCTGCCTGCACGCGATCGTAGAGTTCTTCCTCGGTCATCAGCGGCATGCTGACTCGCTTTACGATCACCGAGTGACCGGAAACCGAGGTGGCCACTTCCTTGGTCTTGATCTTCTGACCGTCGAAAATGGCGATGATCTTCTCGGCCACGGAAGGCGCATCCATGATCGCGCCGTCCACGACAGTGTCCTGAGCGAGCGGCTCAAGGCCGTAACTCACCAATTCGAATCCGTCCTTGGCTCGTTTCAGCTCAACCGCCTTGACGGAGCTCGAACCAATGTCCAATCCAATTAGTGACTTCGATTTACCCAGGTTGAACATCGCGCGACCTCTCACTCCCATGCAGCCGATGGCGCAGGCTGCTTTCCTGAGTCTGGTGTCCTTACGCAGGACCCTCGTGCTATTCGGTTCTAATTCGCCCTACCCCAGGGCGACTTAAGGTACGCAGGCGGCAGTACTATTAGCACTGGTACCTTCCCCGTGCTTCGTTTATTACATTCGCGCCGAAGACTGTCAATCGACTTGTTCGCTTGGTGTGCTGTTGGTTAAACCCCGAAGGCCGCTGCAAGTCTTCAGGAGTTATTATCGGCGGAACTGATTCACTGAATCGCTGAGGATTTAGGAGGCGTGTTGTGGACGACAATATTCGGTACGTGGCGGGTGCTGCGCGTTTACTTTCGCTTGTCTTGAATCTTGAGCTGTTGCCAGATCGAATCGATTCGTTGTTTGGTTGCAGAGTCCATGCGAATTTCGTCGGGCCATCGGCCGGTATAGCCCTCTTCAGGCCATTTGCGAGTGGCATCGATTCCCATTTTTGAGCCGAAGTCCTGGCGGCGCGCGGCGTGATCGAGAGTGTCGACTGGGCCGAGCACGAATTGAATGTCGCGTTCGGGGTCGATCGCGCACAGAGCTTTCCAAACGACCTCTTTCGAGTCCTGCACGTTCACGTCATGATCGACCACCACGATCACTTTCGTAAACATCGCCTGGCCCAGCGACCAGATCGCATTCATCGTTTTGCGCGCGTGACCCGGATAGCTCTTTCGAATGGCGACGATCATCAGGTTCTGGAAAATTCCTTCGGCGGGCATGGCAACGTCGACGATCTCCGGATGCTGAAGTTTCATCACCGGAAGAAACACTCGCTCGATGGCATGCCCGATAAAGTAATCTTCCTGCGGCGGCGGGCCAACAATAGTTGTCAAGTACAGGGGTTCTTTACGGTGAGTAATGCACGTGACGTGAAATACGGGGTATTGCCCTTCCAACGAATAGAATCCGGTGTGATCGCCGAACGGACCCTCGGTGCGCATTTCGCCGAGATCGACGTGTCCCTCTAGCACGATCTCGGCATTTGCAGGAACTTCCAAATCGACGGTCTTACAGGCCACTAATTCCACCGGGTCGCGCCTCAGAAAGCCGGAGAACATGAACTCGTCCATATCAGGCGGGACGGGTAAAATCCCGGCGAGGCAGGTAGCCGGATCGGCGCCGATCGCCACGGCAACTTCGAGTTTCCCTGCTTTATTTTTCGAGCGCGCGCTTCGGTAATGTTCCGCGCCGTGCTTTTGCGTCTGCCAGTGCATCCCGGTGGTGCGTTCGTCGAACACCTGCATCCGATAGCAGCCAACGTTGCGCTTGCCGGTCTCGGGATTTTTCGTGATGACCATCGGCCAGGTAATGTAGCGGCCGCCGTCTTGAGGCCAGCACTGTAGGATCGGCAGATCGAAGAGCGAGAAATTCTCGGTGCGGACAACTTCCTGACAGGCGCCGTTGCGAACCGTTTTTGGAAATACCGAGCCGAGCTCGGCCAGCTTCGGCAGCATCTTCACTTTGTCGAGCAGCCCTTGCGGCGACTGGATGTCCAGCACCGACGATATACGCCCGGCGATCTCATCCAGGGATTCGGCTTCCAGAGCAAGCTCCATGCGGCGCTCGGTGCCTACCAGATTCGTCACCACTGGAATGCGCGCGCCGCGTGGTTTTTCGAATAACAGTGCCGGTCCGCCAGCCTTAACGGCTCGGTCGGTGACCTCAGTGATCTCCAAGATCGGGTCCAATTCCTGCGAGATTCGCTTGAGTTCGCCTTCTTTTTCGAGCTTGCTGATGAACTGCCGCAGGTCCCGATATGCCACGCTTCCCCCAGACGCCGCCCGGACGATGGAGCCGAACTGGCCGCGATCACTTTAGCACGGACCATGTTATAATCACGGTAGTTAGTGGCCTTGCCGGCCTTCGCGATACGGTTCACCTTGTTTTTGCCTGTTCTGTTTCCGGACGTAACCCAACTCACTGGCAGTGCGTCTATGCGGTTAGTGGGAGCCACACTGGGTTAGGCGAAGAGGTTTTGAGGCTGGGGCCCGTCGTCGAGGACGCATCCCGCACATCGGAGATCCATGTCGCTACGAGATTCGTATAACAACCACAAGAAGACCTATCTGATAGTAGGTTGCCTGGTTGTATTGCTGGGTGTTTGGTTGTACTTCCGGGGGCGTACAACTGCACCGAAGTACACCACGGCGGTTGTGAAGCGCGGGAGCATTACCTCGGCGGTACAGGCTACCGGGACTATCAACCCGCTGACCACGATTCCCGTGGGTTCTTATGTTTCCGGCACAGTGAAGTATATCTTCGCGGATTTCAATACGCGGGTGAAGAACGGGCAGGTTCTGGCGCAGCTCGATCCTGCCATTTACGAAGCGCAGGTGACCGAGTCGCGGGGAAACCTTCAAAATGCTGAAGCGAACCTGCTTACCCTGCAGGCCAACGTGCAGGCTTCCGAAGCGAATTTGGCCAAGTCCCAAGCCAATGCGCAGTACGAGACTGCCACGGCAAAGCGCTCGCAGGATCTATACCAATCTGGCGTGGTATCCACCGACTCGAATGAACAGATTCAATCCACGTTGAGCCAAGCCCAGGCGGAAGTAAAGTCCTCACAAGCGGCAGTCGAACAAGCAAAAGCGCAATTGGCACAGGCAAAGACTCAAATTACTTCGATGCAAGGCGCGCTCGACGCCGCTGAAACGAACTTGAAGTACACGACCATTACTTCGCCGATTGATGGCACGGTGGTCGCGCGCAACATCGACGTCGGCCAATCCGTAGCAGCTACCCTGCAGGCACCCAACGTGTTCCAGGTGGCGCAGGACCTGACGCGCATGCAAGTGTATGCGGCAACCGACGAATCGGACACCGGCAACATTCGCAACGGCATTCCCGTAACTTTTCAGGTGGACGCTTTCCCGAACGATGTGTTCCATGGCCGGGTCAGCAACATTCGCCTGAATCCCACGACGGTTCAGAATGTGGTCACCTACAACACCATCATCGACTTCGCTAATCCCGATGAAAAGCTATTGCCCGGCGAAACCGCTTACGTGACGATTCCGACTGGGCACGCGCAGGACACGGTGGAGATTCCCAATCCGGCTTTGACGTTCAAGCCCGCGAACATGACGCCGAAAGCCCTGCAGCAGCTCTATAAGCAGTACAACATCTCCCAGCAGGCTTCCACTACGCACATCGGCGGCTGGCAAACGGTATGGAAACTTGGTCCGCAGAAGCAGCTCATACCAGTAGCCGTTCAGGCCGGCATCACCGACTACAACAACACGCAATTGCTTCAAGGAGATCTCCACGTGGGAGACGTCCTGGTAACCTCCGAGCAGGCCACGCCCGGGTCAACCAGCGGACGCTCGCCATTGTTTGGCGGCGGTCGCGGTCCACGCTGATGATTTCGCGCAGCGTACGTAGCAGCGTAAGTAGAGGTGCAGCATGAATCTGAGGGAAGTGATCCGCGTCGCGCTGCGGGCCTTAGCGCGAAACAAAATGCGCACGATCCTGACCATGCTGGGCATCATCATCGGCGTGGGCGCGGTGATTTGCACCGTCGCGATTGGCGAAGGAGCCAGTTCCCAGGTTCAGCAGCAGATTCAGTCTCTCGGCACCAACATGATCATGATCTTCGCCGGCAGCGTGAATTCAAACGGCGTTCGCATGGGCAGCGAAGCCAACAAGACCCTCACTGCTGACGACGCCGAAGCGATTCTCGCGCACGTGCCGAACGTGGTGGCGGTTTCACCGATCGCGTTTGCGTCCGTCCAGGTCGTGAACGGAAACCAGAACTGGTTCACCCGCGCGTTTGGCGCGTCGCCACAGTACACGGAGATTCGCAACTGGCCGGTGGTGCAAGGAAGTTCCTTTTCGCAGCGCGACGTTGATTCATCCGCGGACGTATGCGTGATCGGCCACACGATCGTCACCGAGCTTTTTGGTGATTCCGATCCGGTGGGGAAAACCATCCGCGTGAAGAGTTTGCCATTCCGCGTGCTCGGTGTGCTGGAAACCAAAGGCCAGTCCCCTACCGGTGAGGATCAGGACGACGTGATGATCATGCCGTACACCACGGTGCAAAAAAAGATCTCTGGCATCAGCTGGGTGCAGCTGATCATGGTGTCCGCCACGTCACAAGATGCCATGCCGCTCGTGGAGCAGCAAATCACGTCGCTACTACGTCAGCGCCACCACCTGCGAGCGGACGCAGACAACGACTTCATCATCCGCAGTCCCAACGAGTTCGCGCAGGCGGCGGCGGCCAGTTCCATGGTCATGACCATCTTGCTGGGGGCGATCGCATCGATTTCCCTTTTGGTTGGCGGCATCGGCATCATGAACATCATGCTGGTGTCGGTCACCGAGCGCACACGCGAGATCGGCGTGCGCATGGCCGTGGGCGCAACCGAAGAGGACGTGCAACGCCAATTCTTGAGTGAAGCGGTGGTACTGAGCTCACTCGGCGGGCTTGCTGGAATTACTCTGGGCGTGATCGGCTCCGCGATTATTTCGAGAATCCTGGGCTGGTCCACGTTCGTTTCGCCCTCGTCCGTGGTGATTGCGGCGCTGTTTTCCGCCGGCGTTGGTATCTTTTTTGGCTACTATCCCGCGCGCAAAGCCGCGCGACTTGATCCTATCGAGGCCCTCCGATATGAATAAGATTCTTCGATCGTTTTCTTTGGAATGTGTTTTTGCTTTGGCGGTGGCACTGGGTGTCCCCGGCATCGCGTTGGCGCAGAATCATCCTGCCGGAATGCATCCGCCGCAGCGCCCAATGCCAATCATGCCTATGGGACGCACGCTCACTACTCCGCCACGGCCGGTCGTTTCTCCTTCGAAGGGAATAGTGAAGAACGCTTCGGGCGAACAGTTTTTCATCGTCGCTTCCATCGATCAGCAGAACAATCAATTACTGCTGAAGCGGCCCACGGAAGTAACCGTGCTTGTGAAGATCGACGCCAAGACCAAATATTTCAACGATGAGGGCAAACCGATACCGATCTCCAGCTTTCGCGCGGGAGATACGGTGTGGGCGAAGGTCACGGACTCGGCAACCGATCCGAGCGTCATTGAAATGCGCGAGGGCGAAATGACGTTAGCCGACCTGCACAAGTACTATCTCGATTACCCAATCATCAAGTAAAAGCTACGCTGCGAGAGGACGTGCGCGTTGATCTAAGCCCCGGCATTGGCGAGGGGTTGCGCGGATCCGGCCGCTGCATTTGCGCCCGCGAGTAGCCACGATGCCAACTCGCGATAGCGCGCCAGCAGCGCGTTGTTGGTGCTGCCTACCAGGGGCGTGCCCATAGCGACCGCTTCCGTCACCTGTCGATAGTCGTTTGGCAAGCGCGTGAGCACCGTGCGCTGGTAAGTTTTCTCGAACGCAGCCACCGCGTCTCCATCATTTTGCCGCCATCGATCGATCACCACGTGGATGCGGTCGCAATCGACTCCCGCTGGTCCCGCCGCCGCGATGTGACGCTTGATCATGGCCCAGCGCCAGCGCGCTCGGCTCCGCTACCAGCAGAATGGTGCTGGCAGCGCACAGCACGGGCGCCCACTCCGCGGCGTTCACCACTCCCATGTCGATAATCACGCAGTCGAACGCGCGGCTGGAAATTTCCACTAGGCACATCAGCGCCGCGAGCGTAACGCTCTGCCGCTGATCCGGCTTCATCGGCTCGTGCAGAGGCCCGGCGAGAATCTCGATGCCGGCTTTGTGGCGCATGGCCAAGCCGGCGAGGCCCGCTTCGTCGAGGCGCTCGATTCGATCGAGCGCGTCGAGGATGGTAAAGCGAGGCTCCAGATCCAGCATCATCGAGATTTGGCCAAAGGGCCGCGCCAGATCGAGCAGCGCCACTCGTTTTCGGGATTGGCTGGCAACTTGTGCGCCGAGGTTCAGCGCGACGGTGGTGGTTCCAACGCCGCCCTTCGATCCCGTGACGATGGTGATGTTTTCAGCGGTGATATTTTCAGCCATGAATCAGTCCACCCTGTGACTACCTCGGAATGAATATCTGCAGAGTGCGAATTCCACGTTCGTGCGGACGGCGGAGCGCACCGGACTCAAAAGCGCACGTAGCTGCGGGATCAGGGCACACGATCACGCCACGCTCGAATCTAGCATGTAGAGTGCCATCACGAACTGGTTTGCATTAAATCGCGTGGTGAATTGCCTCCTACGGGGAAAACTAAAGGTTCTTTGGTTCCAGTCGAAACTTTGAGCGTAGGGCGATTTTCCCCGCCCCGTGTTCAGGGACGAAAAAGGAGCTTTTCGCGAATGGTACAGCCAATTAACAACGCAACGACAACCGCTGCCGTCAACGCAAGCCAACCGGCTGCGTCGCGTCAGACGGCCCCGTCGAAAGCCGCCCCCGCGGCCAGCAATACGAAAACGGACACCGTCACCATCAGCAACGCCGCACAAACAGCTATGCAGGAAGCTACAGAGACTCAAAATCAGACGGTTCAAGAGGCACGCGCAGGCGACCGTCAGGCACAGCATTTGCTCGCCAAAGAAACTGCCGCGAAACAGGTCGGGCAGCCAGCTACTCCGGCCGCAGGAAAGTAAACGCCAGGCCGTGCGGCGCCGACGAATGCCCGTTCCAAGGCGCCGCAATGCGGCTACTCCCCGGTGGCGTAACGCTCGCCCCCGGCGTCGGACTTGACAGCGGACACGTCCTCTATCCCTTATCCCCGCCGTTGCTCTTTGGCTTTTCCTTTGGGCGCGCTGAGACGCAGGCCTGCCGGCGAAGAAATTCCTTTTGCCGCCAACCGCGCGTGGCTATACTCCGCACAAATTCACATTGGCGGAGGTAACCTCTCGTGGAAACGGCCTCTCACGTAAAGCTTGAGATCGGCACCAAGGTCCGCATCCTCAACCCGGTCCTGGTGGGCACAGTCACCGAAGTTGCGGACAAGCCGAGTTGGTTCGGCGAGTTTTGGCACACCATTCAAACCAAGCACGGCAAGTTCAAGCACCTGGGCTGCTGCCTGGAAAAGATGGACTAGCCGGGTTCGCTGGTCTGGAGTTCCCTCCTTACCGGCGTTGCTGGCGCCCCAACTGCACGCGTCGTTGAACCGTGTCCCGGAGTCACACGCGGCTGCGCTCTTCCCGTTGCTCCCGAGTCCACCGAATGCTATTCTTCGCCTAGCTGAGCCGAGCGGGCGTAGTTCAATGGCAGAATAGAAGCTTCCCAAGCTTCGGACGTGGGTTCGATTCCCATCGCCCGCTCCAACAAAAGAGACTGTCTACCCGGGAACGCTGCATGGCTGCGAAACCGGATTCAGACCTCATCAATTGTCTGATAGACGGCTGCTGTCATTCCGTCCGCGCCATCGAGGAACGCTCGTCGCTCCTTAGCCTACTCCGCAAGGTAGTTCTTACTGTTCAACATTGAACAACCCCGTTCATCCCGGAAAGCTTATCCTTGCACTGGTCGTGTTGGTCAGTCTCTTGTAGTTCTTGGAGGAGGGAATTCCATGACATCCGTGACTCGAATTAGAAGTAAGGGCACACCGGGCTCGCGATTCGAACCCGCCGCGATGGGTCGTCCTCGCGGTTTCTTTATTGCGGTGCTGCCGCTCATATTGGCAATGGGATTGGTTTGGTGGCCGTTCGGCGGAGGACACAAGGTCGAAATGACCGCGGCGTCATCCGTTCCCAGCGCTCACGGGACCGTGAAAATCGGTCACGACCGCAACAAGAACACGACCGTTGACTTGGAGGTGAAGCATCTCGCGCACCCCAGCGCATTGACGCCGTCCGCAATTGTTTACGTGGTTTGGATCCAAGCGAACGGCCACCCGGCGGAAAATCAGGGTGAACTGACTGTTGACGATAACCTGAATGGTAGATTCAAAGGCTCGACTCCTTATAAACAGTTTTCCATTTTTGTGACTGCGGAGCAAACGCCTCAGGTCCGCAGGCCCACGGGAGAGCAATTGCTGACCGCAGCCGTCACGCGGTAGTACGGGCCACAACGGGGAGCGCGGCATCTCGCACACCGCCGACGCGCCGCGCTCGCATCTCCTGGACATCTTCGGCTTCACGAACCAAACTGATCTGTGCACGCCACGCGCTACTTTTCCTGGGCGCTTGACCTAACTCCTGAGCAACCAACGCTCCGAAAATTCTACAGCGCACCCTGTTCGTTGGCGAACGCGGTCACGTTGAGCGCGGGAGCTACCGCCAATTCGACGGTGACGATTACGACGAATGCCGATGCGGAAAACCGCGCGCCGGCTCCGTGGAAAGGCGGCGGCACGGCAACGTTCTGCGCGCTTTTCCCAGGGCTGCCGTTCGTCATGGCGTTGCCGTTGGTCATGCGGCGCAAGCAGTCCGCAGGGCTGTGGCTAGTCGTAGTAGCAGTCATACTGACGGAATCTTTGGTGGCCTGTGGTGGGGCGGCCAATTCGACGACCACGTCCACGCAGGGCGCGAGAACGTACGTCGTGACCATAGCTCCACAAGTAACCGCGCAGGGCCGCGGCACTGTTACGAATGCCGCTCCAGTAAGCGTGACGGTAACCGTGAAGTAGCGGCAGTTTTCGTTTCGCAGGCGGCGCTGCTCGGAATGTTTCGTAGCGTGAACTTTGTAGTTTTGCGCTGGGTTTGCCACGGACGTGATCGCGCTCCAATTCCAGTTGGCAAGCTTTGGTCTATAGTTTCACTCGCTCGCTTCCCGGCCCATCCGCATTCGTACGGCCCTAGTCAGTTTTGTCAGCAGCTCCGTAGGCGAATTGCCTCGCACGCTTGCGGTGCTGGCGCGGCCGACGAACCCGCCACGAACGCGCCACGACTCCTTCTGTCCATCGCCGAAATACCCAACAGAATGCAGTCGCACGTGGATTGTGCACATTTGCGCTTGACAACAATCGGACCGGATGGTATCGAGGTGCGCATTGCTGGCGGTGCGGGGGGAGTGTTTCGGGGTTTCACCAGTGCCTTCTGGTATGCCGAGGCATACCTTCGATTCGCCCGCGCGCTTACAGCACCGGCCATCTGGTCAAATTGAACGATACCCGTGGAGGGATCATGAAGCGGATCTCGGCCCAGTTGTTGGTAATGTGCTCGCTGTGTTTGCTGTGCAGTGCTGCGATTTTCGCGCAAGCCACATCGCAAATCACCGGAACAGTTACAGACGCCAGCGGCGCAGTGGTAGCCGGCGCCCAAGTGAGCGCCACTCAGACCAACACCGGAATCAAGCGCACTGCTACGACGGATACCGGCGGCGTCTACACGCTGCCGAGCCTGCCGCTTGGCCCTTATCGACTGGAAGTCAAGAAAGAAGGGTTCACCTCATTCGTTCAAACCGGCATCATTTTGCAGGTCGGCGAGGCTGCTACGGTGAATCCGGTGTTGAAAATAGGCGCCGTGAGCCAATCCGTTCAAGTGGAAGCCACAGCGCCGATGATGGATACAACCACTACGGGTGTGGGTCAGGTAGTCAACTCACAATCCGTCGTCGATCTCCCACTCAACGGACGCCAGGTAACCCAGCTCATAACGCTGGCGGGCGCATCGAATACCGTCCAAGCCGGCTTTGGCGGGGCGCCGTCGGTCGGAAACCTGGTTTCCAGCAAAAACTACCCCAACGAGGATCTGGTCAGCGTCGGTGGAGGCATGCTGAACGGAACCACGTACCTGATGGATGGAGGAACGTTTAACGATCCGTTCAACAACCTCAACCTGCCCACGCCATTTCCGGATGCCGTTCAGGAATTTAACGTGCAAACCAGCGCGATACCGGCGCAGTACGGCCAACACACGGGAGGCGTGATCAACATCGCCACCAAATCAGGCACCAATTCGCTTCACGGAGACGCCTTCGAATTCGTTCGCAACTCGGCTTTTAACGCCAAGGATTACTTCAGTGTGAACGCTAAGAATCCGAATGGGCTGAGCGACGGCTTGAAGCGCAATCAGTTCGGAGGCACCATTGGCGGGCCAATCAAGAAGAACAAGCTATTCTTTTTCTTGGGCTATCAAGGCACGCTGATCCGCCAAAAGCCTCCCGCCAACCAAGCGATTCTTCCCACAGCCTCGGAGCTTGCCGGCAATTTCCAGAATTACGCATCACAGTGTATCCCTGGGCTGCAATTGAAGAGTCCCTATTACACGAACAACGTTCTGAATTACTCGGTTCCCGCGGACGTCTTGGCCTTCGCGAGCCACTTCCCGGTCGGCCCGGAGCCGTGCGGCTTGACGACGTTCCAAATAATCGCTAACCAAAATGAGCACATGGGCGTAGGAAGGGTCGATTATCAGATCAACTCCAAACAGACCCTATTTGTGCGCTACTTTGGAACGCACAGCTTGCAGCCATCCAGCTACAACGGAAATGAACTAACGGTTGTGAATGCGGGCACGGACGACACTGTGAATTCGCTGGTGGTGGGTCACACCTACCTCCTCAATGCTTCGATGGTGAATGCGTTCCATTTCACGTTGAATACCGACGGCATCACTAAATTTCAGGTGCCGATCGTCAATCCTGCCGACGTTGGCGTACAGGGCATGTATATTTCCGCGGCTCCCTTCAACCACTACTCAAACATCAACATCGCTGGTGATTTCCAGAGCGCCGGCGGATTTGCAACTCCAGGCCTTGACAACACGAAGACCTGGCAGCTAGCGGACGACTTCAGCTGGACGAAGGGTTCGCACCAATTGGCATTCGGAGCCGATTTTATTCGCCCCACGCAGACTTCAACGTTTTGCGTTTATTGCAACGGACTGTTTACTTTCAGCGGTGCGCTCACCGGCGATCCCATGGGGGATTTTGTCGCCGGAGCGCTCGGTTCGATGATCCAGTTGAATATCTCGCACGACAACGAGGATTGGCGGTACCTGGGGCTCTACGCGCAGGATAGCTGGAAGATCAGTCCACGGTTGACGCTGAACTATGGCCTGCGGTGGGAGCCGTACTTTGGAGGCAGCTTTCCGCTGGCACAAGTCACCCATTTCAACATGGCGGATTTCCTGGCGAACGTTCACTCCGCGCAATATCCGAACGCCCCTGCGGGAACGCTGTATCCAGGCGATACTGGCTTCCAAACCGGCAATCGGCCGAACTACACCACTTGGAACAATTGGGCTCCGCGCATCGGCTTGGCCTGGGACCCTACCGGCAACGGTAAGACGCTTATCCGCGCGTCTTGGGGAATTTTCTACGATACGCCTGAGACGCTTTTCTTTTACAACTACGCTGGGGAACCGCTGTGGGGCAACGTCGCCGTCATCATTCCCCCAGCGGGTGTAGCGGACACGTTTTCGAATCCATGGTCCTATTATCCGACTGGCGCAAACATATTTCCGACGGTCCAGAACACCACAACTGCATACCCATTTTATTCATCGTACCAGACAGTTCCATTGCACGTTCACAACGTTTCGATGGAGCAGTGGAACCTGACAATCCAGAAGCAGATCGGCGCTGGGTGGCTCCTGAAAGCGAGCTATCTGGGGAACAACGTTATACATCTATGGACGATTCAGGAAACGAATCCCGGCCTTTACATTACTCCCGCAGCAAACGGGAGCTGCGTCGTAAACGGTGTCACGTATCTTCCCTGCGACTCGACTAGAAATACGAACCAGCGGCGCCTATTCTCGCAGTTGAATCCGGCCCAAGGGAAATATTACGGGACGTACCCGCAACTAAATGACGGCGGGACGGGCAGCTACAACGCGCTGCTCCTTTCCGCAGAGCACCGTTTTTCAAACCACTTCTCCATGCTGGCAAACTACACGTGGTCGCACTGCATCTCCGATCTGTGGACCCAGGCGATCAACGGTCCGGAGTACACCAATCCGGCGAACCGCCGATTCGATCGGGGGAACTGCGGAAGCATCGACATGCACCACAACTTCAACCTCTCCGCGATTCTGCAATCGCCGCATTTCTCGTCGCACATTCTCCAGTTAATCGCGGGCGATTGGCAGCTTTCGCCGATCGTGAGCGCCCACACGGGCAGCTATTTCACGGTCACGATGGGTGGTGTGAACTCGGACCTGGCGGCCAACGGCATCGCCGCGCAACGTCCAAATATGGTGCCTGGCGTAAGTCCTTATTGCGCCCCGAAGCGGGTCTCGCCGTATTTCACTTCGGCTGGGAATTGCTGGATTACTTCCAGCGCGTTCTCCTTGCCGGGGGGAGGACTTGACGCATTCGGGAACGCTCCAGGTGTCTTCGGAAACGAAGGGGTTAACAACCTGGAAGGGCCAGGATTCTTCGATGTTGACGTCGCCCTATCGCGAAAGTTCCCCATCACGGAAAGGCAGTCGATCGAAATCCGCTGGGAGACCTTCAACGTCGAAAATCGCGTGAACTTCGTTAATCCTGGGACCTCCGGCATCGCTGCTGTGGGCACGAGCAACACCGTGCTGGGAAGCGGCCCTACATTCGGCATGATTTCATCGGACGTCGCGCCGAGGATCATGCAGTTCGCAATTAAGTACGCCTTCTAAACCTCAGCCACGATACCCTGGGCGCTGCCGCTTTCATTCGGCGGGGCGCCCGGGCGTCGTGCACTTCCCCAATCATCTTTCTGAGCGCGCCCTCATCTGGCAAACACCGACTTTTTGAATTTCCACAGCGTCCCGCTGCGACACTCGGCCTGCTCCAGCTATCCAAAGCATTTGCATTGCGCCGAGCGCGGGACGGCGCACGTCTTGGTGTGATCCGGGCCTATAACTTTCGGCTGGGGGTGTAGTACTACTGCTCTATGTTCGCTGTTTCACTATGAAGTTAGTGTTTCAAATAGCGACTGCGGTATGATCCCCGCCCCAGCCGCGCAAAAACACGTGCGTCTACGAACAAAATTCATCCTTTCGCTGCTGGTCGTAACTTCCGGCCTGACGTGCGCCGCGCTGCTTGTGGTGCGCCATACCGCGCAAGCGCACATGCAATCGGAAATCGAAGCTGATGCAGATACCGCAGTGCGCACCTTCCAGTTTGTCCAGAAGCAACGCCAAGTGACCATGGCACACAAAGCGGATTTGCTGGCGTCGCTGGCGGAGATGCGCAATGACGATCCTTCCACGATTGAAGATCCCAGCGACGATCCGTGGCAATCCAGCGACTTCAATCTTTTTGCGCTGGCGGACAAAAGTGGACAGATGATCGCGCTGCGCACCAGCGACCCTGGATTTCCACCGCAGAGTGCCGAAACGGAGCTACTCCGGATGAAGGCGCATCGCCAGACTTCCGGCTGGTGGTACGGCGGCGGCCATCTTTACCAGGTCGCGTTGAAACCGATCTTCGGCGGCGTGACTCCAGGAGGGGTGTCAGCTGGCACAGTGATCGTGGGGCACGAAATCGACACCCACGACGCCGCCGATTTGCGCGGGATTTCATCCACCGAAGTGGCCTTCCGTTACGGCGACCAGATCGTCGCGAGCACTCTCTTGCCACTCCAGGAATATCAGCTAACGCGCCAGATAGATGGCCAGCTAGGCTCGAAGCGAATAAAGATCGATGGCCAGCCATATTGGGTAGAAACCGCGAAGCTGTCAGCGCAAGGCGGAGTGCCGGTCAGCTTGGTGATTGTGGAATCCTATAGAGGCGCCACGGGATTTCTGTCGCATGTAAACCATTTGCTGCTGGGGCTTGGGCTAATCGCGGTCTTTGCGGGAGGCGCGCTCGCTTTCGTGATCTCCGGTGCATTCACGCGGCCGCTGGCGGACTTGGCCGAAGGCGTTGCTGCGCTGGAAAGCGGCGACTACACCTATCCGCTACGCGCGAGCGGCGCCGATGAAGTTGCGCGAGTGACGCGCTCGTTCGATCGTATGCGCCGCGCCTTGAAAAACAACGAGGCCAAGCGCCAAGAACTCGAAACACAACTCCGGCAATCACAGCGGATGGAAGCCATGGGCCGCCTGGCCGGAGGCGTCGCGCACGACTTCAACAACCTGCTTACTATCATTAAAGGTTACAGCGATCTGATCGTCGATGGGCTAAAGCCGGAAGACACCAGCTATCGCCATGGGCAGCAAATTTCGAAAGCGGTGGACCGCGCCAGCGGGCTCACCCGGCAACTTCTTGCCTTCAGCCGCATGCAGGTGCTGGAGCCCAAGGTCATCGATTTGAACGCCCTCGTCGCGGATATGGAGAAGATGCTGACGCGCTTGATCCGCGAAGACATTGCCTTCTCTTTCGAACCGGGGGACGGGATTGGGCAGGTGAAAACCGACCCGGGCCAGTTCGAACAAGTGATCCTGAACCTGACAGTAAACGCGTGCGACGCCATGCCCCGCGGCGGCAAGCTCGCGATCCAAACTTGCAACACCTTCGTTCACGAGCACCTGGCTCAATCGCGTCCGGCGATCCCGGCCGGGCAGTACGTATTGCTCAGGGTCACAGATACCGGCCACGGCATGGACGCCGAAACGAAGGCGCGAATCTTTGAGCCGTTCTTTACCACCAAGCAGCCGGGCAAAGGCACGGGGCTGGGGCTTGCCACCGTCTACGGCGTTGTGAAACAGAGCGGCGGATACGTCTGGGTCGATTCGGAGCCGGGCAAAGGAGCCAAGTTCGAAGTTTATCTGCCGCGAGTGAATGAGCAAGTGGAGAACGGCGCCAGCACGCAAATTGGCCGCGCGGCTGTTCGCGGCCGCGAAACCATTCTGATCGCCGAGGACGAAAGCGCGGTGCGGGATCTGGCCAGCGAGTTTCTCCGGTCCGCGGGCTACACGGTTCTCGTCGCACAAGACGGGACGGAAGCTCTCTCCATCGCAAAAAAGTCCGGAAAAATCCACGTACTTCTCACGGATGTGGTGATGCCCGGAATGCGCGGGCCGGAACTTGCTGAAAAACTCAAGTCTTTGCGGCCGGAGATCAAAGTCGTTTACATGTCCGGCTACTTGGACTTTGCCGAAAAAGACGGCGAATTTCTCGACGGCAGCGCATTTCTGCAGAAGCCCTATTCTCGCGAAGAACTGATCCAGAAAATTGCCGATACCGTCGCTGAAAACCGAAAGACCGATCGAGCGCCCCAAATTGCCCCGCACGCCTTAGTGAACTAACGCAGCACTCTATAATTACTCTCCCCCACTTTCGCGAAATCGTGAGCTGCGTCACTGAGCAGTGTGACCTACGACATTTTCATTTTTCCCATCCCAGGAATAGAACGGAATCGCACCGAGCTTGACCGAAGCATCGGGCGCACCGGCGAACAAGCTCGGCGTGAAGAACAGGCCATGAATAGCCAAGCGGCGACTGGAACGGCGGTCGAGGCAAAGCGAGCGGAGAAGATGCAGGATGCTATGAGCCGCGTCGCAATTCACAAGATCCTGTTTGCCACGGATCTATCGACCGCAGCAGAAAAAGCCCTACCTTATGCGATGGAGATCGCCCGGCGGTACGGAGCGACTTTGTACGTAGTTCACGCAATCGCTCCAGCCGGGTATCCATACGCTCCAGTCGCCGCGTGGCCTGCTCTCGAAGAACAAGAGGAACGATTTCGCGTGGAAGCAAGGCAGAGGCTCGAACATCGTCTGGAAGGGATACCGCACAAAACGGACTTCGTTCCGGGGCGGGTAGTCTCGGTTCTGCGGAACGCCATTAAAGAAAAAAAGATCGATTTTCTCGTCATCGGGACGCACGGCCGAACCGGCGTCGATAAAGTCATGCTTGGATCGGTTGCGGAGTCCATCTTCCGGGAAGCAGCGTGTCCCGTGCTAACGGTTGGCCCACGCGCGAACACCGATTTTCATTCCGCAGCCGAACTCGCACGGATTCTTTACGCCACCGATTTCAGCCCTGCGTCGCTGGCCGCCGCGCCGTATGCGATTTCCCTGGCCCGCGAGAACCGCGCGCAGTTGATCCTACTGAACTGCCTGGAAGAGGCTGGCGAGCCGCGCAGCATGTTAAAGACGTTGCGCGAACTGGTTCCCTTTGGAGCCGATCTGCGCTGCGAGCCGATCTGCGTGGTGGAGCAAGGTTCGCACGGAGAGAAAATTCCGGAAACTTGCGAAGCGCACGGGGCTGAATTGCTCGTGCTTGGAGCAGCCATCGACAGACAGCAGGCCCGGCAGTCTCATTTCCGTCGCTCGTCGCTTTACAAGATTGTGACGCAATGCACGTGCCCGGTTTTAACGGTGCGCGCGTAAACCTTCCCGGCGCGCGTTACGCGATCGCCAGTGGCACTCCTTTTTTCCACTTGCCCTGAGATTTCAGAATCAGCTCGACAACTTCGCGGATTGCGCCTTCCCCGCCCCGAGCCTTGGTGATGTAATGAGCGGCCCGCTGCACTTCCACAACCGCATCGGCGACAGCCACGGCCAGCCCAACGCGATTTAGGAGCGGCAAATCGGGCAGATCATCGCCGACGTACGCGACTTCCTGATCGCTTACTTTCGCGCGAGAGAGAATGTCTTCGTACGCCTGCGCCTTCTTCGGCTGGCCCTGCGCGACAAAATCCATTCCCGCTTCGCGCGCTCGGCGGGTGGTGGCCGGTGAATCGCGTCCCGTAATCAGACCGGTGCGAATGCCCATGATTCCGGCGAGCTTGATGCCCGCGCCATCGTGGGCGTTGAACATTTTCATTTCGGCCACGCTGCCGTCGGGGAAAGTTTGCAAGCAGACGTAGCCCGGCGTCATCGTGCCGTCCACATCCATAAGCAGCACGCGGATTTTCTTGGCGCGACGCATAGCGCCGGGTGGAAACTTAATTTCGCGAATGGCCATGGGAGATTAGAACAGCTGTAGGTTCCAGAGATCGTGGATGTGGACTACGCCTTCGAGGCAGCCGGCTGCGTCCACCACCAGCACCGAAGTGATTTTCCGCTCCTCCATCAGTCGCAGCGCGGAAGCGGCCAGTTCCGTGCGCGGCAACGTGACGGGATTCTTGCTCATGCAATCCGCCGCAGAAAGGTCGAGCACGTTTTCGCGGCGGCGATGCATTACCCGCCGCAGATCGCCGTCGGTGATGATGCCCAGCAGCCGTCCGTCCGGCTCGATTACCGCGGTCAGCCCCAATCCTTTGCGGTTCATTTCGTAGATCACATCCGGCATTTTCGTGCTCGGCTGAACGGCCGGCATCCGATCGCCTGCATGCATCAGCGACTCCACGCGCCGCAATTTCTTTCCCAGCCGTCCTGCTGGATGCAACGCCGCGAAATCGTCTTCCTGGAAATCGCGGCGCTCGGCGAGCACAACCGCCAGCGCATCGCCCATGGCTAGCGCGGCGGTCGTGGACGACGTGGGCGCAAGCTTCAGCGAACACGCCTCTTCCTTCACGCTAATGTCTAAAACCACTTCGCTTTCCTTAGCCAGCGTGGAATTAGGACGCGCCGTGAGCGCGATCAGCGGAATCCCCAGACGCTTGACAGCTTCCAGTAATTCTATCAGCTCGTCCGTTTCACCACTTGCCGACACGGCGACCATGGCATCGCCGCTGGCGAGAACGCCCAGGTCTCCATGAAGCGCTTCAGCGGCATGCATGAAAAGCGACGGCGTGCCAGTGCTCGAAAATGTGGATGCGATCTTGCGGCCGATGATGCCGGATTTGCCCAGTCCGGTGACCACCACGCGGCCCTTGCAGGCGTACAGAATTTCGACGGCATTTTCGAAATTCGCGCCGATGCGCCCAATCAGATCCGAGATCGCTTCGGCTTCAATGCGCAGCACGCGCTTGGCGCGATCGACGGCCATTTCGCGTACAGCTTGGGCCGTCAAATCGTCCGACATTTTCATCGAGCCACCTTCGCGCGAGGACCTTTTCGCCGCTCGCTGCCAATGTACGCGGATGCTTTGCGCGCCGCTTCCGTTGGCGCATCTAGTTCGCGCGCCAGAGCCGCAATTCGGTTGATCTTGCGGAGCAAGGGGCGCAGTTCGTCTAGTGGGAGCGCGTTCGTTCCGTCCGAAAGGGCTTTCGCGGGATTTTCGTGAACCTCAAGAAATATGCCATCCACTCCCACGGCCGCACCGGCGCGCGCCAGTGGTTCGATAAACTCTGGCTGACCGCCGCTGGACTTCCCCGCCCCGCCTGGAAGTTGTACCGAGTGTGTGACGTCGAAAACAACGGGATAGCCGATCTTGCGCATGATGGGAAACGAGCGCATGTCCACGACTAAATTCTGGTAGCCGAACGATGCGCCGCGCTCGGTGAGGATGATCTTCTCATTTCCTGTGCTTACCACTTTTTCGACAGCCTGCGCGACATCCCACGGTGACAAAAACTGGCCCTTCTTGATGTTCACCGCACGGCCCGATCGTCCCGCTGCCAGCAAAAGATCCGTTTGTCGCGAAAGAAACGCAGGTACCTGGAGGATGTCGCAGACTTCCGCCGCGGGCCCGACCTGATCCACTTCATGAATGTCGGTGAGTATCGGCAGGCCGGTGCGCTTTTTTATCGCGGCTAATATGCGCAGACCTTCTTTCAGACCGGGCCCACGATAGGAGGAAAGCGAGGAACGGTTCGCTTTGTCGTACGAAGCCTTGAAAACGAGCGGAACGCCTTCCTCCGACGCGATGGATGCGACGCGTTCGGCCATTTCCATGGCGTGCGATTCACTTTCGATCACGCACGGACCAGCAATCAGAAATAGCGGCGCCTCACCTCCGACGCGCACCGCGCGAACATCTGGCGCTCCCAACTCAAATCCGCGAGACGGCAGCATTGCTGAAGTGTTTTCTCCTTGTTTGACGGCATCAGAGTATGCGGCTTCGCGTCGCAATTCAACTAATTCAGCTCTCCACTTAACATCGCAGCCAACACGGGCATCGGTTCTGAAAGCGTTTCTTCTACGTCGTGCAAACGACAGATGCCTGTCGTTGGGCAGGCTGCTGGAAGATCAGCCACACCGCTCCTCTTCAAAAAATACAACGAAAGTTGCAAAACAGTAGTACCGGGAATTTTGGCGTCGGCCAACTACTAATTTCGTAGGCTCATCGCCTGAAGGGGCATTACCTACCAGTTCAAACTACTCATGCGAATGGACTTATCCAGCCGGACTTTGGAACGGTCCTTGCCATTAGATCCAGTGAATAAAACGCGGAAGTGAATACATGGGCCCCGAGGATACAGGTGAGGAGGTCTGAATGTTTGAACAAATGGTGGTCTCGCGAAAAATGCCCAAAACGGGACGGTCGTGGTCGGTCGCACTGGCGATCGCATTTCAAGCTGCGGTTGTGATTGCGTTGCTTATTATTCCGCTGCTGTTTACGGAGGCACTGCCAAACACGATGCTCGGCACGTTTCTTATCGCTCCTCCACCTCCGGCTCCGCCACCGCCCCCGGCCCCCGTAGTAAAGCAAACGCAGCAGCCCAAAATCGCGCAGCTCGTGAAGCCGCAAGCGATGGTCGTTCCGACTGTGATTCCCAAGAAGATTGAAGCAACGAACGAGGCAGCTCCGCCGCAAGTGCAGCCGAACACCGGCACCGGAATTCCCGGCGGAATTGGGGACACGATGGGAGGTCTCGGCACTGCTCCCGCGTCTCCTCCACCGCCGAAGGCAGCGCCACAGCGTATTCAGGTTGGCGGCAACGTGGAATCGGCGAAATTAGTGAATAAAGTGACGCCAGATTATCCGTCGATCGCCAGGGCGGCGCACATTTCCGGGACGGTAGTGCTTCGCGCAGTTATATCGAAAAACGGTACGGTGCAGCAGTTGAAGTACGTCTCAGGGCCAGCTCTGCTGATGGCATCGGCAATGAATGCCGTCCGTGAGTGGAGGTACGAGCCCACCCAATTAAACGGGCAGCCGGTCGAAGTCGACACCACGATCCAGGTGGTCTATAGCCTGGGCTAGCGCGTTCGCTGGTCTCAGGAGGATCCGCACGGCTTGCCGCGCAGGGCTTCACGAGCCTCTCGCAGAATGAGTGGTGTTATGGCGAGCGCGGCAGCCGGATCGGCCCAATGTGTCCCCCAAACCGCATTCAGCACCAATCCGGTGAGTGCGATGAGTGACAAGTATCCGCACACGCTGGACTCCGCCGCATCCGCCCGCAGCGTGGCGCTCCCAATCGCCGTGGAAAGCTTTCGCTTGGTGCGAGCAAGTAGAGGCATAAAAGCCGCCGCCGCACTCAGAATCGCGATGCCGAGGTAGCTGGGCGCCGCCTCACCATGGCCTATCAGTTTGAGTATTGAAATTGCGATGATGTAGGCGGTCAGAACGATCAGCAGCGCGCCCGTGGCGAGCGCCGCCTTTTGTTCGTCATGCTCGGTCGCAGCCGCGGATCGGAACCTCCACAGCACTATCGCGGCCGAAAGCAGCTCGATCGCGCTATCGCCGCCGAACGCCAACAGGGCCGCGCTTCCCGCCATCCAGGCCGCCGCAAGCGAACCTGCCGCCTCCACAAGCATCCACACGATCGTAACGATCTGAATCCGGTAAACCCGTTGGACGAGCCTCTGCTGGGTGGTCTGCTCGGGATGATTCACAGGCGCAATTATGTCACGCCGCCCGGATTCTGACGGCCGCTATGGCGCCGCTGATAGACGAAGCTAGCTTCAATCGTATCCAGATTCGTGCTATGTTGCGCCGGCACGAAACCACTCTGCCGGAGACGAAAGCCCCATGGACCTGCCCAAGCCTATACTCGACGCAGCAGATATCAGCTCCATCACTCAGCTCATTCTTCGTGAACGCGAGAGCCGCGATCTGGGACGCTGGGATCGAATGCGCGATTGCTTTTGGCCGGAGTCGCTCGTACGCGTCAGCTGGTACAGCGGTAATGGAGCAGGGTTCGTCGACGGCTCGATCGACATGGCGCGGCGCGGAATTCTGGCGAAGCATCGTCTCGGCCCGCCGCTCGTCAATCTGAACGGCGAACGTGCCGTTGCCACTTTCGCCGCCATCATCGATCTGCCTGCGAAACTGCAAGGTTTGGAATTTACGCTTTCCTCTCACGCGCGGTTCCTCTACCGGGCGGAGAAACGTGTCGGAACGTGGCTGTTGATGGGATTCGACGCCATCTACATGCGCGACGAGTTGACTCCCTCGCTCCCGGGGCAAACCATTACCGTGAGCCCGGAAGAGGTGAAGAAATTCCGCTCGACCTATCGAATGCTGTCCTACTTCATGAGTAGCCAAGGCTATGAGGTGAACTCAAACCTCGCCGGAGAAGACCGGCCGGACCTCGTGGCGGCACTCAATGATGAACTTTATGGCTGGGCCGGCATCAAGGTTTGACCCTATAAGCGACCGTTTCTACGCCGCACGTCGGCTTGGATTAATAACTTCATTCGTAGTTGCTACCAAAACCTCGAACGCCGACATCTAAAGTTATGTCGGCAGGAAGATTTAATAACTTGCTGAAATTCTTAAACTTACGTATTATGGGATGCGAATACGACAAAGGGAAACCTTTCATCCCCATACGGCATCGAATGGAATATGATGACAAAGAACCGTAAACGACTGGGATCAGGACGTTTAGTACCAACGCGGCCAACTGGCGTTGAGTACCGGGTGAAGTACGGAATCCACATTGTGGAAACTGGCCCGCAGCATGGACGTGGCATGCGTCCGTTGAAGTGGGCTCGTTGCTCGGTCAAGCCTGCAGATACCCACCGCATCCCAAGTGGAACCTATTTCCTCCACGCGGACGAGGGTGGAGTCTTCCAAGTCAAGTCCAATGGCCACGTGTGGGAATACCTTACCGCAGCCTAAACTAGGCGATCAGCCCCGCGCACCTGCCGGGAGCTGAACGCCGTGGCCGGGCACACAAGATCCTTCACCGCGCATACCTTCGATCGCTTCTCCTACAACTACCTTTAGCTTTTGCCCTAATCTGCTGTGGAATCTGCGGTGGGGACGTGTGTCTCGGTGGTTGAGCCAAGCCGGTGCCGCCGGTTTTCCAAGCTGGCGCGAATAAACGCCGCGAATAGCGGGTGTGGCACGAGCGGCTTCGACTTGAACTCCGGGTGGAACTGGCAGCCGATGAACCACGGGTGGTCCGGCACTTCCACAATTTCCACGTAGACTCCGTCAGGAGTCTTTCCGGTGATACGGAATCCCGCGCGGGTCAGCGTCTCTTCGTATTCCCGGTTGAACTCGTAGCGATGCCGGTGGCGTTCTGAGATCTCCGCTTTGCCGTAGGCTTTGAAAGCGAACGAGTTTGGCTCGAGCTTGCAGGGCCACGCGCCCAGCCGCATCGTCCCGCCCATCTCGTCAACCCCGAGCAGTTCGCGCAGCTTGTAGATCACTCGATGCGGGGTCGAGGGCTCAAATTCGGTGCTGTCGGCGCGCTCTAATCTGGAAACTTGCCGCGCATACTCGATCGTGGCGCACTGCATCCCAAGGCAAATGCCAAAAAATGGCACTTTGTGGTCGCGCGCGTAGGTGATCGCGTTGACCATCCCCGCAATCCCACGTTTTCCGAAGCCGCCCGGCACCAGGATGCCATCCACATGATGGAGTAACCGCTCGGCCGCAGCCGGTGAATCGATATCCTCAGCTTCCACCCACTCGATCACGACGCGCTGCCGGTTAGCCAGCCCGCCATGCACCAGCGCCTCGCGCAAGCTTTTGTAGGCGTCTTCCAGCTGGACGTACTTCCCTACCACGCCAATGCGAATCTCGCCCTGTGGATGCTCCAGTGTTTCGAGCATGGCCAGCCAGCGGCTCAAATCGCGCGGAGGCGCTTCCAAACGCAGCAGCTTCAGCAGTTGGTCGTCTAGCCCTTCCGACGCAAGCGACAGCGGCACCTCATAAATGTTGGCCACATCGGTCGCTGAAATCACCGCCGATTCAGGAACGTTGCAGAACAGCGCGATCTTGGCCTTCAGGTCCGCGCCGAGCGGGCGGTCGCTGCGGCAAAGCAACAAGTCCGGCTGGATTCCGATGCTCAGCAGCTCTTTCACGCTGTGCTGCGTTGGCTTGGTTTTCAGCTCGCCGGCGGTGGCAATAAACGGCACCAGCGTCAGGTGCGCGAACACCACGTTCTCCGCGCCCAGCTCCAACCGCATCTGCCGGATTGCTTCCATGAATGGCAGGGACTCAATATCGCCTACCGTCCCGCCAATTTCCACGATCACCACGTCCACGCTGTCCGCCACTTTGCGGAAAGCGGCCTTAATCTCGTCTGTAACGTGCGGAATTACTTGGACGGTTTTTCCGAGAAAGTCTCCGCGGCGCTCTTTGGCGATGATCGATTCGTAGATTCGACCGGTGGTCCAATTGTGGTCGCGCGTCAGATGCGCGGAAGTAAAGCGCTCGTAATGCCCAAGGTCCAGATCGGTTTCCGCGCCGTCGTCGGTCACAAACACTTCGCCATGCTGATAAGGCGACATGGTGCCGGGATCAACGTTCAGGTAGGGATCGCACTTCTGGAGGGTGACCCGGAGTCCGCGGCTTTCGAGCAAACAGCCAATCGATGCCGCCGCGACCCCTTTTCCAAGAGAAGAAACTACGCCGCCCGTTACGAAAATGTACTTCGGGCCGGTATGCAAGGGGCTCGATTCCCTCCGAAGAATCGGTACAACGCATTATCTGCAGAAAGCGCGCGTCTGTCAAATCACGATTCGTTTTGGGCGCGATTCACGTAAGTCATGGAGAACTGAATAGAGTGACCCAGATCACAGACGGGTGTGATGGCCGACGCGGAATGGCAATACTCAATGCGCGTACAAATGAACTTGTCAGGCTCGGGCCCCGCGAAGGTTCGGATGACGTCGGTCTGGACGACCGAATCGTATCGGAAACGAGCGAAGGGAGCGCGCCCATGCTGAGCGGACTTGAGGTGTTCAACGAAGCGGTCTGGCACGGACAAGCGCCTGCACCGGCGCACTTGCAGCATGCCCCCGACGCTGAGCAGACGTTCATCCGCGGCATGCTGGAGATGCCGCTGCAAAAAGAAAATCGCAACCCAGCCGAACTCGTTGCTTCCCTGCTGTTTCACCTTTTGATTGTGGCGGCGGTGATCATCGTTCCCTTGCTGTTCACCCGTACGATGGATCTGAGCGGACTGGAAAACACGTTTCTCGTCGCTCCTCCTCCGCCGCCTGCGGCACCCCCTCAAGCTGCGAAGGCCGTAAGGGCATTGGCTCGTCCAATTCTCCAGCAGGCCATCACTCAGCCCGTCGTCATTCCCGCCAAAATTCGCATCGTCCATGAGGCACCACCACCGGACCCAGGTGCGTTGGGCGTGATTGGCGGCATTCCAGGTGGTAGCGCTGGCGGCGTCCTTGGTGGCGTGATCGGCGGAACTGACAGCATTGCCCCGCCGCCACCGCCGCCGCAGGCTCATCACGAGAATGAGATTCTTCGCGTGGGCGGAGACGTCAAGCCTCCCCAGGTGATTTACGCGCCTGCGCCGGTTTATCCTGTGCTGGCTCGAACTTCCCGTGTCGAAGGCG
>Ga0307374_10002376_pt1 | contig 33549 bp, 31 predicted proteins | sample OX3MG_FD_202532 | JGI IMG/M metagenome (GOLD analysis project Ga0307374, IMG submission 202532) | Soil microbial communities from Risofladan, Vaasa, Finland - OX-3 | ecosystem: Environmental > Terrestrial > Soil > Coastal area > Acid sulfate soil | place: Finland: Risofladan, Vaasa | collected... | reverse complement strand
TCGGTCCCGATTTCTTGTCAATGAATGGCCCCGCTAAGTGTGTCGCTTGACGCAGACGGGGAGGTCTGTCTCGAAAGGAGGGAGTTCCGTTGGGTAGCGCACCGCAGTTGTCCGAACAATCCCGGCGGTCAAACCTGCCCCCTCGGGATCCGCCGAGGCCCACCCGCCGGGCAGGTTGGAATCCCAAACTTGATGAAATCCTTAAGGCGGGCGCTGCCGGCGGGCCGTCTAAGCTTCGCAGAGCCATCGAGCGAATCCTGCGGTTGAATCCTCAACTAACCGAGCGGAAAATCCTTAAACGGACGGCTGAATTGAAACTCACCAACTGGTATCGTCCGTGGACTTCGGAAGAAAAGGATTACGTCCTTGAGTATGCCCGCGAACTTTCTGTTGTTGACATCGCGCGAAACCTCAGGCGCACTCCACCCGCGGTCTATCAGATGCTTTGGCGGAACGGAGAAAGCGCAAGGGTTCAGGACGGGTACACGCAAAGGGATCTCGCGCAAATATTTCATGTGTCGCCAAAGAAAGTACAGCAGTGGGTCAGTCTCGGCTGGCTCACGCCTTACGGAAGGCGTATCAAGGACAGGGGGCTCAACCGCTTCCTGAAAGAACACCGCGACGAGATCGATGCCGCTCGAATTGATAAGGAGTTCCGACTTTGGTTTCTCGACTTCGGTCTGCAGGATGACGGGACTCCTCCACCCGAGTCGTCGCGCACCGAGGGGCAATCCTTCGGCCCGTTACCCTGAAGGATTGGCATAAGGTCTGCTCCATTTCATGAAGCGGGATTTAAGGTACCAGAGCGGGAAATGATCGTAATTGACTTTGCTCCACGCGTGAGTGCCACGTACAACTCCTTCTTCGAAAGTGAGTCTGCTTCGAGGACGATGGCATGGTCAAATTCAAGCCCTTTTACAAGAAGGGTGGTCCCGATGAGTTTCCTTCTCGCAGTAGGCCGCCCCCTATACCGGAATTCAGCGTGGTATTTCTCTGCCGCTTCGTTCAGGGTCAGTTGCGGGTACATCGCATGCTTTCGAAGTACGCCCATGCTCCGATTAAACAGGTCAGCCCGAATAATTTCTACGTGATTAACCTCTCGAATACTGCTCAAGAGACGTGCCATGGCCGCACTGGAAGGATCGGTAAGGTAAGCATTCGCAGCATTTGCAATCGAAGGGTTGCGCGTATTATTCCGGATCGCACAGCATTCGCCGCGAAGAGTCGCGGCTGGGAGGGTTGCGTTCACGCCGGTCATGCACTGACCCGCGAATGCGAGCACCTCCTTCAGTCGCTTCTGGTTCGTATTAGCATGTTCAAACTTATGGATGAATGAAAAGACGGACCTACCTTCTATTTCCTCGATAGACGAGAATCTTCCCCCCACGGTTCTTGCAAGAGCATGGCACTTGGACTTGTACTGGCCGCTTCCCTTGTGTATGGCGACCACAGTTTCCGAGGGATCGCATCGAAAGTACCGGCAAGTATTCCCCTGAACGCGAGAATGCTCTGCTTGCGCGTTTACGTGCAACAACGTAACGCCATAAGGTAAGTTCTTCGTTAAGTCAATTGGGTGGCCCTGCTCAAGATCCTGCCGAACTTCTCCCAACCAAGTACCGATTGCCGGGCTACCTGCCCGGTTCCACCGATGCGGGGTTTTCAGCTGACCTAAGGACTGGAACGGCCCAGAGACATCTCTCTCCCAGTCCACTGGCAGCTCATTGAAGTCGAAAATTCCCTGCAACGGATCGCCGAGCAACCGACACGGCAAATCCCGTGCGAGCTTGAGCACAAGTTGGTGCTGGGCGGCCGAGCAATCCTGGTACTCGTCCACGTAAAGGCCAGAGTAAGACGCTCGCACAATTCGCCGGATAAATTCGTTGTCCAGCAGAGCGGAACACGCGTGGTATAGAGCTGTCCATTGGTCACCCGAGGGGTGGTTTATGGCCCAACTTGATGTTGCGGGATACGAGAGACAGAGCCTGAGCGCCCAACCTGCGATTGTGTCAAGGCGAAACGCCTCGCTGCGGACTCTCAGCTCACGCAGCTTGCGCCGCAGAACGTTTACGCCCGCGTATGTATGGGTTAGAACGAGTTGTTTGTCGGAGCTACGCGAAACAGCCTCAGCTATCAGATGGGTCTTTCCAAATCCGGCCGGTGCAACGACGTAGCCGGAGCCCTGACAGGACGCCAAGACTTCGGGAAGGTCAGGCACGGTCGATCCATCCGCGCATTGCGCCGAGTTTTCGAATTAGGTCGGTGTTGAGGATCGCGGGTTCATCGAAATAGGGGCAGATCGCAGCCGCCCATTTGTGGGCCCAGCTTTGGCGCTTGAACCAGCCACTTGCTTTGGCGGCCTTTCCAAGAGCTCCTCGCAACCGGGGGGCATCTGTCCAGGCTGAGTAGTTCCTTTCAAACCCATGACCGTATTGCGTCCCCACCTGATCGAGCAGGCGATCTCGGTCGCCATGAATGCTACATGCCAGTTCAAAAGACGCAACCACGCCAAGCCACGGAAGATCCGCAAAAATACGCTGCTCAATACACAGGGCGGCATCCCATAGAGTGACCGTTACACCTTTGATGCGAAGGGACTTCGCGTCTGCTTCGGAGAATTGGTCGGGTTCGTCCGAGTCGGCGAGGACACTGACGTCATAGCTCAGCGCTTTAAGATCTTCCGCAATTTCCTTGATCTTGCTTGCACCGCTTGCGTCGAAGAGCGCAACACCCTGGTAAGCGAAAGAGCTCTTGGATCTCGTCACCCAGTATTCGTCCAGACCACGCAGGAATCCGGCCTCTGTCGCTCCTTCGCAAACCGCAACCTTGGGTGCAAGGAACGCCTCTGCGCCTAGTCGGACCTTGCCCTGAATAGAGTCAGCTATAGCTGGCTTATTAGCTGCAATGACCTCTGTCTTTCCATTCCTGCTATGGACTATATGAAGATCGTCAACCGAGAGCTCTCGCAAAACAACTGGAGAATGTGTTGTCAGGAAGTATTGGCCAGTCATGTCCTGTTTCAGGTGATGTAGAAGACGCGCTATCCGGTGGGGTTCAAGCCCAATTTCGACTTCGTCGAAAAGGGTTATGTGGGGCGTGCGACTGTTGTCCTTCTGAACGCCTGTGGTGAGCATGCGCTTCGATCCAAGACCTAATTGGCGCAGTGGCATTTCCCCATCGTGCAATGCCAAGCCCCCCATGCGAACGTTGACTACGTCAGAGTCCAAGTGTGCTTTATATGATGAAGCAACATTAACGCCTAGAGATCTGGCGGTTGTCTCAGCAGTTCGGGCAACTTCGTCGAACTTAGTCAGAAACTCATTTCGACGGGCCTCGAAAGCTGCCTTTGCCGCTCTCCCTGCTTGTGCAAGAGAAGAGGAAATACTCTCAGCATCAGTCATTTGGTTGAGGATGGAACCACGGGACCAAGTGAGATGGCGGTCTGAGAGCGTACCAATCAAACCGACTGCTGCTTTGGCGCGGTCACTTGCCTTGAAGGGGATGCCATCATCATCATTTCTAATCACGCGCCATATCGGTTCCAAGTCGTCCCCAACCGTTAGCCGGACGCGAAGGGCGTCTTCCAATCCTTCGCCCGGTTCATCGTGGCGAACCAGATTTGAAATGTCCCAGCCGCACATGCAATGTCCGTAGCTTTCCAAGTCACGAAACTCGTCGGGAATTGCGCCAAGAACAGCCACAATGCGGATCGTGTTTTCAGGTTTGCACTGGTAAAAATCGGCATCGTCGAAGCCTAGATTCCACTGCGGGTATAAGAGGCGGTGCAACGCCTCAAGGACCGTTGACTTAGTGGAGTCCCCCCGACCTATCAGACAGAAGAGGCTTTTCTCTGGGAGCGCCCACTCCATTTCACTGATGCCGCGAAAGTTGCGAATAGACAGATGCCGTAACCGCATAGTTCAGCACTTCCTCCATCACCGCAAGACCGAATGAAGCCTGTAGCGGTCAGGGATATCTCTGACAGCGGGCCTTTCGGGGCGCCTGCGGCACAAACCGCATTGCCTGAATTATGGAGCGAGGGATGCCGAGGGTCAATCAGAAAGCAGGTTGATCGTGGCGTTTTACTATGGGCAATTAGCCGCGATCAATAGCGAGCGGCTAATCGTTCGCTTCTCAGTTGGCCGTCTCTTGTGCGAACAACGGATTCGGTTATGGTGTCGTCTCTGATTGCCCTGATTACACGGCGCACCAAATTATCTGCCAAGGTACCCCAGGTGATCAATCTGCCGTCGCACGCAGGTGTTCGAATTCCGGAACGGTTTGGAAAGGTGTCGGCGGGAAGCAAACGTGGACGGCAAGCTGTTCAATCCTGTTTGCGAAAGAATTGCCGAGGAACTTCGCTGCTGCCCCGATGTGAGGGATGCGTTCCGGCACATACCCCATCAATCTGGCGCAGGTCGCGTCAGCAGCCACGGGATCGTCGGCCAGGACGAGTTTGCCGAGATGACGGGGTGAACCCGTCAGCGGGCCGTTGCCTTCCATCGCCATGATTCCGTCAGCAATCACAAAGTGAATCGGCACCGTGGCGCAAATGTCCACAATGCATTGCTCGATACCTTTCCAATGGAGAATGTTTTTGGGCCATCCGTATTTGACGCCAGGAACAACGCCAAACATGTTCTTCATGCTGAGCGTGACACCGCTCCAGTGGTGAGTCTTGACCTTTGGCATGGACACCACAAAGTCCGCCTCGAGAACCGTGCGCGGCAGCCAGAGTTCATGAAGACCCGAGTAGTCGGCCCGAAGCCTTGTTCTGATGACGCAGTCCCGATTGAGATCAACGAAGGGAATTGAGACTCTCGAAAGCTGGCCAAGAAGACCGCTCTCGCACAAAACGAGGTAGGTGTCACGCTGGTGCCCGGGGCCTTCGCCCACAACCACGGATCGCGCTCCCAAACGCTTGAAGCATTCAGCTGCGGCTGCAACGAGGAGAGGATGGGTGTTAATGTGCGCGCCGGGAATGTAGTCCACCAAATTCGGTTTAAGCAGAACGGATTTGCCGGACACATCGAGGTTAAACAGCTTGAGCCCCTCGAATAGCGTTTCGACGAGTGATTCGGAGTATTCGTCGGCATGGAGAATGGCGACACGAGATCGCGCAGGACGGCGATCCGAATCGAATCGCGGTAGCAAGAAAGGAACCGACGACACCATTTTCGCGAAGGATTTCCTGTAACCAAAACCTTGACCGCGTTGAATCATGTCATCACCTCAAATGGATTTCCGTGCTCCGTGCAATCAAGCGCCATCGCCGCAACATCGAGCGCTGCGGTTTCCTCAAACCGATCAAGGCTCATCGCTCGTAACCGCGCCTGTGCTCCGCCTACTGACCAGCCGTAGGCGTGCATCGCCAGGATAGACCAGGCAACACTCCACGGAGCTTGGCAGTCCCGTGCTTCACGTTCGAGCCAAACGAGACTCCTTTTGACCAAATAACTATCGGGTTCGTCACGGAGGGCCAGAAGCGCGATTGCTGTTGTGTCAATGTGCGGAGCCATCGGCAGGCCGTAAACAACTCCGTTCCCAGCGTTCCACCCGCCGCACGGGCAAGTCCGATCAAGAAGCAATTCGACTCCACGGCGGATGCGGCATGCGACGTTTCTGTTTCGACGGCACGAGAAACACTGCTTCAGTGCGATTACGGCGAAGGCTGTCGGCACTACCCAGCTGAGCGTGCCGGGCTGCCAAGGCCAGCCGAATTTGCTCGGGTCGAACCTGACGTGCGTGTCGCGCGCGTGGAATTTCCACCTCCACCGCCAATGGGCTTCCTTCCCGCGACATCGAAGCAGCCATTCGATTGCGCGCTCGACGTGACTTGCGACTCCGAAATTGTTGAGCGTCAGAACAGCCAGGCTGGTGAGTCCGCATCCTTCTCGATCGCCAGCAAGTGCCGCCCAACTGCCGTCAGGATTCTGGAACCGCAAGAGGGATTCGATCCCGAGGGACCTTCTGGGTGTGTCCCGCGAGCGCAAAGCGAGCAAGGCCAGGCAGGTCGGTTCAAGAGCGGCTTGAGGGCAGTTTGGATGGTGGCTCCAGCCGTTGTGCGTCTGGCGACGAGCCAATTCGTTCAAAAGGATGGCGCTGTCTATCACAACACGAGTTGTAGAGAAAAGCTTGAAAGATGTCAAACATCCGGCGGGAACCCTCGCCTGATGCCGCAGGGTGCGCATTTTCAGGGGTAAAAGCTGCGGTTGCGCGGTGCCGCCAACCTGTCAGAGCAGGAAAAGGCCCGCGGAAGTTGTGTCTGGCTCACTTCTGAAATGTCATTCAAGGATTGTTAAAAACTTTGGACAGCGAAATTTTTTCGACCTGACGATGGCATGGTGATTGCTCTCACCCGAGGTCTCGAATAGGGCTGCCAACGGACAAGGGCGATTGTTAAACAATTTGGCCAGCGAAATTTATTTCGCTCGCTAAGGCATGGCGATTGCTGTCCCGGAGGCTTCGGATAGGGCTGCCAACGGACGAGGACGATTGTTGAAAAAGTTGGCCAGGAAAATTTTTATGGCACACGGGTTGCTCCAGATCCTGGGGTTGAAGTGACCGTAGAATAGCCGAAGGAGTGTGTTAAGAAATTTGGACAGCGGAATTTATTTCGATTGCTATGGCATGAGGATTACCATGATCCGTCCACCAGGTACCGTAACCACGGAGCCAGGAAATTTGTTAAATGATTTGGACAGCGAAAGTTTTTGTTATGGCCATGGCATGGTAGTTGCGTGAAACCGGGGCCCCCACACCGTTCTAAGGATAGTCAAGGCCAACTTGTTAAGAATTGTGGACGGCAAAATATTTCTTTGTCCCGGATTTCGGATCGAAGTTTTCCAGCCACTTTATGACCGCAAGTCTCTGTCAGGTAACATGCTCCAAGCTTTCGCCCAGCCAACAATGCGGCTCCAAGAGAAGGGCCCTCACCCATTCTGAGTGGTCATTTCCCCAGGCAGCCGGGTGCACGTCAGATCCCAGGAGATTAGAGTTACTGCCCTGGAGGTATGGACGTGTTCACATCCCTCGAAGACCTGCGCGTTCGTCTTCAAAGCACGCGCTATTTCATCGACCCGGTGACGCTCAAGGCTGTATATCTTGCGGCGGAGATGAAGAAGCCGCTGCTAGTTGAAGGTCCGCCGGGCTCCGGCAAGACCGAACTGGCATACGCCATTGCGTCAGCCACCGATACCGTGGTCGAGCGGCTCCAGTGTTATGAAGGCATTGGAGAAGACAAAGCCATCGGCAAGTTCGATGAGGCGTTGCAGGGCCTGTTCCTGCATCTACAGGGCGACCAACTCGCGGGCGGGTGGGAAACGCTCCGCACACAGCTCCACTCACTCGATTTCTTCTCGCAAGGTCCCTTGTTGCGCGCCCTGCTATATGAAGACAAACCCTGCGTCCTGTTGATTGATGAGATCGACAAGGTGGACCAGGACTTCGAGGCGATGCTGCTCGAACTGCTCAGCGCTTGGCAGATTACTGTCCCGAAGCTCGGAACGGTCAAAGCCGAGACAGTGCCCTTTGTCGTCCTCAGTTCCAACGAGGAGAGGCGTCTGGGAGACCCTCTGCGCCGCCGATGCTTTTACCTCCGGTTCGAGTATCCGGCGATTGAGCGCGAAGTCGAGATACTGAGCTTGCGCGGCACGAGCCAGGATCCCAGGCTGCGAGGTCAAGTGGCGGGGTTGGCCTGCGCTCTTCGTGCTTGGAACATGGAAAAGCCCCCGTCAATTGCGGAAATGCTGGACCTTGAGAAGGCGCTCGAAATCCTCGGAATAAGCGAGATCAACCCAGATGATCGGGATTTGCTACTCCCGCTTCTCGCCAAGACCTTTGCCGACCGACGAAGACTCTCAATGAACGCAGGATTCGAGGGGCTGGTGTTCGATTCCTTGCGGTATCGCGACCAACTGGCGGCGACGGACCAACCGATGGCGGAGGTGCCGGCATGAGATTCGCCGCTCTCCTCTTGCTCGCAGTTGCGACCTCTCCAATGGCATTGGCCGAGGGTCCGCCAGGGCTACATCAATACGAGGTCCAATGCGCCGAGCACTACGCCCACGTCTATCGGGTTCCTGGGAATCTGGTTGAGGCGGTGATTGATGTGGAGTCCAACTGGAACCCGGTCGCGGTATCGCCAAAAGGGGCCGTAGGACTGATGCAGCTGATGCCAGAGACAGCCTTCGCGGTGGGAGTACACAACCGGTTCCAGGTCGAGGATAACATTCGCGGCGGCGTGGCGTATCTGGCCTGGCTGATTCAATTGTTTCGGGGAGATCTGCGTCTCGCGATTGCTGCGTATATTGCCGGCCCCAAGCCGATTCTGGCGCGCGGTTTGGCCTACTCGTCGCGTGAGGTCTTTGTGTACGTGTCCCGCGTCGCCGCACGCTACCAAGCCCGGTGCTACGAAACTGTAAGCGGAGGTAATCCATGAAGAAAACACTTTGCATCGTGGCGTTGTTCGCGTGCATAGCCTGCGCGCGAGGTCAAACAGCAGACCCTCAGCCTCAAATCGTCAATCGCACCGAGGGAACTCGACAAGTGACTGTTGTGGAAGTCGCGGCGCACTTCGTGACCGCTATCCGAGTTCCCGAAGCGGTAACCTCGGTGGCTGTGGGCGACCCCGCGCTCTTCCAGGCCGAGCACTCCAATCACGAACCCCAACTGGTGTTCGTCAAAGTGCTTACCACCAAGCCTGCCGAAACGAACCTGCTGATCTCAACTGCCAGGGGCCATGAACTGTGCATGTTGCTCGTAAGCAGGCTCGAAGAGACGAGACCGGGAGTCGATTTCTTGGTGAATTACCGGCCGGAACGGAGCTTCATCATCGAGCCATCGGCACTATCGGTGGGGGTTGCCGAGACAGTTCCCGTCCAGGCATCTCCTCTTGAGGCAACCGCAACTGGCACATCTCATCCAGGGATTCCATCTTCGCTTTCGAACCCTGTCCCGCTTGGCCCTTCTGAAGTCTCCAACAAGACCCCAATCGCGACTCGATTTAACACCCTCGACGAGCTCCTTAGGCGCCAGAGGCGCGCGCCTTTGCCGAAACTTTACGGCGAGCACCCGGCGACCGAAACCGGCGGAGAAGAAAGGATTCGGGCCGGCGTGAGCGAAGTGATTGATGGCGGAGAGGACGTGATCGTGCTGTTTTCAGTGGTCAATCCGCAGAGCCACGCCATCTTGTTGATGCCGCCGCAGGTTCAGTTGGGAGGAAAAACGAAGCATGGCAAGTTAATCAAGCATTCCAGGTGGACGAGCGCCGAGCAACTTCCAGTGATTGCCTACCGGCTGAGCACGCGCCGCCTCGCGCCTGGCCAAAGGGCGGACGGCGTGATGATCTTCGAACGTCCACCCTACAAGCAGTCGAATGAAACGCTGTTCTTGCAAATGGCAGAGGCCGGCGCCGTGGACCATCCGGCCCTCGCCCCTGTCGGTTTTGGAGTCAGCACTTCTCAGGAGGACTACCATGCCAGACGAAGCAACGGAAAATAACGGCGCAACGCAGCAGGACAAAGCGGATCTTCTCGAAAGCGAGCAGCCGGAAAAGCCGCCAACTCCACTTGAGCGATTTCTCCGGAAGTTCAAGGAGGCTCGCCGAGGTTCGAAGCCGTCATCGCCAGCCACCCGCAAGGAACTCGGGAAGGACAGGTCGAAGGCGTTGTTCGTGCTCCTGGCCGCGGCCGTCGCCCTCTTCCTGTTCTTTCTCGCAATATTCTCGTCGCCGCAGAAATCGAAACGGCAACAGATGTGGCAGCACAAAGGCCAGCCCGACCTCGGCCGGAGGGTCACGCCGGGGCAGGCGCAGCAGCAGGCCGGATCCGTCACGCCGCTGCTCAATGCCGCGACCCAAAAGCAACCGGCTCTCAGCAACGGCGAGGTGACCCCGGAAGATATCAGGCGCACTTCGCAGATGGACCTTGGGAGCGAGCCCGTCACACCGAACACCACGGCAGGCACGCTTATCCCGCCGACTGTTCAGCCTCGTGCGGCCGCTCAGCTCGGAGGGAATCCCACTTCCTCGCCCGTCCCAAATGCGAGGAACGCGCAGCAGTACGCGCTCGGCCACATCAACTTCCCCGACACGGCCTTGCAGCAGGAATACGCAAAGGCGGGATACAGCCCGGACTACGCGCCCACAAATGCCCCCGACTCCACAGCAACATCGCCAAAGTCCGACGACGACCTCAAGAAGCCGTCGCTTGTTTTCGTGAGGAATGAAAATGCAATGGCCAGCCTGACCCGGAACGTGACGTCCCGCGGCAATCCAGTTGAGACACCCGTTGCGGTGGGTGTAGCGGCGACTTCGCTCGACTCAATCCTACCGCCCGGAACGCGGCTGGTTGCGCGGCTCGAATCACCAGCAAGCACAGCGGTTGCGGGTCCTGTCGTGGCCGCAATTGAATACAACTACGAACAAGACGGCGAGATCGTGGTGCCGGCCGGATCAAAGGCCATCGGAAAGCTCGAACAGGCAAATCCCTCCGGCTACGTCTCGCTGCATTTCACCAGGATGGAGTTTCCGGACGGCACGAGCGAAAAGATTGACGGCATCTCTATGGGATTGAATTACGGGCCGGTTAAGGGGCTCGTCAATGGAAGGAGGCGAGGCGCGCGATTTCTTGTCCAGACATTGACCGGCCTTGGAACGATGGCCTCGTATCTGGTAGGCGCTGGTAACTTTTCAGGCCCACTTTCCGAAAGCGGCTTACTGAGAGAGCGCATCGCAGATAACGCAGGAATTGCCGGCCAGAACGAGCTGAATCAACTATCATTCAATCAGAACATCACCGTCACGGTTCCCGGCAACACGCGGTTTTATATTGTGCTTCAGAAAGCCGACGATGTTTCTGGCCGGGCCTCAGCCGCCCGCCACGAAGCTTATGCCGCCTCGACCGTCCGCAATGGCCAAGGGGTACCAAACCTTGAGGAACTGCGCGAACTTCTCGATCTGCAACGGGAGATGAGCCAGCTTTATCCACAGGCGACGAGCGCATCGGCACAGCCAAGCGCCGGTCAAAATCCGCAATAGCGAAAACCAAGGTTTTCCTGCCAAACCAACCTACCTCACTGCTCCCCGCCACTAGTGTAGTGCGTCATAAATAGCTTTACCTATGTGTGGCCTTCGGATATCCTGCTGCGCATGAGCCGAAGAGCCGAACCCATTCTTCTTTCCGATCAGGAGCGTGCCACTTTGCGAAGCTGGGCCAGAGCCAGGAGTCAGCCCCAGCGCCTTGTGCAACGGGCGCAGATCATTTTGCTGGCCGCCGCAGGAATCGAAAGCCAGAGGATCGCCCAACAAGTCGACGCCTCGCGACCGACGGTGCAGTTGTGGCGTGAGCGATTTTTGGCGCTGCGGACCGCCGGCTTGGAGAAGGATGCTCCTCGTCCGGGCCGCATCCCGGCCATCAGCGACGAGAAGAGGGCGGCGATTGTGGAGGCCACGTTGCACCGCCAACCGCCCCACGCGACGCATTGGAGCACCCGCCTGATGGCCAAAGCGCAAGGCGTTAGCGAAGCGACCGTCCGCCGGATTTGGAAGCAGCATGGGTTGAGGCCGCACCGGGTGTCGACGTTCAAGGTGAGTCGCGATCCGCAGTTTGTTGAAAAGCTCATCGACGTCGTCGGCCTTTACCTGAACACGCCCGCCCAAGCGATGGTGTTCTGCGTCGATGAAAAGAGCCAGATTCAAGCTCTCGACCGAAGCCAGCCGGGCTTGCCGATGAAACCGGGCCGCTGTGGCACGATGACGCACGACTATAAGCGACACGGCACCACCACCTTGTTCGCGGCCTTGCGGACGCTGGATGGTGCGGTCATCGGCGACTGCATGCCGCAGCACCGGCATCAGGAGTTCATCCGCTTCCTGAAGCGCATCGACCAGCAGACGCCGAGCGAACTGGACTTGCACCTGATCGTGGACAACTACGCCACCCACAAGCACCCCGGCGTCGAGCGTTGGTTGGGCCGCCATCCGCGTTTTCACCTGCACTTTACCCCTACGTCCTGTTCCTGGCTCAATTTGATCGAACGCTGGTTCCGAAACCTCACCCAGCAGCGCTTGCGTCGTGGCTCGTTTCACAACGTGAAGGAACTTACCCAGGCCATTGGGGATTACATCGGCGGTCATAACCAAAATCCACGCGTCTTCGTCTGGAGCGCCCCGGTCGAGCAGATCCTCACGAAAGTCGCCAAATGTAAAGAAGCGTTAGACGCACTACACTAGCAGGTTCCCTCGAAATGGTCTATAAAGGTCCAGAGGGAACCGTCCACCCTGCGCGCAATTGTTCCATGGCGCCGAAGGAAGAGTTTGAATGTACGGATGCTCACTCAAAGCACGGTTTAGAGAGGAGCGGAGGCCTCGTAGCCTGTCACAACTGATTCGCCTCTATATTGCGAAATGGAGGGACAGGGCGAAGAAGGAACTAGAGAGTTTTCGCAGGGAGTGTTTCCACTCAGCCGTAGAGAGAGCCGCGCTAGCCGTCCATGATGACGAGGACGGGAGGCGGAAGCGCTTTTCGCACCAAAGACGTCTGAACCGAAGGGTGTTGGATGAGGCCCGAGAGAGGCTGCTCAGCACTTCGGCGAAGCTGCGGCGCGCGAAGGGTTTCAGCGATCTCCATGAATCAATCAAGGACGCGCTCGCCGGAATCACAGGCCTTGGGAGCCTGTATTATTATGACACCGCCCTGCGAATAGGCGCCAATCTGCAAAAGATGCCTGAGCGTGTGTACCTTCATCGCGGGACACGTAGAGGCGCGCGGGCAATGGGCCTCGATTGGCGCGCAGATTCGCTTGACCCTAAATGCTTGCCTAAAGAACTGTCGGCTCTTGACCCACACGAAATAGAAGATTTCCTCTGCATCTTTAAGGATCGCCTGGGCCATGCAGGAGCAGCGATCCGCATCTGATCGCCTTGCCGAGCAGTCAGCGCATTGATGAGCAAGTGAGCGGTTCCTGTAGCTAGAGGGCAGTCCGTGAGCAATAAGGCCACTCCGCCGATTCTTCTGTCGGGCGAGGCACGCTAGATCCCCGACTTCTTATTCCCTCCACGTCACGAACTCCCCAGATTCTACTTGCCGGCCGTTTGACAGAAAAAATTCTTCATTGCACAACAGTCGTGGTTGGGCCGAATAGCCGACTGATTTTCGATGTTCAGGGAATTCAGCCAGCCTCCGGCCCAACCAGAAAGGAGGACTCTGTGACCATCAAGGCTCAGTGGGTCGCACGCGCTAAGCGGCCCCTGGTTCTCATGGCAATCGCTTTCATCCTCCTCGGGGATTATGCCATGTCCCAGAACCTGGGGAGCACGCCCCAGTTCAACGTGGCGGTCCAGGGGCAGACGGGAGCGCAGCCCGAGGGAGCGTTCCTGAACTTCATCAACTGGATCGGGAACGTGATCGCGCCGGTGGCGGCCGGGGGCGCGGTGGTAGGCGCCATCGTGTCCTGGCTGACAGGGCGGGGATTCGGCCGCTGGCTCTTTGCGGCCGGGGCCTTGCTTGCCGTTTCCGGCGTGACGCGCCTGATCGAGTACTGGATCACCAACGGCACAGGAGGTGTCACCTAACCAAAACGTGAGTCCCCTCAACTCTGCTCTCGTAGGCAAGCCTGCGAGAGCAGGCAACATCAACCCGGGCAGGCAGCTCGGGAAGGAATCTAACGCATGACCCAGGCTGCCTGCCCACAACCAAGTTGGAATTTTTCGAGAGAACCCATGACGACACCGCAACTCCTGACCGATATCGCGAACCTGATGTTGCTGCTCGCTCCATCGGCATCGCTTCTGTGCCTGGTGCTGGCAGGGATCAGCCTGCGGCGGGAGACAGGCGGCATCAGTTTCGTTATCGGCACCGGATTCGTGAAGTGGATGTTCTGGGCCGTGGTTTTCCTGACTCTGCCCGGTTTGCTTACCTTGTCTGGGGCATTCGGTGTCAATGTGCCGACGCTCGGGGGCAGCATCAGCTCCCCGTGGCTCGCGGGCTTCGAGAGCGACGTTTCAAATTTCGTCCAGAACTTTGTCATCGCGCGTATGGTGCCGGTGCTTGCGGCTTTCATGGTCTTGCGCGCCATCCTCGATTCAGTGGAAGGCGGGCATCCTCTGCCCTCGATCCTGGCCGCGCTTTTTCTCTTGGGCGTCCAGACCACCTATACCCTGATGACCCAGTTCAACACGGGAACCCAATATTCGATGGCCGACGTTCTCGGAAGCCTTTGGACTTACCTGGCGAGCGTCATCATGCCCATTGCGGCAGGGCTTGCGGTGTTCGGCGCCATCATCAACTTCGCTATGGGCAAGCCCGCGATGCGCCTGGTGGCGCTCGCGCTCGCGTTCATGTGCGTTTCGGGGCTTTGGTACCTGGTCCAGGCGATGGCGCAATAACGGGAGGAAGATGTGTCTTTTTACAACGGCATTCTGAACCTGACGAACTGGACGGGCAACGTCATCTTGCCGACGCTCGCCGCCGTGTTCTTCGTTATTGCCATCCTGCGGTTTTCGCGTGGCCTCGGCTATTACCAGGCGATGTACGGAGGGTTTTTGTGCCTGATGGGGTCGGGCCTGGTGCGGGCGCTTGAAACCTTCGCATCGCAGAGAAGCTGGAACGATCCCGACGTTTACTGGATTTCACTCGTCTCGCTTGTGAACTGGATTGCGAACGTCATCATGCCGCTATTCGCGGCGCTTGAAGTCGTGGCGGGCGGAGTGTCGCTGGCCACGGACATCCGGGTCCACTACAGCAGCAGTTGGCAGCGGCACTTTCTAACGGCAGGGTTATGCCTGCTGATCTCGGGACTTTTGCGTCTTGCTGAATTCTTCGTAAGCCAAGGCACAGGAGGGGTGACGTAGAGGGTGAAAGCCATGAATTCGGATAATTTGGAAAGACTGGAGGGACTCTGATGCCACTCGATGTAACGCCCGTGCAGCGAAATCTGCGGACGCGAGTAACGTTTTTGGGTCTCGAAGCCGAAGACCTGTTCGCGATCATGGCCTTGGCGATCATTGCGAACATTCTCGGCCGGTTCCTGCACCGCGAGATGTTTGGCCTGCCCATGAACATGGTGGTTCAGTACCTCGTACCGCTGCTCAGCGTTCCTGGCCTGATGCTCTTCAAATACGGCAAGCAGCGCGGCTATCTGCTCGATTGGGTCGAGTTTCATACCAAGCCGCACGTCTACTCGGCGCTTGAGGCTGACACACAACTCGGTAAGCCCTACATCAAGTACGGAGACGAATGATGCCTATTACGTTGGACGATTACGAACGCAATCTCACGGCTCCGGCATTGTGCGAGCAACTGAGAATCCGGGATTTGCTCGACGACGTCGCGATCCAGACCGACGGGTCGTTCGTCGCGGGGTACGAATTGAGCGGCCTGACGGCGCTCTACGCGAGCGACGACGATCGTAACCGGAATAAGCAGGCACTCGAAGCCTTGGTTCGCTCGCTTCCAGAGCGGTCCGTCCGGATGCAGTTGCGGTTTGAAATTGCCGAAGGGGCCGGCGACCTTCTCGCCCGTTACAACCGGGAGCAGCGCAACCCCAATTCCGTTCTTCAGACGATTGATAGGGAACACGTACAGGCATGGCGAGAGCGCGACTCTGCCGGTCAATACCTCCGGCATTTGCTGCATGCTTACTTCATCTGGAATCCCCGGATCCATCATCAGTCGCCCGACTTTGAGTGGAAACGGAAGATGAAATCGAACGGAGGGGGCAGTTGGGGCCTCTCCGCCGCAAAGTGCATCGAGCGGACGCGCCAGGAGCACGAGGACCTGCTTGCCGAGTTCAACAGCCTCATGGCCGGGGTTGAAGCGACACTCGGTTCGACCGGCATGGGTGTCCGTAGGTTGACGCATCAGGAATTGTTTCTCGAAATCAAGCGGACTCTCAATCCGCTGCTTGAAGACACGCTCCGGTTCAGGCCGTCCGACCAGCCCTTTATCTACGAGAGTGTCCGCAGCCAGGCGGCGAACGTCAACGTCGAGGATGAAGCGGACGACTACCTCAAAATCGGCGGCCTGCTGCACTCGTTCATCAGCCTCAAGGACCTTCCCGACGCCACCTTTCCCGGCATGATGCGGGAGCTTCTTGCCATGCCCTTTCCGCTGGTCGCGAACGTTGAAGTGACGCTGCCCGACCAGGCGAAGGTCCAAAAGCAGTTCAAATCGCGACTCAGGAAGATGATGGCCGCGCAGCGGGACATTCACGGCGGCTTTCGCCTCAACGTGGACGCCCAGGTTGCCGAGGAACAGTTGATCGACGTCCTGAAAAAGGTCATTTCAAGCTCGCTCAAGGTGTGCGAAGCGAGCCTGATCGTGGGGATACGGACCTCGAAGCCAATCCACAGCCGGGTCCATCGCGAGGAAGCAGAACGAATTCTCTCGGAGCGCCGCCAGCGCGTCCTTCATGCGCTTGCCCGGATGAACGGCGCGCGCGGAATCGCGGAGATGCTCGCACAGAAGCGGCTTTATTTCGGGAGCCTTCCGGCCATGGCGAGTGACAACAAGCGCGAGATCCCACAGCTCACGCTTCACGCTGCCGACCTCCTGCCCGTAGAAGTCCCCTGGCGTGGAACGCCGCACTCGCCGGTGATGCTCTTTGAGACTCCCGAACGGCAATTGATTCCCTTCTCGCCGTTCGATTCGTCGCTCGGTGACGCCAACATGCTGATTATGGCAAAGAGCGGCGGCGGGAAGACGTTTATGGCTCAGATGTTTCTCTTGATGCTGGCGAGGACCAACCCGCTCATCTCGATCCTCGAGCGGGGGGATTCTTACCGACCGCTCGTCGAGCTGATGGGTGGGCGAACGATTGCCGTGGACCTGGAAGGCCGGGAAACACTCAATCCATGGGACCTGCCGCCCGGAGAGACCCAGCCTACCAAGGACAAGATCGCGTTTCTCAAAAACCTGACGCTCCACATGATCGGTCACGACCGGCGTTCGGACGATACACTGCTCGACAACATCTTGAGCGACGCTATCGCCCGAACTTATAAGCGCTGCGCCTCACGGTTTTCGAATCCCATTCCCACCTTTAACGACCTCAAGGAAGAGCTTGCCAATTGGCGGGATGAAGAACGGATCGAGAGGACGATTGACGAAGCAAAACTCGCCTCGATCAAGCTCCGGTCTTGGACCGACAAGGGCGTTTACGCGAACCTGTTCGACCGGCGGACAACCATGCGGCTCGACGCGAGCTGGCTCTTTTTCGACGTTGAGGGCCTGAGCTCGGACCCGCAGCTCGAGACCGCCATGAGCATGGTCATCGCGCACGCTGTCTCTGAGCGCGCTTCCGGCAAGACGGGACAGCCCTCCATAACCGTCCTCGATGAGTGCTGGGCGCTGCTAGATTCGCCGAGTCTTGCGCCCGAAGTCGTCCAGCTCTTCCGTACGGCGCGAAAACGCTACGGGAGCGTATGGGGAATCAGCCAGACCCCAGAAGACTTCGTGGGCACGGAGACAAAGCCACGGGAGCACGGGCCGGGAATCCTCAAGAACGCCACCACAAAAATCATCGGCCAGCAACCGGGGGACACGAGCGCTTTGGTGAAGCACCTTTCACTCAACCCAGCAGCGGTAAGAGAAGTAAAGGAATTCAGCGCCCCTCAGAAGGGACAATCGGCGCGTGCCCTGCTCGTGCTCGGAGAAAAGTCAGAGACGACGCAGACAATTTGCCTCGTGCCGACCGCACTCGACTACTGGATTTCGACGACGTTCCCGCGTGAGCGGCGCTACCGCGCGCGGTTTCTGAATGAGCATCGAGGCCGGCCGCTTCTTGAGTGTTATCAGGATCTCGCCAGGAAGTTTCCGCGGGGATTGGCCGACCTGTCGCCGCTTCCCGAGGAGACATTAGCCAAAGCACAGGAGGCACTGGCAGCCAATTGAGTTCAGGCTTGGCCACGGCGGTAACAGAGAGAAGGCGCAACTGAAAGTGAGTCTTTTAGCAGGCTCGGGACAAGGAGGATGGTTATGACCCCAGTCTTCTTACTTCTTTTTGCGTGGGGGATGGTGAGAGCAAAGACTCGAAAACAAGTGCTGGCCCTCGCGCTTGTGGGCACAACGGCGGCGGTGCTCGTCGCCCGGCCGCGGCGCGCCTATGCACAGACATTGGTTGGTGAAATTCAAGTCGTGCTGAACGTCATCAACGGAATCATCCATACGGCGCTCAGCACCATCAACGGCGTCCGCAGCGCGATCAGCGCGTTCTACCAGAGCGTCGCATGGCCTGTTCAGCTGATCAATCAGGCGAAGGCGCTCGTCTCGCAAATGGTCACCCAATACCGAAGCCTCATGCAGAGCATTTTCAACATCAACCTCGTGAGCGCAACGCTTCCTGCAACCCAGAGCCTCGAAAACGTGATCCGCAATCCGCAGGTCAGCGACTTCGGCTCCCTCTCGACTGATTACACGAATGTCTACGGCCCTCTGCCCTCCGCGACCGCAGCAAGTCCACAGGACCGGATGATGATGGACATGGACGACGCCTTAGCTCAGGACAACCTGAAGACATTGAAGGAAACCGACGATGCCGGCCAAATCCAATTGGGGATCGCCGATCAAATAGAAAACGCGGCGAGCCAGGCCGCGCCCGGCTCGGCTCCTTTTCTGACTGCGAGCGCCGTCGCTGCGAGCATTGAGAGCCAAGCAGTGACGCAAAAAATGATTGCCGCGGAGCTTCGACAGGAAGCCACGCGGCTCGCCCACCGAAATGCGCTACGGAAGCGCGGCGCAGCATATGCAGGCGCATTCAGCAACTCAATCGAGAAAATGCTTCAGCCGCGGTAATCGCACGAAGGAGGACCCTGAAATGAGACAAACGCTTCACAGGCTTGGAAGATCGGTCAGGCAATCGGTTTCAAAAAGCTTCAGTTGGGCTTGGCGATACAAATTCAGGGTGCTGGTCCTGGCACTGGTGTTCACGCTGGCCGCGCCTCGGCCGGCCAGAAGCCAATTCCTCGATCCCTGCTGCGCGATTCTTGAAGCGGGTTTGTCCACCGTCGCGAGCACCCTTTCGAGCGTGATTGGCGGAGGGTTGAACTCGATTCTGTCGGTCGACAAGACAATCCAGAATTTCGAGCAAACGGTCGTGTGGCCGCAGCAATTGATCGCCGAGGCCAAGGCGCTCGTGGGACAGCTTCAAGGGGTCTTCACCGAAATCCGGAGCGTCACGAGCATCCCGGTCGCAAGCGCCACCCTGCCTACTACCGAGCAGCTCGAAAGCAATCTCCTCTCCGCGAACGCCAATCAGGTTGCGGGCACAAGCCAGGACTATACGGCGGTCTATGGGCCGGTTCCAAATCAGACTTCCGCCCCGCCAGTCATTCGCAATGAGATTGACATGAGTGATGCGGTGGCCGAAGACGCGATGAAGCGGGCGATTGAGATTGACAATCTGGCGAATCTTGAGCTTCAGGCCGCCGGCCAAATTAACCAGAGCATTCAGACGGCCGCACCAGGGAGCGCTCCCATCATTGAGGCTCAGGCCGACGCTTGGCTGGTACGGGCAAATGCCTATACGCAGGCGGCTTTGGCCGATTTAATGCGAGTCCGAGCCGTGGACCTCGCGAACGCCGGCGCCGATTTGAAGTTGGGCGCGACGAACGCGGTCGGTCTCCAGCAAAAAATCCAGCAAATGCTCAATCCCCGGTGAACCCATGTTCTATTTCCAGCAGATGTTCCTAAACGCTTTGGACGGGATCGACAGCCACGGCATCACGAACGGGGTCGTGGGGATAGCCGGGACCATCCTGATTATCAGCTTCCTCTACGGCGCCTACCAGGCATTTTCAAGCGGAGGGGACGTTCGGGCTTTAGGGATCTCGGGGATCAAGTATTTGCTCTTGGGCCTGGTGTTCACAAGTTATGCCACAATCTTCCGCGATATCAACAGCATGTTCAACTCCGTAGCCCATTCGATCACAACCTTCGTGAGCGCCCCGGACATGTTCAGCAGTTGGATGTCTCAGCTTGGTTCGTACTGGACGACGAACGGAACCCAATCGCTCTGGTCCATCATCGGAGGGGTCGGCGCGAGCCTTTCGGGGTTGCTCGACGCGCTCCTGATCGTCGTGGCCTTCATTCTTTTGCCCATCACCTATGCGCTCTTTGCGTTGTTCTACTCCATTTACGGTTCGGTCCTCTATGTGACAGGTCCTTTCGTGCTGGCGCTCTTGCCCGCAAACGGCGTAGGCCAACTCGCGCGGACGTACCTCGTCAACATGCTGGTCTTCCAAGCCTGGGGGATTCTGTACGCCATCTTTAGCGCCCTCATGGTGGTGCTCAACATGAACAGCGTCTCGAACGTATTGAACTCGGGCGGCGTCGCGGGCTTCTTCCAGAATTCAAGCCAGGACCTATTGCTCGCTTTGGCAAGCATTCTCTTTTCGATCTCGATTGCGTTAATTCCGTTTCTTGCAAGCCGCATCGTGCGGGGCGATGTGGGGAGCACGGTCATGGTGATGGTTCGCTCGGCGATGTGGGGTTGGGCGGGAGTGAAGAAATAGGGGAAAAGTCCATAAGCGAAGAGGCAGTGGAATGAAACAAATGAAATCATTGGCGCAGCGGCCGGAAATCGCGAGCTACACCAAATATTACGAGCACGACGGGCTGCTCCGGGCATACGCGAACCGGGCCATGCTCCTCGCAATGATCTTTGGCCTGATTGCTCTCAGCTCGCTCGGCTTTGCGATCTACGTGCGTTTGCAGCCTCCGACCGTCATCCGAGTTGACAAGAACGGCGACGCGACCGTGGTGGGCGCGGCGAAGCGCGGACCCATACCCCTTTTCACCTTCTCCGCGGAAACTGCAAGCGAAGCGGCGCCTACCGACCTCGAAGGCCGCGCCCGCGTGAAGGAGTTCCTCGAACAGTACTTGAGCTACACACCCGATTCGGTTGACCGCAACCTCTCCGACGCCTTGAACATGATGACCGTAAATCTCCGGACCTACACGCTCGGCCAACTTCGGGACGCGGATACGGTTGGCAAAATTAAAGAAGATCACATCATTTCAGACTTTGCGATTCGTTCCATTGACCACGCCAAGAACACGCCGTGGACTTACGTCGTCTTCGGCGTGAAGGAAATCCACGAAGTTCATAAAGGCACTGAGACAACTGATCGCATCGTCGGGCGCTACGCGGTGCGTTTGGTCGAAGACCGGAGGACGGTGGACAACCCGAGCGGCTTGCTCGTGGCCGAATATCGCGAGCAGCAGATGGTGGGTGATCGCGAAACCGGGCTTCTCCAGCACAGCGATTTGGAAATGCCGTCATCCGATCAGCAGCAGTAGAGGCATAGGGTAAGACGAGATGAGGAGGAGAGAATGGCAATAAACCCTACAGAGATCGCAGAGGTCAAAGGCCCCCAAGCAACGAACCGGCCGGCACGTTCGCAAAGAGAGTCTGCCTCATCAAGCCCTGCCGTGCCAACGGCCCGGTTTTTTCTGGCAAAGCCTGGCGCGAGCGGCAGCACGCCCACACTCGACCGCGAATGCGCGACTGAGGCTGAAGCGATGGCGGAAGCATTCAAGGCTGGCGCGACCTATTACGCCGTAACGGAATACCGGGCCGTCGTTGATTGCACCGGCAAACAGCCACAGTTCAAAAAGGAGGTCGTAACGAAGAGTCACTGATTCATTCTGGCTTCATTTGAATAAAGGCTTACCGCGAGCTCAATCGCGGCAGAGTTTGGGTTCTGTAGCCACATCGCAGTACCCGAAAACCTTTTCTCCGCAGTTTGGAGAGAAGTAAAAAGACGGCTCTTCGCTCGAAGAGCCGGAAGACCAATCCCCTTTCGGCACTGGCGAGCGATGAGACCGCACGGCCTCGTAGCTCTCCTTTGCCCGAATATCCCAAAACAGGAGGAGAGCTATGACGAACGGTCAAAACGGGGCAGCCTGCGTGCTCGCCCTCGAAATCAATCGCAACGGAGAGGTTACGAAAAAATTGAATCCACTCGACCGGGAACACGAACTGACGAACACCCTGCTCCACGGACTCTACCCTGGCATCGCTGTCGCCACGGTGGATGTCCCGCAGGAGGAACTCTCGCCCTTCGAGCGTGCAACGGTTGAACAGGCACTCGTAAGGCTGGAGTGGGAAAAACAGAAGTTCGCGCTCATCGGCGCAAGCGGATCTGCGAAGAACGGGAAGTTTTACGCCGTTGAACCGAAGCACGAGCGGGAGATCGCTTCGCGCTTTGGAAGTTGGCCCGAGGCGGCAATGACCTACTTTGGCATCCTGGTTTCAGACTGCATCGTTCGCATCGAGAAATCAGACTGTCGGGTCCTTGTCGTCGAAGACCACGAACTTGGAACCAACGATTGCCGCGGCTGGATTTCTGAAACGCTTTTCCGTGAATTGCAGGCTGCTCACAAGGTAAGCTTGCTCAAGCGGGAGATCGTGCGTCTCAGGACGATCCATCCAAAGCTTCCCGAGGCCGAGATCGCACGATCAGCGGAGCGAACCGTCCGCCGTCATGTGATCCCGCCCCAAGCCTTCTACCAATTCCGCCTCGCCTTCGAACGGACGCAAGCGAAGGGCTCGTTCAAGGTGATGCCGGACGCGGTAGCTGACAAACTCGATGTCGACTTTATCCTGCCGGCATCGTCTGTCAAACCGGAATACAAAGGGAAGCCGGCAATACTCCGATGGCTTACCGGCTCAGCCCGCACGTTCCGTGGCCCGGTCGTTCTAGGAATCCGCGAAGTCTCTCGGAACCTGGAATTCCGGGCAAGCTACACCCTCGTTGAGCACGCACCCTCGGGCTCGATTGAACTCGAGATCAAGCCTTACGCGCTCAACGAAATCGAAAAGGTTCGGGCGGCGTTCGAGGGCAAGAATTTCGAGGCCCTGTTCGAGCTGCTTGGAACTTCGGAAGCCCAGGCCATCATCGGTGAAGATGATGACCAGGGCCTCGACTCCGATCACACCGGGATTGAGCACACGATTGTCGAAGCCGTGCTCAAAGCCGATCCCTCGGGCTACATGCTTAAGCATCCGTGGATCCACTCACAGCTTGAGAGGCTCCTCACTCGTTGGGCCTACAAGGTCTCAACCGCGGGAGGGCTGCGTCTGCCGGCATTCGCGCTTGCGGACGACGGCTTTCTCCTGGAGCATGACGGGGAGATCATCTCAGGCTCAGACTGGATTCCACCTGACCGCGGGTTGGTCAGCCTGGCTTCGAACCGGATGCTGTCAGTTCGCTATCCGATCCGAACCAAGGAAGACCTCCTGCCCATCACACGCCTCTCGGTTGAGGAAACCCTCGCTCTTCTCATGGACCACCTGCGCAAAGCGGGCTCTTCCATGAGGGAGCAGGAGGCCCTGGACCAGATCGTCGAATCCCAACTTCGCCTGCGCGGGACCTTCACCATGCATTCAGGAACCGCCCGGCGAAACGGTGGGGACTATGACTTCGACTACATTTGCATCGTTGAGTCGGAGAAATTTCCCCGGTGGGTTGACGACCGCTTCAGCTACAAGGAGCGCCTCTCGAACCAGAAGCAAAAGCTTTCGAAGAAGCGCTCACCGTGGTGGAACCTGCCCCAAGTAGCCGTTATGGCCGCCAAGGGCAACTCCATTGGCTCGATCACGGACCTCAAAACCAGCGCCATGGCGGCTGGCCGTTCGGACCTCGCCGAAGAGCTGGCCTTCCAGCTTCAGGCGGCTCTCGACCAGTTGAAGCACGGCACAGAGCCTGACCGGGAGCGGATTGCTGCAATCCGCAAGGAAGTCGGCACGGCGGCGCCTTGGCTCAAATCGAAGCTCGCCCGACGCATTGACGAGCTGCCTCTCCACTTCGACGGCCTCGCACTGAGCGATGTGGTCGGAGAACTCTACAACTCCGTCAGGAAGGAAATCCATTCCTTCCTCTCGAAAGAAGAAACCCTTCCCCTTTCATCCTTCGGCGGACTCGTTGCCGGGGGTAAGTTCACGGAAGCGATGTTTGGGGAAGTCACGAAACTCAACCGGATCTATGCCCGCATGCTGGGGCGCGTCCGCAAGAAACACGAAGCCTACGTCGAGACCCTGAAGGCGGCTGAAGCCGAATTCGAGCGCGTCAAGGACAGTGCCCGAAAGCGGAAAGAGGCCATCTTCAAGCTCAAGCAAGCGCGAGCGGCGCTTCGTCTTTACGAACGGGAGAAATCCCGCGAGGAGATGAAATGCGTCATCACGCTTGTCCGCAAGTGGGCTGAGAAGAAGACCGAAAACCGGCGCGGCTGGCTTCAGGCCTTGCACTCGAAGGTCTGTCAGGGCCAGGGGGTCGGCTCAATTGTGTTCTACGCCTTTCCGCAGGAACTCGTGGATGGGATCGTAGAACGCACGGGCGGCAGGCCCATCATGGTTCGCGTTCCCGACTTGGCCGAGGGGGAAGTCGAAATAGGCCAGGACGGGGAGGTGTTCCTGGTGAGCCGGTTTGAAGGTCCCGATGGCGAGCCCCATCAAAGGCGCATCCTCTATTTCCACATCACCGAGGACGGCAACCTTTACATGGACTCGAAAGACGGACGCCCCGTTCTGCTCGAAAAGGTACGGCCGTTCAAGGTCATTCCCGGCCAAAGCGAAATCCGAGACGGCATGCTGGTCATGCCCGGCACCGCCCAGCGGCCCGCCGTCCCGGTGCGCAAGGCCAACTGATGCACTTTCCCGGGAGGCTCAGCCATGAGCCTCCCAGGACTTCTTGGATGAACACGAAGGGAGAACGGAAATGCTGAGATTCTTAAGTGGGCTTTTTGCTCTTGTACTGGTTGTTCCATGCTTGGCACAAACGATCGTGACTGAAGTGCCAAACCGCGACCGTATCGTCCAGGTTCACACCGCGCTATATCACCTCACGGTGATCGAGGTCGGTGAGCCAGTCGTCACGGTGGCGACAGGCAGCGACGCTTTCAAGGTCGAATGGCGCGGGACCAAAGTCTTTGTTGAACCGCGGGAGCCCAACGTTTCAACAAACCTTTTCATTTGGACGGCATCAAGCCGGCTCAATTACGAACTGGAGCCGGCCGGTCCGGTCGGAAGTATGGACTTCGCCATTGACCATCCAAAGCCCGTGGCCGTCTTAAGTGTAGCGAAGCCAGAAGGCAAAGGCGCAACGAATAAGGTGGAAGACCCCACCAGAAACTTCTCCGAGATGAATTCATTGCTCGAAGGCCACCCCGTGCAAGACGAACAACCGAAGCTTGTGGCCAATCGCGTGAACATCTCGCTCAATAGCGTCGTGAGGCAGAAGGACGTCCTTTATATCCGCTACGAGATCCGCAATGACACGCGCGGAGCTTATCTCCCCGGTACGCCCAAGGTATTGCTTCTAAGCGGGGTTCGCTCGTCCCAGTCGCTCGTCGGCCGGGAAGACACGCAGTTGAGCGAGCGCGAGGCCACGCGACTCAAGGTCAATGCATGGTCGCCTTTACGTGTGGTTGATGAAGAGTTGCGGTCGTCCGAGCTTGTTCCCGGCGAGAAGACAGAAGGAGTCGTCGAAGTCAAGCTCGCGCCTTCTGGCCAAGCGCCCCAGGTGCTCCGTATCGACTTCCCCGCGGACGGCCGAGGCATGGTTACCGCCACGGTTGTCCTTTAGCGAAAGGAGTCCGAGGGAGCGATGGCCACACGACCGAGTTCAAAGATGAAAGGCGAAGCGCCGAGTTCCTGCGAACTTTTCGCGAAGTATTTCGAGTCTCGGCCTGACGTCGGCTTCCGCAAGATGCTGCTGGACATCGCTCTCAACCCTCGCAGCCCCTTCAAACCCTGGGAGCCGAGGAAAATGAAGAAAGGATTTGCGGCGGCGGTGCTGCTTTTATTGTTCGCCTGCGTGTGGTTTGGGTACTTCAGCCTGACTGGGTGAAGCGATGTTGGAAACTAAAGGAAACGCAGTTCACTCCGCCCGGCAGTCTCTCATTCACTTCTTCCTGATGGCCGTCCTTCTCGTTTGGCCCCTCATCCTTATATATAAGGATGGCATCTTCGCCTCCTTCCCCATTCTTGTCGGCTGTTATGGGGCCGCGTTTTCATTGACTTCCATCGAAGATTGGTGCTTGCACGTCTTGCCAACCCTCTTGCCCGTGCTGGGCCTAATCGTCATCACCCTCGTGATTCTAAAGGAGCAATTATGAAACCTGCTTGGGACACACCCCGCAATTCGACGCCCCTTGATGTCGGCCCCGAAGTCCTGCTTGTCTTCGGCTTCGTTGCCGTGTTGCTCGTCCTTTACTATGTCGGCATTCACACCTTCTATTTTTCAAGCCGCCAGATGATCGAGATCTGCGGCGACATGGTCCTTCTTGGCCTCGGGAGTTTCTTTGCCGTTTGGTATCCCGCGACTGCGAAGTCGAGACGCGAAAAGCAGTGGCCCCATCCACCGCTCGCTCCGAAACCCGTTCCCGACCTCAAGCATTGCCGGAAAGCTTGGGCGGAAAACTCCGTCGTCCTTGGCTATGACGTTCACGGCCGACCCTTCCTATGGCCCGACCGCATCCGGGTGATGCAAGGGATCGTCCTGGGCATGACCGGCACGGGCAAGACCACGCTCCTCAAAAACATCATCAGCCAGGATCTCGCCCGAACCATTGAAACCCCGGCCGGCCCGCGCCACATTCCAATGGTCATCTTCGACGGCAAAGGCGACATGGAATTCTTCTACGACCTCCTGCCGCACATCCACCACGCGGGTCGGATGCATCAGCTCCGAGTCCTAAATCCTGCCCGGCCCGACATCTCGTTCCTCTATAACCCCTTCCACTGTTCCCACGAAGATTACATGGCCGTGGTCAACATGGTCTTCGGATCCTTCAACCTCCACGACGAATTCTTCGCCAAGCACCAGTTGAATTACCTGGCCGACATCGTGCGCGTCCTGGTCTATACCGGGGCGACGTTCAACTTCTACGACGTGCTGGTGATGGCGCTCGACGAAGAGGTCTTGAAAGAGCAGGTGAACAAGGCGCGGAATCTAATCACCCGCGACTCTTCCGTCTCAAGCCAGCGCAGGCTCAACTTCGACATGTCGGTCAAAAACCTCTACAAGTCCCTTGACGACCGCGAGCGCGTTCCGAAGATTCAGGGCCTCTTGAACGAGTGCATGACGTTTTTGGACGACGAACTCTCGATCATTACGGGCCCTTACGAGGACCTGCTTTCGCTCGATGACGTCATTGACCAGAACCTGATCCTGTTCGTCAGCCTGAACGTCAACAAGAACACCGAGCCCGTTCGCGCCTTGGGCAAGATGCTTTTGCAAAACCTTCAGCTCGTCGTGGGCAAGCGGTATGAAAGGGCCATGCCCCAAGACCCAAGGGGTGGCAAGGATGGCCGAGGGAGTCACGGACCGCTCTTCAGCGTCATCCTGGATGAGTTCGCTCCCTTCGGCTACCAGAACTTCGCCCACATCCTGAATACCGCCCGCGGGACGAACACTGCGTTCCTCTTTTCCATGCAAAGCATCCCGCAATTGCTGCGCGTCGGGAAAGGCTTCAAGGAAGACGTGACCTCAGCGCCGAATACGACCATCGTCTTCAAGACCCAGAACGAGGAGACGGCCCAATACTTCCTCCAGGCTTCGGCGCTCCATCGGGTGCCACGGCGGAGCGTGTCGCTCCAGGGCTGGCGAATGTTTGGGTACGAACGGTACGAGGCCACGGGCCGTGTGGTCGAGACGGAACAACTCGAGACCCGCGCGGCGGACTTCCACATCAAGAACCTTCCCAAAGGGCAGGTGGAGGTCCTGATGACGGACGAGAGCGAGGGAACGTTGCACACCTCGCTTCACGTGCGCCCGCCGGCGGACGTGAGCATTCCAGGTTTTAAGCCCGAGCTTTACCCCAGGCTACGCCATTCGCGCGGCCAATCCCAAGGCGCCAACCTCCGGTTCAAGAACAACGAGCTCGCGAACCGGCACGGAAGGCGTTGGCGAGGAGGATTTCGATGAGACGAGTTCTTTGCACAGTGATCTTTGTCCTCGCGACCAGCATGTCGGCATCTGGCCAGGCACGGCCGCGCTACGAGACACGACGCCGAAGGGTCGCGCCCCCGGCCCCGGCCCAGACTCTGGCTCCATACTCGCCTTCGCCTCGCGGTCTCTACCAGCCCAGCATGACTTGGTACGAATTCATGTTCCACCAGCTTAACCCTCATGACACCGACTGGGGCGCCTGGTACCAAGAGCGGCGGGAAGCCCTGGTCGATGCTTCCATCCGCAATCAGTACTTCTGGTACGGCTTCTGGGCAACGATGGCCATCATTCTCCTGCTCGCCTGGCTCATCAAGTCTCTCTATGACTGCAGGAAGGAGAAGCGGATCATGGGTGACATGATGGAGGAGGCCAAGGCGCACGACGCCTACTCGCGCCAAGTTGCGCACGAGGCCATCCGTCGGTACAACGACCACATCGAGCTGTGCAACCGGGCGATCGAGGCCCAGCAGACAGGCCAGGCCGCGAGGACCGCCGCAGGGTCGCAGGCTGATCAACTCCAGAACAGTCTGGAGAAAGTCCAGGATGAACTTGAAGACCTCAAGAGGGATAAGACGCGCCTGGAGGCTGAGGTTCAGCAGAGGCAAGCAGCCATCCCTGAGTTGTCTCGGCGAATTGAAGCACTGAGCGAAAACACCCGTGGCAACGGTCACGGCCAGGACGGTCCCGCAACTGCAGCCGTATCCGATCCGGAAGCTCTCCGGCTGATCAACGATTTGCAACAGCAGGTTCGCTACGAGCGCGACCAGAACAAACGGCTCAAGGGAGGGGCGTGAGCCATGCGAGTCTGCATCCTCGGCTTCGGCAGCGTATGGCGCAGGCGTTGGGCAAAGGGCTCGGACGACCCGAGGCGCTTCGCTCGCGCGGCCTATTACAACACCACGGGCATCATGGTTAACGACAAGCTTCGTACCCGGTCGCGTATCGTCGGCCACGTGAGGTTCAACGGCGTGGGCGGGTTCAACCCGAACAACCCTACCCGGTTGATCGGGCGGGTGTTCGAGTGTGCAGCGCCCTGCATCTGGCGCGGCCAGAACAAACTCCTCTTCAAGGCCTTGCTGCCTTCTCGCGTCGAGCCCGACCGATACTTGGTCGTCACACGAGCGGCTGAGGTCGGCCGCCTTCGAGTTGGCGAGCCCGGTTGGTGCTCAGACGATACCTGGGTCATCGCCTTGAGCGAGTCGCGCGAGGACCAGGAAGCCATGTTGCTGATGGAAGCAGGCAGCGCGATCCGCACCTCGGTCGGGATCTACCGCCTGAAGCCGGATGTCGCCGCACCAGGACGTGCGGGCCTCGAACTCGTTCTGAGGGGGGAGGCTTAGCTCGTGCGGTACTGGAAAGGCTCAATCCACCTCAGCCCTTCACAAGACCATCCGCTGCTGCGGCAGGTCCTTCGGTCTGAGCACATCACCCACTCACAGCTCTTCGAGTTCATGCAGCTTGGCGGCTATGAGCGCAGCCGCCAGTCGTTCGCTTGGCGAATGCACAGGCTCGTTCGCGCCGGCCTAGTCAAGCAGCAACGGACGAAACTGTTTGGGGGCGAGCCGGTTTATTCGCTCAGCCGTGAGACCGGCCTGGAGCTTCAAGGGCTCGAGGAATACTGCGTCGTGTCGGCCAAGCCCAGCGAAGGAGACGGCGCAAACGACGTCCTTCACGCCGTCGAGCTCAACAACATCCAACTCTCGTTGCTCCGTGCGCGCATCCCGGCCCGCTGGATTCCTACGACCGAGGTCCGGTCCATCAACGACCTCAGCGGCTTGCCATACGTGAAGATTTACGATGCGGTCTTAGAATTCAGCCTGAACGGAACCTCGAAGAAGGTTGCGCTCGAATACGAGCGAAGCCGCAAGGCGAAGATCAATTACGCCGACATCGCCAAGGATACTCTTGCCGAGCAACGTGTCGCGCTGATCCTCTATCTCGTGGCCAACTACGACCTGCTGAAATTTCTGACGCACGAATTCTGGGGCATCTCGCGGCATGTGGTCTTCGGGCTGGCGCGTGAGTGGCACAATCGCCTTCTCGAAATGCCGGTCATAGCTCCGAACGGTTCTGCCTCGCGGCCCCTCCTTGAGTACCTGATCTGACCGATTAAACCCCGATTTGCCCTTCGATTGACCCTACTTTGCTGCATTTTGGTCCACTACGCCCTTTCGGGGCGTGCTGTAAACCTTTGGCCCACGCGAGGTTGCGCGTTGACTATAATATGTTCGCGCGTCGTTTTTCTGCCGAAAAACGACGCGCTGGCTTAAGTGTGATGGTTGGAAGTTGCAGCCGGTGTAGGCCGACGTGAGCACGAAGGTTATGCCATGTGAAGGTGATGTGGACGCGAGCGCTGCATGGAAAAGATGTCAGTGTTCAACGTAAGGCGGCGTCTCATTCCTTGCGCACCAGACCTGTTGCGCCGGCAATGAAGAATGTCGCGAAGATCCATCCGAACACGATTTGAAACCATCGAAATATCCGCAGAAAAGACGGCCATGTGACCCAACGCCCTCGCGGGGACGCTGGGGTAGCAGGGTCCGGGGTCCAATTACTATCCTGCCCAAGCTTGAGCACGGGTACGGAGTTCTCCAACGAATAGATGAACGAGTTGAAGTGCTGATAGTAAGGCGGAGGCTCGGCGTGTTTCTGATAATAAGTGTAGGCCTCCTTATCCGCGGGAGTCATCAAGCCAGCGCGATAGCCGACGTGAAAGATCGCGGTGCCCAAGACTGCAAGCCCGACAATCCACCAAACGGCCCACCCCGGGTAGTAGCCGTAGCCGATGGTCGCCTTCAAGACCCAACTCCACGTTCGCGAGCGCAAGCTTGCCCCTCCTAGGTTTTGTCGAACGCCCTCCATTGCGTAAAGGACGCGCCGTGCGCCGCGGTCATCACCCATTTCACGGAGCACCTTTGCCAGTTGCCGGTAAGGCTGTCCTTTGAACTCAGGATGTCGCCTAGCTCGCGAATCCGCCATGTCGCATGTCATGTGGTCAGAACTAAGAGAAGGCTCTGGCGGTGATTCGCCCTGTCGCCCCAGCCATTGCAAGCGTTTCACTGCGTCAGTACACCGGCTCGAAATGTGCCTGTAAACAAAGCCGTCCAAATAGAGGTTCCCTTGTGACGGCCAACTGACCTCGCTGTCGTACAGAGTGTCGGCTGAAGCGTTCCTGAGATCGACGGTCATGCCTCGTGGCTCGTGGACTTGGTCCAAAAAGAGATTGCCTTTGACAGTTGCGCTTTGCAGCTTCAGCAGGCGGAACTTGCCTCCATCGCACTGTAGGTCGCCTCCGATCTGAGCATGAAGTAGCCGGACCTCGCCTGAGGCGCTGAAGCCCGCGTTCAGGAAGACGCCACCCTCAATGTTCGCACGGTCAGCACTCAACACGTTAGGTTGCAGAGGTTCGCCAGTCTTCGTCCGCCTCTCTTCGTGTGGATTGCAGAATGTGCCCCCGCCACAATTCAAGTCGCCTCCCGCTTGCAACCCCAGAAGCCAAACCTCACCGTTCGAGACGAAACCATTGTTAAGGAAGACGTGCCGCGCCACCTGCGCGCCCTCGGCATTGAGCGCGTGTCGGAGTCCTTGCGTCCCTGACTCCAGTTGCGTTCCGAACGTTCCACGCACACAAGCCAAATCGCCTCCAATGTGTGCATTTGCCAGACGCACCCCGTCTTCCGCTGCGAACCCGTCCACAAGGAACACACTATGCCGAAAGGTCGCACCATCAGCAGTTATGGCACGGACCCGACTACCTGCAAGGTCCAGGAACGGAATCCAGGTCCCGATCAACCACATGGCATCTCTGAGGTGACACTGGCGGAAGGTAAGGGGAACCGGAACCTCAACGAACGAGAGATTGAGTACTCCTGTAATGCTAGCTCCCCGGAGGAAGATTCCGGTTGGATGAACCCTGCTGGCTGCTTCGGGTCTTGTTAAGAGCCAACGAATTAAATCGGCGCGAACTTCTCGCTCGTTACCCCAATCGCTGGAGTGAGCGGGATTGTTGGAGGGGTCTTTGTGATTGTCGGTCGGCCCGCAGCACACATAGTCGCCGCCGTATGCACCACGCAGTAGTTTGCATTCACCGGCAGTCAATTGACCAAATCCCGCATGGTCTGCCAAAGCTTCAAGGTCGCTGAAATGGGTAGCCATTTGAATCCCTACTCGAGTTCCATATTATAGCTGCCATTTCCAGACGAAGCCGACTTCCGCAATATGGGTTAAATCCATCTTCGAAAAGGAGGAATGAGTATGATCGTTGGCGTTACGCACGACAATGACGGCCGAGTTGTCCAGCGGCTGTCCGTATCCACCAAGGTCTCGATCGGCCTGCCGCCGAACGGTGACCGCAACCATCCCACCAAGCTCGACCACTTCGTCTTCCTGCGCAAGAAGAAGATGCCGCGGGGCGTCGAGTGGGAACCCGACCCCGACCTGACCGAGCATTATGGCGTCGAGTGCCGCGAGCTTCACATCATGCTGATTGATGACGACATCGAGAACGTCTTCCCCAGCTCCTACGCCTGGTGGACGGCCACCGAGCGGAAGTGCTGGGGCGATGGCACCTCGGCCACACGGCGCACGGCTGAGAAGCCTGCCGGGCAACCCTGGACTCCATGTGGCAGCGGATGCCCGGAGCTTGCCGCGGGGCAATGCAAGCCGAGCGGCGATCTGCGGTTTGTTCTGGCCGACTTCCCGCGCTTGGGGAGCGTGTGCCGCATTCACACCAGCTCCTACCGCTCGATACGGCAGATTCATTCCGCCTTGCAGGAGATCCAAACCTTCACGGGCGGCCGCTTGGCCGGGATCACTGGCAAGCTGATCGTTCGGCCGGAAGAGATCACCTATTTCGACCGCAAGGAAAAGAGGAAGAAGACCACTTCGGTCTGGGTCTTGAGCCTTGAGGTCGAAGGCGATGACATGCGGAAGCTTATCGCCAACCTGACGGAAAACGCTCGCCTCTTTGCCGAGACTCGAAAGCTTCTTGGGCCTGCTGGCAAGGTGATCGAGGTTGTTGAGGACGAGCAAGAGCAAGCGCCGGAAATTAACGGCGAGTTCTATCCGCCAGCGACGAATGGCTCTTCACCTGCCAATGGAAATGGTCCAACAGCGCCCATTGCGGGAGAGCGTGTTTCCGACAATGGGAGCGAGGGCATTGCATCCGCGAGCCCCGGTGCGGGACACCCCAATGGCAAAGCTGGGACGAACGGAGCGGATAAGCCGACAACCGCCCAGCCATCCTCGCCCCCTCCGCCGAAGAATGGCAACAGCTCATCGGGCAACGCTGGGCTCAATCAGTTGCGGAACGAGTTCCTCATGACCGCCCGCCGGATTGCCACCTCCACAAAGCGTCCGATTGGCGACGTGGTCGAGCAGGCCACGGGAGGCGCGCTTAAGTACGGGGACATCGGGCGGCTGACCGAAGGCGATGTCCCGAAACTCAAGACCGCCATTGAGCAAATGGCGACCGCCGCCAGCCCGGCAGCCCAGTAACAAGCCAGCTTCCATCCTCAACGAATTTTCGAAACCCGCCTGTTAACCCCGCCTCGAACCCTGCCACCAAAGCTGGAGCGTTGGTTTAATGTGTGTGTTTTGCATCT
>Ga0307374_10002374_pt1 | contig 33565 bp, 34 predicted proteins | sample OX3MG_FD_202532 | JGI IMG/M metagenome (GOLD analysis project Ga0307374, IMG submission 202532) | Soil microbial communities from Risofladan, Vaasa, Finland - OX-3 | ecosystem: Environmental > Terrestrial > Soil > Coastal area > Acid sulfate soil | place: Finland: Risofladan, Vaasa | collected... | reverse complement strand
GAGATGGTCGAGGCCGATGTTGCCGGTCGCTCCGGACCAGCCGAAGGCCATGAGCGCCGTCGCCGTCTCGACAACGTGCCCGTCGGCGTCGACGACCCCCGATTGGCGTACGGTCATCCCAAACCTCTCCCCGCCCGACTATCTCAAAGGGTGATGAAATCTCACCATTTGAGATGACACTCTCACATGAGAGCCAAGTAGCATTATGATGGCTCAAGGCCGGCGTGACAAGGGCGGGCTCGAAACGAGCGGCATGCGAGCCTCGAACGAAAGGGGGGGCGAAGTGGGAGATGAGCCGTCGACCCTGCGGGACCGCAAGAAGGCGCGGGTCCGGGCGACGATCATCGAGGCGGCCACGGCCCTGTTCGCCCGGCAGGGGTACGACGACACGACGGTCGAAGAGGTGGCGGCGGCGGCCGAGGTCTCCCCGGCGACGATCTTTCGCTACTTCGGCTCGAAAGAGGACTTGATCTACTCCTACGCTGGCGTCGCCGACTCCATCCCCGACGCCATGGCCGCCTGCCCCGAAGGAACACCTGACCTCGAAGTGGGCCGGGCTGCCCTGTGCACCATCCTCGGTAGCGGCAACTTCAACGTCGAACGGCTGAAGGTCCTCAGTCAGGCGCTGCAGAAATCCGCCGTCGTACGCGGTCGGGGGTCAGCCATAGCGGAGCTGTGGGTTGACGGCATCGCCGCCGGGTTGGCCAAGCGCCACGGGGCTTCACACGCTGACCCCGCCATCCGCTTGCGGGCCCGGGTGCTTATGGTCGGGCTCGAGCTGACGTTCACCGAGCTCGTAGCCGATCAGCATGCCGACGTCACGGCGGCACTAGATTCGGTTTTTGGGCGGCTCGCGCGATTGGTCGACGAGTGGGCCGGGGGGGGTTGAAGGGGCAGGTTAGTCGTACGCCCTTTGGTGAGCATCATCCCGGTGCCTTACCGTGCATGGATCCCTCCCAGCGCCGCCAGCAGATCGTGCTCGCCGGGGACATCCCCTCACCGCTCGATCCCCTGAACGGGTGCCGATTCCGACCCGGTGTCCCGCGGCCATGGCCATCGGTGCCGAGCAGGAACGGCCTTCGGCCCGGATGAGGTCCTTCACCGTGCGCTGTGACCTGGTGAGATCACCGTGGCGACGAACGGGCCGGCAGTCACGATCCGGCCCAACGAAGATCGACGGGTCCAGCAGGATTTGGAGCATGCCGCGTTCGGGACGTATGAGCGATGAGCGGGTACGGTTGTGCCGGTCGACGCCTCAGTTGCGCGTAGCGCGCTAACAACGACGATGAGCTGGAGCTGGCGGTTCGCCTTCAGTCCCGTTGGCTAATTATGAAGATCGAGAGTGGCGTCAGTCTCTCGGCGCCCGGCGCCTCTACGCCGGCGAGTCCGCATCCATCGCGATCACCGTGACCAGGTCACTTCGCCAGCGACGAAGACGCCCCGTTGGAGACGTGGACCTCGACCGAGAACGGTTGCCCGCTCGCCGGTGTTGCACGGGTCAGGTGGAGGGGGTCACTGCTCCGTTCTGCTTCCCCGGAGAGTCCGGCGCCGCCGAAGAGTCCGGTGCCGCCGAGCGAAGGGTGCTGAGAAGGACCTCGGCCGATCCCATCAGGCTGGCCGCCTCGTAGGGCACGACGACCTTGGCGTTGTTGGACGCCGCGATCTCCTGGAGGGCGCGCAGCTGCAGGACGGCGAGGGTGCGCGGGTTGATGGTGGCCGTATCGAGCGAGGTCAGTCGGGCGGCCTCGCCTTCGCCCCGCAGGACGAAGGCCTTCTTCTCGCCCTCGGCTTGGAGCTCGAGCACCTTCATCTCGGCCTCGGCCCGCAAGATGGCCGCCTCCTTGGCCCCTTGGGCCTCGAGCACCGCCGCCTGCTTGCGCCCGCCCGCGCTGTTGATCGCCGCCTGCTGCTCACCTTCTGACTTCAAGATGGCCGCCTTCTTGTGCTGCTCGGCCTCCTTTTGCTCGGACATGGCCTGGATCACATTGGTCGGCGGCGTGATGTCGAGGATCTCGATACGGTTCAGCCGCACGCCCCACTTCACCGTGGCATCGGCCATGTGGTCCTGCATGCGGCTGTTGATCGTCTCGCGCTCGGAAAGGGCCTGGTCGAGCGAGAGCTCCCCGAACACGGCCCGCAACGCCGTGCGGGACAGCTGGTCGACCGCCAGGCGGTAGTCGTTGATCTCGAAGAGCGCCGATTTCACGTCGATCACCTGGCAGAAGATGGTGGCGCTGACCCACAGCGAGACATTGTCCTTGGTGATCACCGACTGCTGGTCCCCGGTCATGGGGAACTCGCGCATGTCGACCTTCTCCATCTTGTCGACGAAGGGCCGGAGCACGCGCAATCCGGGTTGGTCCACCGACTTGAACTGGCCGAAGCGCTTGACCACCCCGACACTGCCCTGCTGGACGATCTTGAGACTGCGCCGGAGGAACCAGGCGGCGACACCACCTCCCCCGACGACGATCGCCACCACGATCCCGATGATTTCGCCCGTCGATGCCAGCATGGTGTTCTCCTAACTGTCAGGAGCGTAGACGACGAGCAGGCCGCGCTCTATGTCGGCCACCACCACTGACGTGCCCACCGGGATGCTGCTCTCGTGGTCCAGGGGGATGGCGAACCATTCCTCCCCCCGTGCACGCACGCGGCCCGGTGAGTGCTCGCCGCGGATCTCCCGGGTCACCAGCGCGGTGTCGCCCACCATTCCCTGGACGCCGTTCAGCACGCCTCCCACTCTACGCAGCGCCGCATCTCAACGTCCCCTGTAGGTGGGCTCCCTCTTTTCGACGAACGCGGCCAGGGCCTCGACCGTGTCCGAACTGGCGAAGTTGACGGCCTGGCAGCGCGCCTCGTGCTCGACCGCCTGCTCCATCGACGACTGCGCCGACCCGTGCAACAGCGTCTTGGTCATCGAGAGGGCTAACGGGGGCCCGGCGGCCAGGGTGGTCGCCCAGTCATCGACGAATCCCTGCAGCCCGGCCACGGGTACGACCCGGTTGATCAGCCCCATGGCCAGCGCCTCCTCCCCGCTCCACATCCCGCCGAAGAGTGCCATCTCCTTGGCCTTCGCCATGCCCACCATGCGGGGCAGCAACCACGAAGCACCGAGGTCGAGCGAGAGGCCCCGGCGGGCGAAGATCATCGACAGCCTGGCCCGGTCGCTACAGACGATCAGGTCGCAACCGAGCGCCAGGGACAACCCGGCGCCCACCGCGGGCCCGTCCACCATGGCGATGGTGGGCTTGGTCACCCTGTGCAGTGCCAGGGCGACATCTCCCAGCCGCCGCATGATGACCAGACCCGAGAGCGAGGCGTCCCTCGCCCGACTATCGGGATCGTTCAGATCGGCTCCGGCACAGAAGGACCCGCCGGCCCCGGTGAGCACCATTACCCGGTCGTCGAGATTGCGCTGGACCTCGGCGAAGACGGTCGGCAGCTCCTCCAGCATGACGCCGTTGGCCGCGTTCTTGCGCTTGGGACGATTCATGGTGACGGTGACCACGCCGTTGCGGCGCTCCACGATGAGGGTTTCCATGGGGGGCGACCCTATGCCGCCCGGGAATCAGCCCGCCCGCCCCGTTATCGGTCCGCCCGCCCCGTTTTCAAAACGCCCCTTCGATCACGCTGAGCGTCGGGCCCAGGATCGCTACCACGTCGAACCGGACGTCGTGGCCACCGCAGGTGTGGTGGTCGAGATACTCGGCCGCCAGGCGGCGCAGTCGGAGCTGCTTGGTACGGGTAACCGCTTCGGCCGGCGCTCCGTGGTGATCGGTGCGCCGGGCCTTGACCTCGCAGAAGACGAGGACGTTGTGGCGGGCGCACACGAGATCGACCTCGCCCAGCCGGCTGCGCCAGTTGCGCTCCACGATCTGGTAGCCCTGGGCCACATACCACGCCGCCGCTCGATCCTCCCCGGCCCGGCCCAGGGCCACGCGAGGGGATGGGGGCGGGGGCGTAGGGACGGGCGGAGGCGGGGGCGGGGTCACGCCGGAGAACGGTCGGCTCAGAGCTCCTGTTCGGGCAGGCGTTCGATGTTCACGTCTCGGAACGTGACCACGTTGACCGTGGGGACGAAGCGGGCCGGGCGGTACATGTCCCACACCCAGGCGTCGCGTAATTCGAGCTCGATACACGCCGGCGTCGTATCGGACCGCACCTTCAGCGAGACCTCATTGGCCAGGTAGAAGCGGCGTTCTGTCTCGATCACGTAGGAGAAGACGGGCAGTACGGCTCGATACTCCTGGACAAGTCCGAGCTCGATCTCGGCTTCATAGCGCTCGAGGTCTTCCTCGCTCATGCGGGCCTTACGGCTTCGCCGTCCGGAGCTCCTTGATCTTGGCGGACTTCCCGTGTCGTTCGCGCAGGTAGTACAGCTTGGCCCGGCGGACGTCGCCCAGGGTCACGACCTCGATGGAAGCGATGGTGGGCGAGTGGACGGGGAACGTCCGCTCGACGCCGACGCCGAAACTCACTTTGCGCACGGTGAAGGTCTCCTGCACCCCGCCCCCTTGGCGCTTCATGACGGCGCCCTGGAACACCTGGACCCGCTCACGGGTGCCCTCGACCACCCGGACGTGGACCTTGACGGTGTCGCCGGGCCGGAAGTCGGGGATGTCGGTGCGCAGGCTGTCGCGATCGATGATTTCAGTGGGGTGCATGGGGGAGGCTTCCTAACGTCACACCGGCTCAGCGCCGGACGGGACATCGTAGCCTTGCGCGACCAGTGACCGCACGTCGTCGTCGGTCAAGCCCCCCTCCAAGAGGAGGTGCTCGAGCAGATCGGGCCGCCGGGCGGCGGTGCGCAACAGGGACTGGGTACGGCGCCAGGCGGCCACGGCGGCGTGGTCACCCGAGCGGAGGACTGCCGGCACCTCCCAGCCCCGGAACTCGGCCGGCCGGGTGTACTGGGGATACTCGATGAGGCCACCCGAGAAGCTCTCATCGAGGGCTGAGTCCTCGTTGCCCAACACCTCCGGCAGCAGCCTGGCCACTGTTTCGATCACGACCAAGGCCCCGAGCTCCCCGCCCGCCAGCACGAAGTCGCCCACCGAGAGCTCACCGTCGACCAGGTGATCGCTGACCCTCTGGTCGACCCCCTCGTAGCGGCCGCACAGGAGCGAGAAGCCGTCCGGGAGCGCCGCCAACTCCGCGGCGACCGCCTGGGTGAATCGCCGCCCGCCGGGGGCCAACAGCAGCATCGGCCGAGGCAGGCCGCCGTCCTCGACGGCTTCGACGGCCCTGAAGACCGGCTCCGGCATCAACACCATGCCCGGGCCGCCCCCAAAGGGGCTGTCATCGACGGTCCGCCGCGCATCGAGGGCGCCCTCGCGGAGGTCGTGCACCTGCACGTCGAGGGCGCCGGACTCCTGCGCGCGGCCGAGGATCGAGGTGGCGCAGTACGAGGTGATGGCGTCGGGGAACAACGAGAACACGACGATTCTCATCGAGAGGCGCCCCTCACGGGTCCAAAAGGCCCTCGGGAATGTCGACCACCAGTGTCCCGGCGGCGGCATCGCTCTGCGTCATGAAGCGCAGGGGGATCAGGCCTCCGGTCTCGAGAACGAGGAGATCACTGGCGGGATTGGCCTCGACCGCGCTGACGGACCCCAGCTCTGTCCCGTCGGCGTCGAAGACGGTGGCACCGACCAGCTCGTGCACCCAGAGCTTCCCGGGGATCTCTACCGACTCGGCCTCGAGCTCCGTCCCCCGCAGGCGCTCGGCCTGCGAACGATCGGTGATGCCCTCGAACTGCACGATCCAGCGGTCCTGGAACGGCCGCGCCCCTTCGACGGTCAAAGTGCCGTCGGGAGTGCTGAGGACCGCGCCGGGATCGAGCCGCTCGGTCAGATCCGTCCACAGCTGAACGACGACCTCCCCCCGGAGACCGTGGGCCTTGGTGACCCGACCGACTTTCAGGAGATCAGTCGTCGACGATGTCCACGCTCGCCTGGACGCCATCCTTGGCACCGGCCACGTTCACCAGGGTGCGGATGGCCTGGGCCGTCCTGCCCCGGCGCCCGATCACACGTCCCATGTCATCGGGTGCGACATGCAGGCTCAGGCGCAGTCCCCCGCGCCGCTCCTCGGTGTCGATCACCACGGCGTCGGGGTCGTTCGACAGGGAACGGGCCAGATAGGTCAGCACCGCCAGCGGCGTCCCGCCGTCGAAGGCGTCGTTCGACTCGACATCCTCGCCGTCGTCGACCGCGTTGGCGTCATCGACCGCGTTGGCGTCATCGACCGCATTGACGTCGATCTGGTCATCGCCGTCGACCGTGTTGATGTCGCCGGCTTCGTAGAGGTTGGTCACTTCGACCTCGCGGCGGCGAACTCATCCCATGCGCCCGAGGTCTTGAGCAACTTCTCGACTCGCTCGGTCGGCTGGGCGCCGTTGACCAACCACTTGACGGCCTTTTCGTTGTCGATCTTGATCACGGCATCCGGCTCGGCGGTCGAGGAGCCCCTGGGGGCATAGGTGCCCACAATCTCGAGGAATCGACCGTCACGCGGCGACCTGCTGTCAGCCGCAACGACCCTGTAGGTCGGCTGCTTCTTCTTACCCATCCGCACCAGGCGGAGCTTCACTGCCACGAACTGATTCCTCCATCATCTGGACCTTGTGCGTCCATTCTGGCAGATAGCGGCCCTACCGGCTTTTCGGGGGGGTGACGCGCCCGCCCTTCTTCTTTTTCTTGGTGCCTTTATTGCCGCTGACGATGGGCCGTGGCGACGCCGGGGCGGGTAGCCCGGGGAACGGCGAGCTCTCCCCGCCCAGATCGCCGGAATCCCCCATGAGCTGGGAGAGCATGTCGAACTCGCCCCCACCGGCCTGGGCCGCCAACCTCCGGGCGGCCTTGCTCCCCAACCCGCCCATGGCGCCCATGCCGCCCATGCCGGGGATGTTCGGCATGTTGCCCGCAGCCATCCCCTTCATCATCTTCTGCATCTCCTTGAACTGCTTGAGGAGCGTGTTGACCTCGGACACGCTGGTCCCCGAGCCGCGGGCCACGCGACTGCGACGGGAGCCGTCGAGCAGGTTGGGATCCTCGCGCTCGACCGGTGTCATGGAGCAGACAATGGCCTCCACCCGGGAGATCTCGCCGTCGTCGATCTGCCCGGCGGCCTGGCGCATCTCCTTGGACATCCCCGGCATCAGCTTCATCAGGCCACCGAGCGAGCCCATCTTCTTGACCTGGCGGAGCTGCGAGAGGAAGTCGTCGAGGGTGAAATGGCCCTGCATGAGGCGGGCTGCGCCCTTGGCCACCGTGTCGTGGTCCATGGTGCGTTCGGCCTGCTCAATGAGGCTGAGCACGTCGCCCATGCCCAAAATCCGGTCGGCCATGCGGTCGGGATGGAAGAGGTCGAAGTCGGCCAGGCGCTCACCGGTGCTGGCAAAGGCGATCGGCTTGCCGACGACGCCCTTGACGGAGAGGGCCGCGCCACCGCGGGCGTCGCCGTCGAGCTTGGACAGGATGACCGCATCGAGCTCGAGGGTCTCGTGAAAGGCCTTGGCGGTCGTCACTGCGTCCTGGCCGATCATGGCGTCGATGACCAGGAACGTGTAGTGCGGGTCGGTGGCGGCCGAGATACCCCGGATTTCGTCCATCAGGTCGGCGTCGATCGTGAGCCGTCCGGCGGTGTCGATGATGCAGACGTCCTTGCCGAGGCGCCGAGCCTCCTCGACACCCGCCCGAGCCACCGCGACCGGATCGGTGGGCTCGCTGAAGACCGTGACACCGGCCTGGGCGCCCAGGATCCTGAGCTGTTCGACGGCGGCCGGACGCTGCAGGTCGGCACCGACGAGAAGTGGATTGCGGCCCTGCTGCTTCCACCACTGGGCCAACTTCGCCGAAGCCGTCGTCTTCCCCGAGCCCTGGAGACCGGCCATCAGCACGACCGTCGGGGGTCGTGAGGCGTAGGAGAGCTTGAGGCTCTCGCCGCCCAGCACGCCGACCAGCTCCTCGTGCACGGCCTTGATCACCTGCTGGCCCGGGGTGAGGCTGGCCGAGAGCGACTCGGTGCTCACGCGGAGGCGGATCCCGTCGCAAAATCGGCGGGCGACCGAAAGCTCTACGTCGGCTTCGAGAAGGGCGGTGCGGATCTCTCCGAGCGCCTCGTCGAGGTCGGCCTCGCTGATGCGCCCCTTGCCGCGCAAGCGCGTCGATATCCGCTCCAGGCGGTCGGAGAGTGCGTCAAACATGCGACCTCAGGCTAGCGGGACCACGGGCGTTCCCCCCGACAGCAGCTCGACGGGGCAGGGCTTCAGTCGAGTCCGAGCAGTGCGTCGACAAACGCGTCGGGATCGAAGGCCACCAGGTCGTCGGGGCCCTCGCCCAGGCCGACCAGCTTCACCGGTATCCCCAATTCCCGCTGCACGGCCACGACGATCCCGCCCTTGGCCGTCCCGTCCAACTTGGTGAGCACGATGCCGGTGACATCGACGGCCTCGGTGAACTGCTTCGCCTGCACGAGGGCGTTCTGCCCGGTCGTCGAGTCCAGAACGAGCAGGACCTCGGTGACGTTCCCGGGATCGCGATCGGCGATGCGGCGTATCTTCTTGAGCTCCTCGACCAGGTTGACCTTGTTGTGGAGCCGGCCGGCCGTGTCGGCCAGCACCAGATCGTTGCCCCGTGCCGCGGCGCGCTGCACCGCGTCGAAGACGATCGCGCTCGGGTCGCCGCCCTCAGCACCGCGGACGATGTCCACCCCGGAGCGCTCGGCCCACATTCCCAGCTGATCAGCTGCGGCGGCCCGGAACGTGTCCCCGGCGGCGAGCAGGATGGAGTGGCCGGCGGCGGATTGCTGGCGGGCCAACTTGCCGATCGTGGTCGTCTTGCCGACACCGTTGACCCCGACCACGAGCCACACGTCGACCGAGCCGGGGGTGCCGTCGAAGCGCAGCTGGCGGGACTCGGGCACATCGAGCAGCGCCCGGATGGCATCGCCCAGAGCCGACAGGAGGTCCGTCCCACTGGCTATCTCCCTGGCGTCGACGCGAGACCGGAGTTCCTTGAGGAGCGCCGTGGAGGTCTGCACCCCGACATCGGCCCGGATCAGCGCCTCTTCGAGCGAATCCCAGGTCGCTGCGTCGATCTTGCCACTGCGCAGCGACGAGACGGCGCCGCTGAAGATGCCCCGGACCACGCCCAGACGGCTGCGATAGGTGGCGGGCTCCGGCGCCGGTTCCGGCTCCGGGACGGGCTCTGGCGCCGGTTCCGGCTCCACGGCCGGCTCGGGGACCGGCTCGGGCTCGGGAAGCGGCGCCTTGGTCGACGGCTTGGTGGGTGGCCGCGTCGGCGCTGCGGTCGACTTCTTCGCCGGCGCCTTCTTGGCCGGCGACTTCTTGGCCGGCGATTTCGTGGGACCGCTCGAGCGGGTCTGGGGCGGAGGTTTCTCGATCGTCGCCGCTCCGGCACGGCGCCCGACGCCGGGGGGGCCCGGGGCGCGCCGGGAGCGGGCGAAAAGGAGCAGCGCGGCCACCAGGACCACGACCACGACGCCGAGGACGATGAACAGAGCCGTCATCTGCTGCATCCGCTCATGCCGGCTCGCTCTCGGGTTGGCGCTCCTTGTGGCGTTCCACCTTCTGGCTCACGACCTGCGAGGACCCGCCCGGGGCCATCGTGACCCCGTAGAGCGCGTCGCCCGTCTCCATCGTGCGCTTCTGGTGGCTCACGATGAGGAGCTGGGCTTCGTGTTGGAACTCGCGCACGAGGCCGAGGAAACGGTGGAGGTTGACGTCATCGAGGGCGGCCTCGACCTCGTCCATGAGGTAGAAGGGCGATGGACGGCTCCGGAAGACCGCGAACAAGAAGGCCAGTGCGGCCATCGAGCGCTCACCACCCGAGAGCAGCGAGACCCGGCGCACGTTGCGACCGGCCGGCCTCACCTCGATCTCGACGCCGGTGTTGAGCAGGTCCTCGGGCTCGGTGAGCACCATCCGGCCCGTGCCGCCGGGGAAAAGCAGCGCCACCAGCGTCGAGAAGTGCTCGTTGACGTCCGCGGCCGCAGCGGCGAACGACGTCATGATCTCGTGGTCGAGCGTGCGCACGACCTCGTGCAACTCCCGGCGGGCGCCCCGCACGTCGTCGACCTGGGCCTCGAGTTCCTTGTGCCGCTCCTCCAGCGTGGAAAGCTCCTCGAGCGCCAGGGGGTTGACCGGTCCCAACGCCACGAGCTTTCGTTCGAGCTCGGCCGCGTGCGCCGGCAGTGTCGTGCCCTCGGGCACGTCGGGGATGGGCAGGCCGGCCAGGTCGTCGGGCACGGTCCCCAGCTCGCGGACGATGTGCTCGTGCAACGTCTCGGAACGGAGGGAGACCTCGTTGGTTTCGAGATCGAGGGCCCGGGTGCGGGACCGGACCGCATCGAGGCGCTGCTCCGTCGTCTGGCGATCCTGGCGAAGTTGCTCGAGACGCGCCCCCCCGGCCCGAACGGCATCGACCTGGTCCTGGTAGTCGCCACGCAGCGTGTCAAAGATGCCCTCGAGGCGGGTGCGCTCCGCCTCGACCACCCTCTCGAGGCGGGTGAGGGCGGTGCCCTCGGCTTCGAGGCGCTCCCGGCGCGAGGCCGCCGTCGCCCGCTCCTCGGCATGTCCGAGCAGGCGCCGCTCGACCTCGGCCTGGCGCTCCGACAGCACGCGGCGGCGCTCGGCCAGCCCGGCCACCTTGATCTCGAGCTCTTGACGCCGCTGGACCACGGTCCGGCGTCGCTCGGCCAGTGCCCGCCACGCCGCGGCGGCCTCTTCGATCTCAGGGAGGGACTGGACGAGCCGCTCCCGTTCTGCTTGCACCGCCGCCAGGCGTTCGCCGGCCTCGACGAGCGCCTGCCGGGCCGCGGCCAGCTCCTCGGCCAGACGGCGGAGCTCCTCCACCGTCCGCTGGGCGTCGGTGGCGGCCGTGCCTCGGGCCGAGGCGTGACGGTCGACCGCCCGTTCCGACTGGGCCAGGGCATCGCGAGCCTGAGCGAGCGCCGTCCGGCAACGGCCCAGGTCCGCCCGGGCCTCATCGGCCGCCGTCGCCGCCTCGGTGGCCCTCCGTTGGGCATCTTCGACCGCGGCGGCCGTGACCACGCTGGTCGACGAGCGCACCCGCCATCCGGTTGCGGCGAAACGGTCCCCTTCGGGGGTCACCACGATCAGGTCGTCGCGCTCGAGCGAGAGATCGATGGCCTCTTCCCAGCCGTCGACCCGGACGGCCCGGCCGATCAGGGCATCGAGCACGCTCTCGGCAATCGCCTCGCCGTGGCGCGCCCGCACATGGCGGCGTACCGACTGGGCCCGTGAGCCGGGGGGCAGGTGCCCGGGCGTTGGTGCGTCGCCCGTGCCGGCAGCGGGCCGGGGCGCCAGCACGGCGCCGGTGACCCCCCGCTCGCGCAACGTGGCCAGCGCCTGATGCGCCGACTGGCGCCCGTCGACCACGACGGCCGCCACCCCGGCGCCGGCCGACGCTTCGAAGGCGGCTTCCCATCCCTCGTCGATCTCCACCAGATCGAGCAGGGAGCCCACCACGCCGTCCACGCCGCGCAAGAGCTCGCGCCCGCCCGCACCCTGGAGGTCGCGCAGGGCGCGCTCGAGCGCCTCGGCCCGGGCCGCGCTCCGGTGGCGCGCCTGCTCACGCTCGTCGGCCACCTGCTGGGCCGCGTCGGCCTGCCGGGTGGCCGCCTCGAGGGCGTCCCGGCCCGCGGCTGCCGCGGCCTCCAGACGGACCGTGGTGCTCTCCAACTCCGACGAGTCACCGGCCAACAGGTCCGCCCTGACGGCGGCCGCGGCGTGGCGCTGCTCGAGCGCCCCCACCCGGTCCGAGAGTCCGGCCATGTCCTGTCGTTCCCGGGCCTCGGCTCGGCTCAGGGGCTCGGCGCGCGCCTGCACCTTGGCCAGCGCGTCGTCGGGTGTGTCGTCGCCCAGCAGCGCGGCCCAGTGCCGGCGCAACGCTCCTTCCTCCCCGTCGAGGACGGCCGCCTCGGCCTCGAGCTCGGCCTCTGCCGGATCGGCCGACGACGCGTCGGCCGCCAAGGCGATCTCGTGGGCCAGGCGGGCGGCCTCGGCCTCGAGGGTGGAGACCACGTCGACGTCGGCCGCCGCGTCGAGGGCGGCCACGACCGCTCTTCCCCGCTCGCGCAGCACGCCGGCGGTGCCCCGGGCCCGCTCGACCAGCCCCTGTACCCCACCAAGGGCCCGGGCCAGGTCTTCCTCGCGGTGCGACGACAGTTCGGCCGAGGTGGTCGAAGCTTCGGCATCGAGGGCCTCGAGTGCCGCGTGCAGCTCCCGTTCCTCTTCGTGGCAGATGGTCAGGCTCTGCGTGGCCGTCCTGCGCCGGGCGGACAATTCGGCCAGTTCGGCGCCGGCCAGGTAGCGCCGGATGGTCAACAATTCCGTGGCCACGGTGTCGTGGGAGCGGGCGGCGGCCGCTTGGCGCTCGAGGGGCCGGATCTGGCGGCGGACCTCGCGCACCAGGTCGCCGAGGCGTTCCAGGTTCTCGGCCGTGCCGGCCAGTCGGCGCTCGGCGCGCTCCCGCCGGCGCCGGTGCTTGAGCACCCCCGCCGCCTCCTCGATGATGGCCCGGCGGTCCTCGGGGCGGGCGTTCAGAACCGTGTCCAACTGGCCCTGTCCGATGATCATGTGCTGCTGGCGCCCCACACCCGAATCGGAGAGCAGCTCTTGGACGTCGAGCAGCCGGCACGGAGCCCCGTTGATGGCGTACTCGCTGTCGCCCGAGCGAAAGAGGGTGCGGGTGATGGTCACCTCGGCCAGGTCGATGGGGAGCTTGCCCGAGGCATTGTCGATGGTCAGGGACACCTCGGCGCGACCCAGGGCAGGCCGGGACGAGGTCCCGGCAAAAATGACGTCCTCCATTTTGGCCGAGCGCAGGGAGCGGGGACCCTGGGCGCCCAGGACCCAGGTGACCGCATCGACCACATTCGACTTGCCGCTGCCGTTGGGGCCGACCACGACGGTGATCCCCGGCTCGAATTCCAGCACGGTGGGGTCGGCAAAGGACTTGAACCCCTTCATGCTGAGAGACTTCAGAAACATCGGGGCGACCCTAGTGGCCCGCGCTGGTCACGAGGTGCGGCTCAAACTTGGCAGTGCTCGCAGAAGAAGGTCGACCGACCGCCCGTCTTGACCCGCACGATCACGTTGCGGCAGCGGCGGCACGGTTGTCCCTCGCGGTCATAGACCTGGTGCGAGCCTTGGAAATCCCCGATCTCCCCGAAGAGATCCCGGTACTGCTCGTCGGCCAAAGAGGAGCCCCGGTGCTTGATGGCATCGGCCAACGTCTCGACGATGGCTCGATACAACCGCCGCACCTCCGTGGCCGTCAGCGTGTTCGAGGGCCGGTCGTAGCGCAGCCCGGCCTGGTAGAGCATCTCGTCGGAGTACAGGTTGCCGATGCCGGCCGTGAAGCTCTGGTCCATCAGCATCGACTTGATGCCCGCCTTGTGCTGGTGCAGCAACAAGCCGAAGCGATCCCAGCTCATGAGGTCCTCGACGGGATCGAAGCCGAGATGGGCGAGCTCGGGTATGGCCTTGCGAATGGCGGCGCCGTCCCCACCCGAGGTGCCCGACACCGGGCTCATGGGGGTGCCGTCGGGCTTGAGCGGGGGTGTGGACACGAACAGCTCCCCGAACGTGCGCGGGTCGACGTAGCGCAGCTCGCCGCCCTGGGTGAACGTGATCACCACGTGGGTGTGCTTCGGCTTGGGCTCCTTGACCGACTTCACCCGCAGGAGCTGGCCGCTCATCCCGAGGTGCACGACCAGCGTGTCGCCGCTGTCGAGGGTCATGAGCAGGTACTTGCCCAGCCGGCCCACCGACTTGATGGTCCGGCCCTCGAGCGGCGTCCGGAAGTGCTTGGCCGAGGGATGCCGGCGCACGGAGCGACCGTTGGCCACCGACACGGTCTTGATCTTCTTTCCCGGCACCTCTCGCGCCAGGTCCTGGCGCAACGTCTCGACTTCGGGCAATTCAGGCATTCTGCAGACCCTCCCAGGCATTGCGAGCCGCTTCCTGTTCGGCGTCTTTCTTGGATCGCCCCACGCCGACGCCGAGCCGGGTGCCGGCGACGAACACCTCGGCCTCGTAGGCCCGTTCGTGGTCCGGGCCCGAACCGACCACGACGTAGCGGGGCGTGCCCCCTCCGTCGTGGACGGCTTTCTCCTGCAAGCGGCTCTTGTGGTCGAAGTCGTCGGGCTCCTCGCTGGCGCGGGTGATGGCGTCGCGCAACTCACGCAGGACGAGCAGTTCGGCGGCGTCCCACCCCGCATCGAGGTAGACCGCACCCAAAATCGCCTCGAAGGCGTCCGACAGGATCGAGGCCTTCGTCCGACCCCCCGACGACTCCTCCCCGCGGCCCAGCAGCAGCACTTCGCCTACACCGAGACGCTCCGCCACCGCGGCCAATACGCGTGCGTTCACCACGGCCGAGCGCACCTTGGCCAACATCCCCTCGGGGAAGTGGGGATAGCGCTCGTAGCTGTAGCGGGCCACGACGAGGCCGAGCACGGCGTCGCCCAGGAACTCGAGCCGTTCATTGGACGGCGCACCACCCTCCTGCTCGCCACACCAGCTCCGATGGGCCAGCGCATGCTGCAGGAGGCTGATGTCGCCGAAGTCGTGGCCCAAGCGCTCGGCGAGCTTGGCCGCCCCTTCGGCGCCAGCGTCACCCCGCCTCGAGCTTGGCGTAGACGTAGTCAACGGCGTCTCGGACGGTTCGCAGATCTTCAAGGTCTTCATCATCAATGCGGAACCCGACGGTCCGCTCCCCCAGTTCTTCTTCCAGGCCCTCGACCAGTTCGATGAGCGCCAACGAGTCGGCGTCGAGATCCTCGACGAAGGAAGCGCCTTCGGTGATCGTGGACGGGTCGGCCTCGAGAATGTCGGCCAGCTGGTCCCGGATCAGAGCAAACACCCCGTTGCGATCGAGCGGGCCCTGGTTGGTGTGGGTTTCGGCAGGCACTGGCACTCCTGGGTCGAGGTCTTCGCGACGGCAGAGCCATGCTACCGGTTTTTAGGCCGCGACCACTCGGATAAGCGCTCTGAACTGGGTTTTTATGCCTCCGGCGACGGACGCACCGCCGCCGCCACATGGTCGACCAGACCCCGGGTGGCGCACTCGTAGGCCACCCGCACCGCGTTGACCATCGCGGTGGCGTTCGAGGAGCCGTGGCTGATCACGCAGACGCCGTCGATGCCCAGGAGCATCGCCCCTCCGGTGTTCTCCGGCTCGAATTCGGCCGCCAGCGGCAAGAGGTGCGGCAGCAACACGTCGGCGGCCGCCTTGGTGGCGTCGTCGAGCATGAAGACCCCGGTCACCACGTCGAAGATGAAGCGCAAGGTCCCCTCGAGGGCCTTGAGGGCGACATTGCCGGTGAAGCCGTCGGTCACGATGACGTCGGCCGGCGAGGGCAGCAGGTCCCGACCCTCGAGATTGCCCACGAACTCGAACCGGGCCCCGCTCCCGGCCGCGCCTTCCGCCGCCAGGAGGGCGTGCGTCTCCTTGACCAGCGGCGTGCCCTTGGTCGGTTCCTCGCCGATCGACAGCAGGCCGACGGTGGGCGCTGTGGTCCCGAAGCGGGCGGCGACATAGGCGGCGCCCATTTGGGCGAACTGCACCAGCATGGCGGGCGTGCACTCGGCATTGGCCCCCGCGTCCACCAGGACCGCCGGCGTGCGGCCGAGCCGGGGTAAGGGGGTGGCGATGCAGGGGCGGATCACGCCGGGAAGCCGGCCCATGCGCAACAGCGCGGCCGCCATGGTCGCCCCGGTGTTGCCCGCGCTCACCATGGCCGACGCCTGCCCGTCGCGCACCAGTTCGGCCACCCGGACCAGGGAGGAATCCTTCTTGCGCCGCACCCCGCCGGCCGGGTCCTCGTCCATGGCGATCACCTCGGTGCAGGCCACGAGGGGCAGCCCGCACGTGTCGCCCACCTGGTCGGGTGGCCCCACCAGCACCACCGGGATGCCGTTCTCGGCGGCCACCCGCCGGGCGCCTTCGACGATCTCCCCCGGTGACTTGTCGCCGCCCATGGCATCGACCGCCACGGGCAATGTGGCCAGCGCCTCCGCAGACGGACGCTCGCCCCGTCGGCTCAAGTCAGTCGACCTCTACGGCTTGACGCCCCTTGTACCAACCGCAGCTCGGACACACCACATGCGGCGTCTTGGCCGACTGGCAGTGAGGGCACACGCTGCGCGGTGGGCGGCGCAGCACCCAGTTGGCCGCCTGGCGGCTACGGCCCTTGGCCTTGGACGTCTTCTTCTTCGGGACTGCCATCGTGGGTCTCCAACGATCGGATCGGGGCGGGCGGACCGCAGGGGGTCAGCTACCGGAGCACATCGAGGTTAGCCCAACGCGGGTCGACCGGGACAACGCAGCCGCACTCGGACTCGTTGCGATCCGCCCCGCACTGCGGGCACAGGCCCCGGCAGTCGTCCCGGCACAACGGCGCCATGGGGAGCTCGAGCACGATGGCGTCTCGCACGAGGGGGCCGAGGTCGATCGCATCGTCGGTGATGGGGTACAGGTCGTCCTCGGCGATCGGGCCGTCGCCGAAGCGCTCGCTGACCGCGATCTGCAACTCGCCGCTCACCGGGACGGTGCAGCGCCGGCAGATCCCGACCCAGGGGGCGCGCACGGTGCCCATGGCGTCGATCCCGCCGTTGAAGGCGCGCAGGGTGATGTCGCATTCGGCCTCGGCCTCGAGTGGGACCACGCTCCGGCCCGGATCGATGCCCAGCCCGTCAAGGGGCCCGGCCAACACCACCGGGCCGCGGCGCACCTCATGCAACGTGGAGCCGGGGTTACGCCGGAGCCGCGCGACGTGGACGATGAACGGGTCGGTCGCCATCAGGACACGTCCTGATCGAAGAAGCCGTCCTCCTCCGTGCCCGACGCCGCCCGCGCGCTCTCGTGCTGGACCGGGGCCGGAGGGGGTGGGGACGCCAACTTGGCCCGCCCGGACTGCACGGTCCTGGTGAGCCGGTCCAGCACTATCTCCATGCCGGCGAGCTTCTGATCGCAGAAGTCCTCGGCCTCGTGGCGCATGGTGCGGGCCTCGTCATTGGCGTCGTCGAGGATGCGCTGGGCCACCGAGTTGGCCTGACGGACGATCTCGGTCCGCTGCACCATGCGCTCGGCTTGGGCGCGCACCTCTTCCATGAGCGTCTCCGCTTCCCGGGTGCGCTCGGCCAGGAACTCCTCGCGCTCGCGCAGGAGCCAGCGGGCTTGGCGCAGCTCGTCGGGTAGTCGATCCAAGGCAGCCCGGAGAAGGCCGACCACCTCCTCGCGCGAAACGATGACCGATGAGGACAGCGGCATCGACTTGGCGCCGTTGATGATGTCGACCACCTGGGAAATGACCGCCTCCGCACTGACATCCTGCTCGGATTCCTCCACTTCTAGATACTGGTCAGTCACTCCTCCTCCTTCCCGTCCTGCTCGTCCTGCTCGCTCGCGCTGCCCTCGAACTTCGCGACGAGATGCTCGGCCACGATCTTCGGCACGAACGCCGAGACGTCCCCCCCGAAGTGGGCCACCTCACGCACCAGCTTGGAGGCAATGAACGAGTACTTCGAGCTGGTGGGGATGAAGATGGTCTCGACGCCCGAGAGGTGGTGGTTCATCTGGGCCATCTGCATCTCGGTCTCGAAATCCGAGACCGCCCGCAGACCGCGCACGATGGCCGCCGCCCCGACGTCACGGGCCACGTTGACCAAGAGGGTCGACACCGAGACGATGCGCACGCCGGGAATGTGCGCGGTGACAGCCTCGAGCATGCTCTTGCGCTCTTCGAGATCGAACAGCGCCTGGCTCTTCTGCGGGTTACGCAAGGCGGCCACGACGACCTCGTCGAAGAGGCGGCTGGCCCGTTCGACGATCTCGAGGTGCCCGTTGTGGAAGGGATCGAAAGAACCGGGGAACAGACCGACTTTCACGAACCGGCCTTCACGAGCTGGTTCCGCTGCGATGAGCCACGGTCACGAGCGTACCGCCGTACCGGCGTTCTCTTGCGACCATCCAGCTGTCGGGGAGCGTGACGGGGACCGACGACTCGAGAACGGCCGTGTCGGCACGCAGGATCGACAAGAGCTCGGGCCAGGCGTCGAAGGTGTACGGCGGATCGCACAGGGCAAGGTCGAACGAGGGCGCGCCGGCCAACCACCCGGGCAGGGCGGCCCGCACGATGGTGATCGGCTCGTCGCCCAACCCGACGGATGCGAGGTTGGTGCGCACCGCCTCGAGCGCACCGGGATCCTGGTCGACGAAGGTTGCGGAGGCGGCGCCCCGCGAGAGCGCCTCGAGTCCGAGTGCTCCGCTCCCGCAGAAGAGATCGACCACGGTCAGCCCGTCGACCCCTCCTCGCGAGCCGAGGATGTCGAAGATCGACTCACGCACCCGATCCGACGTCGGGCGCACGGCGGCGGGCAGCTTGGCGGCGAGGCGCCTGCCCCGGCTCCGGCCTCCGATGACGCGCACCGACGCCAGGGTAGATCAACTCTTGAACAAGTACTCGCCCTCGTCCTCGCTCAGAAACAGCTTGATCTCGTCGGCCAGGGCCGGATGGGCCTCCAACTGAGGATCCCCGGTGACGATGGCCTCGGCCACCCGCCGCGCCTCGGTGAGGAGGAACCGGTCGTCGGGGTCCGACAACGACGCCAGGCGCAGGTCGGTCTGGCCTTGTTGACGGGCCCCCAGGAGCGTGCCCTCGCCCCGCAGGCGCAGGTCCTCCTCGGCCAGGACGAATCCATCGGTGGTCTTCTCGACGGCGGCCAGGCGCTCTCCGGCCACGCCGTCCTCGCCCCCCTCGCCGAGCAGGAAGCACCAACTCGCCAGCGCACCGCGCCCGACCCGTCCCCGCAACTGGTGCAGTTGGGCGATGCCGAAGCGGTCGGCGCTTTCGACCACCATGACCGTGGCTTCGGGCACGTCGACGCCGACCTCGATCACGGTCGTGGCCACCAGCACCTCGATCTCTCCCCGCCGGAACTGCGCCATGGCCTCCTCCCGGGCGGCCGGTGCCATCTGCCCGTGCAGGAGTCCCACCCGGAGGCCCGCCAGCTCGCCCGCCCGCAGGCGGTCACACTCCTCCGTGGCCGATCGCGCCTCGACCCGGAGGGAGTCGCCCACCAGCGGGCAGACCACGAAGGCCCGATGCCCGGCCGCCACCTCTCGGCGCACCCGGTCCCACGCGATGTGCTCGTCGGCCGGCAGCGGCAGCCATTTCGTGGTCACCATCACCCGCCCGGGGGGCAGCTCGTCGAGCACCGTGAGGTCGAGGTCGCCGAAGATCACCATGGCGGCCGTGCGCGGAATGGGCGTGGCGGTCATGACCAGGAGATCGGGATCGCCCTCCTCCCCCTTGGCGCGCAGCGTGGCCCGTTGCTCGACCCCGAAGCGGTGCTGCTCGTCGATGACCACCATGCCGAGCGACGCGAACTCGACCTCTCGGGTGAGCAGGGCGTGGGTCCCGACCACGATCGACACCTCGCCGCTGGCCAGGTCCGTCAGCATCTGGGCTCGCGCCTTGCCCTTGACCCGACTCGTCAGCAGCTCGACCCGCACGTCCAGCGCACCGAGCAACTGTCGGACCGCCACGGCGTGCTGCTCGGCCAGGACCTCGGTGGGCACCATGAGCGCACCTTGATGACCGCTCTGGACCGCCCCCAGCAGGGCGGCCAGCGCCACGACCGTCTTCCCCGATCCGACGTCGCCCTGGAGCAGCCGGTGCATGGGGAAGGGACCGGCCAGATCGGCCACGATCACCGCCAGCGCACGACGTTGCGCCGTGGTCAGTTCGAAGGGCAGCCCGCCGAGGAAACGCGAGACCAGGGTCCCGCTCACGGCACCGGTGATCTCCCGGGGGGAGACGTCGTGGCGCAGTGCCCGTGCGTTGTGCTCGAAGGCCCGACGGCGCAGCACCAGGGCCAGCTGCAGGCGGAACAGCTCGTCGAACGTCAGCCGCCGACGGGCCGGCCGGATCACGTCGAGCGATTCGGGGCCGTGAATGGCCCGCATGGCCGACGTGCGGTCCCACAGGTCCAGCGAGGCGAGCCATTCCCCGGGCAGCGGGTCCAGGAACTCGCCGGCCCGCTCGAGCGCCTCCTCGACGAAGGTCCCGATCTCCCAGCTGGTGAGCCCCGCCTTGGCCGAAGCGGGGTAGACCGGCAGGATCCGCAGCGTGCGCCGCTGCCGACCGAGACCGGGCTCGTCAACCCCCGCCACCACGTCCACCACCGGGTTGACCATCTGGCGGGTGCCCCTGTAATCCCCGACCTTGCCCCAGAAGATGGCCTCGGTTCCCTCACGGAGCTGCTTGGCCCGCCAGGGCTGGTTGAAGAAGGCGACTTCCATCGTCCCGGTGTCGTCGCGCACCGTGACGGTGACGGGCACCTTGCGGTTGCGGTTGTGACCGCCACCCGAGCGCACCCGCTGCACCTCGGCCAGGACGGCGGCTGCCGTCCCGACGTCGAGTCCCGAAACGCTGGCCTTGGCCGTGCGATCGATGTAGCGGTCCTTGCGGGGAAAGGTCATCAACAGGTCGAGCACCGATGCCACGCCCCACAGCTCGAGCTGCGCCGCCTTGCGGTCAGAGACGGTCTTGAGCACCGAGACCGGCCGCAGGCTCAGATCGCGGAGTGTGCGGGGGGATGCCACTCGCCCCGCCCGCCTACTCGAGGCCCAGCAGGTACGGGTAGAGGGGCTGGCCCCCGTGGTGCACCTCGAGGGCCACCTCGGGGTGCACCTCCTTCAGCCACTCGCTGATCTTGCGGGTATCGGCAGCCTTGGATCCCTCCCCCTCGATCAGCGTGATCAGTTCGTGCCGATCTTCGAGCAGGCGGTCGAGGAGGAGGCGCATCGCCATCGCCGCCGAACCGGCGATCGAGATCACGCCATCGCGCGAGAGGCCGATCCAGTCGCCTGCGTGCACCTCGCCGACGTCGGTCGAGGCGTCACGTACAGCCCGGGTGATCTCCGCCGGCACCACACGGGCGGCTGACTCGCCCATGCTGGCGGCGTTGACGGCGGCGCCGGCGGCGGGATCGTACGCCAACAGTGCCGCGAACCCTTCGAGAATGCTGCCGGTGGCGACCACCCGCACGGTCTTGTCGCTCAGGGCGTCCACCTGCTCCGCCACCGGCCGGATGTTCTTGTTGTTCGGCAGGATCACCACTTCGTCCGAGCCCACCAACTCGACCGCCTTGAGGAGATCCTCGGTGGAGGGGTTCATCGATTGACCCCCGACCACCTGATGGTGCACGCCGAGCGAGCGGAAGATGCGGCCGATCCCCTCGCCGGTGACGACAGCGACGACGCTCGTCGTCGGCGCCGGGCCCACGGGCTCGGCGCCCGGGCCCGCCCCTGGCGCATTCGACGCCTCCCGGACCCAGCGCTCCTCCTCCACCTGCTCGGCCAGGTCGGTCACCCGGATGCGCTGCGGCCGCCCCGCATCCACGCCGGCCTCGATGGCGGCCCCGATGTCGTCCGTGTGGATGTGGCAGTTCCAGAGTCCGTCCCCTCCGACGACGACGATCGAATCCCCGATGCCGGCCCAGACCTCCTTGAAGTCCGCCATGGAGTCGTCCGGTGCGTAGAGGAGATACATGACCTCGTAGCGCAGGTCGCCCACATCGGGGACTCCCCCTTCAGCCCCTTCGGACCCTCCGGCCCAGCCCCCCTCGGATCCACCGAGCCGGCTCAGGTCCACGTCGGGCACGCCCGAAGGCTCCGGGAGCGGGTGCGCCACATCGATGACGGACCAGCACGCGTCGAGCAGGAGCAAGTAGCCCGCGCCTCCCGCATCGACGACGCCGGCCTGGGCCAACACGGGCAACATCTCGGGTGTCCGCGCCAGTGCATCGGCCGCCAGGCGGTGGGCTTCTTCGACCACGGCCACCAGCGTCGCCGTGTCCCGGCCGACGCCGGTGGCCGCACCCTCGGCCGCGGCGGAGGCCACGGTCAGGATCGTTCCCTCGACCGGCCGCACCACGGCCCGCCGGGCCAGATCGGAGGCATGGGCCAGCGCATCGGCCAGGATGGCGCCGTTCACGCCTGCTTCCCCGGCCACGCCCATGCGCTCGCACATGCCGCGTAGGAGCTGGGAGAGGATGACGCCCGAGTTGCCCCGTGCCCCCATGAGCGATCCGTGCCCGATGGCCCGGCACACCTCGGGCAGCGCCGACGCCGAAGGCACGCCGTCCAGTTCGGCCACGACGGCCTCGAGCGTCAGCGCCATGTTGGTGCCGGTGTCGCCGTCGGGCACCGGATAGACGTTCAGGCGGTTGATGTCGGCCTGATGGGAGCGCAGCGCATCCCTGTAACGGCCCATCACGGCGCGCAACTCGTCTGCGCCCAAGGTCGCCAGGGAGGTCATGGCAAGGGATGCTAACCTTTGCGCCGTTCGTGAAGGCCTGCGTGGTGAGAACACCGCGGCCGCCCACAGGAGGGTCTACCCAATGGCAGCAGTATGCGATATCTGTGGCAAGAAGCCTTCGTTCGGCATGAGTGTCAGCCACTCCCACCGGCGCACGAAGCGCCGTTGGGACCCCAACATCCAGCGTGTGCGCGCCCTGGTGAACGGCGCGCCCAAGCGTCTTTCCGTCTGCACGTCCTGCATCCGGGCCGGCAAGGTGACGAAGCCGGTTCGTCGCACCCCGGCGGCGGCCGCCAGCTGAGTCAGCCGACCGCGTGCTGCCAGCCGAGACGCCCTAGGTCCTCGCCGCCCAGATAGCGGGAGCCCGTATCGGCCCGGATCACCCCGATCTGCAACGGTGGTCGCAGTCCCGCGCTGGTGCACCGCATGACGTAGTGGTCGACCTCCCGCGGGTCGATCGCCACGATGAGCTCATAGTCCTCCCCGCCGCCCAGTGCCTCTTCGAGGGTGGCGCCCTCCGCCACGGGGATGGTGTCGAGGGCGAAGCCCACCCCGGAGGCGTCCGCCAGCCGGTGGAGGTCGAGCGCCAAACCATCCGAGATATCGATCATGGCGTGGGCCCCCGCCAGTCGAGCCACTTCGCCCTCCGCCAGGCGCGCCTCGGGTCTCCGGTAGGCCGCCGCGAGGGACCGGTCCTGGCCCGTCTCGTCCCGGCCCGTCTCGTGTCGCTCCCGCAAGACCCGCAGCCCCGCCGCAGAGCCGCCACAGGGTCCGGTGATGAACACGGCATCGCCCGGCAGGGCGCCCGCCCGCTCGACCGCTCGTCCGCCGTCCAGCGTCCCCATCACGGACACGACGACCGTCAGCACGCCGCCGGCCGACAGGTCGCCGCCCACGACCGCGCAGCCACTCTGGCGGGACGCTTCGGCCACGCCTTCCATGACCCCCAGCGTGAGCTCGCCCTCTCCGGTTGCTGCGGGCACGCACAATGCCACCAGCGCCCCCACCGGTCGAGCCCCCATGGCCGCCAGGTCGCTCACCGCTCCCATCAGCGCCTTCCACCCCACATCGGCAGGGCTACAGAGGGTGAGATCGACGTGAATTCCCGCCACTACGCTGTCAATCGAGACAACGAGCGACCCGCCGCCGGGCACTCCCACCACGGCGGCATCGTCCCGGAGCCCGCGGGGCTCGATTCCACCTCCGAGCGTGCGGCGGATACGCTCCAACATCTCGTCTTCAACCAGACGACGCACGTGCCCAGGTTTGGGTGAACCCACGGCACATGCCTAGCATTGGACACCGCACGAACCGGCCGAACCCGAGGAGAAGAGCCACACCACATGCCCCCCTCCACGAATGCCAAACTCCTCGCCTGGGTCGAGGAGGTCGCGGCAATCACCACGCCCGAGCGCATCGAGTGGTGCGACGGGTCGGCCGACGAGTACGACCGCCTCTGCCAACTCCTGGTCGAGGCCGGGACGTTCACCAAGCTTTCGGATGCCAAGCGCCCCAATAGCTACTGGGCCCACTCCGACCCAGGCGATGTCGCCCGCGTGGAGGACCGGACCTTCATCTGCTCGGAAAAGGAGATCGACGCCGGACCCACCAATAACTGGTGTGATCCGGCGGAGATGCGAGCCCTGCTCAACGGACTCCTGACCGGCTGCATGCGGGGCCGCACCATGTACGTGGTCCCCTTTTCGATGGGCCCCCTCGGCTCGGAGATCGCCCACATCGGCGTGGAGCTGACCGACTCTCCCTATGTGGTGGTCTCCATGCGGATCATGGCCCGCATGGGCACCGGAGCGCTCGAGGTCCTGGGGGACGACGGCGCCTTCGTTCCCTGCCTCCACTCCGTCGGCGCCCCCCTCGAGCCCGGCCAAACCGACGTCTCGTGGCCCTGCGACGCCGACAACAAGTACATCGTCCACTTCCCCGAGACCCGGGAGATCGTCTCCTACGGTTCGGGCTACGGCGGGAATGCGCTGCTGGGCAAGAAGTGCTTCGCCCTGCGCATCGCCTCGGTCATGGCCCGCGACGGCGGGTGGATGGCCGAGCACATGCTCATCCTGAAACTGACGTCCCCCGAGGGCGAGACCCGCTATGTGACGGGTGCGTTCCCCTCGGCCTGCGGCAAGACCAACCTCGCCATGCTCATCCCCTCCCTCGAGGGGTGGAAGGTGGAAACCGTCGGTGATGACATCTGCTGGATGAAATTCGGCCCGGACGGCCGGCTCTACGCCATCAACCCTGAGTCCGGATTCTTCGGCGTCGCTCCGGGCACGAACACCCACACCAACCCGAACGCCATGCTCACACTCGACGGGAATTGCATCTTCACCAACACCGCCATGACCGACGACGGCGACGTGTGGTGGGAAGGCATGACGGACGAGCCACCGGCGCATCTCATCGATTGGAAGGGGCAGGACTGGACGCCGGCCTCGGGCACCCCCGCCGCCCACCCGAATGCCCGCTTCACCACCCCGGCCAGCCAGGATCCGGCCATCGCCCCCGAATGGGAAGACCCGAACGGCGTGCCGATCTCCGCCATCCTTATGGGCGGGCGCCGGGCCTCGGTGGTGCCGCTCGTGTTCCAGTCCCGCGACTGGGATCACGGTGTCTTCCTGGGTTCGATCATGGCGTCGGAGACGACCGCCGCCGCCGCCGGTGCGGTGGGCAACCTCCGTCGCGATCCCTTCGCCATGCTGCCGTTCTGCGGGTACAACATGGCCGACTATTTCGCCCATTGGCTGGAGATCGGCGCGACCGCACCCGACCGAGAACTCCTGCCCAAGATCTTCTACGTCAACTGGTTCCGTAAGGATGCCGAGGGCAAATGGCTGTGGCCGGGCTACGGCGACAACTCCCGCGTGCTCGAGTGGGTGTTCAACCGCGTGACCGGGAAGGCCAACGCCATCGACACACCCATCGGCTCGGTCCCGGGCATCGGGGACATCGATGTCGAAGGGCTCGACATCAGCGACGCCGACATGGCCGAACTCCTGCGGGTCGACACCGCCGAATGGAAGGCAGAGATTCCGTCCATCCGCGGGCACTACGCGCTGTTCGGGGACCGACTTCCCGCGGCGCTCGCCCAGGAAGTCGACGAACTCGAAGAACGCTTGGGCTAGGAACGGCTAGTGGCTGCGGCTCGCCGGTCGTGACCGCACGGCGCGCCGACCGGTGAGATAGGTCAGCCCGCCGATTCCGGCCAGCACCGCCATCACGGCATCCCCCTGCGGCAGGGTGAACGACACGATGACCGGGATGATCGAGCCCAACACCCAGATCAGCTGCTGCCGGGTGGCGAAGCGGGCGAACGCCCGGCCCTGTGCCGGTTGTGGGATGTACCGCTGCGTCATGGCGTCGAACGACGGCTGCGCCAGCGCCCCGGCCATGCCCACGACGAAGGCCAAGAGGACCTGCGCCACCAGCGTTCCCCATATGGCGACGCCCAGGGACGACACGGCGATCAACCACAGCGACGACAGGAGGAGCTGCTGCTCGCTCATGTGCTTGCGGAGGCGGCCCAACAACACGAGACCGACGATGGCCCCGGCGCCGCTCGCGCTCAGGGCCAATCCGTAGATGTAGAGACCGACCTTGAGGCGTCGCAGCCCGAACGCGAGCAGGAAGATCTGGAATCCCTGCAACCCTCGGATGATCGACATGGCGGTCAGCCCCAACAGCACCTCGGGATGGGCGACCGGTTGAAGGCGCGCCAGGTCCGACGTCCGATCGTCCCCGTGCGCATCGCGCGGGTTCGCCTCCGCGAACACCTGCTCGGGTCGATCGACCCGCGGCCTGGTGAAGCTCGGAAGCCGAAACCCCGCCACCGCCGCACCGACAAAGACGAACGCGTCAACCCACAAGAGGGCGGATGAGCCGCCCAACTTCCAGATCAGTCCCCCGGGCACGGCCACGACGAACCCGGCCACGGTTCCGAGCAGCGTCAGCCGGGCGTTCAGCGTGGCGTACTGGGTCTGCTCCCCGCTCTGATCGAGTCCGGTCATCACTGCGACCTCGGGCACCAGAGCACCGCGGGTGACGAGGTACAGCTTCGAGAGGACCAGCACCAAAAAGGCCAAGGGGAACAGCAGCAGGGAGTGCACGTTCATCGCCATGAGCGGGCACAAAGCGGCTCGACCGGTGGCGGAGAACATGACCATGGCACGACGCGCCCCGCGGCTGCGATCGATGAGGGGCCCCAGCAAGGGCGAGACGATGGCGAACGGGGCCAAGGTGAAGAGCAAGTAGTAGAACACCTTGCTCTTGGCTTCGGTGGGCGAGATCGAGAAGAACAGCGAGCCGGCCAGGGAGATGGTGACCAGGGTGTCGCCGGCCAGCATGGCGACCTGCACCAGTGACAGGCGGCCGATGGGCGTGGTCTGGTCGAACAGGTCATTGCGGGCATGGCGAGCCATCTCCCTGAACTGCTCGATCTTGGCTGCCCTCGGCACCCCATCAATGTACGGTGTGCCATGGCCGTCCACGCGTACGTGCTCATTCAGACCGACGTGGGCCAGGCAGCTGGTGTTGCACGCCAGATCCGTGAGATCCCCGGCGTGGTCGTGGCCGAGGACGTGACAGGCCCCTACGACGTCATCGCACGCGTCGAAGCAAGCTCGATCGACGAGCTCGGGCGGCTGGTCGTCAGCCACGTCCAACTGATCGAAGGCATCACACGCACCTTGACGTGCCCCGTCGTACATCTCTGAGGGGCAGATGCCCCCTAACTCAGCGCGCCCGTCTCCCGCAGCTTGGCCACCGTCCCCTCGTCGATACCCCACTCGACCAACCCGGACACCGTGTCCGCTCCGGGGTGCGACGGTGGCTTGCTGATCGACGACGGGGTCCGACTGAAGCGTGGAGCGGGCGCGGGCTGCACCCGACCGTCGACTTCGACGAAGGTGGCGCGCTCCTTGTTGTGTGGGTGCAGATGGGCCTCCCATGGGGAGAGGACCGGTACGGCGCAGGCGTCGGTCCCGTCGAAGACGGCGGTCCATTCGTCTCTCGTCTTGGTGGCGATGACGGCAGCGAAGCGCTCCTTCATTCCCGGCCACAGGCTCTTGTCGTTCTGCTCGCGCGCCACGAAGGCCGGGTCGTCGGCCAACCCCAAGCCCTCCAAGAGCTCCGCGTAGAACTTCGACTCGAGTCCCCCGAGGGCGAAGAACTTGCCGTCGGCCGTCTCGTAGACCTCGTAGAAGGGCGCCCCCGTATCGAGCAAATTGGAGCCACGCTCGTCGTTCCACATGCCGAACTCGTGGAACGAGTGGATCATCGTCATCAACGAGGCGGCGCCGTCGACCATGGCGGCGTCGATCACCTGGCCCTCACCGGAGCGGGACGCCTCCAACAGCGCGGACACCATCCCGAACGCCAGCAGCAAGCCCCCGCCTCCGAAGTCACCCACGAGATTGAGCGGGGGCACCGGCGGCGAACCCTTGCGACCCAGCGACCAGAGGGCACCACCGACGGCGATGTAGTTGATGTCGTGCCCGGCCATCTGGGCCATCGGGCCCTCCTGGCCCCAACCGGTCATGCGGCCGTAGACGAGACGCCGGTTGCGCGCCCGGCAGTCGTCGGGGCCCAAACCCAGCCGCTCGGCCACGCCCGGGCGGAATCCCTCGATAAGGCCGTCGGCCTGCTCGACCAGGCTCAACACGAGCTCGACCGCTTCTGGATGCTTCAGGTCGATCCCCACCGACGGACGGCTCCGATTGAGGAGATCCCAATGCGAGCGGGTCGCCTCGGCGGCCCGCTCCGGCGCACCCGGCGCCGCCCGCTCGAGACGAATGACCTGCGCACCGGAGTCGGCCAGCATCATGGAGGTGTAGGGGGACGGCCCGATCCCCGCCAGTTCGATGATCTTGATTCCGTGAAGGGGTCCGGTTCTCGTTGTCTGCGCCATCGCAGGATCGTCCCCCGAGCGGCCCACAGGGGTCAAGCTGGGGCAATGCTCATCGCTCGCGCACCGGCCCGGGTCACCCTCATCGGCGACCACACCGACTACAACCAGGGCCTCTCGCTCCCCATGGCCATCGACCTGGCCACCGAGGCCACCTTCACCCCCAAGGCCGGCAGTTTCCTTCTCGGCGTGAGCAGTGACCAGTTCCCTGAGCCATGGGAGATCGCCCTGGGCAACACCGACCCTTCTCCCCCTCAGGCCGCGCTGGCGGCTGCCCTCATCGCCCTGGCCCGGCCGCCCTCGGGCGGTGCCATGTTGGTCACCAGTACGATCCCGGTGGGCGCCGGACTCTCCTCGAGTGCCGCGTTCTGCGTGGCGTTCCTCCTGGCATTGGGCTCGACGCAGGAACCACTCTCGTTGGCGCGGTCCGCTCAGAGCGCGGAAGAGGCCGCCGGATCCCGCGTCGGCCTGCTCGACCCCCTGGCCATCCTGTGCGCGCAGGCCGGCCATGCCCTCTCCATCGATTTCGCCACGCTCGAGACACAACAGGTGGCCATCCCTGAGGCAGCGGCATTCGTGGTCGTGCATTGCGGGACGAGCCGGGAACTCGGGACCTCGCTCTACGCCGATCGTCGGGCCGAGTGCGACACGGCTGCCAACCACATAGGGAAGCCACTCGGCCTGTGCGAGTTGGGTGACCTGAGCGCGCTCCCCGGCTCGGTACTGCGTCGACGGGCCCGGCACGTCATCACCGAGTGCGCCCGGGTACGGGAAGTCGAGCGTCTCTTGCACCGCGGCAATCTGCAGGGCGTCGGCGCGCTGATGACCGAGGGGCACCGCAGTCTGGCCGAGGACTTCAGGGTCTCGATCCCGGCTCTGGACGAGCTGGTCGATCGCCTCACACAGCTCCCCGGTGTCTACGGCGCGCGCATGAGCGGCGGCGGATTCGGAGGGTGCGCCATCGCACTCTGCGCGCCGGAATCACCGGCGCTCGAACTCGAGGCCTACGCGCCCCTTCGTGCCTGGCGGGTGAGCCCGTCGGCCGGGGCCGAGGTCCGCACGGTCAGTCCCCAGACTCGGACGCGGCCGCCTGCGACGTCGCGATGAGCGCCTCGAGTGCCGCCTCGGCCCGGCCCCCCTCGAGGGAGTCGATCGCCAACTCCACCCCGGCCGCGAGATCGTCCACCCGGCCGATGACCAGCAGTGCCGCGGCCGCGTTCAGCACACCGATATCGCGATTCGGCCCCCGCTCACCCGCCAGCACCGCACGGATGGCCCGGGCGTTGAAAGCCGCGTCCCCACCGCGGAGCTCTTCCATGGTGGCGGGCGCGAAGCCCAGGCTGGCCGGGTCGATCCGCCATTCGCAGAGGTCGAACGTGCCGGCCCCGTCTCCATTGAGCTCGAGCACGGTCGAGGGCGACGTCACGCTCAGCTCGTCCAGACCGTCATCCGCGTAGACGATCATGGCGCGCCGGCTGCCGGTCGTCCCCAGCACGGTCGCCATGATCGTCGCCATCGCCGGATCGTTGACGCCCACCAGCTGGTGACGCGTGCGGGCCGGGTTCGTCAGGGGGCCGAGGAAGTTGAAAATGGTCGGCACACCGAGCTCTCTGCGGATGGGCGCCACGTAGCGCATGGCGGGGTGGAAGCGCTGGGCGAAGCAGAAGCCGATACCCGCCTCCGCCACACAGCGCCCCACGCCCACCGGGCCGATCTCGATGGCGACCCCGAGCGCCTCGAGGACGTCGGCGGAGCCCACCGACGACGAGGCCGAGCGCCCCCCGTGCTTGCACACGGTCACGCCGCACCCGGCGACCACCAGGGAGGCCAGGGTGGTCACATTGATGCTGCTCGAGCGATCCCCACCGGTCCCGACGAGATCCACGACCCCGTCGGGACCGTTCGGCAGTTCGAGCGCCAGCGCCGCCGCCACCATGGCGCGCGCCAACCCGGTCACCTCGGCCACGGTCTCGCCTTTGGCGTGGAGCAGGGTGAGGAAGGCGCCGATCTGCGCCGGCGTGGCCTCGCCGGCCAACACAGAGCCCAGAATGGCCTCGGCTTCCTGCTCGGTCAGCGGGTCTCTGCGGGTCAGGCGGCTCAGGACGTCCGGCCAGCCGATCGTCGGTCCGGTCGGCGTCACGCTCAGTCCCACCACAGATCCCGGTGCAACACGCCCCGGGCAATCAGGCCCAGCTGCACCTGCGAGGTGCCCTCGACGATCGTCAGTTGCTTGGCGTCGCGGTACCACTGCTCGGTCGGATGGTCCTCCATGTAGCCGGCCGCGCCCAAGAGTTGCACCGCCAATGAAGAAGCGCGCACCGCGAGCTCGGTGGCGTGGTACTTGGCCATGGAGAGGAACGGAACGTACTCCTTCGTGTACTTGCCCTGGTCGGCCAGGACAGCGGCGCGATAGGTCAGGAGCCGGGCCGCCTCGATATCCACGGCGCACTTGGCGATCTCCCATTGAATGCCCTGGAAGTCAGCGATGGTCTGCCCGAAGGCTTCACGCTGCTGGACGTACTCGGTGGCGTACATCAGGGCTCCCTCGGCCAGCCCGATTCCCCGGGCAGCCACGATCGGGCGCATGGCGTTGAGGCCGAGCATGGCCAGGCGAAATCCGCCGACCTCGCCGATCACGTTCTCGGCCGGCACCTGCACGTCGTGCAGCAGCAGCTCGCCCGTATCGACGCCCTTGACGCCCATCTTGTGATCGGTGCGGCCGACCTCGACGCCATCCCACCTTCGCTCGACGATGAAGGCGGTGATCGAATCGTGAGCCCGGCTCGTCGGTTCGCTCGTCTTGGCGAACACCGTGTACCAGTCGGCTTCGCGTACGCCCGACATCCAGCACTTCGTGCCGTTGAGGATCCAGCCACCGTGTGCCGCCGGGTCGGGTACACCACGTGTGCGCATACCCATGACGTCACTCCCCGCCTGGGGCTCGGAGAGCCCGAATGACGCCCGCTGGGTGCCCTGGGCGATACCGGGCAGGTACCTCTGCTTCTGCGCCTCCGTGCCGGCGATCATCACGGCTCCCGTGGGCAGACGGGTCAAGAGAAGCATTAACGCGGCCGTGTTCGAATACTTCGCCACCTCTTCGATGGCCACGGCGAGACCCAGGATCCCCGCCCCGGACCCCCCATAGTCGGAAGGAATGCAAAGACCCAGCAGGCCGGCGTCCCGAAAGGCCTCGAAGATGTCCTGAGGGTACGTCCCGTCTTTGTCGACCGCACGCGCGCGCGGTCGCACCTTGTCCCGAGCCAGTCGACGCACCGAGCTTTGCAGTGCGAGCAACTCTTCTGGGAGGTCAAAATCCACCGGCGAAGGCTATCGGACGGTCCTGCCATGTATTTTCTGTCACTTGACCCCCGACGAGGAACCCGACGAGAGCCCCGACACCACTCCAGCTGAACCGTCTGAGGTCGCTGAGGCCGTGACCGACCCACCTCCCGCGGACGTGCCAGCCGACACGGCACCGGCAGAGCCGGCACCCGTCGATTCCTCTGGCGGGGACGCATCGCCGGCGGGCGAGTCGCCACCGGACGGGTCCCCGGCAGATGAAGACGCCGTGGCCCATGCCGGACCTGACTCGGTGGTGGAGGAGGCGACTCCGTCTGCAACCGCGGCTCCCGATGACAACGATCACGCGACAGCGACCCCGGACCCTGAACCTCCCGAAAGGCGGCTCGTCGCATCGTCGACATCGACACCTCCCGTCGGCGTGTCAGCCGAGAGCCTGGAGACCAGAGCAGACGTCCAATCCGACCTCCGCAAAGCACGCAAGAAAGAGGAACGCCGCAAACATCGTTGGCGGCGCCGGATCATCTACTTCTTGTCGTTCATCGTCTTCATCGCGGTAGTCGGCGCCGGCGGAATCTTCATCTATGCCCGTTACCGCTACGACCAGATCCCCAAGATCCACTCCAAGCACCTTGTCAAGCAGGCAGCGGCACCAGGTGCGCCGTTCAATGTGCTGCTGGTCGGCTCCGATTCCCGTGCCTTCGTGAACAACGCCACCCAAGTCAAGGCCTTCGGCAACGAGGCCACCGCCGGCGGCCAGCGGAGCGACGTGACGATGGTGGCCCGCTTTGTTCCCGCCACAAAATCCGTCACCGTGATCTCCATTCCCCGCGACCTTTGGGTCGACATCCCACCGAACAGCACTGGCACCCAGGGCATGAACCGAATCAACGCCGCCTTCAACTCCGGACCCGACCTCCTCATCCAGACGATCGAATCCGTCCTCCACATCCCGATCAACCACTACATCTCCGTTGGATTCCCCGGATTCCAGGGCATGGTCGACGCCTTGGGCGGGGTCACGATGGACTTTCCCACCGAGGTCAAGGACGCCTACACCGGGCTCGACGTCACGACCGTGGGCTGCCAGGTGATCAACGGGACGATCGCGCTTCAACTCGTCCGCAGCCGGCACCTTGAGTATGTCAACAGCAACGGCTACTGGGAGTACGACGGGCTTTCGGACTTCAGCCGGATCCAGCGGCAGGATTCCTTCTTCCGGGCCGTTCTCGCCAAGGTGAACACGTCAATCACCAACCCGCTCGCCATCAACGGCTTCATTTCGTCGGCCGTGGGCAACTTGGCCATCGACGACACGCTCAGCGAGAGCGACCTGTTCGACATCGCGACCGGGTTCAGAGGGTTGCAATCCTCACACCTGGTGACCGAGACCTTGCCGACGACGAGCTACGTGACAGGAGGGGGCGCCGACGTTCTCCTGGCCGCCGAGCCCTACGCCAGCCAGATGATCGCTGCGTTCGATCAGCTTGGCGAGCCGGCACCCAACCCCGCCACGACGACGACCACAACCGCTCCCCCCCTGGCGAACAGCGCCGTCTCGGTCAACGTCCTCAACGCCTCGGGCGGCGGGCTACTGGCGACCGACACCGCGCAAGGTCTCGGGCAACATGGCTTTGTTATCACCGGCATCAATAACGCACCCAGCGTCATCGCCGCCGGCGACCCCTCGGAGATCTTCTACGGACCGAGCGGGCTGCCGGCCGCCAAGACGCTCGCCGCGTCCTTGGTGGGCAAGGTGAAGTACGTGCCGGACCCCGCCCTGACGGGAAACGACCTGAACCTGTGGGTGGCGAACGCAACGCTCACCGTGACCACGACGACCACCACCACGACGACACAGACGGGAAGTGGCTCGACGACGATCCCCGGGAACGTCTACACCAACACGCAACCCGAACCCTGGAACCCGGTCCCGTGCACGCTCGGTGCGTCGACCAGCCAGGCGTCGTCGAA
>Ga0307374_10002373_pt1 | contig 33567 bp, 23 predicted proteins | sample OX3MG_FD_202532 | JGI IMG/M metagenome (GOLD analysis project Ga0307374, IMG submission 202532) | Soil microbial communities from Risofladan, Vaasa, Finland - OX-3 | ecosystem: Environmental > Terrestrial > Soil > Coastal area > Acid sulfate soil | place: Finland: Risofladan, Vaasa | collected... | reverse complement strand
TTTTGTTACCTATGGAGTATTATCTACTGACATTGGTTCATTGCAAACAGACCTGCACATGGAAATCCCGCATAGTGGAAAACCAGAATACGATGGAGAAGTATCTACCACTAATTTTCAATTGGGGAAATTTATTAACAACAGCGACATAGGTAATATAGCATTCAATGGAAAAATAAACGGGAAAGGATTCAATGCAAATGACCTGGAACTGGGTATTGATGGAGAGATCAGCAAAATGGAATTTAACAACTATTCATACACGAATATTATTGCACATGGTAATATCACAAAAAAACTTTTCACAGGTTCAGCAAGTATTAATGACCCTCATTTAAAAATAGATACCCTTGTGGGTTCTATCAACTTTAGTAAAACAAATCCGGAATTTGACCTCGATGCCGTTGTATCAAAGTTGCATCTTAAAAGCCTTGGATTTACCAATGACAGTGTTTCTGTAAAAGGCAGATTCCGGTTAAATTTTACGGGAAATAATATTGATAATTTTTTAGGATCCGCCAAATTATACGATGCAGTTTTAAAAGATAAAGGAAAACAACTGTCATTCGATTCGCTGAATATTAATTCCACTTTCATAGATGGAAAGAAATTATTGACCATAGCCACAAATGAATTGAACGCAAGTTTGAACGGCAATTTTAAAATACTCGAACTTCCCAATGCTTTTCAATTATTTCTAAATAAATATTTTCCTTCTTATATTAATAAACCTAAAAATAAAATAGAAAACCAGGATTTTACTTTTACGATCAATACCAAAAATATCAGTGATTACGTTACTCTTTTCGACAAAAGAATTACAGGCTTCGATAATACTACAATAAACGGGAATATCAATATTGCAGCTAATAGTTTACATATTCAGGCTAATGTGCCGCAATTTAATTATGGGAATATCAGTTTCAATAATTTGAATTTTAATAGTAACGGAAATATTGATACTCTGTTATTAAAAGGAGAAATTGATGATGTAGTGATCAATGACAGCCTTCATTCACCTGACACAAAATTGCGAATAGTGTCATCCAATGACATTTCTGATATTCATATTACTACTGCCGGAAATAAAACATTAAGCAATGCTGATCTTTCTGCAAGATTTCAAACAAAAAAAGATGGTTTCAAGCTTACCTTTAATCCATCTAAGTTTAGTATCAACCAAAAACAATGGCAAGTAGCGAAAAACGGAGAGTTAGATCTTAGTGGCAATTTCCTGATGGCTGATAATATCCGTTTTTCACAAAAAGGCCAGGAAGTTTACGTTTCTACACAACCTTCGTCAATAAATAATAGTAATGATGTACTAATCGCTGTTCAAAATCTTGTCGTAGAAGATGTTACACCTTTATTTTTGAAAGAGCCCAAATTGCAAGGTTTGTTGGATGGTAACATTCGCATTACTGATCCATTTGGAAAAATGAATGTGGAATTTGACACAAAAATTGATCAGTTTAAGTTTGAAAATGATTCTGTTGGCGTGATTACCGCTAATGGGGAATATCTTTCTACGCCTGGGAAATTAACTATAAATGCACTTTCAAATAATGATCTCTATAATTTCAGTGCCAATTTTGGTTACCTATTTAAAGACACCACTACTAATCAATTGAGTGGATCAGTAGTTTTTAATAATTCAGGTATCCATATTCTCCAAAATTATCTGAATAACATTTTTGACAACATATATGGAAGAGTTACCGGCAAACTAAGTATATCGGGTAAAGCATCTTCTCCTAAACTCACGGGGAGCGTCAGTCTCGACAGTACTACACTGACAGTTGATTATACAAAATGCCGTTACATCTTAAAAGACAGTTCTATCATTACTTTTAATCCTGATGAAATTGATTTTGGTACTTTAAAAATAAAAGACACTCTCAATAATACCGCCACAATAACCGGGAAGATCTATCATACTTTCTTTGATAATTTTTTCTTTAATGAACTGCATTTTAAAACAGACCCTGTTGGAAATAAACCTGCTAAATTTGTATTACTAAATACTACAGCCCGCGACAACAATCAATTTTATGGAAATGTAATAGGAGAGGCGGAATTATCACTTAATGGGTTTATTACGGATATGCAAATGAATATTTCGGGCGAACCCACAGACAGCAGTCATATTTATTTGCCCACAGGAGAAACTGCAGAAACGGGATCTCTTGATTATATAGACTTTGTAAAATTTGGCAGGGAAATGAAAGCCGATTTACATCCACGCGAAAACACTAACATAAAAGTGAATATGGAAATCACCGCTAACCCACTTGCCAAAATTGATGTGATATTGGATGAAGCAACCGGCGATGTAATAAAAGCACAGGGAAGTGGAAAATTAAATATTTCGGTTGGTACTATTGATCCTTTAACTATACGGGGAAGATATAATATTGAACAGGGAAACTATACATTCAACTTTCAAACTTTTTTGAGAACTCCCTTCACTTTACAACAAGGTTATATTGAATGGAATGGCGATCCCTACCAGGCAAAACTCAACATTGACGCTGTTTACACGGCAGAGAATGTGGATCTTAGCAGCATACCTACCTCCACAGGTTACACCAATACAAAAGGTGATGTAGATATTATTTTTAAATTGCGCGGAACGTTAAATTCACCAACCACGCAATTTGAATTTCAATTTCCATTTGATAATCCTTTAAAATCGGATCCAATTGCAACGGAATATTTGAAAACAAAATACCAGGCTGATCAAAATCAATTGAATAATACGGTAACTTCTTTATTGTTATTCAATACTTTTATCAATAATGACCAATCATTGCTAAACGGAAATAGTACAACCAACTTTGTTACCCGCAGTGTTGGCCAGTTATTATCCGCTACTTTAACGACTTCCCTTAATGGCTGGTTGCGAAAATTATTAAATACGAATTCATTAAATCTTTATACTAATATTAATACTGCCGATTTTAATTTTCAAAAAGGAGCCAATCAAAATGAGCTTCAAAACGTAGGGGATTTTGGAGTAAAAACTGCTTTTCTAAAAAATAAATTATTGGTAAAAGTAGGCGGAAATGTGGATTACTTGTTACCAGCAACTACGAATTTAAACTCAAATTTTTTATTTACACCTGATGTGTCATTTGAATATCTGATAAGCCCCGATGGCAGATTAAGCGTAATTGGCTTCAACAGAAGCGATGCAGATATAGGAGATATTGTTGGTATCACACGACTCAATCGTACGGGTGTCCAGCTTTCTTACCGAAAAGATTTTGACACTTTTGCAGAGTTTTTTACCAGTCAAAAAAAGAAAAAAAGAAGTAAGAAATGAATCAAATTTAGTTTTGTATAAAAGAGTATTTAATCGTACTTACTCATTCTTGTTTCATTGCTTCTTTTCTTTACTTGTTTCTTCCTTCCGAATACTGCCTCCATTTCTCTATCACACCTCTCATGTCATTTGGTAAAGGACTTTCAAAATTTATTTCCTTCTTTGTAACCGGATGTGTAAACCCAAGCTGCTGTGCATGTAAAGCCTGACGCGGACAAAGCAAAAAACAATTATCTACAAACTGTTTGTATTTGGTAAATACAGTTCCTTTCACAATTTTATCGCCGCCATAAGTATCGTCGCTAAAGAGCGGGTGCCCGATTGATTGCATGTGAACTCTTATCTGGTGAGTACGCCCGGTTTCCAATCTACATTCTATTAATGTTACATAATTAAATCTTTCCAAAACTTTATAATGCGTGATGGCTTCTTTGCCATGATCACTTTCGGGATAAGTAGTGAATATTTTTCTGAATTTTTGATGCCTTCCTACATGCGCTACAACAGTTCCTTCATCTTCTTCAAAATCACCCCAAACTAATGCAACATACCTGCGATGAACGGTGTGGTCAAAAAATTGCCTGGCAAGATGGGTCATTGCTTTTGGTGTTTTGGCCATTACCAAAAGCCCGGAAGTGTTTTTATCTATTCTATGTACCAAACCAAAACGTGCCAATTCAGTTTCAGATATTTCCGGATTTTGTTGTTTTAAATGCCATGCTACCGCATTCACCAGGGTACCTCGGGGATTCCCACTTCCGGGATGAACTACCATTCCGGGTTGTTTATCAATTACCAATACATCTTCATCTTCATACACAATTTTTATCGGAATGTTTTCCGGAATAATCTCATTGCTTTCCGGAAGATAAGTTTGGTAAATAATAATTTTATCTTTAGGTCTTATTTTATAATTGGATTTTACAGGTTTGTCATTTACCAAAACTCTTTCCGCCCCGATTGCTTGTTGAATTTTATTTCTTGTAGCTCCTTCTACTCTCCCCATTAAAAATTTATCAATGCGCAATGGTTCCTGACCATTTGCACAAATGATGGTTTCTCTTTCAAAAAGATCTTCTCCTTCTTCCTGTAAATCTTCTTCTTTCATATTTTTTATGAGGTTAACACTTTCCGAATTGATAGAACTTTCATCGATGAATAATAATTATAAATACTTTATTCTTTTTTACTCAAATATTTCCGCCTTGTTTTTTGGGCGAATTTTATCAAGCCATTGGAATGTTCTCAGCTTTCTTTGATCTTCGGGAATTTTATTCATAGGATACATGGTACCTTGAACCTGGTTTATAAAAGTAACTTTATTCAAATTGTCATTTTTAAAATAAAGGTCTATCACATCACCGGTCGCACGGTCCATTCCTATGTAGGCGCTGTCATCATTCTGAATATAATAAATACTTTCCGACTGAGTACCCCGAACTCTCATGTAATCTATTTTTCCATTTATAAAATAACCGTTAATCGTTTTTCCCGACATCTGGTTAAAAAAACCTTCTTTGGTTCTGCTTACTATTGATCCTTCATTAAAAACGTATAACCTTTCCGGTTGTTTATCTTTGGTATAGAGAAATATGGTATCTCCAAGTATTTGAGTATTGGCGCTCCAAACCACCGGGTTATAATATAATCTGAAAACAGAATCTTTGGAAGAAATAAACAAGCTGTCGCAAACGCTTTGCAAAGAATCGTTATAAATTTTTACATGATGAAACGCCAGGAAATATCGTATAGCAGTATCTGATTCATTCACAGAATCTTTCCCTGGTTTCATTTCGGATTGCAGGCTGTCACTTATTTTCGGATTTAAAGTTTTTGATGATGAATCAATAGCTGCTGAATCCATTTTTTGATCTGGAATAATTTTATGTTCTATAGAATCTTTGTTTTGTAAAGAATCAGTTTTATTTTCTTTTATAATTAATTCTTTTTTAAATGAATCTTTTATTTGGGCAGAATCTATTTTAGGTTCTTTTCGAAAAATTTCTTTTAATAAAGTGTCTTTTTCCAGCGGCGTAATGACCTCTTTTCCAGGTTTTGTAAATCTATTTTTTTCTGAAATTTTTGAAGTGTCTTCCAATTTTATTCTCTTAGCAGCGGAACCCTCAATTTCATTTTGCAATATCTCACCAATATTACGGTTAGTATCATTAAGAATAGTTTCCTGAACTTTTTTGTTCTCCTTAGCATTGAAATTGATAGCACTGTCTTTATGTAATACCTGGTTTTCGTTTTTTACAAAATCGTTAAATCCTGAATAGATCGTATCCGCACCAATATAAGTGCTATCCTGTTTTTGCTTTAGAATCAAAACAGGTTTCCTCGTGGCAAGAAAAGAATTCTTTTTTTTATTCATGAAAATCTGGTTGGCAATAATCGTATATCCACCCGCCGAATCAATAATGACAGCATTTCCCTCAAGCTGAGCATTGCCAGTTTTGTTTTCGAGAGCCATGTTATTAGCAGAATATAGACGACCGCTACTGTCCTTGACTGTGGTGCGGCTCGTAAAAAATGCATTGCCTGTATTTAAGTCGTAATTTCCCTGGGTGGTATTAATTTCTACTTCGGGAGTTTTAATATGGGTATCACTAATAAAAGTGGATTGGTGTGTTTGCATATTGTACAAGAGAGAATCCGCTCGTATATGTTTTTTGGGTTCATCCAACTTCACATTTTTTTTAAAATAGATATCCTTGGTATCGTCATAATAAGTTCCTTCCTCACTGGTGATGATACTTTTACCCTGAATTACTTTTCCTCCTCTGAAATAATTACCTATTCCTGTTTGAAGGTTATAATTCAGGCTGTCAGTATAAAGAGTGCCGCTTTTATTGGTAAGTTTTACTTTGTTTTTAAAATAAGCCATTTTTTCAATACCCATATATAACAGGTGTTGACAAAATATATGTACGGTATCACCTTGGTTTATTTCTACATTACCAAATGCCTCAAGAGTATGAACTGTCGGATTAACAACAGCGCTGTCGGCATTAAACAATGTATTTCCCTGTTTCACAATAGCGCCACCTGCGATGGTTTGAAGTGTAGTCGCTGAATCAATTTTTATAGCACGCATGCTTGGCCCGCGAAGAATTTGAAACACTTTTACGGTATCAGTTGAAGGTTGTTGCGACTGAAGTGTTACCTGGCCAAAAGTATATACCCCAATCATTAAAAAAAAAATCAGGAAACTATATTTTGCCGGGTGGAACATGTTATTGGTTAACTGCTTTTTTAGTATCATCGGGAAGAGGCTCTTTTAAATAATTACCTTTATCCTTTTTACCAAAAACAGAAAAGTTGACATATCTTTTTGGATGTACCCTGATATCGTCAAGCAGCGTATTTATTTTATCGGTAGTCGCTTTCAGGTTGTTGTACAATGTTTTGTCATTTATCAATAATCCAATTGAACCATCTTTACTATTTATTTTTTCGGCACTTTCTTTAAAATTGTTTATCGCCACATCTAAAGTGTCAAGTGTTTTTTTCAAATCCATGCCCGAAAGGTTATCAGAAAATTTACGGGTGTTTTCTAGAATAGAATCTAATTTGCCGTTATTTGAATTAAGGTTTGCTGTAAACTTACTTACATTATCAAGAGTGTGTGCCAGGGCACTATTTTGAGAATCCATTAGTTTTTGTAAAGACTTAGATGTTATTACAAATGAGGCCGTTGCCACATTCATATTAGCTATCATACTTTTTATGTTATTCTTTGTTTGCTCATCAAAAACCCCGGTAATTGTGGTAAGTACAGAATCCAAAGATCCTACAGCATTTCTCACTTCATACAAAACCGGATTGATCAGTTTCATAGCCTCATCAAAAGCGCCTCCGCTGAGTGTAGTAAGCAGGGTATCCCCATTTTTCAAATAATTAGTCGAAGTACCCAGCTGAATTTCCAGTGTAGGGCTTCCCAGGAGGTTTGGATTAATTACTGCAAGAGAATTGGAAGGAATATTTACTTCTTTAGTAAGAGAAACCGTTACTAAAATTTTCTTCATATTCTTTCCACCATCGAGGTTTCCTATTCTCCCAACCTGGAGCCCGTTAATGACAACAGGATTCGATTTTACAAGCCCCTGCACATCCGTAAATACAGCGTAAAGATGATTTTCTTTTTTAAAAAGGCCTTTTCCTTTCAGATAATTGAATCCTATAATGAGAATTGCTATCCCAATTATCGCCATCAAACCTATCTTAGTTTCGTTGTTTAGTTTCATTTGCTTTTTTTGGGTCAAAAGAAAAATTTAAGTAACAATAATTCTTTATTAAAAAAAATATTCTGCGAAAATAGTAAAACTTCATCGGGGTAAACTAAATGAAATTACACCAAATTTAAAAAAAAGAAAATGTGAAGATTTCTTCAAATGAAAATACTGAAACTACACTTCTATTTAGGATTAGCCAATGTATCAACACTGGCAACAGTTTTAGGTGTTTCAACCTGGTTCTTATAAATTAAAATTGCATTGGTAATAGCCTGGGCAATTTCTTCCTGTCCTTTTTCGCTATTTAAATAGCGTTCATCATCATAATTAGCTAAAAAACCTGTTTCTATCAATATAGCTGGCATTTGGGTAGCGTGTAAGACCCAAAGCCCTTTCTGGCGCTGCCACACACCCAGATTGTTTCTGCCGGTTTTGGCAATTTGCTGCTCAACCAGGGACGCAAGCAGATAGCTTTTTCTAAAATAATTTTGTGAATATATCAGCGCACTGGCTTTATATTCGGGGCTGTCGTAATTAATATTCTGAGCGCTGTCTTCTTCATCTGTTTCATATCCCAGGTCACCATCTTCCAATGCTTTTATTTTAAGATCAGACTGACGTGAAGCCAATATTAAAGTACTGGTTCCTGACCTTGAAGAAGGTAATTTATAATATTCTTTTATGGGGACTCTATGGGTATGCCTGGCAACTATTTTTCTTCTGTGTTTCCCCTTTCCTACATACCTGGTGGTATGATAGGTTTCCATGCGATGTCCGATGATTCTATAATGCGTGGGTAAAGGAACGTAATCTGCATGGATGCATACAAAAAGATCTCCATGATGGTCATTGGCAAACTGGGCTTTTTGATGAACATCCATAAATACATCCGTTGTTCTTGTAGGAATAATGTTTACATCCGGCAAAGCTTTTCTCAGGTCAGCAACTAATTTCATTGAGATAGCCAAAGTGATATTTTTTTCTTTTGAATGCAGTGCTCCTTCATAATCACTCACGGCCCCGTTATCTTTGCCGCCATGTCCCGGATCAATAATGATTGTTTTAATTCTTCGGGGCACCTGAGAAATTCCTCTTGAATTCAAAAAAAGGATCATAGTTACCAAAAGAAAAAGAAAACGAAATAAAAAGGAAAAACGCCAGGTTTTTTTAAAAACAAACATTTATAAATCTTATTTTAAAATGGTTTAATATAATTCTTCAATAATCTTCACATAACCTTAATGGGAATATCTCTATTTTTGTTTCCTTACTGCTATGCGCAAAAAATACAAATTTAGATCAAAAAACCTTTCAACATTTGCTTTTATAGCTATCCTGTTTGTATTTCTAATATTCACCATAAGAAGCAAAGGCAAAATTGTTTTTAATAAAATATCTCCTTTTAATCTTTCAGACCAGCTTTTATCAATCATTCGATCAGATTCAATCCCAAAAATTCATTCAAAGGAAAATCATTTTTCTGTTGCAGAAAAGCGAAATTTTGAAACGGATACAATACCAACTTCTGAGGAACTTTCGATAGACACGATACCTGGAAATCAAATCGATTCTCTCTCAAAAAATGATTCTTTATTAGCGAGAAAAAAAGCAGATACTATTCATTATAAATTAGCCAAAAATGCCTTGGAGGCTCCCATAGATTATACGGCTGAAGATTCGATGGTCATTGATGTTAAAGATAGCAAAGTAACTCTATATGGTAAAAAAGTAACGGTCAAATATAAAGATAACAATCTCACCGGCCCCGTTGTTTCTTTTGATGAAAAATCCGGCGATATAGTTGCATCTATTAAAAGAGACAGTACAGGTAAAGTGATTTCCTTTCCTACATTTAAGCAGGCGGATTTTACCTCGCAAATGGATACTGTAAAATTTAATTTGAAAAGCGGAAAGGGACTTACCAAAAGCACATATACCCAACAAGGTCAAATGTACGTTTATGCGAAAGTAATTAAGAAAGTAAGCCCGGAAGTTTTTTATGCATTAAGAGGGAGATTTACTACCTGCGATCTGGATACACCACATTTTGCCTTTATCAGTAATAAGATAAAATTTATTACAAATAAAGTAGCTATTTCTGGCCCGGTACATCCTGAGGTAGAAGGAGTGCCTATTCCAATTTATTTTCCGTTTGGAATTTTCCCTTTGAACTCAGGAAGGCATTCAGGCTTTTTGCCACCTAATTTTACAGTAAATCAGCAAGAAGGAATAGGTTTGGAAGGACTTGGTTATTATAAAGTAATTAATGATTATTGGGATTTTGTGATACGATCGAGTATTTACTCTTATGGTGGATGGTCTTTAAATTTTAATCCCAGGTATTCAAAAAGATATCATTATAGCGGAAACTTGTCATTGAACATTATACATTTTAATGTGAATGCTAAAGGGGATCCTGATTTTTCTAAAACAAGAGCCTTTCAAATTACATGGAGTCATAGCGCGGATACCAAATCGAGGCCTGGAGTTACATTTTCGGCAAACGTAGATGCAGGAAGCAGCAGTTATAACTCTTTGGTGCCGAATAATACTAATCTCAATTATCAAAACCAGTTAAGTTCTTCTATCGCTTATTCAAAAACCTGGCAGGGTTCACCATTTAGCTTAACTCTTACTGCAAACCATAATCAGAACACACTTTTAAAATTGTTTAATGTTAGTTTACCTACATTAGGATTCACAATGACCACAATTTATCCATTCAGAAGAAAGGATGCTGTGGGGCCATTAAAGTGGTACGAAAACCTGGGTATAGGATATACTTTAAATGCACAAAACAGGTTTTCATTTTACGATACAGTAAAAAACAGAAGTATTTTTCAGCAAATAGGAGATACGTTACAGTGGGGTGCACATCATACAATACCTATCACTTTATCACTTCCTCAAATGGGTGTTTTTCAATTAGCGCCATCTGTGAGTTATGATGAAACCTGGTATCAAAATAAAGTAAGCCAGTCATGGAATTCTACAAGAGATACCTTAAATGCTACTAAAATTCAAAAAGGATTTTATGCAGCAAGGCAAATGTCCTTTGGATTAAGTGTTACCACAAAAATATATGGAATGTTTGCTTCGAAAAAAAAGGATGCAAAAATAATTGCCATCCGGCATTTGCTTACACCTACATTTGGTATCAGCTACCAGCCAAATTTTAACCGGAATAATTATTATACGGTACAGACTGATTCCTTTGGTAACAAAAGTGTGCTTCCCTATTACGCAGGTGGCTATAATATTTACTCGGCTTATACAAACGGAAGATTCGGCGGTTTCAATTTTGGATTGAACAATAATCTTTCGATGAAAGTTCGAAGTAAAAAAGACACCGGTAAGAATGCTATAAAGAAAATATCGTTACTGGATGTGCTAAGCATAAACGGAAGCTACAATCTTTTCCCGGTTGATTTTCACCATTTTTCCAATTTTTCAGCTAATGCTTCTACTAACTTATTTAATAAAGTAAATATTACAGCCAACGCCAATTTTGATCCTTATCGTTCAAATGAATATGGAATAGATACCAGTATATTAATTTGGAAAACAGACCCAATATCTTTAGGCCGATTAACAAATGCCAGCATTTCCTTATCAAGTTCGTTTAAAGGAGGTAATAAACAAACGGGCGATAAATCAGGGGTTAAGCCTGGTGAATCCCCACCTCCGGTTGAGCCGGGATACGACCAGGATCAACTTAATAGTAATATGGCTTATATTAGAAATAACCCGGGCGAATATGCGGACTTTAATATTCCCTGGTCTGTAAATCTCAGCTATTCTTTTGCACTTACCAAGCAATTTATATATGGTTCCGGGTTTAAAAGTAATTTTTCACAGAACTTGAATTTCAGTGGAACCCTGAATATAACTCCAAAATGGCAAATGGCAATCAATGGATTTTATAATGTCTCTCTCGGGCAGTTGAATCCATTAACCATGTCCATGTCAAGAGACCTTCATTGTTGGCAAATGTCTATCAATGTTACACCTCTGGGCATTTACCGGTACTTTAGTATCAATCTTAGCCCCAAGTCGTCATTGCTGCAGGATTTGAAAATCAACAGGACAAGATCATTTTACAGTGGCCCCACGTTGTAAGAAAATATAAAAGACTACATAAACTACTTTTGGGTTTTAGAAGATGTTAAACAATGAGGGTTTATGAAGATTATTTAATTTATAGAGGCTTTAATAAACATTGATGGTTTTCTTCTATAAACCACACACGGCAATACTCTTTCCGGTGCTAATTTCTTAACTTTAAATAATTATATTTATTGCTTTACTTGAAATAATTTCTACAATGATCTCACTTCATAATGTGATAAAAAGCTTTGGGTTTGCTAAAGCCGTTGATGATATTTCGTTTGAAGTGAATGAAGGTGAAAACGCTGTTTTGCTGGGTACCAGCGGATGTGGCAAGACCACCACACTTAGGATGATCAATCGTTTGATAGAAGTATCTTCAGGAGAAATTTTGGTGGCTGGAAAAAATATTAAAGAAATTCAACCGGAAGAACTGAGGAGAAATATTGGATATGTTTTACAATACAACGGGCTTTTCCCACACTATACGGTTGCGCAAAATATTGCCATTGTGCCTGAACTTTTAAAATGGCCAAAAATAAGAATCAATAATAGAATTTCGGAATTATTATATCAGTTAAATCTTCCCGAAGGAATTTTATCTTTTTATCCTCAACAATTAAGTGGCGGACAACAACAAAGGATTGGATTGGCAAGAGCTCTCGCAGCAGATCCTCCGATTTTGCTGATGGACGAGCCATTTGGCTCTCTTGATGCTATTACGCGTAGTAATATTACTAAAGAATTTTCAAAATTGGAAGCGTTGAAAAATAAAACGATTGTTTTGGTAACTCACGATATAAAAGAGGCCTTTGAATTAGGCGATACCATTTTACTGATGGATAAAGGCAAAATAGTACAAGCCGGAAAAGCCATTGATTTTTTATTCCATCCTAAAAATAATTTTGTTATTGATTTTTTTGCAGGGCAGAAAATGCTACTCCAATTAAATGCGATTCTTTTGAAAGATATATGGCAACATCTTGAGAATAGTGATACTTCTGAAAATAATTTGACAGAAATTGATGAAAGCAAAAGCTTGTGGGAAGCTTTGGAATTACTTAATCACAAAAGAAATAATTTGCTTTCGGTTAAGAATTCTTCTTCAGGTGAAATAAAATTGGCGGGATACAACTCTTTGTTTATTGGCCTTGAGGCGCTAAAACAAAAAGGCTATGAATGAATACTCACAATCTCTTTTTGATTTTATGCGGGAGCAATCGGGAAAAATCCTGGATCAGTTGGTGCAACACATCGGGCTTACATTTATATCATTATTAATTGCAGTTATTATTGGAGTTCCGTTAGGAATTTTCATCTCACGGAAGAAGAAGTTTTCGGCTCCGGTGCTGGGTTTTACCGGAATCTTGCAAACAATACCCAGCATTGCGCTGCTTGGTTTTATGATTCCTTTGTTAGGCATTGGTCCTTTTCCTGCAATTGTAGCTTTATTCCTTTATGCATTATTGCCGATAGTCCGGAATACATTTACAGGAATAACAGGAGTGGATGCTACAGTAATTGAATCGGCAAGAGGAATGGGAATGAGCCGTGGACAAATTCTTCGAAAGGTGGAATTACCTTTAGCCATGCCTGTTATATTGGCTGGAATCAGGACGGCAACTGTGATAAACGTCGGCGTGGCAACTTTAGCTTCTTATATTGGCGCCGGCGGCTTAGGCGAATTTATTTTCGGAGGTATTGCGTTGAATAATACCAATATGATATTAGCCGGAGCTATTCCTGCGGCATTGCTTGCTATTTTCTTTGATTTTCTTTTATCAAGAATTCAAAAGATGGATTTGAGAAAATTCAAAAAAGCGTTTTGGGTATTACCGGTTTGTATGATTTTTTTATCTTCATTTTATCTGCTACCCGATTTTTATAGAAGTAAAATGCTGGCAGGATTTACTCCTGAATTTATGGGAAGAAAAGATGGGTATCTTGGATTAAAAAACGTGTATAAACTCAACATAAGAACTGTCGTTATCAGCGACGCAGTAATGTACAAAGCTGCTTATGAAAAGAAACTGGATGTGATAAGCGGATATAGTACAGATGGACGTTTGAAAGCTTTTAATTTGGTTATACTTAAAGATGATAAAAAAATTTTTCCTCCTTATTATGCTGCACCTGTTATACGAAAAGATGTTTTGCAAAAATTTCCTGAACTCGAAAAAGTCATTAATCAATTAGCCGCACATATTAACGACTCAATCATGACAGAATTAAATTACCGTGTTGATTATCTAAAACAATCTCCTGAAAAAGTGGCAAAAGATTTTTTAATGGAACAAAGTTTGTATAAACAACCTTTGAATGGAAATGAAGGAGTGTTACGAATAGGATCAAAAATTTTTGGCGAACAATATATTCTGGCTTCTATGTACTCAATGTTGATAAAAGGAAATACACATTTGCAGGTACAAACGAAAACCGGGTTGGGGGGTACTAAAATTTGCTTTGATGCATTGACCAATGATCAGATTGATATGTATCCTGAATATACAGGCACAGGGCTTTTGGTAATTTTGCAAACTCCTGATTCAATTTTAAATAAGTTGAATAATAATAAAGAAGAGATTTATGATTATGTGAAAAAACAATTTAATCAAAAATATAACCTTGAATGGTTGCGTCCCATTGGTTTCGATAATTCTTATGCATTAATGATGCGAAAAAGCGAAGCGGTAAGATTGAAGATTAAAACTATTTCTGATCTAAAAAATTATCTAAATAAAAAGTGAAATGAATTTAGTGGAAAAATATAAATCAGTCCGGAAATATACGGAAGAAATTTGTAAACCTTTACTGACAGAGGACTACGTGGTTCAGCCTATTGTAGATGTAAGTCCGCCTAAATGGCACATTGGACATGTAACATGGTTTTTTGAAACAATTATTTTGAAACCATTCATGAAAGATTATGTGGAATTTAATTCCCAATTTAATTATGTATTCAATAGTTATTATGAAACTGCCGGAGCAAGAGTTATACGTACAGATCGTGGGAACCTGAGTCGCCCATCAGTGGAAGAAATTTATAAATACAGGAAATATGTAGATGATGCTATGCAAAAATTCTTACAAAATCCGGTATCCAAAGAAGTGGAAGATCTTTTAATAATCGGGTTTAATCATGAGCAACAGCACCAGGAACTTTTGATGACTGATATAAAATATATTTTGGGAAACAATCCATTATTTCCTGCTTACCAATCACTGTCAAATAGAAGCGATAAAACAGAGCATAAAGACAAGAACCATTTTGTAAAAATTGAAAAAGGTCTTTACGAAATTGGATTTGATGGAGAGGGATTTTGTTTCGACAATGAATTAAAAAGGCACTCTGAATATTTAGTTGATTGCAGTATCGCTACACAATTAGTTTCCAATAAAGATTTTCTTGAATTTATGAATGATGGTGGTTATAAAAATTTTAATTACTGGCATTCAGATGGTTGGGCGTGGGTAAAAAACAGCCAAATCGTTGCTCCGCTCTACTGGCATTATATGGATAACAATTGGTACAATTATACGCTGGAAGGCTTACAGTTAATAGATTTGAATGAACCGGTATGCCACATATGCTTTTATGAAGCCGCGGCTTATGCTTCATGGAAGGGAATGCGCCTTCCTACTGAATTTGAGTGGGAAGTAGCCGCAAAAAAATTTAATTGGGGAAGAAGATGGGAATGGACAGACAGCGCGTACCTTCCATATCCCGGGTTTTCAAAAGCGCCGGGCGCAATTGGCGAATACAATGGAAAATTTATGGTTAACCAAATGGTATTACGTGGTGCCTCTGATGTAACTTCGCCAGGGCATAGCAGAATCACTTATCGCAATTTTTTTCAACCCAATCTGCGCTGGCAATATACAGGCGTCAGGTTAGCAAAATAAATAAAAGCATGGATAATTTTTTAAATGAAGTATTGGAAGACATACAACCTTCTCCCAAATATTTAAAGAAAAGCGTGGACATTTTTTTAGATGATGTGTTGAAAGGTTTGCAATCCCCACACAAATATTTAGACTCCAAGTATTTTTATGATAAAAAAGGAGATGAACTTTTTCAAAAAATAATGGCAAGTGAAGATTATTATCTCACTAATTGCGAACTCGAAATTCTTTCAAAACAAACTGAAGGAATTACAAAAGAAGTTTTGCATGATACAAAAGAAATAGATGTAATTGAATTCGGTCCGGGGGATGCTACTAAATCAATTTATTTATTGAAAGAATTATCCGCGAAGAACGGGATAGTCAATTATATTCCGATTGATATTTCAGGAAATATTATTGATCTTTTGGATGAAAGTTTACCAAAAGCAATTCCGGGGTTACATATTCATGGACTTAATGGCGAATATTTTGAAATGCTTGGAAAGGCCCATCAAATTTCAAAGAAGAAGAAATTAGTCTTATTTCTGGGTGCCAATATCGGGAATTTTAAATTTGATTCAATGCAGAGATTTTGTAAAAAATTACGCAATCTTTTATCTGAAGGAGATATGGTTTTAATTGGGTTTGATCTTAAAAAAAACCCAAAAAAGATTTTAGCGGCCTATGATGATTCCGAAGGTTTTACAAGCCAATTTAATTTAAACTTATTAAGCAGGATCAATAATGAATTGAATGCAGATTTTAATTTGTCAAATTTTGAACATTATGCGATGTATGATCCTGACAGTGGTGCGTGTAAAAGCTATTTGGTTTCATTGAAAGAGCAACAGGTATCCATTGATAAAAATATAATTAATTTTAAAAAGGATGAGACAATATTCATGGAAATTTCCCAAAAATATGGCATCAGTCAGTTAGATGAAATAGCTGAGCAGTGCGGATTTGAACCAGGTGCTCATTTTTTTGACAGAAGACACTATTTTGTTGATGTGATATGGAAATGTGGACAGTTTTAATATTTCAGGAAAATGCTTTCCTACTTTCTGCTTAAAAATTTACAATGATTTTTCTCCTAAATAGATTTCATTCTTGCTCTTTTGTCTGGATTTATTTGAATACTGATATTTAGAATACAACTTAAGTATTTCAATAATTATATATTTACAGGAATTATTATAAATAGTAGAAGAAGAACTTAAAAAGAAATCTGTTTAAATTTGATTTTTTAAATAAGATAGGTATTCAATTAATAATCAAAATAAAAAAATAAATAAATGAATATTAGTATTTTTTTCGAAAGGGATTTGGATAAATTAATTGCAGAAATTAATTTATTTAAGAACGAAAGCGATATTTGGAGAACAAAAGAAGGGATCAATAATTCAGCAGGAAATTTAACGCTACATCTCTTGGGCAACCTTAATCATTTTATAGGAAAGACTTTGGGCAATACTGATTATATGCGCAATCGTGATGAAGAATTTTCTTTAAAGAATGTTACAAAGGAAAAATTAATTTCCGATTTAAATGAATTAAAAGGAACTATTAAAAATACTTTGTCAAAATTATCAAAAGAAGATCTGCAAAAGGATTTTCCGATAATAATGAGAGAAGAAGTTTACTCTACACAAAATATGCTCATCTATTTATTGGCTCATTTGAATTATCATCTTGGCCAGGTAAATTATTTAAGGAGAATGATGTAGGAAAAATCGAAATGGGAAAGTGGTAATGAAGAACCTTACCACTTTCCAATCTAAATACGTGATACCTCGCACCCGACTATGCTTTTTACAAAAATTACTTTAACGGGTTATAAAAATTATCAATTACGATCTTTTGATTTTAATGAAAGGATCATTGGCATTTGCGGGTTGAATGGAAAAGGCAAAACAAATTTGCTGGATGCTATCAATTATCTCTGTTTTACGAAAAGTTATTTTACTAAAAATGATGTTATAAATATTCATTTTGGCGAAGAAGGATTCAGGCTGGAAGCAGAATTGGAGAATGAAACAAAAGGGAATTGCACACAAAAAATTGTGTGTATTTGTAGAGCCACACAAAAAAAAGAATTTTATTTGAATGATGTTGCATACGAGAAGTTTTCACAGCATATTGGCAAATTTCCCTGTGTGGTAATAGCACCTGATGATATAGGAATGATAACAAGTGGGAGCGAAGAGCGAAGAAGATTTTTAGACACATTGATTAGCCAGTTGGATGCTGAATACTTGCAACAACTGATCACTTACAATAAAGTGTTGGCACAGAGAAATAGTTTTTTAAAGAATGAGGCTGTAAGAGGGCGGTTTGATTTTGCATTATTAGAAACATTCGATCAGCAATTAATTTCCCCGGGTAATTATATTCATCGTATCAGAAAAGAATTTTCCGGAAAATTGTTCCCTTTAGTACAGCAATTTTATAAAAGTATTTCCGGGAATAATGAAGTTGTTTCTTTGGAATATAACAGCCTTTTGAATGAAAATAATTTTGAAGAATTATTGATCGCATCACGGCAAAAAGACAGACTCATTCAAAGAACCAATGTCGGTATTCATAAAGATGATCTGATTTTTTTGTTACAGGAGAACGTGTTTAAAGCAATTGCTTCACAAGGACAAAGAAAGAGTTTATTATTTGCCTGCAAACTTGCTGAATTTGAAATTCTGAAAAAGGTAAAAAGTTTTTCCCCTATTTTATTATTGGATGATGTATTTGAAAAATTGGATGAAAGCAGGATAAAAAATTTGTTGCGATATGTTTGTAAAGAAAATAATGGACAAGTTTTTGTAACTGACACCCACCTGGAACGCCTGGAAACCTCACTTTCCCAATTTGGGAATGAAGTTCAGATAATTGAATTGAAATAAAAGAATTTTTAATATTCAGTTACCCGATTTTTAAAATATATATTTACAAAATGGAAGTATCAATCGGCGATGCATTAAAAGAATTTCTAAAAAAAAGTAAGCTGAAAAATGGCGTTCAGTCATTACAGGTGCAGGATGCCTGGGAAAAAATTATGGGACGCACGATTGCCAATTATACAGACAAAATTGAAGTGATCAATTCTACATTATTTATTTCTACCTCGGTAGCTCCTCTAAAAAATGAATTGATTTTTCAAAAATCAAAAATTATAGAAAGAGTAAATGAAGCGTTGGGAGAAAAAGTGATTAAAGAGGTGGTGATAAAATAAATTAATTGTTCTATTAGTCATTTTCAATTTTTAATTTGGTTCAGATCATCTTAACTCTTGGATCAATCACTCCATAAAGTATATCGGCTAAAATATTAACCAATACAAATATGGTTGCTGCAAAAAGAACTGAACCCATCACCACAGGATAATCGAGTTTCTCCAAAGCATCTACCGTTACTTTCCCGATTCCTTTCCAACCAAAAATATATTCTACAAAAAAAGCTCCTGCCAGTAATTCAGCAAACCAGCCTGTAATTGCCGTTAATACAGGGTTTATAGCGTTTCTTAATGCGTGATCAAATATCACTTTTCTTTTGCTTAATCCTTTTGCGTAAGCAGTTCTTATATAATCCTGGTTCAACGTATCGAGCATAGAACTCCTGGTAAGTTGTGTAATGATTGATAAAGGTCTGATGCCTAGCGTTAATGCAGGTAAAATTAAATTTTGTAAAGTGAGGTATCTTTTCCCGGTAACCTGGTCAATATTAAACCAACTACCTGTTAGCGACAAACCGGTATAATCATGCAATACCAATCCGAAAATATAGGCGATCACAATAGCCATAAAAAAGGATGGCGCTGAAATACCAATCACGCTTGCAAAAACGGAAGAGGTATCCATCCAGGTATTTTGTTTCACAGCCGCGAGTATGCCCAGAAATATTCCAACTATAATAGCAAAAAACATAGCGGCACATGCCAGCATAATCGTTCCTGGCAATGCTTCCATTAAAACTTCTGTTACCGGTTTTTTGGTTTGATAACTTCTGCGCAGGTAAGGAATTTTGATTCCTATTTCCTCTTTTCCACCAATTTTCATAAAAAAACCATGCAAACCTTTTTCTTTTATTTCTTCTTTTGTATCAATGCTGAGGGGCGAAATATCATTTACATAAAAAATAAATTGTTTCCACTTGGGCTGATCTAAATATAATTCTTTACGAATGTTGTCCATGGTTTTTTTATCACCCGTTTGTCCCATCACCATGCGTGCAGGGTCGCCAAATGCCTGGAAAATAAAAAATACTACCACAACCACACCAGCCAATACCAAAATTCCGTAAGCCAGTTTTTTTATGAGTAGTTGGAACATTGATTATTTTAAATTAATTCTTTTTTAAAACCTCCTTAAAATCTGCCCAACCCCATTTGTCTTTAATAACAGGACCGTGCATCAAATAGATTTCGGGGTCAGTACGAGCTGCGGTTTTAAAGGCTGTAGCATCAAGACTGAAAACAGGAATTCCATAATTATTCATGATATTAAAGAAATTATTTGCCTGTATATTTTCCGGTGTAACAATATAGATTAAGCGATTATTTTTCTTTGCATAGTCATAAATATTCGTAAAATTATTAAGCCAGTGATCAGTGCTTGAAAAGCTCTTTACAAAGAATAAGTAATAGTCAGCATCCAGGCTCAATACTGCCTGAGTGGTATCATTTCCCGAAAATGTAGTGAGGTAAAAATCTTTGATCGGAGGTGCGTCGTTTTTCCCTTTCTGCACTATAATATCCTGACGGCTTACAAATTCCCAGGTGGAATCAGGAAGATCATTGATGGTAAACTTTTGTTTCTTACCATCCTTTTCATACACGAACTTGTAATCCACTTTATCCGGAACTGCATTCGCAGGCATTTTTCTCAATTTCAAAATATCATTCCCTTTTTTAAATGGAAGACAATCAACCGTAGGCAGATGACGCATTACATGCCATTGATAAAACAAAACCAATGAGCAAGAAATAATGAGAAGTAAAATATTAATGGCAGAAGGTAAAAAAGGATTTATATATTTCCTGCCAAAAAAAAGGATTAATACCAGCACTAACAAAACCAGGTCTTTGATAAATGATTCCATTGACGATAAAGGAATACAATCTCCAAAGCAGCCGCAGGTGGATATTTTGCCAGATAAGGCTGCATATCCTGTGAGAAAAGCAAAGAAAATAATGAGTAATAAAATTAGCCATGTAAAAAACTTTTTCCAAACACCCAATAAAATTCCAACTCCTACCATTATCTCCAGGGTGATCATAATTATAGAAAAAGGAAGTGCATAGCTGCTAAGCCAATGCATAAAATTCGCAAGTGATGCATTGGCCGACCATACATCAAAAAATTCCTGCATTTTATAAGAAAGCCCATGCGGGTCATTTGCTTTTACGAGGCCGGAAAAAATAAATAGTAGCCCAACAAAAATGCGCACGATTTTTACCAAAAGTTTCATTGTAAATAATTTTAAAAAATAAAAATAATTTAATCTAAGAGTATTAACGCAAATGCAGCATAATTTAATATATCATAAAAGTTAGCATCAATACCTTCGCTCATCAATGTTTTTCCTTCGTTTAGAACAATTTGTTTTATACGCAGGATCTTTGCTAAAATGAGATCTACAAAGCTTTCCTGGCTCATTTCGCGCCATGCTTCACCATAATCATGGTTTTTATTTTCCATTAAACTTTTTGCGGTAGCAATTTTTTGATCATACCATTTTATGGTTTCATTAAAAGGAAGTTCTTCATTATCCTGATCGGCAGTGGAATCGTTTTCAATATCTAATTGTATCAAGCCAATAACTGAATAATTTATGATTCCCATAAATTCTCCTTTTATACCATCTTCAATTTTTTGAACTTTTTTTTCCTGGACGTTCCGTATTCGTTTTGCTTTTATGTATATCTGGTCGGCAATAGAAATAGTACGGTACACTCGCCAGGAAGTACCATAATCTTTTGTTTTCTTTATAAAAATTTCCCGGCATTTATTTACTGCGTTACTGTATTGCCAATCGGTATTACCTTCGTTTACTTGCATCATAATAATTGCCAAATTTAAACTTAAAAAAACAATGTTTTCATTGAATTGCAAAAGGAAATTGCTTTTTATTAACAAGCCTTTAGTAATGGGTATCCTGAATATCACAGAAGATTCATTTTATCCCAAAAGCAGAATGCAAAACCTTGATGATATAAAAAGCAAATCGGAACAAATGCTAAATGAAGGGGTAAATATCCTGGATTTAGGTGCGCAAAGTACCAGGCCAGAAAGCAAGCGTATTTCCGTAGATGAAGAATTAGAAAAGTTATTACCAGCAATTGAAATGCTGAATAAATTTTTTCCTGAGGTTATTCTTTCAATAGATACTTATCATTCAAATGTTGCTGAAGAATGTGTGCGTGCGGGTGCTTCTATAATTAACGACATAAGTGGTGGCGAAATGGATAAAAATATGATACCAACAGTCGGTCGACTTAAAGTTCCTTATATCTGCATGCACATAAAAGGCGTGCCGGAAACGATGCAAAAACAAATACATTATGAAGATGTAACCAAAGAAATATTGGATTTTTTTATTAAAAAGATAGACGAGTGTAAACGCGCAGGAATCAACGATATGATCATTGATCCTGGTTTTGGATTTGGAAAAAATATTTCACAGAATTTATTGTTATTAAAAAACCTGGAAATTTTTAGAATGCTCGAAAAGCCAATAATGGTAGGCATTTCAAGAAAATCAACTATTTATAAAACCTTAAAAATTAGTGTAGAAGATTCATTAAACGGTACAACCATATTCAACACAATTGCCTTACTTAACGGAGCATCCATATTAAGAGTGCATGATGTAAAGGAAGCCAGAGAAGCCATTACTTTATTAGAATCTTACAGGCATGCGTAAACTATAAATGAAGTTAGCGATTTCTTTCTGAAATTTTGTTTAAATGGATTATATATTAAAGTAAAGATGTCATCCTTCAGGATGACATCTTTACTTTTTTTAATTAAAAGAAATTGCCATAATAAGACACTTCTCCATTAGGGCTTATCTGCAATAAAATTTCTTTATTATTTTTTTTATCTTTCATTAAAGCGTAATATCCATTGCCTGTGGTGGTAGTTCCATACATATTCAAGCCATTTCCATTTAATCCATTTTCGCTATAATGAATAGTTTCTTCGGGAACATAATTTTTATAATATTTATTAATTTCTTTAAAACTTTCTTTGGGAAGAGCATTATATGAAATATTGCTTCCGGTCCCAATCAGATTACCATTAATATTATAAAGCGCAACTCTCATTGAACTACCCTTTGTAAAATCTATTGCAGTATATCCATCAATATTTGACCACTTCACATTTTTTATTTTTGGAAACCTCTGAACAAACGATTCCCTAATTTCATAAGAGACACCCTCCAAACTATTGCCTCTTTTTATTTTATTCATTTTGCCTTTTTTGACAACGAAGGTTTCGGAATTACTTGTAATTTTATAGGTTGGCAATTCATCAAAGGAAGAAATTACCAATGCAAAAAAAATAATACCTAACGAAAGAATTCTTTTGCCAATATAAAAGCAAACAGATTTTATTTTTTTGTTTCGATTTTCATTTTGATTGTATTTTGAGCCGTCTAAAAGCTGAATACAATTAATTTTCTTTTTCATTTTTATTGATTTTAATTGATTAATTAATTGTATATAAATTTTACATAGTATCTTATTTTGTTTAATTTAATAACTAAATCTTTGTTTGTTACTTGAAAAGATGAATACAAGAACCAGTCCTATATTCCAATAATTTTTTTAAAAATTATTCTTTAACTTTTCGCTGAAAGATTGAATATATAAGTGGTTACAATAATTGAGGAAGAACTTTTGGATAGGTATTAATATCAAAGATTTACATAAAAGATCAAAAATCTTATCAATTTTTTTAGATGATGGTATGACTGAATATAGAGAACTTGCCTCAATGTAAACATTTTCAAAACTGTTGAATGGGAAGTATTTTGAATGGCTTCGTAATTGTAAATTTATAGAATTAACAAATAAAAATTAAATCCACTGCTTAGATGCAGCAATATTTTCACCTTTTACAGGTTTGCTTTTAATTTTATAAAATATAAAAATTTAATTTTTACTTGCTTCAAATTCTCTTCTTATAATATTAAGCGCTCCGCCGGCTTTATACCATTCAATCTGTTGTTGGTTGTATGTATGATTTACTAAAAATGAATCTGTGCTCCCGTCTTTGTGGTGCAAACGTACTTCTAATGGTTTGTCAACTGCGAAATCGGTTAGTCCGATAATATCAATGGTATCATCTTCGAGTATTTTATTGTAATCCTCCTTATTTGCAAAAGTAACTCCCAACAATCCTTGCTTTTTTAAATTGGTTTCGTGTATGCGTGCAAATGATTTCACAATAACCGCTTTCACTCCAAGAAAGCGCGGTTCCATGGCAGCATGCTCGCGTGAAGAACCTTCACCATAATTTTCATCGGCAACTATTACAGAACCTACGCCTGCGGCTTTATACGCTCTTTGTGTTTCGGGCAATGGACCATAATTTTCGGTCAATTGATTTTTAACCAGGTTGGCTTTTTCATTGAAAAAATTAATGGCTCCGATCAAAAGATTGTTGCTGATATTATCTAAATGTCCCCGATATTTTAACCATGGGCCTGCCATTGAAATATGATCGGTAGTGCATTTACCTTTTGCTTTAATTAATAATTTCATTCCCAAAAGATCAGAACCATTCCATCCGGCAAAAGGTTCAAGAATCTGAAGACGGTCTGATGTAGGAGAAACAACTACCTGTATATTACTTCCATCTTCAGCCGGCGCTTCAAATCCTGCATCATCAACAGCGAAACCTTTTAATGGCATTTCAATTCCCTGTGGTTCTTTCAGTTTTACTTTTTCTCCTTTATCATTTGTAAGAAAATCAGTTATTGGATTAAAAGTAAGAGAACCGGCGATAGCTAAAGCAGTTGTGATTTCCGGCGAAGCCACAAAAGCATGCGTATTGGCATTGCCATCATTTCTTTTTGCAAAATTCCTGTTGTAAGATGTGAGAATAGAATTTTTCTTTGCGGGATCATTGGTATGACGGGCCCACTGTCCAATGCAAGGGCCACATGCATTGGCTAAAACTACTCCACCCATATTTTCAAAAATATCCAAATAACCATCTCTTTCTACTGTATATCTCACCTGTTCGGAACCTGGAGTGATTGTAAATTCAGCCCGGGTTTTTATTCCGTTATCCGATGCCTGTTTAGCAACAGAAGCCGCTCTTGTAATATCCTCATAAGAAGAATTAGTGCAGGATCCTATCAACCCAACTTCTAATTCTTCGGGCCAGTTATTTTTTTTGACAGCTTCCGCAAATTTGGAAATGGGCCATGCCAGATCGGGAGTAAATGGTCCATTAATATGAGGTTCTAATTCAGATAAATTTAATTCAATTACCTGATCAAAATATTTTTCGGGATCCGCATACACTTCCTGATCTCCGGTCAGGTCTTTGGCAACTTTGTCTGCCATTGCTGCTACTTCCTTTCTTCCTGTTCCTTTTAAATAATCAGCCATTTTTTGATCATAACCAAAGATGGAAGTGGTAGCGCCAATTTCAGCACCCATATTGCAAATAGTTCCTTTCCCTGTGCAGGAAAGGGAAGAAGCACCTTCGCCAAAATATTCAACAATTGCTCCGGTACCACCTTTTACAGTAAGGATACCTGCTACTTTTAAGATGATATCTTTTGCAGATGTCCAGCCATTTAATTTTCCGGTCAGTTTTACTCCTATGAGTTTCGGGAATTTTAATTCCCATGGTAATCCTGCCATCACATCACACGCATCTGCACCGCCAACTCCAATGGCTACCATTCCTAATCCGCCGGCATTTACAGTGTGTGAATCTGTGCCGATCATCATGCCACCGGGAAATGCATAATTTTCCAGAACAACCTGGTGAATAATTCCTGCACCGGGTTTCCAAAAGCCAATTCCATATTTATTAGAAACGGAAGCCAGGAAATCATATACTTCTTTATTTTGTGATTTTGCCCTCGTGAGATCGGGTGCGGCTCCCACCTGCGCCTGTATGAGGTGATCGCAATGAACCGTAGAAGGAACAGAAACTTTTGTTCTTCCCGATTGCATGAACTGCAGCAACGCCATTTGAGCGGTCGCATCCTGCATGGCGACTCTGTCCGGTGCAAAATCCACATAATCTTTTCCTCTTCCGAAAGCGGTATTGGCATTTCCACCGCTGAGGTGAGCATATAAAATCTTTTCGGTGAGAGTGAGAGGATGATTAACGACTTTACATGTTGCTTCTACTTTTTTGGAATAACCTTCGTAAAACCTTTTAATCATGTCGAGATCAAAAACCATTGATGTTTATTTTAATTTGTGTGTGTAAAAAATATTTTTGGAAAGAACTATTTAAAAAAAATCATGCAAAATTAGTTAAAATAGAATTGATTCAGAATGAGTAAATATTTTAAAAAATCTATCCTACCCTAAAAAATAAAATAAATACTTATTTATTCCCGTTAAAGAGTAGAGACAAGTCATATTATTTTTATGCGAAAGATTAATAATATTCGTTTCAATTAGTGAAACTTGTATGGCGAATCACGCAGGTTTGTGGCATAATTTTTAAAAAATATTCTTCGTTATATTTTTAATTTTAATTTAGTTTTGCAAAATGTATAAAATAAAACACTTTATAGAATGGCAGGTATTCGGTGTTTGTACAGCTATAGGTGAAAAGATGGGAATTGCCACTTCAGCCATCAGGCGATATTTTATTTACATTTCCTTTCTTACATTAGGGTCGCCGGTCATTTTTTATCTGATTCTTGCTTTTTGGATGAATGTGAAAAACTATATTAAAAATTCACATAGAAATCCGGTGAGGTATCTTTAAAAACACAGAAGGCAAAAGACAGAAAGCGAAAAGCTGAAGACAAAGAGTTTGTCTATGGGTTTCCTTATCCCCATATTTTAAACCCCTGATGATTCAAAATTGTTTAATTTATGACAATAAAAAAGGGCAACCTTTTCAAGTTGCCCTTGCATTGAAATATCGATTTTAGCCGATTAATTTCACATTAACGGCATTCATTCCTTTTTTGCCATTTTGCAAGTCAAATTCTACTTTGTCGTTTTCTTTGATCTCATCAATTAATCCGCTTGCATGCACAAATGTTTCTTTTGAAGAATCATCGTGTTTAATAAAACCGAATCCTTTTTCTGAATTGAAAAATTTTACGGTTCCTGTGTTTTTGTTGTCCATTGTATTGTATTGTTTAAAAAAATTAACTGCAAATATATACTTTAATACCAGGATTTTATATTTAAAATAAAGTATTTTATTTTTTTAACTTTTAGGAGACAGTAATCAGCTATCAGCAATCAGGTAAAGGATTCACAGTTCACAATTCAAAACTAACCTTCTGTTTTCTCTATTTTATCCCAAAAAGTAAAATATAAACCAAAATTGTATTTAAATTGTTTGTGGTGAAGTGAATGATGCGTAGCACCAATCACATATTTTGTTAAAATATTTTTTGGGTTTTTGGGATAAATATCAATATCCAGGTGATTAATCACACTGCTGAAACTCATAATGACCAGCAATAAAATAATTACATAATAATGAATAGGGATGATTAAAAGTAATAACGGTAAAAAAACAGCCTGCAATAAACCTTCCAAAGGGTGAAATGAAAATGCAGTAAATGGCGAAGCGACTCGGCTGTCGTGATGCACCTTATGAACTGTTTTAAATATTGCCGGAATGTGCATCCATCGGTGAATCCAGTAATAATAAGTTTCCTGCAAAATCATATATATAATGAGGCTTACCGGCAAATACCACCAGCCAAATAAATTAATGTTTGTATAAACTTTGGTGTATCCTTTTTGCCAAAGAATTACAGTAAAGGCGCCTGCAACAGAAAAAATTAAAGAGGTTATTAAACTCCATTTTATTTCTTTTTTAAATTGTCCCTGTTTGTATTCTTTTTTATTAATTTTTCTTTCTTTCCACTTAACCGGAAACCATAAATAAAAAAAGCAATAAAATAATCCGGCTATTAAAAAATATCTTCCTGTAATGATTACAAAAAAAATTATCGTTAGTAAAACAACCCAAAGTGGTTTTGAAAAATCGGGTAATTGCATGATGAAAATAAGTGAATTGAAAGTTTTAGAATCTTTTAGTACCGCTCACACAACAATTCCACTCAAAAATAAAAAATAAAGGACTTCAAAATACATCAAAGTCCTTTATTGTCAATTTGAATTTTAAGTCTTTATTGAATTTCGATCATTTTAGAATGTCTCATTTTCCCGGGTTCCATTTTTGGGATTTCAAGCATTAATATTCCATTATCATATTTTGCTTTAATCTTATCTGCATTTACTACATCCTTTGGTAAATGAAAATTTCGATAGAAAGACTGGTAGCTAAATTCTTTTCTATTATAATCTTCGTCCTTTTCTTCATGCTCTTCTTTTTTCTCAGAACTAATGGTTAATGATGAGCCATCTACTTCAATTTTAAAATCTTTTTTTTGCATACCGGGAGCTGCTACCTCTACCAAAAATTTATCGGGTTTTTCTTTAATGTTTACAGCAGGTACATTGCTACCCACTTTAGGGAAATTGTTTCCCCTATCAAATAAATCAGTGTCTAAAAAATCGTCCCAAATGTTGGGAGTTAACATGGGTTGATGCCCGTTTCTTTTTACGAGTGTCATAAGTTGCCTCCTTTTTTAAGAGTTAATAAATAATTATTTTCAAAAAGGAAGGCACAAAATTGATGCCACTGCAAGTATTGGTTTTGTTAAGAATAATTATTTTTTTTCGCAATTATCTTGATTTTACAAATATAATTTCGGCGATAATTTTATTATGATTTAAGGAAGAGAGAAATTTGCTTCAATAATTCAAAATAGTATTGAAATGCATTATGAACTTGATATTTTTTTACCTTTTAATAAGATATTTTTTACTTTTTGACGTGGGTATCAAAAAAAATAATACTTTGTAAGTTAACTTTAATTAGCCGGATTATTTATCGTTTTATTTTTATCAAGTTTTTCAATTCTTAAATAAAATTCTTATGACAAGATCTTCGACAATTCGTAATTATTTTGCAATGCTTCTATTACTTTTTTTTTCATTCAGTAAACTTTGTAACGCCCAGGTAAAGTCTTACCATAAAACAAATTTTGGGGTAAGTTTTATTTTAAATACGGGTAAGATGAATATTTATCTTATAAAAGACGGGCTTGCAGAAATTAAATATACATTTCTGAAGAATTTGCCTGAAAAAAAATCATTAGTGGTAGAACCCGTAAAATCGTATTTAAAAAACTTTACAGTTAAAGAAGACAAGGAGGACATTGTCATTACAACAGCAAAGATTAAAATTAAAGTAAACCGCCAAACCCAGGCAATAACTTATACCGATCTGCATAATAAAACGATTCTTGCAGAGACAGATGAAAACAACAAGGTAATGCGCGATACTACTGTTGCCGGTATCAATACTTATAGTTGCGCTACCTCATTTCAATCGCCTGAAGATGAAGCTTTATTTGGATTGGGATGCCATCCTTTAGATTCTCTTTCTATTAATTATAAGGGTCGCAACCAGGACTTGGCTATTAAATATCTTACCGGTGCTATTCCTGTGTTGCTCTCTACAAAAGGGTATGGCCTTATGTGGGACAACTATGCGGCGTCCCAATTTTTTGGAGACGAAGCCGATAATACACAATATACTTACGTTTCTGAAAGCGGTAAAATGGTTGATTATTATTTTTTTTATGGACCATCTTTTGATCATATCATTGATCTTTATAGAAACCTGACCGGCAAAGCTCCTATGTATCCAAAATGGTCATTCGGATTATTTCAATCGCAGGACAGATATAAAAGTCAAAATGCAATATTAACGGTAGCCAATAATTATCGTAAAAATAATATACCGGTAGATGCCATTGTTCAGGATTGGTTTTATTGGTCGCCTGCCCCTATTGGTTCTCATATAATGAATCCCGAACGTTATCCAGACCCGAAAGCGATGATTGACCAATTACATAACGAGCATTTTCATGCAATGATTTCTATATGGCCATGTTTTGGAGAAGGTACGCAGGATTATAATCAGCTCAAAGATGCCGGATATCTGACTACAGTTACCTGGGATAATTTTTTTGTACATAAAATTGATTATTATTATGATGCACACAATCCTGGTGCAAGGGAAATGTATTGGGACCAGGCACGCGACAGCCTGATTAAGCGTGACGGATGGGATGCATGGTGGGTAGATCAATGCGAGCCCGATACCAAAGACGTCAACGACAGGAAGAGGGCTGTATTTTATACCGGCAAAGGAATTGATTATTTCAATACTTATTCCCTGGAACATACCACAGGAATTTATAAGAAATGGAGAAGAGACATTCCTCATAAACGTATTTTTTTATTGGCAAGGCAAGCATTCGCGGGTCAGCAAAGAAACGCGGCTACTCTTTGGTCTTCTGATATTACTACTACTTTCGCTGCTTTTAAAAACCAGGTTCCACAGGCAATTAATACCTGCATATCAGGCATTCCCTATTGGACTTCAGATATTGGAGGGTATATTTCATATACCTCTCCGGAAGGAATTCCTGATTGGACGACGCCTGCTCACCGCGAACTTTTTACACGCTGGTTCCAGTTTGGATCATTCTGTCCTATCTTTCGTATTCATGGAAAAGGAGAAAGAGCTTTATTCTCTGATAACTGGGATGCACAAACGAAAAGAATCCTTTTAAAATATGATGATCTTCGTTATCGTTTGTTACCCTACATTTATTCCCTGTCAAGCGAAGTAACCAGGAACAATTATACTATGCTTCGTTCCCTTGCTTTTGATTTCAGGAATGATCCTAAAGTTTATAACATTCCTGATCAGTATATGTTTGGCCCCGCTTTTATGGTAAACCCGGTAACCGAACAGCTATATTCAGGCCCTAACGCCAATCAATTAGGCAACACCAGGAAAGTGTATCTTCCCAAAAACACGGATTGGTATGATTTCTGGACAGGTAAAAAATTGAATGGTGGACAAACGATTGATGCTTATGCTCCCATTGATATTATGCCTTTGTATGTGAGGGAAGGGTCAATTATTCCGATGGGCCCCCTGATGGAATATGCTACCCAAAAACCTGCTACCAATATTGAACTACGCATATATCCCGGTGCTGACGGACATTTCACTTTGTATGAAGATGCCAACAACGACTATAACTATGAGCATGGAGAGTTTGCCACATTTACCTTTAACTGGAATGATAAAAGGCACGAATTAAGCATTTCTGCAAGGAAAGGTTCTTTTCCGGGAATGTTGAAGAGCCGCACTTTCAGTGTATTGTTGGTTAAAGAAAATAATGGCACCGGCGAAAGTGAGACTACTAAATTTAATAAAGTAATTAATTATAATGGAAGCGCGGTAAGAGTAAAGCTTTGAGATAATTAGTATTTTAATAGCCAATGAAAATCATCTACCTCATTTCCATAGGGTAGATATGTTTTATAAATTTTGGAAGTTCGTTCCGTAGGAACATTTTGTGCTAATGCCAGTCAGGTATTTCTGTAAGTAATCTTTCATTCTTTAAGTATGAGTGCAGCACGATATTTTACAGTAAAAAGAAACTGTATATAAATTAGAAAAGAATTTTTAGATGGTTTAATTATTGAGTAATAGGGGAATCCAATTATTTGCGTAATCATTTATCTTCAACATACATATACCCAAAATTCAAAACAAACTCGTTGAACCTGGATGTAAAGTCTTGCCCTAAATTTCCATAAAATTTTTCTCCGGGATAAATTTTTTGAGATAGAATGTCAACACTATCAAGAGTTACTTTCTTATTGTCAAGCCATAACTGCAACGAATCCAAAACATAAGTTTCTTTCTTTTTTACTCCGCCTGCTCCTCCAAATTGAATTATTTTTTTATGAAGGTGTTCAATAATTTTTGATTGGTATTTATTGAAATAGGATGCATATAATACGGAATTTCCAGCTCCTGTGTCTAAATAAAAACATAATGAATCTTCATCCGTTTTCAATGATATAACCGGATCTAATTGATCTAAAGCTAAGTTGTGCAAAGCACTTTTGGTTTGATACTTTGGGATAAGCATTTGGCCATTTTTGAAAATATGAATTTCTTTGAGTTGTTCAATTATTGGAAATCCTATGATCATATTTATTGCAAATTTAATGGGAGCCAAATATAATATTGAGTCGGGCATAACCTGGAAAACAGCATTCCTCACTAAAATGTTCCCTATATAAAGACTATCCGCAATTCCCAATCCTGTTTTAAATTGTATGCCTGTTATGCCGCTACCCTCATCATAAGAAACATTTAGCATTTTCAATCCAAGTTTGTCAGCATAAGTTTTTGAAATAGAAGAAATATTTGCCCGGGTATCAAATATGCCATGATACATTTGATCTTTGCATTTTACAGGAATTTCAATCAAACCTATTCTATCTTTCACCCACTTTATGATTGTGTTTCCATGTATTTCAGTCTTCTGCGGAGGAATATCTTTCAAAGCATCGTACCTGATAAGATCATTTTTGATGTCAGCAACTTTACTGCTATCCATAAACTGGTAAAACCTTTTGATCAAAACACTATCATTGTGGGCGGCTTTTGAATATTGAAATGTTTTAAAATAGCAATCACTGAGAAGCATGTATAACTTTGATTTGATTGAATCGGAAGTTATGGCATTTTTTAAAAGCGTGTCAATATCGTGCATAGCTTCCTGGTTCCTGTTAAAGGAATTATTTACAAATGCCTGGAAATATAATTCATCGTCCGCATCTACACTATCTTTATAAAAAGAAAGATCTGATTCCAGCTTAAAATATTCTCCCTTATCTAAAAGCGTTTGAAGTTGTTTGCTAATTAAATGCTCCCTGGCTTCTTTCCGACTGTTATTGCCGGAACACGAAACAAGTAACAGGCATAATAAATAAAATAAGAGAGTCAATTTCATACCAGGTTTCGTTTACTATGGATGGGCTAAATTATGTTATTAGTTCTTATATACAAACTGATACATTTTTCGGGTGGTTGCCCGGGTATATAATTGAGAAATAAGTACCGTCTGAATTTAAGAGGATCCATCTATAAAAGAAAAAGCCCATGGAATTTCCATGAGCTTTCTACCAAAGAAATTGATATGATTAATAAGGATAAATATACGTATATACTTTACCGTTGTTTCCATTTGTCCAAACTAATTTAGCATAGTAATAACCACCTGCAGAAGTTATGGGACATGAAGTTTGAGGATCGCCGCTTGCGTCAAGCCCGTAAGTGATTACAGAAGTGATATTATCTGATCTTGTAATGGTATTCTGACCGCTGGTTAATTGAAAATCACATGACTGAGCATATACTTTTGGAGTGGTGATCATGTTAGTAAAGTTTACGCCAAAACGAGTAGTACCCCAGATGGCAATATTGTTATTAGTACCGTCTGAATGGGTGCCTGTAACGGTTTCTACGATGCCATCATTATACGTAAATACCCTGTGCCTTGAAACCTGCCAATCGCGGGTTAATCCACTGCTAAAAGTTATAGACAAGTTGGCGGTAATATCATGTACAATTGAATCAGTTGTAGCTAAATCCTCAAGAAGTCCACCACTTGTGTTGGTAATGGTTTTAGTACCATTAATTACAATTGTTTTACCGTCTCTTGCACGGGTGATCTTCAACGAATCAATTGCAATATTTACGCTGGAACCTGCCTTCTTCCAACGTTGTCCCTTAGGTACAGCGATGATTACAGTACCTGTTCGTGTACGGTTGCCACTGCAATTGCTTCCATTATAAACAATTGTGATAGTCCTTATGGTAGATGTAGTGTCGTAAGTGACTG
>Ga0307374_10002371_pt1 | contig 33576 bp, 35 predicted proteins | sample OX3MG_FD_202532 | JGI IMG/M metagenome (GOLD analysis project Ga0307374, IMG submission 202532) | Soil microbial communities from Risofladan, Vaasa, Finland - OX-3 | ecosystem: Environmental > Terrestrial > Soil > Coastal area > Acid sulfate soil | place: Finland: Risofladan, Vaasa | collected... | reverse complement strand
CCGACTGGGTGGGGGATCCGCTGTTGGTGATGGCCACGCTCACGTGCACTGCGGCGATGGTGACGGCCCCGGAGCCGAAGCTGGCCTGGGCCACCGAGGCCTCGCCGTTGCTGGTGAGGATGCCGGTGGTGGGGTCGAAGGCGACGGCGGACGAGGAGCTGATCCCCTCCACCCCGTCGGAGGCCGCCGAGGTCTGGTGAGCCGCCGGGAAACGGGCAGCGGCATCGGCACTCAGATACGTGCGGCGCCAGTTGCCGAGCGCCTGCCACAGCCCGGCCCAACGGTCGGTGGAAACCGGCGTCGCTGCCCCCGACGCCACGCCGGCGGCAGCGGGAGCCGGGGCCGCCGGGCTCTGGGGCAGCGCCTCGCCCGCTTCCGAGGCTTGGGCCGAGGCGGTGCCCGACGAAGCCAGGGCACTGGCGAAGGGCCCGGGCTGTGACCCCACCGTGGAGGCCACCCCTCCGGCGTTGCCCGGGGGGTACTTGTCGTCGGCGTACTGGGGCTGGTTCACGCCGCCTTGGGACGCCCCGGTCTGGCCGAGCGGCCCCGTGTCGGCCGGGCTGGCCGTGCCCTCGGAGAAGGGTGAGGAGTCCACATGGGCATGGGCCAGAGGGATGTAGCTGTTGATGGCGCCGTTGTTGAAGTTGGGGAAGGCGCTCGATCCGGCCACCACGTGGTCGGCCGCCGCGTTGACGGTGGCGTTCAGCACCGAGAAGGTCGGGGCCGGCGTGTCGGCCAGCGACGCCGTCGCACCCCAAGCGAGGAGGACGGCACCGAGGCCCGAGGCCACCCCGAGCCACGCCGTTAGCAGCCGGCGCCTACGCACGGCCGGCCGCCGAGTCCTCGACCAGGCGCCGCACCAGCTCGGCGACGTCCAGTCCCTCCACCTTGGCCCGGTCCTCCAGGGACCGCAGCAACGCCGGTGGTAGTGCCACGTTGACCTCCTCGGAAAGTGCCGGAATTGGTGAACCGGCCACGGGCCGGCCATTGGTCGTTCTCGTCGCAACCCGGTGGCCGGCCGCCACGTCGACATCGACGTCGATGTCGCCCAAGTAGGAGCCGGTCACGAAGCTCTCGTCGGCGGCCAGCGTGGCGGCGTCGCCGTCGTAGCTGACCTCACCCTTCTCGAGCACGTACGCCCGGTCGGCCACGGCCAGGGCCCGGCCCACGAACTGCTCCACCAGCAGCACCGACACGCCGCGGGCCGGGAAGCCGGCGATGATGGCGAACAGTTGGTCCACGATGGTGGGGGCCAGCCCCTGGGACATCTCGTCCACCATTAGAAGCTTGGGGCGCGAGATCAGGCCGCGCGCCAGGGCCAGCATCTGCTGTTCCCCTCCTGACAGGGTGCCCGCCGTCTGGGTCGAGCGCTCCTTCAACCGGGGGAAGGTGTCGTAGACCTCGTCGAGGGCGGCCACCACCTTGGCCCGCCCCACCCCGGCGATGGAGGCGGCCAGGCGCAGGGTCTCGCCCACCTCGAGGCTCGGGAAGATGCCGCGTCCCTCGGGCACGTGCAGCAGGCCCATGCGGGCCACGGCCTCGGGCGGTGAGCCGGCCAGGTCGCGACCGTCGAAACGGACGGTGCCGGCCATGGCGGCGATGACCCCGGAGGCGGCGCGCAGCGTCGAGGTCTTGCCCGCCCCGTTGGGGCCGAGAAGGGCGACCACCTCACCCGCTTCGACGCGCACGTCGATGCCGAATAGCACCGGGATGCCGTCATAGCCGGCGCGCAGGGCGCTCATCTCGAGCAGCGACATCAGGCTGCCCCCTCACCGAGGTAGGCGCGGATGACCATGGGGTCGTCGCGCACGGCCTGGGGCGAGCCCTGGGAGATGAGGGTGCCGAAGTCCAGCACGTAGATGTGGTCGCACACCCGCATGACCAGAGCCATGTCGTGGTCCACGAGCAGCATGCTGAGAGCGAAGCGCTCCCTTATGCGCGGCAGCAGCTCGGCCAGGGCGGCGGTCTCGCGGGCGTCGAGCCCGGCGGCCGGCTCGTCGAGCAGCAACAAGGTCGGGCGCAGGCACAGGGCCCGGCCCAACTCGACACGCCGTTGCAGGCCGATGGACAGGTCCCCGGCCCGGGTGTCGGCCATGGGAGAGATGTCCAGGAAATGGAGCACGGCCCGGGCCAGCTCGTGGGCCCGGCGCTCCTCGAAGCGGCCCCGGGGTAGACGCAGGGCGTCGGTGACCAGCCCCCGGCGCGAGAAGGCGTCGATGGGCACGAGCAGGTTCTCGAGCACCGTCATGTCGTGGAACAACAGGAGGTTCTGAAACGTCCGGGCGATGCCGAGATGAGCCCGTTGGTTGGGCTTCAAAGCGTCGATGGCCCGGCCTTCGAAGCTGACTCGGCCGGCATCGGGACGCCGGACGCCGCTGATGCAGTTGAACATGGTCGTCTTGCCCGCCCCGTTGGGCCCGATGAGGCCCAGGATCTCGCCGCGGTTGAGCGTGAAAGTCACATCCGACAGGGCCTGGACCCCGCCGAAGCGCACCGACACATGGTCGACCTCGAGCAGCGACATCAGCTCGGCACCTCGGCCAGCGCGCCGGGCCGGCGGGCCACGCGCCGGCGCCACTGGTCGCGCATGCTCGGCACCAAGCCGGCCGGCGTGAACACCACCTGCACCACGAGCAAGGCTCCGAGGATGAGGTTGAAGTACTGAGTCGAGATCCCGATCTTCTGCAGGAGGTAGTTGCCGAAGGCCAGGAAGATCCCCCCCACCACCGCTGCCCCGATGGCGTCCACGCCCATGACGATGGCCACGGCGGCCAGGGCCACCGAGTCGAGGAAGGCGTACGAGGGAGCGCTCACCGAGCCGATGCGCACGGCCGACAGCGCTCCGGCCAGGCCGGCGATGCCGGCCGACAGCCCGAAGGCGGCCAACTTCCAGGCGGTGAGGTTGAGACCCATGGTGGAGGCGGCCAGCTCCGACCCGCGCACGGCCCGCAGCACCCGCCCCACCTTGCCGCGGCGCAGGTTCCACACCAGGACCATGGCCAGGAGGAGCACGGTGAGACTGAAGAGGTAGAAGGCGTACTCGCCGGTCAGGCCGATGCCGAGGAATGAGGGCCGCCCCACCTGCCACGGGTTCAAGCCACCGGTGAAGGCGTCCCACGTACCCGGTGTGAAGAGGTACTGGTCGAAGAACAGCGCCACGGCCACGGTCAAGATGGCGAGGAACAAACCCGACAGCCGCAGGGCCGGGATGCCCACCAGCACGCCGGTGGCGGCGGCCAAGGCCACGCCGAGGGGCATGCTCAGCCAGAAGCTCCAGTGATGCCCCCCGGTCAGGCACCCCACGGTGAAGGCACCAACGGCGGCGAAGGAGTACTGGCAGAACGACACCTGGCCCACCAGGCCGGTGAGCACAACCAGCGACAGCACCAACATGCCGAGCCACACGGCGTCGGCGGCCAGCGACTGGATGTAACCCGAAGCACCCAGGGGGAGCACCACGCCGGCCGCCACCACGGCGAGAAGGCCCAGCCGGCGGCGGTCGAGGCTCATGCGGCGCGCACCTTCCTGGCCCCGGGCCGGAACAGCACGGCCAGGGTGGCCAACACCATGAGAAAGGTGACCAGCTCGCCGATGCCGGCGCTCGAGAAGAAGGCTCTCGGGTAGGTCTGGGCCAGACCCAGGAACATGCCGCCCACCACCGTCATTGGCAGGCTGGTCAGCCTTCCGATCAGGGCGGCGGCGAAGGCGTCGATCACCACGATGGTGAGCGAGTAGTTATCGAAGTTGATGAGCGGGGTGATGAGCACGCCGGCGATGGCGGCCATCGCTGAGCCGGCCATCCAGGAGGCGGCCGTCACCCGGTTCACGCTGATGCCCCACAGGCGCGCTGTGGCCGGGTTGTCAGCCACGGCCCGCATGGCCGTGCCCAGCTGGGTGTAACGCAGCAGGGCGGCGGTGCCCAGCGCCAGGGCCAGGGCCACGATGAAGGTGGTCAGCTGGTCATATCCCACCACGAGGTGCACGATGGGAAGCCGGAACCCGTTGCGGCTGACCAGCTGCACCGGGCGGTGATAGGCGGTGGCCCCCCAGATCTTGCCGGCCAGGGTCTGGAGCACGAGCAGCCACCCGATGGTCACCACCACCTTGGTGAGTGGCGGGCGATTGGCCAGGGGCCGGATGGTGAAGGCTTCGATGCACAGGCCGATGACGCTGCCGGCGGCCACCGCCGCGATCAGCCCCAGCCAGCCCGGCGCCCCCCACAGCACCGACACCTGGTAGGCGATGAAGGTGGAGAACATGGCCACCGCCCCGTGGGCGAAATTAAGCACCCCCGACACGCGGAAGATGAGCACCACTCCGATGGCCGCCATGGCGTAGACGCCACCGAGCACGAGCCCGATGACGGTGAACGCCGGCAGCAGCGACCACGACGAGGCCAGCACGGGCGCTAGAAGCAGTTCCAGTTGGAGTACGTGGTCCACGTCCCCGAGACATTGTGGATCCACTGGAAACATCGGTTCGGGTCATGGGTGTTGCCCGGCGCGTAGGAGATGGGCTGGGTCAACCCCTGGGTATCGACGTTCTTGAGCGAATTCAGGGCGGTGCCGAGCGATTGTCGGGTGACGGGCGCCGTGCCGATCAGCCGCAGGGCGTCGACGAAGACCTCGGCGGCCACCCATTCACCTTCGCTGTAGACGTCGAGATTCGCCACCTGGCTCGGGTAGTACTTCTGCACCGCTCCGTAGTAGGCGGCGATCCCGGCCTGACTCTGGTGGTCCTGGGGCTCGAGCAACGGCGTCAGGGACTGGGCCCCGTACACGGCGTTGCCGTACTGCTGGTTGGCCGAGGCCTTGTCCAGCCCCAGGCCGAAGAGCTGGGGGTGGAAGTTCTGGCGGTCGAAGGCCTCGAGGAGCCGGGCGTAGGAGAAGGGGTCGAGGGCGGCGATGCACGAGTCGGCCCCCTCGGACTCGAGCTTCACGGCGATGTCGGTGTAGTCGGGCTTGGTCGGGTCGACCTGGTCGACGCTCTTCCAGGCGATGCCGTTGTGCTGGAGCGAGTCCTCGAGCGACTGCTGCACAGGGGCGATGAAGTTGGCGTTCAGGATCACGAGGCCCGGCGCGTGGATGTTCAGGTCCTTGGCGTGGTCGCCCATGGCCGTGCCATAGGTGACCAGGTTGTCGGTGACAGGCCACGAGATGGGCGAGGCGAACTCGGCCGGCACCCCTAGCCCGCCGATGACGGGCACACCCTGGCCGGTGAGGTACGGCGTCTCCGGCTGCTCTCCGCTCACCGACAGCCAGCCCACCATGGCCAGGATGTTCTCGCTCAACAGTTGCTGCGAGCACTGGTGCGCCCGGGCCGGGTCGTAGCCTGAGTCGCAGTCGAGCAGCTGGAGCTTGTGGCCGTTCACGCCACCCTGGGCGTTCACGGTGTCGAAGTAGGCCCGCACCGTGTCGCGCTCGACGGTGGCATCAAAAGGCCCCGTCTCGTCGAAGATGCCGCCCACGGTGATGGTGTTGGCCGTGACCCCGGGCGCCGCCGTGGACAGCCCGCCCGACACAGAGGTACTCCGGGCGCCCGACGACGCCGTCTGAGGCGACGAGCCGGTGGCCGACGACGACGAGCCGGTGGCGCTGGCACCGGAGGCGGCCACGGTGGTGGCCGTTGAGGCGCCGGCACCTGAGGCGGAGCCCGACACCCCTGAGCGGGCGCCCAGGACCACCGGCGTGGCCGGGCGACCCAGCGCATGGACCACGGCGCCGCCGAGGACCAACGTCATAACCACACTGGCGGTCATGAAGATGACCGCTATCCGCTCTCGTGAGGAGTTCACCGCTGCAGCCCGCCTACAGGTCGAGGAAACTTCTATCTTGCCGATTCTACGGCGGGTGCAGCCGATATGCCCAGGCCAGAATTCCCTAGGAAGCGGCCACGACCTCAACGGTGAGCTCGCCGGAGACCTCGTCGTGCAGCCGCACGGCCACGGTGTGGGTCCCGAGCGCCTTGATCGGCTCGTCCAGGTGGATGTGGCGCCGGTCGACCACCGCACCGGTTTGGGCCTCGACCGCCTCGGCCAGGTCCTGGGCCGTGACCGACCCGAACAGGCGCCCTTCGGCCCCGGCCCGCGCCGTCACGGTGATGGTCTTGGCGCCGAGCGCGCCGGCCACCGTCTGGGCCGACTCACGGTCCTTGGCGTCGCGCAGGTCCCGCGAGCGGCGCATGGAGGCGGCCTGGGCGGTCATGTTGTCGGTGGCCTTCAAGGCCCGCCCGGTCGGGAACAGGAAGTTGCGGGCGAAGCCGCCGGCCACCTCGACGATGTCGCCGCGCTTGCCCAGGCCGTGCACGTCGTCACGAAGCAGCACCTTCATCAGACCGTCTCCTCCGCCGCCGCCACCTCGACGATGTCGCCGCCGGGGCTTTCGGGCGCCTCTTTGGCGGGGACCTCACCAACAGACGGCGCAGCGGCCGGCCGATCGGCTCCGTCGGAGCTGTCGGGCGCGGTGGCACCAGGTGCTCCGTCGCGCCCGGGCGGGCGTCCCATGGGCCGGTCGCGCTCAGGACGGTCGCCGCGCTCGCCGCGATCGCGACCACGGCCACGGCCACCGGTGCGCTCAGTGACAGTGCGCTGGGTGTAGGGCAGCAGCACCAGCTCGCGGGCCGTGCGGATGGCCAGGGCAATGGCCCGCTGGTGCTGGGAGCAGTTGCCGGTGACGCGTCGGGCCCGGATCTTGCCGCGGTCGCTCATGTACTTGCGCAGCATGTTGACGTCCTTGTAGTCGACCCAGGCAATCTGGTCGCGGCACAAGGCGCAGGGCTTCTTCTTGATCCGCCGGCCGGCGTCCTTCGGGCCACGACGGGTGCTCGTGTTGCGATCGCGATCAGTGTTACGTGCCATGGCTCAGAAAGGCTCCTCGTCGAAGCCGTAGCCGCCCGCAGGCGGCGCCGACCGTCCACCGGCAGGCGCCGGCTGACGCGCCGGACCCCCACCGTCGCCGCCGCCCGCTGGGCCGCGGCGCTCGTTCTTAGTGACCTGGGCCGTGGCCCATCGCAGGCTGGGGCCGATCTCGTCAGCCACCACTTCCACCTTCGACCGCTTGTCGCCTTCGGCCGTCTCCCACGATCGCTGCTCGAGCCGGCCGGTGACGATGATGCGCGAGCCGCGGCTCAGGCTCTCCGAAGCGTTCTCCGCCATCTCGCGCCAGCACACGACGTCGAAGAAGCTGGTGGCTTCCTCCCACTCCTGGGTCTGGCGGTTCTGCCAGCGGCGGTTCACGGCCAAGCCGAAGGTGGCCGTGGCCTGGCCGGTAGGCGTGAACCGGAGCTCCGGATCGCGCGTGACGTTGCCGACCAGGGTGACGCTGTTGCCGTTGGACATGGTGCTCCTCCCCTTCCGGTCAGCCCGCTGCGGGCGCCGGTGCTACGTCGGCTTCGTCGGATTGCGTGGGTGACGGTGCGGGCTCGGCGCCAAGCTCTGAAGCGGCAGCCGGAGCAGCCCGAGCGCCAGACCGCGCCGGGGCCGGGCGGGAGCGCCCGGCCGATGGCGACGCGCCGGGGCCGGGCGGGCGGCGCCGGCCGGCGACCTTTTCGGGCATGCGGACGATCTTGTGGCGCAGGACCTCGTCGGCCAGCACCAGAAAGCGGTCCAACTCGGCCGAGGCCTTGGGCTCCGAGGTGAACTCGGCCACCACGTAGTAGCCCTCGCGCTTCTTGCGCACCTCGTAGGCCAGGGTGCGCTTGCCCCAGCGGTTGACGACACCGGTGGTGCCGCCGTTGGAGCGAACCAACTCAAGGCCCTTCTCGAGCACCGCCGTAATGGCGGACTCGTCGGCCTCCGAGTCGAAGATGATCATGGTTTCGTACGGCCGCAAGAGCGGCTCACCTCCCTCCGGACCCGACGCCGAGGGCGACCGGGGCCCCACGTCTGTGGGGCAGGGTTTGCTTCGGTCGTGTCGGACAAAGGCCCGAGACGACCCGGGTCATGGTAGTCGAGCCTGCTCGGCCCGGTTCCCGACCCCTGCGTCAACCCCCCGACTGGAGGTGGTACGTCTCGTTGTCGGAGGGGAAGGTGCCGGCCCGGACGTCGGCCGCCCACGACGACACCGCCGTAACGGCCAGTGCCGACAAGTCGGCGTACTGGCGAACGAACTTGGGGGCGGGGCCCTGGCGCAGGCCCAGCAGGTCGTGGAAGACGAGGACCTGGCCGTCGCAGGCGGGCCCGGCGCCGATTCCGATGGTGGGCACGTCGACCTCGGCCGTGACGTGAGCCGCCACCACATCGGGCACGCCCTCGAGAACGAGGGCGAAGCAACCGGCTCCGACCAGCGCCTTGGCGTCGAGCAGCAGAGCCTCGGCCGCTGCGGCCTCCTTGGCCTGGACCTTGTACCCGCCCATGGCGTGCACCGACTGCGGCGTCAGGCCCAGATGCCCCATGACCGGGATCTCGGCCCCCGCCAGCGCCTCCACCATGGGGACGCGCTGGCGCCCTCCCTCGAGCTTCACGGCCTGCGCCCCGGCGCGCACCAGCACGGCGCCGTTGCGGACGGTGTCTTGCACCGACACGTGGTAGCTCATCCACGGTAGGTCCCCCACCACCAGCGGGCGGGGGCCGGCCCGGGCCACCGCCGCCACGTGGTGGGCCATGACACCGACGTCCACCTGCAGCGTGTCGGGGTGCCCGAGCACCACATTGGCCAGGGAGTCGCCGACCAGGATGATGTCGACCCCGGCGGCATCGGCGATGCGGGCCCCGGGGGAGTCATAAGCGGTGAGCATGACCACCGGATCGTCCCCGCGGCTGCGCTTGCGGGCCCGGATGGACGGGACGGTAACGCGCTGTGACATCACTGGCCTCCTTGGCCGTCCAGCGCACGAGGCTGCCGGCGGCGGCGGGACCGATAGGAGATCCCAGTGTACCTTCGGCTCCGTGACCAGGGCCGAGGCACCCCACGAGGCGAACGCTGGCGGGACCTGCCAGAGCTGCGGGGCCCCGAGCGAGGAGCTCGTGTCGGTCCACCGTGTCTACCTCGAGACCGACGGCCGGGGGACGGTGACCGGATCCACCACGGTGGCCGACGCCGAGTGGTGGTGCCTGGCTTGTCGCATCCTGTATCCGCACGAGCCGGATCCCCACGACCCCTCCGCCTGACCGTTCTGGCCTCCGGCCTGCCCGGTGTCCGGCGGCGCGCCTCGCTGACCAGGCACTTGGGCCCCGAGGCGGCATTTCTTCGTGAGGCCGGGCCCGTCCGCCGGTTTTCGCTACGACGGTCCTGTGCGGGCCACCAGTCGGCGCGGCGGAAGCGCCCGGAGAGGACGGCCATGGCCGGAGACGGCAAGAACGACGAGACGCGCCCACCTCGGGTGGGTCGCCTGACCCGGCGAGCCTTCCTGAAGGCGGGAGCGGCGGCCGGTGTGGCCGGTGCGGTCGGGTCGGGTCTCAGCGCCTCGCAGGGGCGCCTCATCCAAGCGGCCCTGGCGGGCAGCTCAGGGGGCTCGCTCTCCGACATCGAGCACGTGGTCATCCTCATGCAGGAGAACCGGTCCTTCGACCACTACTTCGGGACGATGCCCGGCGTGCGCGGCTTCTCCGACCTACTTGCCAAGCCTGGCGTCTTCGCCCAGACCATGGTCGACCCGTCCACCGGCAAAGCCCTCTACAAATTGGCCAGCGGCGAGACGACTCTGAACCCCTTCGAGCTGGTGAGCAACCCGCCGACGGTGGCCGGCCAAACCACTAACGACATCACCCACGACTGGGGACCGCAGCACCAGGCCTGGAACGACGGCGCCATGGACCAGTGGGCCGTTCAGCACCTGAAGAACGACGGAACGTCTAAGTACCAGTTCAACGTCACCGACGGGGTGCCGGTGCCGGGCTCGTCGTCGGTGCCCATAGGGCTGCTCACCATGGGCTACTACCGCCAAAGCGACTGCCTGGCCTTCTACCGCGCCCTGGCCGATGCCTTCACCATCTGCGACGCCTACCACTGCTCGGTGCTCGGCCCGACCGATCCCAACCGGCTCATGTGGATGTCGGGCAGCCTCGGCGCCCACTCGGCCGACAACGGCGGCCCAGTGCTCACCACCTACGTTTCCAACCGCCAGGACCTGGTGGGCACGCTCGACTGGCCCACTTTGCCCGAGCTGCTCACCGACAGCGGCGTGAGCTGGAAGGTGTACCAGGACCCCACGTCCACGGCGCTGTTCAATGTGCTGCCGTACTTCAAGAGCTTCGCCAAGCCCTCTACCGCCACCGAGGCCAGGAACGCCGCCAACGCCCTGGTGCCGGTGTACCCGGCCGAATTCCAGGCCGATGTCCTGGCCGGCACGCTGCCCAAGGTGTCGTGGATCATGCCGCCGGCCCCGTGCTGCGAGCACCCGGCCACGCCCCCGGAGTACGGCGAGTGGCTGGTGTCGGAGATCCTCCAGACGCTGCTGCTCAACCCCGAGGTCTGGGAGCGCACCGTCTTCCTGGTCGTCTACGACGAGAACGGCGGTTTCTTCGACCACGTGGCCCCGCCCACACCCGGGCCCACGGTCACCTCCCTAGGGTCCGTCCCCACCGGCAGCGAGTACGACGGCGAATACCTGCACACCGCGTCCCCCACCAATGCCGCCGGGGGGCCACCCTCAGACTGGGACGGGGTCCTCGGCCCGGTGGGCCTCGGCTTCCGGGTGCCGGCCATGGTCATCTCGCCCTTCAGCGCCGGCGGATGGGTGAACTCCGACACCATGGACCACATCTCGACCCACAAGCTGATCGAACGGCTCTTCCTAACGCCGGGCACCATCCAGGGCGGCCTGCACGTCTCGCCGTGGCGCTACGCAACGGTGGGCGACTTCACCGGGGCCATGGCCAACCTGACCACGCCCAAGACCAGGGTGGGCAAGTTGCCGGACACATCGCTGCTCTTCCCCGGGGTGGCCGAGCAGGCGCTGCTCAACTCGCTGGCCGGGACCGAGGGCTACGCCCAGGCTTATCCACCCCCGCCGCGCAACGCCGGCGTGCCCGGGCCCGACCCCGTCACCATCTCCCGCCGGCCCACCCCCCGCTGACCGTCCGCCGACTAGTCGGTGCCCGCAGGCCGGTGACGCTAGGCAGGCACAGCACCACCAGGGTGCTGGCGCCGATCCAGGCGGCTGCCAGCCACAGGGCCCCGTCCACCCCGAGCACCCGCGCCGTGAAACCCACCACGACGTAGCCGAGGGGAAGGAAGACGAACGAGCCGAACCAGTCATAGGCACTCGCTCGTGACAGCACCTCGGGCGGAAGCTCGCGCTGCATGGTGGTATCCCACAACGGGCCGAACACACCGAAGCTGAGCCCAGCCCCGAATGCGCCCACCCCCACCACGAGCGCCGGGGCTCGCAGGGCCAGGGCCCCGAGGCACAGCATCCAGGCCAGCAGCACAGCTTCGGCCACGAGCAGCGGCCGGCGCGGCTGCACCCGCAGCATGGTCGCCCCGCCGAGCAGCGATCCCGCCCCTTGGGCAGCCAGGATCGACCCCCAAGCCACAGCGCCGCCAAGCGACTGCTTGGCCACCACGGCGCCCAGCACGAAGAATGGCGGAAAGACGAGGAGCCCGAGCGTGGAGAACTGGGTCACGACGACCCACAGCCAGGTGCGCTCGCGAAAAGCACGCCACCCTCCGCGCAGCTGCGAAACGAAGCGCTCGGTCGAGCCCCGGCTCTCCCAGCCCACGCGCAGGCTGGCCAGACACGCCGCGCTCACCAGGTAGGTGGCGCCGTCCACGGCCACGGCCCACCCCGGGCCCGAAGCGGCCACCAGGATGCCGGCGATGGCCGGGCCCACCAGCGTGCCGCTCCACATGGCCATGGCGCTCAATGCGTTGGCCTGGTGGAGGTGCTCGGGTTTCGACACTTCGGGGATGAGCCCGGTCATGGCCGGAGTGAAGAAAGCGGTGCCGGTGCCGACGGCGGCCTCCAGGGCCAGGAACCCCCACAGCGGAGGGTGTCCCATGAGCAACCAGGCGGCCAGTGCGCCCTGGGGCACGGCCCGGCCCACGTCGGCCATCACCATGAGGGCCCGGCGGTTGTAGCGGTCGGCGGCCACCCCGGCCGGCAGGAGCAGCAGCACGAGCGGCAGGGTCTCCGCCCCGAGCACGTAGCCCACGTCGCCGATAGAGCCGCCCCGGCCGAGCACGGCGAACGACAGCGCCACCGGCAACATGCCCGTGCCCACGAACGAGGTGACCCGGCCCGCGAAGTAGAGGCGGAAGTCGCGCTCGCCGAGCGCACCGAGCCAGCGGTCCAGTCGCACCAGGCGAGGCTAACGACTGGTCGTAGCGTGGGCGCCGTGGCTCCGCCGACCGTCATCGACTACCGGGGCAGCTTCCTCTTCTCCCTGCCGCCGGCCGAGATGTGGAGCGCCCTCGAGCATCCGCAACGCTTCGAGAAGTGGTGGGCGTGGCTGCGCGAGTTCCGCCTCGAAGGCGATGGGTTGGTCGACGGAGCCGTGCTCCACGGCCTGGTGGCGCCGCCGGTGCCCTACCAGATGCGCATCGCCGTCCTCCTCGAGCACTGCCGGGCGCCGCTGAGCATCGACGCCGTGGTGTCAGGTGACCTCCGCGGCACCGCCCGTCTCGTGATCGAGCCGCACGGGGACGGGTCGCGTGCCGAGGTGGCCTGGACCATCGAGATGATGCAGCGGCCCATGCGACTCGCCGCCCGCCTGGCCCACCCGCTGCTGCGCTGGGGACATGACCGGGTGGTCGAGGCCACCGTGGCCGGCTTCCGGCGCCACATCGAGGAGGGGCGCCACCGGGACTAGCCGCTCACCCCAGCCGGGCCACAGCCAGGGCGGCGGCTAGGCAGACCACGGCCCACGACATGGTGCGCAGGGCGCGCTCCAAAGGCGCCAACAGCGACCCGCGATCGATAGCCGCGCTGGTGCCATCGGCCATGGCCATGGTGCCGAGCACCTCTTGTGTCGATCGGCGGAGACGTCGCGCCGGTGTGCTGAGCGCCCGTTGGGCCAGTGACAAAGCGAAGGCGCCGAGAGCGCCGAGAGCGGCGGCTATGGACAGCCCCTGGGCCTGGGCCACGTACGCAGTGAGCACGGGGAACGCTCCCCAGGACAAGGCGAAGCCGACGTCGTTGTGGATGAGGCCACCGAAGATCTCGGCGTTGTAGGCGACCACCAGGACCGGCCCGAGCACGATGAAGGGCACAATGGACACGCCCACCCGGGCCACGCCCATGGCGCCGAGGATCACAGCGCCGACCAACCCGGCGGCGGCGGCGCCCACCAGCGCGCCGGCCGGCACCGAGGTCCGAAGCGGCCGGCCGTGCAGCTCGTCGAGGGCATGGGCCGAGATGCCCACGGCCAGGAAGAAGGCGAGCACGGTGGCCACCAGTCGGCTCACCTGCACCCGCGGCGCCAACGAAGCTCCGATGACGACGTAGGCCAGGTGCCAGGCCGTGTACGGGGGGTGCAACAGCGTCCACCAGTCGCGCCAGGGGCCCCCTTGGGCGGCGTAGTACGCCGGGCGCGGCTGAGCCTCGGTCACTGCCTCCGGCCCCACATGACGAGGCCCCCACCGAGGCTCATGGGGCGCACCGTGACGTCCCCGATGCCGGCGGCCTCCCAGGCCGCCACCGTGGCGTCGAGGGGTAGGCGCCGGTAGTGCCCGCTGATGCTCGGCCCCAGAAAGCGCCCCACCCGGTACCACTCGCGGCCGCCGGTGAGGAGCCCCGCCAGCGGCAGCACCAGGCGCGTGTAGAGCCACCACCAGCCGCGCCAGAACACACTCGAGGGCACCAGGAATTCGAGGTTGGCCACCACGGCACCGGGGCGGACCACCCGGGCCAGCTCGGCCATGGTCGCCCGGGGGTCGTCCACATAACGCAGCAGGTACGTGAAGCTCAAGGCGTCGAAACTGGCGTCGGCGAAGGGCAGCTGCTCACCTCGGCCCAGGGCGATGGCGATCCTGGAGACGCCCGCTTGGCGCACGTTGTGACGGCCCTGGCGGGCCATGGCCTCGGTCAGGTCGACACCGATGACGGTGGCTCCGGTGCGCTCGGCCAAGGCCAGGGCCACACCGGCGGTGCCGGTGGCCACATCGAGCACCAGCGAAGGGGTCCCCTCGGCTATGGCATCGACCAGCTGCCGGCGCCAGCGTCCGTTCTGCCCGAACGACAACCACTCGGCCAACCGGTCGTAGCGGTCGGGGAGCCCGGCGAACAGGCGCCGGGCCACCCGGTTTCGCCCACCGGCGGCCGACGCCACCGAAGCCCGATCCCCGCTCATGGCCCGGTGACCGGCTCCACTTCGTCGGCGGCGCCGTCCACCCACTGAGCGTTCCCGGCCATGGCCGGGAACGACGCCACCACCAACACGAAGAGCAAGAACGTGAGCACGTGCACCCCGGTGCACCACAGGCAGATGGCCTTGATGGTGAAGAGCTCGGCCGACAGCAGATAGACGACGAAGCCCATGCCGCCCACCACCATGACCAGGCGCGCCCACGTCACCCACCGGTACCCGGCACGCCACAACGGCGGCAGGTTGATGGCGATCATGGCGGTGAAGAACAGCAGCCCCAGCAGGGCCACCGGTATGCCGAAGACCTCGGACTGCGGGCTGGTGGTGACCTTGGCGCAGTTGATGATGCCGGTGGCGCTGCACACCGGCAAGGTGCCGGTGAAGTGGTCGATGGTCAGGTAGAGCCCGATGCCGAAACCGATGATCGACAGCACGAGCGCCATCCACCCACGCCAGCGCCCGACGGCGGGGGCTGTCTCCCAGCCATCGTCGGCCCAGCTGTCGTCGGTCATGGCCGCCGGCCCCAGCCGCTCAGCTCAGCCCCATGGCCTTGGCCGCCGTGGTGACGGCCGAGGCGCTGCACACCGCCGAGGGCTGCTGCTGGGTGATGGAGCACACCGCGGCGGTCAGGTAGTTGGCCGTGCCCACGATGGCCTGGGTCACCGGGTCGTTGGGGTTGGCCAACTTCGCCGCGATGGCCGACTGGTCCAGCCCCGAGAGTATGGCCGGGTTGTAGCTCGGCCCCAGGACGAAGACCTTGTTGCCGATGTCCATGAACGGGAATCCCTGGGTGACGCCGAACTGCGACGAGTACTTGCTCCACAGGCCGGACTGGGCCGTGGTGAGGTGCTCCAGGACGTGGCGGGTGCCGATGCCGTTGGTGTCGTTGCTCTCCTCCTCCACCGGCACGAAGGTCACGACGTCGCTCGAGTAGCTCGCCCCGTGGAAGGAGAAGGTGGCCGTGGCCGGGTCGGTGTCCCACGGCGACGAGGTGGTCTCCTGCAGGTTGGTGAAGTGGCCGAATTTGGACATGGCCATGACGATGGCCCAGCGCTCGGCGGCGCAGTAGGGGCAGAACTCGCCCCCGATGAACAGCACCTCGGGTTTGCCTCCTGAGGCCAGCGCCGTCTGGCCCTTGGCCACGGTGGGGGCGGTCACCGACGACGGCACGCCCACCGTCTGGGCCACGGAAGCCGGCACCCCGGTGACCAGGGACACCAGGCTGGCCGGCGCCGGCGTGTCCACCGGGCCGGTGGCCGTGGTCGACGTGCTCGACGAGCTCGTCACCTTGAAGATGACGAGGGCCACCACGAGCAGCACCACAACACCGATAGCCCCGAAGGCGATGGCCGACGGCGAGAATCGCCGCGGGGACCCACTGGGCACCGCAGCGCCGGGCCGGCGACCGGCATTGGGGCCACGACCGCCGCGGCCGCCACCGCTGCCACGACCACCTCCGCCCGGGCGGCCCTGGCCGGCACCCGATCCCGGCTTCGGTCCCGATGGTCGGCGGGCACCCTGCCCGGGTCGCGGCGGCGCCCCCGAGCCCGACCCGGTCGGGGCCTTCTGTCCCGTCGACTTGCCGCCACCTGGTTGCACGACACTCATGTGGATTCCCCTTGCCACCGCCGGCCGGCGGGATCGTTTGCTGCCTCATGGTGGTCCAAAGACGAGGCGCGCACCATGTCGCCCGGCGCGGGCCTGCTCATCGACTACGCCCCGGGACTGGCGGCGCGCTGTCGGGGCGCTGTGGAGGTGCTGTCAGCCGTTGCCTCTGCGCACGGTGGCCCGGGCCCGGGCCTGGGCCCGGTGGCGCCCCCCGGCCGGGTACATCCGGGCCAGGTGGTTCCAGGCACAGCTCGGGCACACCTCGACCACATAGCAGGCGATCTCGTCGGCCCGACGGCACAGGCGGGCCAGCTCGGTGGCGGTGGCCGGGCACGTCCCGTTGGGTGGCAGACGGGGCCCGAACACATAGGTCACGTGCACCACCCGGACCTCTTCGCAGATGGGACAGTCCTCAGGCAGCGGGGTGCCGATGTTGCGGGCGGCCCGCAGGAGCTCCGGGTGGGCGTCGCACACGTCGAGGCGCGATAGGCGCCCCTTTTTGAATTCGCTCACCACGGCATTGCGGGCCAGGCGGTACTCGACGCGGCCGCCGGTCCCTGTGACCGTGAAGCCGCGCAGTGCGGTGGGCCCGAAGCTCATCGGCCACCAGGGTACCTCCGGCCGCCTCCGATCGAGCGGGGACCCCCTCTGCTCGCGATTGCTTGCAGTGCCACCGATATATCGATACGATACATCTCGACGATGTATTGCTCCCCCGCCACCGCCACCGCCAGTTTCACGTCCTCGGGCCGCCTGACGGTGGCCCGGCTGTCTCCAGCCGAGGCCCGCTGATGCTCGAGCTGGCCATCCTCGGCCTGCTCGGCGAGCAGGAGCTGCACGGATATGAGATCCGCCGCCGCTTGCGCGACGAGCTCGGCCTCTTCTCCAATGTGTCGTTCGGATCGCTGTACCCGGCGCTGTCGCGCCTAGAGCGCTCGGGGGCGGTGGAGACCGCCGAGGAGAGCGGCCCCGGCGTCTCGTCGGCCCCCATCCCCATGACCGGCTCGCTGAGCGGGGAGCGGGCCGCCCTCCGCGCCCGGCGAGCCACCGGGGGACGAGGACGCCGAGCCCGCAAGGTGTACCGCATCACCGAGGAGGGCCGACGCCAGTTCGCCCAGCTGCTCGACAACGAACGCGACGCAGCGGCCGACGACGCCCGCAGCTTCGGTTTGCGCCTGGCCTTCGCCCGGTACCTGCCCCCCCACGCCCGCCTCCGTCTGCTCGAGCGGCGCCGGGCTCAGCTGGCCCAGCGCCTGGAGGACGCCCGCGCCGCGGCGGCGGCCGCCGAGCGGCCTCTCGACCTTTATGCCCGCTCGGTGGTGGAGCACGCGGCGGAGTCGGCCGAGCGCGACATCTCGTGGCTCGACCGCCTCATCGACGCCGAGCGCACTGACGATCTCGGAACCCCGTTGGTCAACATGGAAGGACACAACTGATGAAGAACGTCCGGGTTGCCATCGCCGGTGTGGGCAACTGCGCCAGCTCACTGGTCCAAGGCGTGGAGTACTACCGCCGCGCCGACCCCGAGGACATCGTGCCCGGCCTCATGCACGTGACCCTGGGCGGCTACCACGTGGGCGACGTGGAGTTCGTGGCCGCTTTCGACGTGGATGCCAGCAAGGTGGGTGTGGACCTGTCGAAGGCCATCTGGGCCGGGCAGAACAACACCGTGCGCTTCGCCCAGGTCGGCCACCTCGACGTGACCGTGCAGCGCGGCCCCACCTTCGACGGCCTCGGCTCCTACTACCGCGACACGGTCGAGGAGTCCCCGGCTGAGGCCGTCGATGTGGCCGCCGCCCTGCGCCAATCCGGCGCCGACGTGCTGGTGAGCTACCTGCCGGTGGGATCGGAAGAGGCCCAGCGCCACTACGCCCAGGCCTGCCTCGACACCGGCGTGGCCTTCGTGAACGCCATCCCCGTGTTCATCGCCAGCGACCCGACCTGGGCCCGCAAGTTCCGTGACGCCGGGGTGCCCATCATCGGCGACGACATCAAGAGCCAGGTGGGCGCCACCATCGTCCACCGCGTGCTGACGCGGCTCTTCGAGGACCGGGGCCTAGCCCTCGACCGCACGTACCAGCTCAACTTCGGCGGCAACATGGACTTCAAGAACATGCTCGAGCGCGAGCGCCTGCAGTCCAAGAAGATCTCCAAGACCCAGGCCGTGACCAGCCAGGTCGAGAACTTCACCCTCGACGCCGAGGACGTCCACATCGGGCCGTCGGACCACGTCCCGTGGCTACAGGACCGCAAGTGGGCCTACATCCGCATGGAGGGCCGCAACTTCGGCGACGTGCCGCTCAACTTGGAGCTCAAGCTCGAGGTGTGGGACTCGCCCAACTCCGCCGGGGTGATCATCGACGCCGTGCGCTGCGCCAAGGTGGCCCTCGATGCCGGCGTGGGCGGTCCCCTGCTCGGCCCGAGCGCCTACTTCATGAAGTCCCCACCGGTGCAGTTCCACGACGACGAGGCGCACCGCATGGTGGAGGCCTTCGCCGCCGGGGAGCCCTCCCCGGTCTGGCCCGAGGACTGACCCGCTCCGCTCAGCCCGGTGGGCGCCCGGCCCACCATTGCTCCAGGCGCCGGCGCGCCTCGTGATCACCGAGGGGGCCTTCCTCCAGCCGCAGCTCCAGCAGGAACTCGAGGGCCTGGCCCACCGCCGGCCCCGGAGCCAGGCCGAGGTGCTCCATGACCTGCAGGCCGTCGAGCTCGGGGCGGATGGCGTCGAGCTCCTCCTCGGCCCGCAACTCCTCGATGCGCCGCTCGAGTTCGTCCATGCGCTGGCCGAGCGCTCGCGCCCGCGCCGCGTTGCGCGTGGTGCAGTCGCAACGCGTCAGCTCGTTCAGGCGCTCGAGCAGGGGCCCGGCGTCGCGCACGTAGCGGCGCACGGCCCGGTCGGTCCAGCCCAGCCGGTAGGTGTGGAAGCGCAGATGCAGCTCCACCAGGCGGGTTACGAGCTCGATCTCGTCGTTGGGGTAGCGCAGCGCCGTTAGCCGGTCGCGGGTCATGCGCGCCCCGACCACCTCGTGGTGGTGGAAGGTCACACCGCCGGGCCCGAACGCTCGCGTGCGCGGCTTACCGACGTCGTGCAGCAAGGCGGCCAGGCGCAGCAGGCGGTCGGGACCAGTCTTGTCCACCACGGCCAGGGTGTGGGCCAGCACGTCCTTGTGGCGGTGGATGGGGTCCTGCTCCAGGGCCAGGCCGGGCAGCTCGGGCAGGAAGTGGGCGGCCAGGCCGGTGTCCACCACGAACCACAGCCCCGTGGACGGGCGGGGCACCACCAGCAGCTTGTCCAGCTCGTCGCGGATGCGCTCGGCCGAGACGATCTGCAGCCGCTCGTGCATGGCACGCACCGCTGCGGTCAGCTCGTCGTCGGGGACGAGGCCCAGTCCGGCCATGAAGCGCGCGGCGCGCAGCATGCGCAGCGGGTCGTCGGTGAAGGAGGTCTCGGGGTCGAGAGGGGTGCGCAGCCGCCCGGCGGCCAGGTCGGCCAGCCCGCCGTAGGGATCGATCAACTCCAAGCCGGGCAAGGTGAGGGCCATGGCGTTCACCGTGAAGTCGCGCCGCGACAGGTCGACCTCGATGGAATCGCCGAAGACCACCTCGGGCTTGCGCGACTCGGGGGCATAGGCCTCGGCCCGGTGGGTGGTGATCTCGAAGCTGCGCCCGTCCTTGGCCGCCCCGATGGTGCCGAAGCGCTTGCCCTGGACCCACACGGACTCGGCCCAGCCCCGCACGATGGCCTCGGTGGCGTCGGGGGTGGCGTCGGTGGTGAGATCCAGATCCCCGGCCGGGCGCTGCGCTGCAGCCCCGTCACCAGCCACAATGGCGTCGCGCACCGACCCGCCCACCAGGTACAGGCGGTGGCCGGCGGCGGCGAAACGCTCGGCCACCTCGGCGGTGGCGTCGACCAGCGGCCGCACGCGTTCGGGGATCATCGCTGTGGAGGGTAGCTGTGCCGCCAAAGGTGGCCTGGCGCCCGGCGATAGCGTGCTGCGCCATGGGCCGGCTCGGTGTCCGCACCGTGGCGTGCGTCGGGGTGGCGCTGGCGCTCGTCGCCGGGCCCGGCGCGCCTGGGGCGTGGGGCGGCGGCGCGTCGAGCGGCTCGCCCACCTTGACGCTGCTGTCGCAGACCCCGTGGGTCGGCCCGGGCCAGGCCATGGAACTGCACCTGGGCCTCGGCACGGCGGCGCATTCATCGCTCACCTTGGGCTTGACCCTCTACGCCCCGCTCACCAGTCGTTCGGCCTTCGCCCAGACTGTGAACGGGGCGGGCCTGGGCCGGGTGCTGTCGGCCTCGGGGGCCATCGCCGTCGCCGGTTTGTCCGCCGACCCCGGCGGCGGGGTGGACCTCACCGTTCCGGTGGCCGGCGGCGACGCCCCCTCCACCGGCACCGGCCCCTTCGCCGCCGACCTGAACTGCCAGCCCGGCGCCTGCGGCGGGGTCTACCCCCTGCACCTGGAGCTCACCTCGAACAGCGGGGCACGGGCTCAGCTCACGACGTACCTGGTCTACGCCGATCCCCCGGCCACCACCCAGAAGCTCCGCCTGGCCTGGGTGGTCCCCCTGGGCAGCGCACCCAGCTCCTCGGATGCGCCCGGTGCCCTGACGCCCGGCGCCGTCGGCCTCGGGGCCGTGGCCGATGTGCTGAGCGCCCTGGAGGCCCGCCCCACGGTGGCGGTCACCTTGGCCCCCGAGCCGGCCACCATGGCGGCCCTGGCCGATTCGAGCCGGCCCCGGTGGCGCAGCGCAGTGGCCGGCCTGGGCGCCCTGGGCGCCGTGGCCGGCCATCAAATCCTGGCCCAGTCGTACGTGCCGGTGGACGCCACCGCCCTGGTGTCGGCCGGGCTCGGCGGTGAGCTCTCGGACCAGATTCACCGGGCCGCTCAGGTGCTCGCCCCCTGGCGCGCAGTTCCCGGCGCCAGCACCTGGGTGAGCACCGACGGCGTGGACCAGGCTTCGGTGGCGGCTCTGCGGGGGTTGGGCTTCACCCACTTGGTGCTGCCGCCGTCGGCGGTGACCCAGGGCGGGCCCGCCCCCATCTTCACCCCCACCGAGCCCTTCGCGCTGTCGGCCGGCCGCGGCGTGTCGATCCAGACGGCGGAGTCGGATCCGGGCCTCGGGGCGCACCTGAGCGCGGCGAGCGGGCCTGGCGCCGCGCTGGCCGCCTACCAGCTCCTGGCCGATCTGGCCCTCGTCTATTACGAGCACCCCAACCTGGATACGCCGCGCGCCGTGATGGCGGTGGGACCGCCGACGTGGGCGCCGGCACCGGTGTTCCTCGACACCGTGCTCTCGGCCCTGGAGAGCGACCCGCTCGTGGTGCCGGTGAGCCTCGACACCCTGTTCGCCTCGGTGCCGTCGGCCACCGGTGTCACACACCGGCCGGCCGCCACCAACAGCTCCTCCACGTTGCCGGCCCGTCAGCTGCGCAGCGCACGGGCCCGGCTGTCGGCCTTCGCCGACGCCGTGGAGGGACAAAGCGCCGTCGGGGTGATCCGCGGCCTCGACGAGCGGCTTCTCGCCACCGAGGACGAGCGCCTGCGCCCGGCCCAGCAAGTCGAAGCGTTGGGCGCCTTCGGCAACAGCCTCGACGCCCAACTGGCCGCGCTGTCCATCCGCTCCGACACCGTTCGGCTCACGTCTACGGCGGCCAAGGTGCCCATAACCGTGGTGAAGCAGGCGCCGTACTCGGTCACCGGTGTCCTGCGCATCACCGGGTCCAAGGTGGTGTTCCCCTCGGGCGCCGCCCAGGTCCCCGGTTCGGTGTGCCGCTCGCCCTCGGTGCAGGTTACGGCCGAGCGCTCGGTTTTCTCGTGCACCGCCACCATCGGACACACCACCAACGCCGTGTACGTCGACATGCGAGCCCGGGCCACCGGTGACTTCCGTCTCACGGTGACCCTGACGAGCCCTTCTGGACGCCTGGTGCTGGCCGAGAGCCACCTGACGGTGCGCTCTATGTCGACCTCGGCCGTGGCCCTGGCCCTGTCGCTGGCGGCGATGGCCGTGCTGCTCGTCTGGTGGGGTCGCACCTTGTGGCGCGGTCGGCGCAGCGGTCGGCGCGGCGCTCACGTCCGGGCCCGGCGTCCGGTGGCGGCCCGATGACAGCCGGCCCACGATGAGCGAGGCCCCACGATGACAGCCGGCGTCGTGCCGGGGGGGCGGCCGGCGGGCCGATTCGCCCGCGACAGCGCCACCATGGCCGTGGGCACGGCGTTGTCGCGGGTGACCGGCGTGCTGCGGCTGCTGGCTCTGGTCTACGCCGTGCACTTCCGCGCCCTGGCCGACGCTTACAATCTGGCCAACACCCTCCCCAACGTGGTGCACGACGTAGTGCTCGGCGGCATCGTTTCGGCCACCTTCGTCCCGGTGTTCGTGTCGCGCCTGGCCCGGTCGGCCGCGGACGAGGCGTGGGAGGCCATCTCGGCGGTGACCAGCATCACGGTGATCGTCATCGGCGTGGCCTCACTGGCGATGTTGGTGGCCAGCCCCTTCATCGTCGACGCCATTACGGCGTTCAACCATTCGGCCCAGGCCGCCGTGGAGCGCTCGGTGGCCACGGATCTGTTGGTGCTGTTCGTCCCCCAGGTGGCCTGCTACGGCTGTATCAGCCTGGCCACCGCCCTGCTCAACGCCCGCCGTAGCTTCGCCGCCCCCACCTTCACGCCGGTGCTCAACAACCTGGTGCTGGTGGCCGCCCTCGTCACCTTCGGCGTGGTGGTGCGCAACCCCACCCTGGGCGGCGTCTACGCCCACCGGGGCCAGCTGTACCTGCTCGGCCTGGGCACCACCGTGGGGGTGGCCGCCCAGGCCCTGGCCTTGCTGCCGAGCCTGCGCCGGGCCGACCTGCGCCTGCGCTGGTACCCACGACTGGGCCACGAGGCGGTGCGCTCCATCGCGGGCCTTTCGGGGTGGACTCTCGGGCTGGTGATCACCAACCAGGTGGCCCTGGTGGTGGTCCTGGCCCTGTCGGTGCACGTAGGCCAAGGGGCGGTGAGCGCCTACACCTACGCCTACACCTTCTTCCAGCTCCCCTACGGGGTGGTGGCCGTGTCCATAATGAGCGCCGCTGCCCCGGAGCTCGCCGCCCGCTTCGCCCGCGGCGACATGGTGGCGTTCCGCCGGCGGATGGCCACTGGCCTGCGCGCCATGGTGGCGCTGATCGTGCCGGCGGCGGCGACCATGGTCATCTTGGCCCGGCCGCTTCTGCTGCTGCTCGGCCACATGATCGGCCACCCCGGTTCCACCGGCACCACGGCGCTGGCCCTGGCCATGCTGTCGCTCGGGCTGCCGGGCTTCTGCGTCTTCCTCTACGTGGTGCGGGTGCTTCAGTCCATGCAGGACCTGCGCTCGGCCTTCTGGCTGTACGCCCTCGAGAATGGCGTGAACATCGTGCTGGCCGTGGCCCTGGCCGGGGTGATGGGTGTGAGGGGCATCGCACTGTCCATAGCGGTGGCCTACACCGTGGCGGCGGCCGCCGGCCTGTGGCACCTGCGGGGCCGGCTCGGGGGCCTCGACGGCGACCGCCTGCGCCGTCCACTCACGGCGGTGGCCATGGCCACCGGGGCGCTCGTGGTGGGCACCGTCCTCGGCACCAGCATCACCGACTCGACCAGTGCCCCGGCGCTGCTCGAGCGCATCGCGCTCGGGCTGCTGCTCGGCTTGGCCGGCTACGTGCTGAGCGCCGGGGTCATGTCCCGCCGGCGCCTTCCCCCCGACGACCGCCGAACGTCGCCGCGCCCTGCCGCAGTGGCGCATCGTCGCCTGCGCCCGACGGCGCATCGACCCGCCGTCGGCGGTGGACGCCACCGTCGGCGGCGAGGATCGGCCCCACCCCCACCCGAGCCCCTGCCGCCGGCCGGCCGACCGCCGCTACGCCCGCTCGGCCTCGGCCCTACGCAACCTCCGGGGGCCGACGGCGGCCGCGACGGGCGTGGCAGACTCGACCGGTAAGGAAGGAGCGCCGATGCCCGGCATCCACGTGATCACCGACAGCGCCTGCGACATGACCCCGCAGATGGCCGAGGAGCGCGGCGTACGGGTGGTTCCGCTCACCATCCGCTTCGGCGACGAGGAGTTCATCGACCGCGAGGAGCTCTCCACCAAGGAGTTCTGGGACCGTGTCACCACCGGCACGGCCATGCCCGAGACCGCCGCCCCTTCCCCCGGCGCCTTCCAGGCCGCCTACCTGGCGGCGGCCGAGGCCGGAGCCGACGCCGTGGCCTGCATCACCCTGTCTTCGGGAGTGTCGGCCACCTACCAGTCGGCCTGCACGGCAGCGGAATCGGTGGCCGACCGCATCAAGGTGTCGGTGACCGACTCGCAGTCCGTGACCATGGGCCAGGGTCTGCTCGTGCTCACCGCCACCGACATGGCCGCTGAAGGGGCCTCGTTGGAGAACATCGACACCGAGGTGCGCCGGCGTCGCGACCGCAGCCGCGTCTACGGCGTGGTGGACAGCCTCGACTTCTTAAAGCGCGGCGGGCGCATCGGGGGCGCTGCGCACCTCATGGGCTCGTTGCTGTCGATCAAGCCCGTCATCGAGATCCGAAACGGCGTGGTGGAGGTGGAGTCCAAGCAACGCACCCGGGCGCGGTCGCTGCAGTACCTGGCCTCGAAGGCATTGGAGGCCGGCCCCATCGACCGCATCGCCGTGGCCAACGGCGTGGCGCCCGACATCGACGAGGTGCTCTCGGCCCTGGCCGGCGTGCACCCCGCGCATGAGCTGGTGGTGAGCGACCTCGGACCGGTGGTGGGCGCCCACGGCGGGCCTGGCACCATCGGGCTGTGCTTCCAGCTGGCCGGCTGAGCCGCTTCCCGCCAGCCCGCTGAGCCTGCGCCGCTAACCTCTGGCCCCATGCCCGACGACACGTCGCCCAGCGCTGACCGTCCCGGGGACCGGGCGCCCGGGGAACGTCCGGCCTCCGCCTTCAGCACCGCCTCCCTGATGGGCGACGACTGGCCGGCCAAGGTGGCCGACGCCATCGAGGGGGCCGTGGCCGGAGTGGGCGACAGAGTGGTGCGCCCCCTCGTGCTGGCGGCGCGGGCCGTGGTCTTCGGCATTCTCATCGGCGCCATGGTCAGCGTCCTCGGGGTGCTGTGCGCCGTGGCCGTGGTGCGGGTACTGGACAACTACGCCTTCAGCCACCGGGTGTGGGCTTCGGAAGCGGTGGTGGGCGGGGCGCTCACCTTGCTCGGCCTGGCCTTCTGGTCCAAGCGCCGGTCCGGCGCCGGGCATCAGGGCTGAGGATCATGACCCAGCACGACGTCGTCATCTTGGGCTCGGGACCGGCCGGTCTCACCGCTGCCATCTACTCGGCCCGGGCCAACCTGGCCCCGCTGGTGCTCGAGGGCGAGCCCTCTTCCACCAGCGACCAGCCCGGCGGCCAGCTCATGCTCACCACCGAGGTGGAGAACTACCCCGGCTTCGTAGACGGCATCCTCGGTCCCGACCTCATGGCCCGCTTCCGGTCCCAGGCCGAGCGCTTCGGGGCCAATTTCGTCACGGCCAAGGCCACCAGGGTCGACTTCTCGTCCCGGCCCTTCAAGATCTGGTCGGGTGACCCCGACGGCCAGGCCGACGTGGAGGCCCGCTCGGTCATCGTGGCCACCGGGGCCCGCTCGCTCATGCTGGGCGTGGCGGGCGAGGACCGTCTGCTCGGCCACGGGGTGTCCACGTGTGCCACCTGTGACGGCTTCTTCTTCCGCGACCAGGAGATCGCCGTGGTGGGCGGGGGCGACTCGGCGCTGGAAGAGGCGCTGTTCCTCACCCGCTTCGCCAGCCGGGTGGTGCTCGTGCACCGGCGCAAGGAGCTACGGGCCTCGAAGATCATGCAGGACCGCGCTTTCGCCAACGAAAAAATCTCCTTCCGGTGGGACTCGACGGTTACCGAGGTGCTCGGTGAGGGCAAGGTAAGTGCCGTGGCGCTGCGCAACCTGGTCACCGAAGAGGACGACACCATGGAGGTGTCGGGGCTGTTCGTGGCCATCGGCCACGAGCCCAACACGTCGGTGTTTGCCGGCCAGCTCGACCTGCTCGACAACGGCTACATCCAGACCCACGCCGGCACCCGGACCAACGTAGAAGGGGTCTTCGCCTGCGGCGACGTGCAGGACCACGTATACCGCCAGGCCGTGACGGCCTCGGGGTCGGGTTGCATGGCCGCCATCGACGCCGAGCGCTTCCTCGAGGCCGACGCCCACGGCTGAGCCGGCGTGGGCCGGGGCCATCCGACGGCCGATGCCGGGTCAGGAATGCACAGCGCGGCGACGGTGTTGGTCCGATCAAGTCAGTCAGGACCGGTGGGGAGCACCCCGGTGCCCAAGGAGCAAGGACGACAGATGAGCGAGCGGATCACGGCGCTGAGCGACGCTACGTTTGACGAACATGTCAAGGCTTCAGAGACACCGGTCCTGGTGGACTTCTGGGCCGAGTGGTGCGGGCCGTGCAAGCAGATAGCCCCCGTGCTCGAGGAGATCTCCGAGGAGCAGTCGGGCAAGGTCCAGATCGCCAAGCTGAACATCGACGAGAACCTGGACATCACCCGCCGCTACGAGGTGATGAGCATCCCGACGTTGATCCTGTTCAAGGACGGGGAGCCTCAGACCCGGATCGTGGGGGCGCGGGGCAAGGCCCAACTGCTCCAGGAGATCTCGGCCTACCTGTAGCCACCCTCCCCCTGGCCCTCGGTGACGAGGGTGAGGCGGTGGCCGACCTCCAACGGCGCCTGGCCCGCCTGGATTTACCCGGCGCCCCAGATCCCGAGGGCCGTTTCGGGCCCGGGACGCGCTCCGCCGTGGAAGCCTTCCAGCACCGGCGTGGTCTGCGGGTGGACGGGGCCTGCGGCCCCCAGACCTGGGATGCCCTGGTCGAGGCCGGTTTCCAGCTCGGCGAGCGCTTCCTCTACCACCGCTCGCCCATGCAGCGCGGCGACGACGTGGCCGACCTGCAGCGCCGGCTGTCGGCCCTCGGCTTCGACACCGGCCGGGTGGACGGGATCTTCGGTGCCCTGACCTCGGCCGCGTTGGCCGAGTTCCAGCGCAACCTGGGGCTACCGGTCGACGCCATCGTGGGGGCGGCCACCTTGCGCGAACTGCGCCGGGTCACCCCCAGGCTGGCCGACCCCCAGCTGGTGAGCGCCGTACGCGACCGCGAGCGGATGCGTCGGGCGCCACGCACCCTGCTCGGGCGCCGAGTGGCCATCGGTGAGGAAGGGGGGCTCGACGTACTGGTGGGCGCCGTGCGGCGGCGCCTCACCACGGCTGGGGCCCTGGTGGTGCCGGTGCTGCACCCCGACGGCTCCGCCCAGGCCCTGGCGGCCAACACCGCAGGGGTCGAAGTCTACCTGGGGCTTCGCCTCGATCCCGAACGGGCCCGATGCGGCGCCGCGTTCTACTCCGGCTACCAGTACGAGTCGGCCGGGGGCCGGCGCTTGGCCGAGCTGGTCCAGGCCCTGGCGGCGGCGGCCCTGGGGGTTCCGGCCGAGGGGGCCAGGGGCATGACGCTGGCCGTGCTGCGGGAAACCCGGATGCCGGCGGTGGTACTGGAGCTAGGACCCCCCGCCGTAGTGGTGGAGCGCAGCGTCGCCCTGGCATCATCCCTGGTGGAGGCGCTGACGGCCTGGGCCGTCACCCCGGTTGACTGACCTCGGTCCGCGGGACTGGCCGGCCTCGGATCACTACCGGGAGCGAGATCTCCGCCACTACGCGGGCACTCTTATCCACAATGTCATGCACAGCTTGTGGATCGCCTCTACGTACGATCGACAGTTAGGCTACCACTCTCAGTGAGAAGTTCCTGGTAGAGGCCACTATTTGAGTGGGCGATTGCGCTCACGTTACGTGAGGAGAAGCACAGGCTGGAGTCAGGCTCCAGGCACGGGGCCGCCGACCATCAACTTATAGATGCGCTCGAGGTCCTCCAGGGTGGCGAACTCGATCATGACCCGCCCTCGCTTGGCCCCCATATCCACCTTGACCCGGGTGTTCAAGTGGGTGGAGAGCAGGTCCTCGAGCTCGAGGACCCCGGGCGCCGGCAGGCGCCGGCGGTGCTCGGCCACTGTAACCTCGGCCGTCGGCGTGGCCGACGGCGCCTGGCCGGCCCGGCCGTTGGGCGCCTCGACGGCACTCGGGCTGTCGCCGACTCGGTCGTCGGGGCCGGCTCCGTCTTCGAGGCCCTGGGCCCGACGCCGAACAAGATCCTCCAGGGCCCGGACGGTCAGCCCTTCGGCCACGGCCCGCTTGGCCAACTCCTCCTGATAGGCCCGGTCCGGCGTGCCGAGCAGGGCCCGGGCGTGCCCGGCGGTAATGGCGCCGTCGGCCAAGGCTCGTTGTACCCCGGCCGGGAGCTGGAGCAGCCGCAAGGTGTTGGTCACCACTGTCCGGCTCTTGCCCACCCGTCCGGCTACCTGCTCGTGGGTATAGCCGAAGGCGTCCACCAGTTGCTGGTAGGCGGCCGCCTCCTCCAGGGGGTTCAGGTCCTCGCGGTGGAGGTTCTCGACCAGGGCCTGCTCGAGGCTGTGGACATCGGAGGTGGCTTGCACCAGCACCGGCATGGTCTGGAGCCCGGCCCGGCGTGCCGCCCGCCACCGCCGCTCGCCGGCGATCAACTCGTACTCCCCCTCGGCCCCCTGGCGCACCAAAATCGGCTGGAGGACCCCTACTTCCTTGATGGAGGCGGCCAGCGAGGCCATAGCCTCCTCGTCGAAGCGGGTACGGGGCTGCAGGGGGTTGGGCTTGATGCTCGACATAGGCACTTGGCGCAATGCCGAGGCGTCCCGGTCCCTCGACACCTCGGTGGGGATGAGGGCCCCCAGGCCTTTGCCCAGCCCGCTACGCCGCGCCACCGCTTACCTCCTTGGCCAACTCCCGGTAGGCGATGGCCCCTCGGGAGCTCGGATCGAAGACCGTAATGGGCTGCCCGAAAGACGGTGCCTCGGAGATGCGCACCGTCCTCGGAATGATGTTCTTGCAGACCTTGTTGCCGAAGTGGGTCCTGACCTCATCGGCCACCTGTTCGGCCAGCTTGGTGCGCCCGTCGTACATGGTTAGGACGATGGTGCTCACGTCGAGCTTCTCGTTGAGATTGGCCTGGACCAGGTGCACGTTGCGCAGGAGCTGACCCAGCCCCTCGAGGGCGTAGTACTCGCACTGGATGGGGACCAGCACCTCCCCGGCGGCGGCCAGCCCATTGATGGTAATTAGGCCCAGCGAGGGCGGGCAGTCGATGAGGACGAAGTCGAAGTCGTCGGTCACCGACTCGAGTGCTTTGCGCAGCTTGAGCTCCCGGCTGAAGGAGGGCACCAACTCGATCTCGGCCCCGGCCAGGTCAATGGTGGCAGGGGCCACGAACAGGTTCTTCATGCTGGTGGCCTCGACGCAGTCCTCCAGGGGGGCGTCGCGCATGATGACGTCGTACATCGACAGCTCGAAGTTCCGAGCGTCGATCCCGAGGCCGGTGGTGGCGTTGCCCTGGGGGTCGAGGTCCACCACCAGGACCCGGTAACCGAGCTCGGCCAGGCCGGCTCCCAGGTTGACGGCCGTGGTGGTCTTGCCCACCCCGCCCTTCTGGTTGGCTACCGCCATGATGCGTGGCAGTGGGCGAGGGACGTAGTCCCCGTGCTCGACGTCGGTCTCGTCACCCAGGTCGGCTCCTCGCCGGGCCCGGCCGTCCGGAGTGCCGTTGCGGGCCGGATCGGGCGGCGGGGGAGCTGGGGCTCGAGCCACCGGAGGGGCTTTCGGGGGATCGGTGGTGGGGGAGCTCCCCTGGTCAGCCGCCACCGGAGGGGCCTCGGTGGCCACTGACGCCTCGTCGGACGAGGGTTTCTCCTGGTCAGAGGAGTCAGCCTTGTGCTTCCGGCCTCGAATGCGGACGGCCATCGTCAGGGCCTCTGGTGGCTCGGGATCACGGTCCCTCATCCTTCCCACCCGTGAAGTCCGGGTCAAGGCTCCTGGGCCTGAAATGCGGCGAATTCGAGAAAACTTCTGCCGCTCTGGGCCGAAAGGTCGACGTTTCACGTGGTACCTTACGGTGAAACACCGTACTCGGGGACTGCGAAGGGGGCATGCGGTGGCAAGCGAGGTGGAGATCGGCCAGCTGGTGGGGCTGTTGGTGGGCGAAGGCCACTTCGGCGGCGACGGGCGCCAGCCCCACGTCACCCTGCGCATGCACGTGCGCCACGAGGCCCTATTCCACTGGATCGATAGGACGTTCCCCGGCGGCAAGCTCTACGGCCCCTACGACCACAGCGGACGCCGGTACTACCAGTGGATGGCCAGGGGCACCTACCTGCGCGACCAGCTCCTCCCGTTGCTCGAGCGCCTGTTGTCACCCGATTTCGATCTGCACAGCTACGAGCGGTTCCAGGAGATGAAGCAGCGCTACAGCGCCCGCCTCCGCCGTACGGACGACACGTGGTCGGAGGGTGTTTCACCGTCGGGTACCACGTGAAACGTGGCGGCAGGTCCGGGGATCCCTAGTACAGGGGCCTCTTGGCCGGAACTCCCTCACGGCGGGGAAAGCGATCGGGACACGAGCCTGCCTGCACCAGGATCTGGTAGCCGAATTCCCTGGTAACGAAGCGCCAGGGGACGAGCCCCAACTGCTCGAGCTGGTCGGCCGGCCACCGCTGCGGATGCCCGACTACCGCCTGGCTCGGTCCCGAGCCCGGCGACGGGGGCTGGCCCTGCGGCTGGTGGAGCGGGGGCTCCGACACCATCAGGAGCCCGCCGTCGCGCAGGAAGGGGGAGCTGCACTCGGCCACCAGGGCCGGGGGCCCGAACGAGCGGGCCACCACCAGGGCCTGGGAACCTCGGAGCTCCGGTAACCGGCCGGCGCGCTCGGCCCGGTCGTGGACCACCTCCACCCGGTCCTGCCATCCACAGGCCTCCACGGCCCGGCGGAGGGCTTCAGCCCGCCGTCCATGGGCGTCGAGCAGGACCACCGCACTCGACGGCCACTCGGCCGCCAGCACCAGCCCCGGCAGCCCTCCGCCTGACCCCAGGTCGAGAAACGACGGCGGGCCGTGCGAGGCCCAGGCGGCCCACTGCTCGGCCCAGGCGGCCCACTGCTCAGATCGTCCCGACTGGGTGCCCCCGACGGTCAGCGAGGCGGCCCCCGGCGCGGCTTCCCGCAGGGAGACGGCAAAGCCGCGGGCATGGGCTATGGGCTCAGCCAGCGGCCCGTCGCCGAAAAAACCGAGGTCCTGGGCTTGGCCCAGCGCGGTGAGCAGCGCCTCGGGCAGGCCTTCGGGGTCCTCAGGCGTCGTTGGTCTCCGCTCCGCCACCCCTGGTCGCGGAAATGACGATGTGGCGCCGGGGGTCCTCCCCTTCTGAGCGAGTGGACACCCCGTCGATCTCGTTGACAGTGTCGTGGACCACCTTGCGATCGGCGGCCGACATGGGCTCCAGAGCCCGCTCGGTGCCCGACGCCAGGACCTCCTCCACCACCTGGCGACTGAAGCGCTGCAAGGCATCGGCCCGCTTGGCCCGGTAGCCGGCCACATCCACCAGGATGCGGTCGCTCTGGCCCCCGGTGCGCTGCTGGACGACGGTCCGAGCCAACTCCTGCAGGGCGCCCAAGGTGGCGCCACCTGGGCCGATGAGCACGCCCAGCTCGGCCCCGTCCACCGCCACCTGGGCCGTGTCCTCGTCGAGCACCCTGACCGACACCTCAGCGCTCAAACCGAGTTCCCGCACCAGGCCCTCGATGAATTGCCGGGCCGACTCGCCCTGCTCCTCCAGTGTCATCGCTTCTCCCACGAACTCCTCCTTGTTTTCGGCGGCTGGCCGAGGCCGCCGTCCACTCTTCGGTCCCTGTCGACCGCCACCGTCACCCTGGGGACGTTGGCCCCCTGGCCTATCGGAATCCTGGCGTTCACCGTCGGAGGTCTCGCCGGTACCGGAGGCGCCGGCGCCTTGGCCCTTCCCGCCACCGGCACCGCCGCCGCCCGTCCCCCGGCCTCCGCGCGAACGCCGCCGCCGGTTGGCCCCGGTCCGAGTGCCGGTCCCGCTGCTGTCGCTGCTCGCCGGGCGCCCGTTGCCGTTGGCTGAGCTCCCCTCCGCCTCCGCGTCTTCGCCCTCCCCGGCGTCGGCCACCGCCACCCGTGAGGAGCGGCCCTGGCGCCCGCCCTGGCGGCGCTGTTCAGGCCCGGAGCGGCGGCTGCGGCCCCGCTTGGGCCGAGGGCTGGTGGGCTTTACCCGGGCCCGGACCCGGGCCTCGCCGCGCATGCGCCCGAACAGCCCGGCACGGGGCTCGCTCACCACCACGAACTCGGCGTCGCTGTCGTGCACCCCGAGCTGGTCGAGGGCGGCCTCCTTGGCCTCGTCGACCGTACGACCGGTCGTCTCCACCCAGTCCATGTGCTTATCGAGCCTTTCTTGACCGCTTGGTCTTGGATCGAGGATGCGCCGCCTTGGGCGGCGGCCCACCATTGCCCGACGAGGGTGGTGGGGTCTTGGGGGGAGCCCCGGTCTTGGGGGGAGCCCCGGTCTTGGGGGTGGCCGGGGGCAATCCCGGGGTGTCGGCCAGCAGGGCCGCCTCCCGGGCCTGCTGGGCCTCCAGGGCGTTGCGCTGGGCGTCGGCCAGGCGCTCCATGATGGTCTTGCGCTTGGCCGGGGCCGCTGCTCCGGCGCCCCCGGGGATGCTGTTCTCGCCCACCTTGGCCCGGTCGAGCACTCCCGAGCGGAACACGGCCTCTTGCAACCCGATGCGGCACAGGCTCGAGACGATGAAATAGATGTTCACACCGGCCGCGATATTGATGTAAATGAAGGCGAAAATAAGCGGCATATACCGCTGCATCATTTGAGCTTGTGGATTGGCCTGGGCCATCTGGGGATTACGTCGATTGAGCTGGCGCATTTGCAGGTACTGCAGGCCGATGGCCACCAGCACCAGGAAGATGTAGGGCAGCGCCGCCGTGAGGGTGTGGTGGCCTAGGACCCGCTGGGCCAGGTCGATGCCGAAGGCCGGCATCTTGCCCCCGTTGTGCACCAGGTTCTGGTACAGCTTGGTGGAGGTGCCGATGTAGCGCGGGGCGGCGCACACGGCCTGGGTGCAGGGCACGTGGCGGGGAAGCAGCTGGGGTATCAGCTGGCCGCTCTTCACGGTATTCGTGAGGCCGCGGATCACGTCATAGAGGATGATGAAGATGGGGAATTGGATCACCATCGGCAGGCAACCGCCGGCGGGATTCACCCCGTGCTCGCGGTAGAGCTTCATCATCTCTTCGTTCAGAGTCTGGCGATCACCTTTGTATTTCTGCTGGAGCTTCTTCATCTCCGGCGCCAGGCGCTGCATGGAGACCATGGACCGGGTGCTCTTCACCGTCAGGGGGGCGGTAACGATCATGACCACCACCGTGAGAAGGGCGATGGCCACGGCGTAGTTGGGCACCACGGCGTAGAAGAAGGCGATGAGCCAGGCCATGGCCTGGAACAGCGGCTGGAAGATCTTGCCCAAGGTGCTGGCCAGCACCGGGACTAGGGCGATCATGGCTCCCCTCTCATGGCGGCGGCACGGGGCGGCGGCACGGGGTCGAGGCCGTGAGCTCCGAATGGGTGACAGCGCAGCACCCGGCGCAGCGCCAGCCATCCGCCCCGGGTAGCCCCGTGGGTGGACACAGCGTCGGTGGCGTAGGCCGAGCAGGTGGGCAGGTACCGGCACGGCGACGGCTTGCCCGAACGAATGGCCTGGTAGAGGCCGATGCCAGCCAGCAGAAGT
>Ga0307374_10002370_pt1 | contig 33578 bp, 36 predicted proteins | sample OX3MG_FD_202532 | JGI IMG/M metagenome (GOLD analysis project Ga0307374, IMG submission 202532) | Soil microbial communities from Risofladan, Vaasa, Finland - OX-3 | ecosystem: Environmental > Terrestrial > Soil > Coastal area > Acid sulfate soil | place: Finland: Risofladan, Vaasa | collected... | reverse complement strand
CACATGCGGCATCCTCGGCCCGGTACCCTCGGCCCAGTGCCACCCGCCGGAGGCACATTCCGCAGAGCAGAGGAGTCCGCCAACTCGGGGAAAATCAGTTCTATCTTCACGAGATGTAGCGCGCTCGTAAGTAACCCCTCGAACTGCCGCGGAGTGTGCTTGTGCTCTAAATCCAGCCGACGCCGGCGTCGTCATCGCGCAGAAATCAAAGAGGCGTCCGGGAGAACCCCGGACGCCTCCATTCCCTCCAATCTGCGGAGGCTCAGAGCCTAATACGCAAATGCCTCCCGATCAAGCCATTGGCGAGTTTTTGTCCCAGTTCGGAAACCGGCTCCTGGGGCGGTCTAAGAGAAGTTGTTCCAGCGACTAAGTCTGATTATTCCAATTTTTGATCTCAGGTGCCTTTGCGGTCGAGATCAGTCCTTCTTGGGTGGCGGTTACGGCTTGTCCGCCTACCGCCATGGCCGTCTCTGAGATCGTCCTCAGTTCAAGTTACCAACCAACCTCGCCGTCAAAATCACTGATGGCGGCCGCCATGTCTTCGGCGACCGAGCGGCCAACTCCCAGATTCACGGCTAGGTCAACAATTGTGCTAACCACGTCACGCACCTCTCCCACGATAGCCTTAGCGTGAGCCTTGTCGAGATTATAGAAATCGCTGGTCTTGGTCAAGGTCTCAATGCTGGGAGCATGGTCGGAGTCGTCGATGGCTAAGTCATGCTGCAACTTACTGGGTAGGGGATTGAGATCAAAGGCTGGGGCTAGCCGCCAACCATCGTTGGCTAGTAGGAAGCCATGATTGCGCAAGTGGTCGTCACGGTGGGCCACCAAAATGTTGAACGCCGCCCGACGAAACATCTGCTCCAAATCAGGTTGGAAGCTATCGTTTCCTCCGAATCGCGATAGGGCGTTCGCCACCTCTAGATAGCTGGCGCTTCCGTGATCTCTTTTCTCGGCCAGTGTCATTGCGGAGGCGTATACTATGCGGTCTTCTCCGTTGCGATCGAAGCGCTTGGCGCAGAAGATGTGGTGTTCGGAGTCAGCTGGCAGCAGCTTGGTGGGAGGCACCTCAATTCCGGCCAGTGCAGCCAGATTCGTCAATACGAACTCCCAAAGACCGACATCGTAGGTGTCCCCACGAGATCTGAATTTGGCCATCCAGAGGGAGCCACCTGGGTCGCGGTAGGTGGCTTTGGGCCTAGCTCCACCCATCGAGCTTCCAGGAGCGATCAGCATCGTGATCCACTTCTGCTCCTCAGTAGGCTTGATGCGCTGGTTGGTCTCCATTTCGCGCACATAGTGTTGAATCTCTCGTAGCGAGGTTTCTGGCGGGACCGGAAACGGGCCCTTGGCCACGAAGACACCATCTACAGGGCGCCGAAAGCGAAGCCCACCCATCCGCGTGGCGTCGTTGACCCCGAGCAAATAGTCCAGAGCGGATAACGATCTGGGCTGCCTCTGCTCTCGATGGGCCAACATGCTCTCGCGGCGATCCATGAGTCGCTCTCCCCAACGATCAGGTGCCGAGTCGGCAAAGATGCCCGGCAGCTGATTGACGTGGAGAGGTCCCTCATAAAGCGGAAGATTGGGATCAATAGGGAAAGGGAGTTTTTGCGCTTGAAGCCAATCTGGCGCGTATGTGAAGGAAAAGGTCTCGGCTCCTCTTGCGTGCAGCCCGTGGAGCTGGCCTATCGGAGTTGGCCATAGCGACTCGGCATAAACGTCGACGACCGTCCTTCCTTCAGGCATTGGGTCTTCCTTGCTTAGCTCGTCGTGGTTTTAGATAGCGATTCTCGATCACCACCTGCCCCATCAGATCGTCTTTGGCTATCAGGTCAATCTCGTCGACTAGCGCCAGGACATCCAGTACCCGGAGAAGCACGTTCAGAGTTACCGAAGTCTCGCCACGCTCTAGGCGGGCAATTGTGACCCGATTGGATCGAGCCCGGGCAGCCAACTGCGCCTGGGTCATGCCTCGACGCAGTCGAGCCAGGCGAAGCCGTTCGCCTAGGGCGACGGCCTTACGATCAGCTTCAGGGCGCACTCGCGGGAAACGGCGTTTCATGATGCGCATCATATACCTAAATGGCTATCTATGTCAATAGTACGCATCATCGTAGTTACCTAATGGCCGCGTCGCAATGAGCAGCCAGAGCACGCGCAGGTAGCGATACAACAGTCCAACTCTCCGGCTGAGGCTTCCCGAGCTCCTTAGCGCCCGGCTCACCCTTCCAGCGTCGTCTAATCCCAGTCCCTTAGGCACCGCCTTGCCTGAGGGGCTTCATCTTTTGAGGGTCCGGTCGCGCTAGTTGCCTCCGGTGCAACAAAACGACCAAAAACATAAGCAAACGCCCGGGAATCTCTTCCCGAGCGCTTCCGTTCTAGCTTGCGAAATAACTCGCCAACGATTTAGGCGAAACTCGCAAATGCCTCCGATCAAGCCATTAGCGAGTTTTTGGACCACTTCGAAAATGGGCTTCTGGGGCACCTTAATAGTAGTTGTTCCAGCAACTAAGTCTGATTATTCCAATTTGTGATCTCAGGTGCCCTTGCGGTCGAGATCAACCTTCACCTCGCTGGTAGGAGCCTTCTGGTCCGCTGTGGCGAAGGGTTGTGCTGATCGGCGACTAATCTGGTCAGAGCGACAGGCAGTTGGCAAGGACTCCATCAGACTGATTAGATGCTTGACAGTGACTACCACGCTTCGTTCCGACGACCACCAGAGGGTCCGCATAGAGGCCGCCGCGGATCACCTTGATTTGATTCCCACGGTTGCAGGCTGGCATTGGGTCGAATGGGGGCGTGCTGACCCGCAGGGGTCTCCGGAGTCCTGGGTCGAGGCACTGATGACCAAGACCAATCGCGATCGAGTGCCGGCAACCTGGATTGCCATGTTCGATGACCTGCCAGTCGGCTCAGTCAGCCTAGTTGAGCATGACATGCCCGACCGACCAGACCTGGCTGCGATGTCTCCCTGGCTCGCGGGACTTTACGTGCTGCCCACCCATCGGCGCCTTGGTATCGCTACCCAGCTGGTGACCGCCTGCGAGTTGGGAGCTCTCCGGATGGGGATAGCCAGGGTCTACCTGTACTCCTCCACAGCTCGCCTACTGTATGAACGGCTTGGGTGGAAGAGGCTTGCTGATGACTTCTATGAGGGGGAGTCCATCACCATCTTGGCTAAGGACTTGAACCGCGCGGAACTCAGCGGCAGGGCGACCGGTGGTCGGGTCTGATGACCCCCTTCCCCCGGCCGGATCCCCAACCGGCCACGATACTTGGCGGGTGCTGCGGTAACCGTGAGGTGCGTAGAGGCACTATTGCGGTAGGCGGGGGCGAATGCTCAACTCGACGAAATCCCGGCCGTCTGGGTGGTCTGGCAGCCACGACTTGGTCCCATTCTGGTGATAGAGAACCGCGTGCGCCAGGGCCTTCATCGGCTGCGGAGTTACCGGCCCAACGCCCTGGTATGGGGCAGGGATGAAGCTCATGGCCAGGCTGCCGGTCAGTCGCCCTCCCAGGAGCCGGAACATGGCCTTGGGCAGCTGCCACATGACCCCCTGCATAGGGCCGTGACGTTCTGACCCGAATGTGACCTTGCCCACTGACCAGTTCAACTTCCCCTGTTGGGGGACGCTGGAGACCTGTAGCTTCGAGACGGCCTCCAGCCATTTCGACGCCGTGCCTCCACCTGGAATCAGCCCGGCGAGACCTGAAGCGTCACCGGCCAGGGGTTGGAGCGCTTGAAGGTCCTTGCCGACGGTCTTGAGCCACGAATGCTGCTCAGGGATCGGGCTCAGGTACTTGACCGTAGCGACCAGCTCTTTGAATCGCCAACCACCGGATATGGGGAAGTAGAGGTAGACCCGGGCTGCGGTTGCCTTCAAATTCTCCCAAGGTTCCGGATCACGATCCGAGGAGCGATCGCCGAATTGCCGACTCCACCAGCTGTCGCGATCCTGGGCACCTCTGTGTCCCAGAGTCCACCAGTACTCGTAGACGGGTGCGCCTTGCGTCTGGCCTTCAGCTTTGGCAGCGGCTGGCACTACTTCAGCGTAAGTCTGGTCGAGATACGGCTCGGTCTCCCCAAAAAACTCCAGGTAGAAGGGTGGTTGTCGTTCCTCGGGGAGGCGACTCCAGGCAACGAGGTCGGATGGCCAACTCTTGACTTCAATCATTTCGCCACACTCCAAGTAATCGGATACGCAAGGCGGCGCTCGGAAGCCGACGGGTGGTTGACCCGAGTCGCGCACTGTCATCAGCTTGGTCACTCCGAGGTGTTCCTCACGCCTCCGTGACTCATGTCATAGGACTACCGCGCCTGCAGCCTCATAGCCGTGAGAGAAGCTCACCTTTCTTGGCGTCGAACTCCTCAGCTGTCAGCGCTCCGCTATCACGCAGGGTAGCGAGCCTCGCAATCTGCTCGAGAATATCGACCGAAGGGCTCGCAGAAGAGCTAATGTCGCTTGCTCCAAATTTGTCGTAGATGCCGTTTACGCGAAGCCGGTCCTCTAGTTCGAGGCACCTCTTCGCCTGTCCCATAACCGTGACGCCCGAGATCATCTCCAGGCGAAGCAGAGTTTCGTGGCCGTCCCGCAGGAACGTGACATGTAGATTGTTTTTCTGATTGAGCTGCCTGGAGTTCAGTCCACCGGCTAGTGCCTGGAAAGTGTTGACGACGCGATCAACGACTTCAAATGCCCGTACGTCGCCAAAAGGGATCTCCATATCCCTCCAGTACCCGCGCGATCCCATCGTGGGCGTGAGCTGGAAGCGATCAGAGTAGACCTCAAACTTGATCTTTCCCGACTTTGACTTGGTGAGCTCGGCTACGCCACCCCGATAGTTGACGTCATACGCAAAAAGGGCAGCATCGGCGGACGGGGCTGCCTTCTCGCGCTTGTTGAACATGTAGGCTGCCTCCTTTGGCCGGGAGCCCTCTGAGCCGATCCTACTCGCCCAGACCAGCCGTGTCCCACCAATAGACGGCGAACTCCTTCGACCAGGCACTTGACGCCAGTCCGCTGAGTCTGGCAGTGAGGTGCTGTAGGTGCCATGGTGCCGCTGCCACCAGGAAGAGCCTGGTGCTCCCACGAGAGGCTCGAACTGTGGCCAAAGGGGCAACCCCAGGGACTTCGTCGGCGAGATCAGCCAACCGCCGCTTGGCCTGCTCAGCGACGGGAGCTGAGTGATCTGCGTGGTGGTAGATCACCAGCGACTGACCCCGGGCCGCGAACTCAGCTAGCTCATCAAGGTAGGCGTGCTTGACCGCCTCGGTTCGAGTCTTGGTGATGCTGTGCGAGGACCGTCGGATACCGTTGTCGGGGTCCGCGAAGACGAGATCGCATCCAGCGGTGGCCGCCAGCGCGTCCGCGATCCAGGACTTCCGATAGCTGAGTCGATCAGCTGGGCTGCGAGCCGCCAGGGGACTGAAGTCCAGTCGTCTACTGAAGGTCTTGGTGCCCATGGGCAGGACTCCTGCCGCCTCCAGCGCCGCAGTGCTCCGTTCTCCCGAGTGGACGACTCCGGCAAGCTGGTCATAGAGCCGCCTGTCCAGGGAACGAAGGTCGACGGCATGCCGGCTGTCAGCTCGCAAGTAGGCGATGTGTTTCCCATCGTCGTTGTGAGATTCGTCTTGGACTCGATACCAGACAACTCCCAACTGCAAGGGGGCTGCATTGCCGTTCGCAGCGCAGAGCTGGCGGAGTAGGCCGAACTTTAGGAAGTCGCCCAGGTCGCCAGCGTATCGATCTTGCACTCGATGCTCTCCTAGGAGCTTTTACTGCGGGTCGGAGCTCGATGAGATAATCCCGCGCCTACCCAGTGATCGGTCGGACGGTGGCTGCCTCGGGTGCCGACGCCGACTTACCTACGGCGTCTTGGGAGTTTGTTTGCCTGGCTTGATGGTCACCATCGCGACATTCTGCAGGAGCTGCATAAAGTACTTGTCCGCAAACCCAAGCACAAATGCCACCACATAGAACGTCAATGGGGCTACCTTGACGCTGCTCGCACTGCCCAGATGGAGCAAAACCAAATAAATAAGAGCGCCAATGGAACCAGTCACGGCTCCGAACAGCGGCCGGCAGTAGTGCCAGTAGTTGTAGCTGGTGTCCCATTTTTGGTTGTACACAAAGATCCCGTAGAGACTCGCCATCACTGCTCCGGTGGCCCCAAACCAGACGACTCCGATGGGGAGCTGTCCGAGGGTGACTGGAAGATGAGATCGGAGCCATGCCACCATGACATAGGTGACGAAGAGAGCGATCAAGGCCGCTAAGTAGACCACTGCCAGCGCCAGGATTATCCAAGGCATGTTGCCGAGCGGGGGCTTGGGTGAGGGAGTGGCTTTAGGTGGCTCTGGAGGCGGGACGTCGTCAGTGATCACCTCGCGCTCACCTCCCTCTTCTGCCCTTGAGCTGACGTTCGGCACGGCCGCGCCCAACTGACGCTGAGTCCGGGTGGGGAGGTTGCCATTGCTCTTTTCGGGTCGTGTTCTGCTCTAGCCCCACGAGGCCAGCTTCGCTCGGACTATAACCCTGGGCTCCAGAGCGGTCAAGAAGGTCCCAACCTCCTCTCGGGGAATTGCTACTCCTGAACTATCCCGAGGTCCCCAGCCATGTCGATGAGCTGTGTCGTTAGATCGCTGACCTGGTCGGCCAGCGTCTCTATCTCGTCGACGGCCATGGGCTCTACAACAATCCCGTCTACCGGGTCGCGATGGCGCACAAAGCGATCAATGCTATCGGGATTTCGGCCCGGGACTCGCCAGGCTGAGTGAACAAGCTGATTACGGCGCAACATGGCCTTTTGAGCACCCTTGCTCCACTCGCGATACACCCTCTTGGCGTCATCACTCATCTCCGAGGCGGCAACCAGCCGCCCCAAACGAGCCAGAGTTGCGTCGAAATTATCTCTGCCCATCAGCACGTTAGCTGTGGCCAGCGAGATCCGAGCTCTGGAGGCCAGAAAGTGAAAGGCGATGAAGTCCAGAAATGCGGCGCTGGAGACTAGCTGCCCTAAGGCGCGGAAGTGGCGATCCTCCTCCTGGCTCGTCGCCTCGGATGTCTCATCCATCCTCACTCACCCCTCGGCTTAGGCGGCGCCTCCGCTTATCTAGCACCGTCTTCTGACTCTACCCGGGTCACCGCCGCCGCATTACCTAGGCGACCGTGCCCGATCGAGTACGGAGTAGGATCGCTGCCGTGAAGCCCTGGGACGACCTCCAGATACTCAGGTCGATTGATGAGTTCGAGGCATCTGAGCCGGGCACCCTATCGCTTGGCCTCAACCTGATGGAGCGCATGCGCCCAGGGGCTGAATTGGACCAGCAAAATGACCCTCTGACCTTCGCTCGAGAGCTCATCTTGGCGCAATCGGCAGAATTGTTGACGTTTGACGAGCATCAGTATGGCCAGCCTAGCCCCTACATCTGGCACCGGGATCCATACTTTTGGGTGCAGAGAATCGGTAACATTAGATTGACGCTGGCTGGACGAGCGCTGGCTCGGGGCCGAGTGGTAATCACTGAGCTGCCGGATCCAGACCAGGACGATGGCCGTCCGATCTCGGGCCTCACTCTGACAGAGGTCGCGGACAGCATCGGCCAGGTCTTCACCCCATCCCAGCTACCTACCTTCCTCACCGAGTCAGGCATCGCCAAGGAGTGGGTGTCTACCCCAGTTGAGGGAACCAACTCTGACTATGTGAAGAACATCTTGGTGGGGCTTCACGATGGCGGCTCGGCAGCCCGGCGCTCCCTGCGTCGCTTTATCGGTGCCTGGCTGAGTGGTGAACTGCATGAGCCGCCCGCTGAGGAGGCGAGACAGGTCATCGTCGAGCACCTGGGACGCCAAGGCTGGCACGTCGAGGAAGGCGTGCTCGTGGTCGGCGAAAAGACTACTGGCAGCGGGGCGTCGACCAGCCCTCTCTACCGAGATGCCAGGATCGCTACCCTGCATCCTCAGATCCGAGCTGTAGCTAAGCGCTACCTCAGTCGGGAGTCGCCGGAGGTGGCGGTGTTCGAGGCGCTCAAGGCGATCGTCGGTCGGGTCAAAGATGAAACCGGCCTCGATCTTGATGGGACCACGCTCATGGGCGAAGCCATGAGTGATCGCGATCCCAGAGTGCGCTTCGGAGACCTCAACACTCAGACTGGCCGCGACTTCCAAGCGGGCTCGCGCTTCATGTTCATGGGAGCCGTCGGCTCTATGCGTAACCCCGATGCCCATCAGTCATTCCGAGAACTGACGGAAGAGCAAGCCTTCGAGGAGCTAAGTGTGGCAAGCCTACTGATGCGCCGCCTGGATGAAGCGGTGATCACAAAGTCCAAGCCTGACTAGGTCACCGCATTTCGAAGATGACGCTGGATGAGGTTCCCATTGACCTCTCCGGTGCGCTCTTCATCGCCACTGCCAACGATGAGCAAGCCATCCCCGCGCCACTCAAAGATCGGCTCCGGTTCATCCACCTGTCGGTCTACACCGCCGCCCAGCAGCTGGCAATCGGACGATCCCATCTCCTACCCAAGCTTCTTCTTGACCTCGGCATCGAGGGCGAGGTCGCGGTGGGCGCCTCAGCCCTCAGCTCGCTGGTCCATGATCACCCACCCTCGGATGGCTGCCGTCAACTGGAGCAGCGACTTCGGCTCGTCCTCGGCCGGGCGCTGCGGGCTCACCTCGAGTTCGCGGTTTCAGTCGTGGTGGACGCGGATCTTGCCCGGGACTGGGTGCCGCCCGCACAAGAGCGTTCGCTCGTCCTCTCCGCTGCCTCAGCGAGGAGATAGCAGGCGGCGCGAGCACAGCCACATCTCTCGAGAGTCTCGCAACAACTTTGCCGGACAACCCATAGACTCTGCGCTGCAGGAGATTGAGAATGGAGTCCAAAGCCGTCAGACGCGAGGTGATTAATGGACGCTTCCGACGACACGATCGACCGCGAGATCATGCGCCAGTCGATGTTACAAGCGGCTCGGAACCAACCCCCTTATCAGTACCTGCTGTATCAGCACGCAACAGCCCTAGTTCTGAAGGAGCGCGGTTTTCCGGTCCAGGCCAACATAGATGGTCCCGGCCTTAGACGGCAGGACCTGCGGCGCTTCCGAGAGATCCTTTGGAGTCTGATCAGTCAAGGGATTCTGGTCCAAGGCTACAACGAGGCAAATGATAACTGGCCGTTTCTCGGAATTACCGAATGGGGAGAGGAATACCTCACCGCCGAACCGATCCCTGATATCTACGATCCCGACGGATATCTTCGCGCCCTCAATGCGTCATCGTCCCTGGACGATGTTGAGAGTCGCTTCTTGAGTCAAGCGGTCGGCGCCTTTCGAGCCGACCTCCCCGACGCGTGTGCGGTCATGCTCGGCGTTGTCTCGGAACATCTCTTGCTCAAACTCTTTGCAGCAGTTGCAGCTGCAGACAGCGCCGGCGGCGGCAAGAAGAAGACCCTACCCACGAGCACCCTGGCACTCTTGAAGTACCTGCACGGGAATTTAGCTGCGAGGAAGAGCTCGTTGCTCCCCGAGTTTCAGGTGGACATCGAGACAACCTTCCTGGGCGTAGGGGGACTCATACGCTCGACTCGAAATGACTCTGGTCATCCAAGGGGCGGCACCACCACGCGCGAGCAAGCCGCCACCAACCTCCGCCTCTTTGCCCACTATCGCAAGTGGGTGAGCACGGTTGCCGCGAGCATTGGCTCGGCTACCAGTCAACCATGAGCAATGTCGTCGTAGGCGGCCTCTTTGTCGTCGCGGGTGTGCTAGTGAGCTTACTCGGACAAGTGACCTACGATGCGTGGCGGAGCCGAAAGCGAGTGAGCATCGCCGTGGACTCGGTTCGGGCGGTCGTCGGCCGCACCACTACCTACTTTCGGCTGCGTCGGCTCGGAGAGCAACAGGACACTCTTGCAAGCGGCATGATTAACGAAACCGGCTGGGTCTACGCAAGCCCCTCCGAGCCTAACTCGTTCCTGGTGCTGTCGTTCGTTCTGAACATTCAGAATGCCAGCCAGCTCGACGATGCGCTGGTCGCTGTCGAGGTCGCCGTCCCCACGAGCCAAGGCCCCTTGACGTCTGCACTCCCGTATTCGGCAGAGTCTCGCTTCTACGGTGCCGCGATCCCAGCACATGGATACCTGGCTCTGGAATTAGACTTCGCACTGGCGGCCAGTAAGATGGACTCCCTCGGCGAAGGACACACCCCCACCACCGTCTCCTACACCCTGGCACTCCACACCATTCGAGGTCAAGACATCAATTTGTTGGCCAACTCCCGCCTGAAAGCGAATCCATCGAAGTCGAGTGACGCCATACTTCCGCAGCCCGCCCTCCCACATCACTTCGTGGCGGAGAGCGATGGCCCTGATGAACGACCGACGTGAGCTGAGAAGTAGAAGTAGGCGGACCTTCTGGCTGCCCCAGACTACGCTGTGCCACCGTGCCGCGACCACGAGGCACCGACCGTGACCACAGTGGCGGCCCAGAACCTCTACGAATCCGATCCCCAATATCGGGAGAAGGCCGCAATGTGGCGGATCCTGTCTCTCCTGCCGCTTTATGCACCACTCGCCCAGGACAGAATCTGGAGGTGGTTCGCGGCCAATATCCCAATGGACCTCGGGACAGGTGGGAGCTTCAACAGCGACATTGATCTAATCGCCCGTCTCAACTACTTCCCTCTCGCCAGAAACGTCTGGTTCTTCAGGGCATGGGAGGTCAAGGTAGCTCTCCTGGGGAAGGACGGTAACGCTCACTCTCTGAAGGCGGGGAAGCTGAGCCGCCTCATGAACCAGCTAAGCATCTATCGTGAGTTTGGCGCGCCGGACGTGTCGCTCTTGGACGTCTTCGTATGCGAGCCAGGCTTCCTCCAAGCGCATCGTTTCCCGACCCCGAAAGTTGCGGAAACCTTGGCCGCCAAGTTCCCTGCGCTCCGTAGGGAAGGATTTGGCTACTATGCCCTCGCGTTTCAACTCACGGGAGGCAGCGCCGCAGATCCAGGATTGTCGTCGCTGATATTTGGCCCGGGGCCAGCCCAGACCGTCTGGAACCCCTTGGCCGCCCGCGGTGGCCAGCCAACTGAGGGCTACGCTAAGCTGATGGCACGACTAGGAGAATTCTTCGAGCACTCCCCGGACCGGCCATCCAAGAACTTCCACCAGATCGTTTTCTGCCGCGTCTGCCGTCAACTCCAGCTCATCCGGATGCGAGATGAGCACTTATGCCCGTTGTGCCGCGACGACCTGATCAGGCAGTTCTGACGGCTTGGCGTGATGTATCGCTCCGGTGTGCTGTCCGAGGTCGTGAGTCCGACATTCGGTTGCATCCTTCCGGCCAGCGTCTAACATCAAGCTATGAATGAGATGACCCTCTAGGTAGTTTGGTCCGATGAATCACCTACCCGCATTGACCTGGGTTCCGATCGTGATCTCGGTGGTTGGGCTCACGGGGTCGTTCCTAGCCCTCTACCTGATCCAATTAAGAGCAGGCCCTAGCTTACAAGACGAGGGGCGGCCCACGGGCTAGGCGAAAGCAGATGCTGGCGAGGTTGTATGACCTGAGGTCGACGCTCGCCCATGAGGGTTTGGGTTTCACCAGACGGTCAGCGCTTCTGATGCTCGGCGACCCAGGCTCCATGCGCGTTGCCCTGGTTTCCGACCTGGTTCGTGCCGCGCTACTGGCGTTCATGCAATCACCGCGGTCCTTCTTGATTGGCCACCCAGCCTTCGGCCGCGAGAGCTAGGCGGTTGCACCTGGCTGCCTTCCGGGCTACCGTTGACCGTGCCTTGGCACCCCATCCCCCCTACCGGTTCCCCAACCGGTCACGATACCTGGCGGGTGCCAAGGTGTTATCTCCACCCCCTGATCTCCTGTGAAAGGCTGGGCGGTGCGGGAGATAGGGAAATAACCATCCGACAGCCCCGATACTGGGTCAGATGAGCGCACCCCAAACTCAGATCGAAGTGGCGGTGAACCCGGCGGTCCTTCGTTGGGCCAGGGAATCAGCCGGGGTTAGTCCGAGCGAGGCAGCAGCCCACGCTGGCGCGTCCGAAGAGACTCTGAGAGGCTGGGAGGGAGGGTTACAGAAGCCATCCCTCAGCCATCTGCGCAATCTGGCAGCGTTCTACGCTCGCCCGCTGGCGGCTCTTCTCCTGCCCGCACCACCCGTGACTCCTCCGCTACCGGTGGACTTTCGTAGGGGAGGTGGTGATCGCACGATGAAGTTGGGACGACAAACTCGACTGGCGCTGAGAATCTCAAATCGACTGCAATTAGCGGGAGTAGAACTGGTCGAAGATTCGCCGTTCGCAGTGGGGACGACTGCTATCACTGACGAAGTGATCGAAGTAGCGCGTCGCGAGCGCAGAAACCTTGGAGTCGATCTCCAAGAGCAGATCACCTGGAAGGACAACTACGCCGCACTGCGCGCTTGGCGCGAAGCCGTGCAGGACCGAGGTATATTCGTCTTCCAGTTACCTATGCCCACGAAGGAGCTACGCGGCTTCTCACTTTCGCAGACCTCGCCGCCGGTAATCGTATTCAGCTCCTCCGACAATCCCGCTGCACGCATTTTTACCTTGATCCACGAGTACGGACATCTGCTGCTGGGGACCGGAGGTATGTGTTTGCCGGACACGGCACCTGGGTCAGGCAGCTCCGTGATTGCCGAGGAATCCTTTTGCAATAGTTTTGCTGGCACCCTCCTGGTGCCACCCGAAGATCTCGTTGACTTTGTTGCGAGGCAAGCATCCATATCCGCCGACGCTGTCCCTTCGGACGACGCGCTCAATCCGATAGCCAATCGGTATCGCGTTAGTCGGCAGGTTGTCTGGTATCGCTTATTTGCCGTGGGCCTAGTGACCGAGTCAGTCTTTCGCGCAAAGTGGGCCGAGTGGCGGGGTAGGCCGACGCCTAAACCCTCATCCGGCGGCAAGGCCCGTACCTCTGCCGAGCGAGCCATGGCTCAGTATGGATCGGGTTTTGTGAATGTTGTTCTCAGCGCCCATGGGTCTGGCAAGCTGAGCACCAGTGACGCGCTAGATTACCTGTCCATCCACTCCCGGCACTGGACCGAGCTAACGCATCTCGCAGGCGTCGCCTAGGAAGCGGAGGTGAGCGATGAAGGTAAAGTGGCTCACTGCTACTCGATCGACACGAGCGCCCTCATCGACCTCACGCGACTTTATCCCCGCGTGACCTTCCTGGGCTTGTGGGAGCGCATCGAGGTGATGGTGGTGGACAGGCGGATTATCGCGCCGGGGGAGGTCTTGGCTGAACTCGAACGGAAGGACGATGAGCTGGTCCGCTGGGCAAAAGGCCAGACACAACTCTTCGTTCCTTGGAGTAGTGAGCTGGTAGAAGCGGCTCAGGAAGTGATTCAGCGGTTTCCGGGACTTGTCGATCCCAATAAGACGATCCCGGACGCAGACCCCTTTGTGATCGCCGCTGCTTTGGTCGCATCCAAGGAGCCTCCAGCGGATATCTTTCTCGGACCCGTCAAGTGGGCCGTGGTCGCGACCGAGCGTTCACCCCACGGGGTTCGCATTCCCACCGTTTGCTCCGAACTCGGGCTAGACTGCCTGGACCTGCGGTCTCTCTTTGCTCGGGAGAATTGGGTGTTGCGCTGAGGTGAAGCTTCGGTGCAACAGGAGCGAACTGGAGCATCTTTGATGGCGGCCTCAGGCGGGGTCGCGGGCAGCAGGAGATAAGTACTCGTGCCATCGCGCGACCGCCTGCTCCTTACTGAGCCGCCCCACTTCTACCTCACTTAGTCCAACCCTGCGAACAAGATTCCGCATCAACGTAGGATCGAGTTCTACGATGTGCGGCTCCACTATCACTGCACTTTGGCGGTTGGGCAGTAATCCATGGTCCACACAGTCCCAGAAGGCTTGCTCGGAAACCTGGAGCTGGTCGCGATAGATTGCCGCAATCATCCCCGGATCATCAATCTGACCTCGGCCATGAGAGATCCGAGTGTTCAACTTCAGACCAGTTGGTAAGAGAAGCGTGTATTGGAAGTGCCCACCGGTTTTGGTCTTTGCCTTCGACCTCCCCTTCCTCGTCCATCCCTCCGTCTCAACGAACTCTCTATGAGCCCGATGAGGCAGCGGCCGCACTAATCAGAGCCGAAGACAACCCTACTCAATGCCTGACGACTATCGGAGCACAGTCCAATCGCGCGAACTAGCTCCGCGTTCTGCTTGTGGTTTGGCGCACTGTGCAACTCTTCCTTCCATAGCTCGGCGTAGTCAATTAGGGCATCCAGAAAATCGTTCTCGGCCTCCTCTAAGTTAGCTCCGGTTCCAGCGATCGGGACGCCCCTAATCCAGAAGGAAACCTGCCCGTTGTAACTGCTCGACGAGATCGCAAGAGCAGAAATCGCAGAAGTAGAGTCCCAGCCTGGCGAGGTTAGTGGTTGCTTTTGCATCGTGGCAACTCCACTATAGTTGCTCGCCTCGGCATCAAGCCACGCCAGTGCTGTACCCATCACGTATTACACAATAACCCCAAAATGTGCTAGGCGCACGCCCAGGATCCAACTGTTACAAGCACGCCTCGAGTGGGAGCGGCACCTGGGAGGCCGAGCTGCCACAGGCACCTCGCCTTGGGCGGAGATGATCGCTTTCACTCCGATTGGCCGGAACGCCGCTACTGCTCCCACTAGAATCCATCACGGCAGGGGAGGAGACCCCCTCCCTCTCTGCTCCGACCCCGGGCTCATCCCCAAATGGCCTGGGGTCGCTCTGTGCTCGCGGCTATTGGTCTGGTCTAGGCCCGGCCAGAGCTCAACGCGGCTCACGCGAGACTCACCGATCCAATCCAGTCGGCTAGGAAGTCAACCCGCCTCCAGCTTTGCGGGCGTGGCTTCAGACCATCACCCTACCGCTGTGTCCCGCTCGAGCGGAGAGAATGGGCGAGGATCCGGACCCGGGCAGCTGGTGCCCGTTTACTTCGGTTCAGCGTGCAGCTACCATGTCGACACGGGTCGAACCTGTGAGACGAGGGCTCAGCGTCCGATCAGCACCGCGAACGGAACGGGCGACCGCCCCAAGGAGCCGCTGCCAGTGGCGAACACACGAAGTCTGACCGTAGAGCACATACTTACCCTCTCGCTCCTCACCTCCTTGTTCGGCCTCATCGCCACCGCAGTGGCGGTCACTCAGCGTTCGTGGACGGCGGCCATCCTCACGGGAGTGGGAGGGGCATTGCTCTCCGCAGGAGCCGTCTCGTTCCTGTGGAATCTCTTGGCAGAGCGCTGGACTCGCGCTGAACGCGAGCGCGACATGCACTCGCTGTACGGCCTACTCGAGGCCAAATTACAGGCGACACAAGAAGCCTTTCTTCGCACGCACTATGAGATCGCCGAAGGCTCTGAGAGTTTTGGTCTCACAAATATCATGCTGCACCGATTGCGTAGTACGGAAGTACGAACTGGGCTCGACTGCTCTCAGCACTTTCTGATGGTCTGTATCATTGACTCCGACTGGCGTGACCGATATTTTGCCGACCTTGCAGCCATGATTCGACGAGGAGGCATTGTGGACGTATACATGCCGGATCCCTCCGATCCCAAGCTGATGTCGGAGATTTCACGTCGCTTCCAGCGCCCTGTCGCGCAAGACGTGGCGGCTCTACAGGAGTCTCTCGAAGAGATCACGCGTGAAACGACTTGCGTCGAAGCCTCTGGTCGAATTACAATCCACCTTCTAAAGACCATGCCAAGCTATACGTGTTACCGATTTGAAGGTGCCGATGGAGACGATCGAACCAATTTCGGAATGATTCGCTTGTACGGCAACATCATCAAACGAGGGAATAGCCTACCCGCCTTGAAGTTCATCAAGCAAGGATTGATCTGGCAATTTGTCACTTCCGACGTCGAAGCGATAGTGGCTGATGGGACTTTTGTTGTTTCGCCTCCGAATGGGGCAAGAGCGCCAGGTAGCGACCAAACGGCGGGTGAGGCACTAGAGGTACGGACGTGACACGCTGCGTCGCGGTCATCGGCCCCGGAGATGGCGCAACGGATTTTGAGTGTGCGACAGCACGCGCTGTCGGCAAGCTGCTAGCCCAGCACGGCTTCAGTGTAGTATGCGGGGGGCTAGGTGGCGTGATGGCGGCGGTCGCTGAGGGAGTTTTTGACGCCGAAGGTCTCTCGATTGGCATATTACCCACAAAGGACAGGGGGGCCGGCAGCAGGCATCTCTCCGTGGTAATCCCCACTGGCCTGGGAGAGCTGCGAAATGGATTGGTCGTTGGCGCTGCGGAAGGGGTGATTGCGATCGGTGGTAGCTGGGGAACCCTGAGTGAGCTTGCCCTGGCTAAACGGCTAGGGTTGCCGGTGGTCAGCGTTGGCGGTTGGTCGGTGGTCGACTCGGCGGGTTCTGAGGTGGCGGTCGAGCAGGCAATTTCAGCAGACGCAGCAGTGGCGCGCCTGGTAGAGCTTCTTTAGATGCTCCGCGCGCCTGAGTGCACGACTCCGGCGACCTGCTGATAGATCCGTTCGCCCAGCGATGGGGCGTGCGTCGGTCGCCTCGGAGTGCAGCCGGTAACTTACCTATGGGGTCTTGGGAGTTTATTTGCCTGGCTTGATGGTCACCATCGCGACACTCTGCAGGAGCTGCATAAAGTACTTGTCCGCGAAGCCCAGCACAAATGCCACCACGTAGAGGGTCAACGGGTCCACCTTGACGATGCTAGCGCTGCCCAGATGGAGCAAAACCAAATACACGAGAGCGCCGACTGACCCGGTCACAGCTCCGAAGAAGGGACGGCAGTAATGCCAGTAGTTGTAGCTAGTGTTCCAATCGCGATTGTGAACAAATATCTCGTAGAGACTAGCCATGACCGCTCCGGTGGCACCGAACCACACCACCCCAATCGGGATCTGTCCGAGGCTTACCGGAAGGCGCGACCGAAACCCAGGCCACGTGATGTATATGGCGAACAGTGCGAGGAGCAATGCCGGGTAGGCCAGTGCGAACCAAAAGATACGCCGGGGCATTCCTAGGCACGCCTTCTTCAGGCGCTGGAACTCCTTATCGGTGAGAGCGCCACTGTCTCGCAACTGAGCGAGTCTGGCAATCTTGTCCGTGACGCACCCTGCGGCCCCGTCGGGTTGCGGCATCGGTCCCCCCTGCTGAGACGAAGCTACCTATACTCAGAATACAGCGGTGGCCGCCCGATCAGGCAACCTCCTTGGCTCTGCCTCCTCGTGGACGGCAGGAGCGCCGCGAACTGACCCGGCAAGAGCCTCAGCGAAACTGGCTTTCCTCTTGAGTCTCGGTACGGCTATCTGCGGCCAATATCGCGGAGGGCGGTCCGGCCGGCTCGAGCGTCGCTGGAATCGCGAGTGGCAGGAGAGGAGACCCCTCCCTCTCTGCTCCGACCCCGGGCTTCCCCAAAAATGGCCGGGGTCTCTCTTTGCTGAGAGATGCTGGACCCAATGGTGGCCTCACTAGAACTCAGGCTCGGCTCACGGGGAGCCTATGAGTGAGTGGTTCCTGCGTGGGCTTCATCCGCATGCCCGCTGCCTCTGCTGGGCGGCCGACGAACGCTCACATACCCTAGATCAGGGGGTTTTCGGCCATGATCGCCAGCCAGCGATCACCAAGACAGCTATTGAGTCTCGATGTCACCGTGTCGTGATTCTACATGGCATCAGGCCAATCGGAGCGACTTGTCTCTTGTAGCGCAGTTGTTGGGTAAAACGCGCCTGACAAGCTAGCAACAATGATGCTGTCGACCCTTTAGTGCTTTGGCGATCGTAGCCATCTCTGACGGCGACAAACCGAGTTCCTTCCCAAGTGCCTGATATGGGTCGGCTAGCCGAAGAGTCCGTCCGAGCCGGTTAGCTGTACTTCGCGTTCTAGATCTGGCATTCGTGGTGAGGGGGAGATAGTGCTCTCCCACGGTCACGAGCGTCGGGACACTCCTGGAATCTACGAGGTACAGGATCCGCCACGCCCGGAACGTCCTGTTTCTTGGCAAGCGCCATTCGCAGTACTGGCTCATCTGTGGCCCGCGCATGAGTTGACCTCGGCACGGGTCTGCTTCAAGGTCGGCTATGGCTTCGGTCAAAGCCAGTAGGAGATTCAGGCTTCGATCGGTTCGTCCAGCGGCGTGCTCAATTCGGTCCCACTGTAGCTGAAATGCGGGTGTGCGCCTAACGCGCGACGCGCGAGACAAGAGACCGCTTGGGAGCAGACTTCAGTTTACCGGTAGCTCGCCTGCGACTCGTCTGTGGCCCCAAGGCGGAAGTCGGCGACCTCGCGATTCGCACCGGACTATGCCGGTCCTTCTGCTGTCGTGCCTGGCGCACCTCATCGAGCAGCTCTGAATGAAACTCGCTGACCTGCCCGTGGTCGACCTGGTTCAGCGAGCGCAACAAATCTCCCCTATCGCCAGGATGGGTCTCCCAGAACAGGCGCTCAACCAGTCGCTGAAACCAATCGCCGCCATGGCGGCGCGTCGATTGCTGCTGGACCTTACGCAGCGTCCGGCGCGCTAGAAATACGGCCTCGACGTCTAGGAAGCGCCGATGGGGACGACTGCCCTCCGCTTCTGGCAACAGCCCAGCGCTAGCCCACTTGAGCACTGTCGGTCTACTCACACCCAAGATCCGCGCCGCTTCACTGACCAGCAGTGGAGAAGTGAGTCGATCTTCGATGATCTCGTGCCGAAGCCTCGCATCCATAGTGCTTACACCATACACCAAGTTTATGGAATTAGCAACTTGCAGTCCAGCTGTACCTCTTGGCCAGTTCTCTCGATCGAACAGGTGCCTGGGCACCCCATCCCCCGGCCGGTTCCCCAACCGGCCTCGATATCTGGCGGGTGCCAAGGTGCTCTCCATCTCGCTGGCGGCCCACGGGCTGAGGTCTGATCTCAAGAGGGCCACCAGCCCTACCCCTGGCGCTCTTGTCTGGCGGCCGTGGATCGGACTAGATGTAGTGGTATCTTGGTCCTCAAACCACCGGATGTTGACTTTTCCACAGACCAGGAGGATAGTTTTCCACAGGGTAATCAGCTCACGATCAGGGGACGGACCGATATGAACCAGGACTACCGGATCACGGCGCAGGTCCAGCCGGCTAACGGCTGGGTTAATCCAAGGGCTGCCCAGCTCACGGAGGGGATCGTTCTCGACTGGGTTCAATCCCAGATCGGCCTTCCGCCTGGAGTCAAGCTGACCGTGGAAGCCGCAACTGACCTGGGTCCAGGGGTTTACCGCATCGCTCACAACTACCGAGCAGAGGTCGAGGGCGAGCATGTGACCAAGGCGGAGGCTCTCGACGCGGCAGTGCGCCAGATCGGGCTGCTGGGGGTCGACTTCCTGGTCGACCATGTCATCGACTACACGCTGCAATATGCCCTGGCCGGTGGCGGGAGCGGCTTGGCCGCTGGCAGCAAGACCGAGAACCTGGCTCCCATACTGGCTATCGGGGGCATGGTGATCGGTGGGTTAGTCGGCTATGCCACTCGACGCGTTGAGCCGGCTTACCGGCTACAGCGAGACCGCTGGGGTCAGTGGCAAATCTGGGGGCTCGGAGACGCCTCAGGTTCGCCTGAGCTCTCCTAGATCATCCGTTGCGGTATCAGTAAAGGAGACACCATGGCTACTAGCAAGAAGGACGCTTCGAAGGCAGGCAAGCTGCTGCAGAACCCCAAGACACCCAAGTCGGTCAAGAGTGTGGCTGGCAGCGATTTGTCCCAGCGGAAGCCTTCGAAGAAACGGAAGTAGCAGCGGGACCGCTGAATCGAGAGTGGCTCACCGGCGCAGCCTCACTGCGGCATTCCTTTCTTGCCAGCAGTAGACCGTGAACTCCCGGGAGCCGGGCACCGGGCTGAGATAACTTAACGACTTCCATAAACTTATCTAGCGGCGTCCGGTTGAAGTAGTTGGATAAGTTGGCAGTCGCTGTAAACTTATCCCACTTCGACGGCTATGCTCACTTCCGATAACTTTGACGGCAGCGTAAACGTATCGCTACAGATTAGCCTGAGGCAAGAGATAAGTTTAGCGGCTGACTTAACTTATCTCCCATGGACAACCAATCGCTCCGTGATCAATTACTATAGGTTTCAACTTATCTCATGTTGGAAACAAAGTGGACAGAGATAAGTTTATTGAGGTGACAAAATTATTTGCTGGTGCTACGATCAGTCAGTGATAACTTTACGGCACTCTGAACTTATCTTCTGCGGAGGAAGCTGAAGGCACCCATGTATTCCGGGCTTTCCGACGAGCGAGAGGCGCTTCGCGGACAGGTAGCACTGTTGCTGCGGAATCTAGGTTCCGGGACTTTGCCAGCGAGGCTTGAGTGGGAGAAGGTTGACCTCAAGGAAGAGCCAGGCCGTCGGGGTTCCGGTGGCATCCTACTTCCGGGCGAAGTGGAGAATCTGGCGGCGGCCGACTACTTAGCTAAGGAGGTCTGTTGCTTCGCTAATACTCCCGGAGGAGGTGCTCTGATTCTTGGAGTCGAGGACGGCACCGGACAGCCATTGGGCACGAATCTCGATATGGATTGGCTCCGGAACCGTATCTACCAGAGATCGGATATTGCTCCCGCCATCGAGGAGCACGACGTGGCGGGGCAGCGAGTTCTCGTCCTGTACGTGGCTGAGTCGCCAGAACCGATTGAGGACCACGAGAAGAGGATTCGATGGCGAGTTGGGGACAATTGCCAGCCAGTGGACCGATCCGAGTGGTGGGTTCACCAAGAGTCTCGTGGCAGGCTCGACACCATGGCCACCGCCACTCAGCGGAACTTAAATGATGCGAGCGCTAGCGCCCTTGAACAAGCACGGCGATATCTCACCGCGGCCGGTGACGACGTCACTGCTGAGGCCACCGATCACCAGCTGCTGACTAGGGTTGGGGCGCTAACGCCCCACGGCCAGTTGACTGAGGCGGGCGCTCTCCTTTTCTGCAATTCAGAGCGTCGGCTGATCACTCTGTCGCGATTTGATGCTATCGGAGGCTCATCTACAGGGACCTGGGAAGCGGATCACCCACAGTCCCTGCTGGAACAGCTGGCCCAGGTGGAGGTGCGCCTCGATGCTTACAATGGCTCCCAAACAATATCCTACGGCCTTGTCAGCGAACAGATCAGTGATCTTCCAACCGGTTCAATACGTGAGGCTATCCTGAACGGACTTATGCACCGTGACTGGCACCTCCGGGAACCCACCACTGTGGAGTGGGTCGATGTCGACTCTCGCTTAACAATAACTAGTCCAGGAGGCTTCTCGGGCGGTATCAACGAAAGCAACGTGCTCACCAATCGGCACTCTCGCTATCCGGCACTATCAGACCTATTTCGGGCGCTCGGATTGGTAGATAAGCAGGGAATTGGAGTCGACCGCATGTATAGGGAAATGATCTCCCGTGGCCACAGGCCGCCGCATATCCGCGAGTTGGACGGCCCTCGTGTCCAGACGATCCTCGTCGGAGGCACGCCCGTCGTGCCGGTGATGCACCTGATGGCCTCAATCCGACCAATTGTGCGCCAGCGCGATGTTCGCATAGCGCTGCTCGTGCATACCTTATTGCGGTATCCCTTCGTCAGTAATGAGCAGGCGGCGAGTGTGCTCCAAACATCTGTGGAGGATGCTGCAACGGCGATCGACTCCGCCCTCGAGACGACCGTCATGGAAAAACCATTGGTGGAACCCTACAAGGATGTCTGGAAGCTGGGTCGAACGTCAATTGATCTAGTCCGCACTCCCACCGCCGGAACAAATCGGCACTCTGTCCCCATTTTGCCCTACTTCAAGCCGAAAGTTAACGCAGTTCGCGCTGTGGTGGATAGGTGGCTTGACACGCATGAACTGATAACCAGCGGAGATGTCGCAGCGCTGACATGCACCCTCCAGTCCAACGCGTCCCGCCAATTGAGTAGCCTGGAAGGTGTCGCGATCACGCGTGGCGAAGTGAAGCACGGTCGTAATGCCCACTATATGAGGTTAGTCCAAAGCGATACCAGTGCCGAGCCATCCTAACGTCGTGCGGCAGCAGGCGATGCTCGTCGGAAGATCACTACGGTAGGTAAGGGATAGCGGTCGTTAGCGTGCCATCACCTCAGTAGCTAGCCGCTCCGCCTGTTGAACCACCAGATCGACGGCAGAATCCGTCCTCTTCGGCGGATAGTGATATCTAGTCAAGAGGTGCCGTACCGTACTGCGGAGCTTTGCTCTGGATTGCTCCTTAACATTCCAGTCCACCGTGGTATTGGCTCGCACCAGAGACACCAGGTCACGGGCGATTTGCTTTAGTATGTCATCGCCTAGCGCCAGCACGGCCGACCCATTCTGGGAGACGGCATCGTAGAAGGCGAGTTCGTCGTCAGGGAGACCTACCTTGCCACTCCGCTCTCTTTCTGCTTGCATCTCCTGGGCCATCTCGACCAGCTGCGCGATTATCTCGGCCGCGGTCAAAGAGCGGTTGTTGTAGGCGTTGGTCGCGCGATCAAGCAGCTCGGAGAACTTTCGCTCCATGACTATGTTCTTTTTAGCCACCTGCCGCACCTCGGCTCGTAGGAGCCGTCGAAGGAACTCGATCTGGACATTTGGGTGTGAACTTCTAGTTGCCCGAACGGCGAATTCCTCGTTTATCAGACTTATGTCGGGGTTGGCAAGTCCGGCCTCCGCGTATAGGTCCACAATGCCGGTACCGACGACAGCGCTGGACACCATCTGGTGCAAGGCCGTCTCGAACTCCGCCTCATCAGCACTCTCACCGCGCTCGGCAGCTCGCTCTCTCCGCACCTCTGTGGAAAGGGCCTGGAAGAAGGCAAGATCGTCCCGGAAGCGTCTGGACGCGGGCATAGAACTAACAAGAGTGGACGCCTGAGTCGCTAGGAGCGCGTGCTTGAGGAAGAGGTCGACCAGTCCCATGTCCCCGCTGAGAAGGAAGCGCTTGGCGCCGCTGAGGGCATCGAGATATGCCTGGGCTGACCCGGCGGCCAGTTCCTCGCGCCAGGGGAACCCGTAGAGCTGTTCGCAGCAGATCTGGTGGTTCTCTTCCAGCATGTCGAAGGCACGGTCCAAGCTGCCTTCGACCTCCTGACTATCTCGATCTCGCTGCGTGTAGTCTTCCAATGCGGTTCTCAGATATTCGGCGATGCCGATATAGTCCACCACCAAACCACCGCCCTTCTCACGGAAGGAACGGTTGATCCGCGAGATGGCCTGCATCAGCCCAGCACCTTGCATCGGCTTGTCGACATACATGGTGTGCATTGGCGGGGAGTCGAAGCCCGCAAGCCACATGTCGCGCACGATCACCATCTCCAGCGAGTCATCGGGGTTCTTCGCCCTCTCCTCGATCACGGCCAGGCGATCGCGGTTGCGGACATGGCGATTGAGTTCTGGCCCGTCGGGGGCCGCCCCCGTGATGACCACCTTTATCTTGCCCTGATCGTCCTGCTCGGAGTGCCAATCTGGGCGCAAGGCGACAATCTCGTTGTAGAGATCAACGCAGATGCGACGGCTCATGCCCACGACCAGCGCTTTGCCTGCTTCCCTCTCCCGCCGCTGCTCCCAGTGCTCGACTATGTCCGCCGCCACTTGGCGCAGGCGATCTTGGGCGCCAACCACCGCCTCTACCCGTCCCCATCGAGTCTTGAGGCGATCCCGGCTCTCGGTTTCAGCGCGCTCGGTTACGGCAGCGAATTCGTCGTCAATGGAGCTACGAATGGCGGCCGGGATTTCCACCCTGGCTAGCCTGGGTTCGTAGTAGACCTTGACCGTAGCCTGGTCTTCATTCGATTGGGTCATGTCGTAGATGTCGATGTATTCGCCGAACACGGTCCTAGTGTTGTGGTCGGCCGTCTCGATGGGGGTGCCGGTAAAGCCGATGAAAATGGCGTGAGGCAAGGCGTCGCGGAGGTTGCGCGCCAGGCCGTCTATCAAGTCATAGTGAGTTCGGTGCGCCTCATCGGCGATGACAACGATGTTTGAGCGCTCCGACAGCATCGGGAAATACCTTCCGGCGTCTCTATCCTCTTTACTGCGGCCGAATTTCTGCATGGTCGAGAACACGATGCCCCCAGACGCCTTCTGCGTCAGCAGTTTGCGCAGGTGATCTCGCGAGTCGGCCTGCTGCGGGCGTTCGGGGAGCGTCTTCGAGTTGGAGAAGACGTCTTCGAAGAGCTGGTTGTCCAGGTTGTCCCGGTCGGTCAGCAACACGGCTGTGGGGTTGCTCATCTCCGGATGCCGCAGGATCTTGCCGACGAGGAAGAGCATCTGAAAGCTTTTGCCTGAGCCAGGAGCGTGCCAGACCACGCCGCCCCGGCCGTCTCCCCGCTCCATGGCTCGGAGCGTCGCACTGACTGCCAGGTTCACCGCCTTGAACTGCTGATATTTGCCGATGCGCTTTACCAGTCCACTGCGCTCCGCTGAGAACACGGTGAAGTTCCGGATCAGGTCCAGGAAACGGCCAGGATCGAACATCCCGTTGACCAGCACTTCGAGCTCTGGGGTATCTAGTGCCGCTTCACGATACCCATCTATGGTCTTCCATGGAGCGTAGTGCTCGAAGGCTCCGTCTAGTGCCCCAGACCGAGCCTGGGTGCCAGTCGAGATCACGCTGATGCCGGTGTAAGCCATCAGAGCCGGGATCTCGGCGGCGTATGTACGGAGTTGCTCCCAGGCTCCGTGAAGGGTGGCTCTGGCATCTCCCGGGAGCTTGAGTTCAATGATTCCAAGGGGTATCCCATTGACGAAGCCGACTATGTCGGGGCGGCGCTCGCTTAGATCTCCGATGACTGTGAACTGATTGACGGCCAGGAAGTCATTTAGTTCCGGGTGCTCGAAATCTATCAATCGAGCCAGGTCATGGCGGGGTTGGCCGTTGTCGTCGCGACGTTCAACAGGGACTCCGCCTGTGACCAGTCCATATATACGGAGGTTCTCCGCTAGGACATCAGCGCTCTCAGGGCGCCGTAAGGTGGCGATCACTTGACTCACGTTCCCTAGGTCCAATTCTGGATTCAACCGCTCAATTGCGTCTCGCAGCCTCCCCTCCAGCAGGGCGTCCTTGAAGCTGGTGCGCTCGGCTGATGATTCGCCGGGGGCGATGCTCGGGCCGTATAGAACCTGCCAGCCAAGGTTAGACAGATAGTTGAGGCAGACCCCCTCCACTCCCGACTCGGCGAGAAATGACCTCAAACAGTCTCCTCGACTAGAGCGCCGGCGTTCCGCACCCGCACCTCTCCAGACAGTAGCCTCGGGAGCAGAGTGTCACGAAGAGAAGCCAGACGGGCGGACTCTCTCCTCAGACCGCCAGCTAACCGAACCAAGTAGGTGATGGTCTCGCCTACGTCTCCATCCATCGCGTCCGGGTCAGGTATGCGTAATGCGAGAATATCTTCACGAGACACTCTCTGATGGCTCCCCGTCGTTCCCTTCACCCTCTCAAGGAGCTGGGATTGGAAATCGTCCGAAGCACAGAGTGCCCACAGGACCTCAGTTGGGTAGGCGCTGGCTGGGGTGAGCCCAACAAACTCGGTTGAGGTCACAGCCAACCACGCGCCGCCAGGGGTGGCCATCCAGACGCGAGGTATGTGCGGATTCAGTTTTGAGATTAGGACGGTGGGTTCCTCAAGTAGACACTTAGCACTCTTGATCTCATCGCCTGCCTGGACAAGTGGCAATTGCCCCGTGTCAAACGCGGGAAGGCTGAAATGCTCGACTTCTTTACCAGAAAAGTACGAAGTCGGCACGGTCCTATGAGCATTCCGTGCGACAGCTCCCACTGAGGTCGTTCTCTCCGTCAATGACGGGAGCTGAAGCGCGAGCCTTTCCGCCCTATTACCGACGCTGCGGTTCACCTCGATCTTGTCGTCGAGCGCCCCAAGCACCTCCGAGATTGCGCGCTGCACCGGGACTGGTGGTAAGGGAACGGTCATCGCAAGAAGTGCCTGTTGCGTCAGCTTGGGCTGCGTTGAACCCGAGAGGTAACCAGCGACGTCACGCTCCTCGATCAGATACGCAAGATAGCGAGTGTCTGTCTCTTTATCTCCCGCCAGCACATGCGCGTGGTTGTTAACCCAGAACTTTCCGCGTGCTAGGAACGCAATAGGCGTATTCCGGCTCCGCAGATTCTCGCCGTCCTCCGCTACAAGTGTATATGTGCCATCGAGCAGATAGGCGTCTACGTGGTCGATGATGCCTGACGCTCCGTAGTAAGGGTATGGTCCAGGGTGCCTGTCGGCCGCGCGGACCGGCCTGCGGACTACATCAAGGCACTGGGCCACCTCGCCCAGGCGAACAATCGGCCAGTCATTCATCGACCCGCTCCAGCGCTACCCTTACCTTCGCTTGCAGCCGATCACTCTCATCAAACGCGTCGATCAGATCTCTCTTTGACCTGGCAATCTTTTCTTGAATGGGCTCCCCATCGTCCTCAGGTTCCTCGCTGCCGACATAGCGCCCAGGCGTCAGCACAAAGCGGTTCTCAGCGATGGTGCCAATCTTGGTCGACGCGCAGAACCCAGGAACATCTTCGTAGGTGCCGGAATCTAACTCACCCCTCCAGGCGTGATAGGTTCGGGCGATGCGCCCAATTTCATCGTCGGTGAGTTCCTTGTGGGTGCGGTCCACAAGAACCCCCAGTTGGCGTGCATCGATAAAAAGTATTTCGCCGCGCCTGTCGCGCCAGTTGCCCCGACCCGTGCCATTGCGCTTGTTCCGATTCAAAAGCCAGAGAGAGACAGGGATTGGAGTTGTGTAGAACAGTTGCCCTGGGAGGGCTACAGTGCACTCGACCAAGTCATCCTCGATCATCTTGCGGCGTATCTCGCCCTCCCCCGAACTTTGGGTCGAGAGCGAGCCGTTCGCCAAAACTACGCCGGCTACGCCTCGTGGTGAGAGCTTGGAGGCCATGTGCTCCAACCAGGCGTAGTTAGCATTACCCACAGGGGGAACGCCATATTTCCAGCGTGGGTCGTCTCGGAGCTGGTCGCCTCCCCAGTCCGAGTCGTTGAACGGGGGGTTAGCGAGGATGAAGTCCGTCTTGAGACCCGAGTGCAGGTCGTCATGAAAGGTGTCGCCCCACCTGGGGCCAAGGTTGGCATCGATTCCGCGAATGGCAAGATTCATCTTCGCCAGGCGCCAGGTCGTGTCGTTGCTCTCCTGCCCATATACGGCAAGGTCCTGGCGACGGCCCCCGCGCGCCTCTACGAACCGTTCCGACTGAACAAACATTCCGCCCGAACCGCAGCACGGGTCGTAGACGCGGCCACTGTATGGTTCTATCATCTCCACTAGAAGCTTCACGACTGCGCGGGGCGTATAGAACTGACCGGCACCACGCCCCTCGGCTGAAGCGAACCGCCCTAGGAAATATTCATAGACACGGCCGAGCAGATCCTTTGCTCGTTGCTCGGAGCCGCCAAGCCCCAAGCCAGCGATCAGGTCAACTAGCTCCCCCAGTCGCCGTACATCCAAGCTTGGCCTCGCGAAGTTCTTGGGAAGCACTCCTCGCAGGCTGGGATTCTCGGCCTCAACCGCATCCATGGCCTCATCGATCAGCTTCCCGATGATTGGCTGCTTGGCTCTGGCTCGGAGATACGCCCACCGCGCTTGTGGTGCAACCCAGAATACACCTTCGCTCGTGTATTCATCGCGAGATTCCAAGAGTGCACGAGCATCCTCGCCCACGATTCCCTCTGCGGCGAGATCTGTCACAAGGGTCCCGCGGCGCTCGCTGAATGCATCATCGATGAACTTGAGGAAGACCAGCCCAAGCACGACATGCTTGTATTCGCTTGCATCCATGGAACCACGAAGCTTGTCCGCCGCTCTCCAAAGCGTGTCTTCGAACCCGAGTGTTCCGCTGTTAGCCACGATTAGTCACCATTTCCAGAAATTGGTATCATATGTGCGTCACATTACTACCGAGTAAGAGACGTGGCAACTGACTCTTCCGGATGGTCACTTGCCCGCGCTCTAGCTCCTGCTGTCGTCGGCCGTGCGGTTCAATTCTTGGCATCAGTCGACTATCCTTTGGAAGTAGCTGCCTCAATCTCGCACAGGAGCGCAATCACCTCCGCTGCTGAGGTCTCGAACTCCGCGCGGGCTAGTCCGGGGTTTTCGCTCGTCCATTGGAGGACCGTGCGCATCAATGCGGTCTTTGCGGACTGTCGACCTAAGCCACTCCTTAGGCCCAAGGCGCTATCTACTTCCGCCTTGAAGCGGGGCGGATAGTAGGCTTCGAACTCGGATTGTTCCCAGAGGCGGAAGCGAGTTGCCTCCCATCCGCTAGGCGTGTACCGCGTTTGTAGCTTTGTTACCGCCGCTGAGCCGGGCTGACCGGCATCGACGATGACCCACGCCCTATTCTTGTAGGTAGGCGCTAGATGGGTGAACAGAAACAGCCTGTTAAAGTCGTCAAACTTCGGGCCAACATCGTCAACGCCACCAGCTGCGACTGTGCGGAGATGTCCAATTAGCCCGGGGGCAAATTGGGGGATCAGGAAATCATTGATCACCCGCTCGGCCGTCGACTCCTCTAGGATCAACCAAGCGTCCCACAACCCGTAGTCAGTCATCTCGTAGCCGAGTTCCTCGAGAACCTGTCGCCGTGCTTCGGGGTCAGTGGGAACCTCCGCATACTCTGAAGTCGGTATCGCCGCTTCTCCTTGCAGAGTCACGCGGAAGGTTTTGCTATCCGGAATCCCGCCAAGGTAACGCGCGACGATGTTCGAGTGAGTTGTTACTACGAATTGGTTACTTGCCGTCTTATTCGCGATCAAATCCAGCAGGCTTTTGAGAGCTCTCGGATGTAGGTCGTTTTCTGGTTCTTCGATTAGGAATAGCTTTTCTTCCGCTAGGCAGAGATCAGCTATCAAAGCGAGCATCTGCTGTATGCCATCGCCCATGTTCTCGATGGTGATTGGATCTCCGTTGCGAATGGCTATCCCTACCCTATGACCACCTGGCGAAGGAACTGAGTCGATCGGGAACCCGATGATCCGCTGACAGTGATCGCGAAACTCCTGAAAGAGGTGATGGCTCGGTGTGTTAAGGACATCAACTTTGGATGTGAGGTGGAAGAATGTGGTAGCGACCTCCTTGGCCTTTGAAGCATTCACCTGCTCGTCAAACGCCGAGACCTTCCGTTTTCCCAGAAACGGATAGATGGCATTCCGTGGCTCCTGGGCGGGAAAGGCATTCAGTCCGGCGACGACTCCGCCGTCACTCCTAATGAGGCGGCGCTGAGCTGGCTTGTCGCGGGTGAATTCGAAGCCCGCTTCGAGTGTATCGGTTGTCAGATTGGCAAGCCCGAGGGCCTTGAGCTCCTCCGACGACACCGCAGCAGTTAGCCTTACCGCCCCCCTGTCAGTGCCAACTCGAATATCCTGCGGCGTAAGTGAGTTCGCTTCCTGGAGCAGGTATAAAGCCCGGATCAGGATCGACTTGCCTGCGTTGTTGTGTCCAAGGATCACATTGGCTTTAGGACTCAGGTGAAGGGATCCAGAGTCCGCGAGGCTCTTGATATTGGTGATCTGGATCGAGGTTACCTTCAAGCTAACCTACCTCGCGAGCAATCCGGGGTTCATGGGCGCCCTACCAGCGTCCAGTAGCCGCGGCGGCCGTTCACCTTGGCGAACCGCCCATCGCGTGCGAGAGTCTTATGTAGGGTGGCATAGGCCGACTCAGTGCGGAGGAGCTTGCCCGCGTCCTGAAGGGCTTCGGTGAGCTCGATGGCTCGCATCTCGCCCTGGGAGCGGAGCATGAACTCGATGGCGTCGGCAATGGTCCCAGAGGCCAGCTGGGTGCCTTCGGGCTGGCCCCCAGAGCGCACCAGGCCGATACCGGCCTCCAGAGCCCTGATCTGCCCCGCCAGGCGCCTCCTAGCCTCTCTGGTGTCCTCCAGGGACTGGGCCAGCTTGTCGTCCTGGCTCTGAAGGGCTGCCAGTTGCTCTTCGAGAGCCCGCATCGGGTTCGCTGGCCCAGTGGTCGGGGTCATGACTGAAGCAGTCTAAGGCAACCGCCCCGGGGTGCGGCTGGCATGACTGACACAGTCATGGTATCGTAGGGCTAGCCTACGATGCGACCTATGGAGAAGCGAGCCTTGCTCTTGACCGACACGACACCCACCGCTGGCGCTGGTCTAGCACTCGCAGCCAGGGAGTGTGGTGATCTCCCAGTTGACCTGAACCACAACGCCCGAACAGGGGTCTCTGGCTCACTAGCTGACGAAATCGTCACTTGCCTCGCCTGCCTCGCGTCCGCGCGTAATACACGCGCGCGAGTTACTGTGGCTGGTTCGTGGCTGCACAGTGGCTGATTGGTCAGCCGATTGGGGCTGGATTGCGGCTGCAAAAATCTTGACTTTGGTATGTGGTCATGGGATCCTCAAGGTATGTCGATCCGTGCGAACACTCCAAGTTTTAGCAAGTCAATTTGCTGCGGCGAGCATGTGCTCCAGCTTGGATATGCACCTGGTGTCGACATCTTTGGGTCGGCCCGTCAGCGCCGAGGGATTTGTTAGGCGGAGAAAAGGGACTCCTAGCCGCGTCTCTGGAGCGCCTTTTGGCGCTGCCTGAAGGTCATCGATACAGGGCGGTAGGGGACCGTTCATATCGCCCGCGCAAGGCCAGTGACGATGTGGTGTGGGAGCGCGCCTTCCCCCTATTTGCCCAGATTCTCGCCGCTGACCCGAGGGTCCTAACGGACGAGCGCCGACTCGTGTCTACTCGGCGGTCGGCGCTAGCGCGACATCTCTATTGGCTGGCGGGAGACGCTCCCGATCAACTCAATCCTGATCACGCGCCGGACGCGGGGACGATCGAGAGATCTGCGCTGATCTCCAAAGGTCACACCAGTCGGCGATCGCAGCTGGCCTTCATGTCTCAGCTTCGAGCTTTCAGGGGAGGATTCCCCGACCTATTCCCTCCCCGGATCGGAGTTGGTATCAACTCTGAACTGGGACCGATCTCAGACAGTGACTTCGACATCGCTCTGCGATCCACGGCCGCATTCCGAAACCCGCAGACCCGGGGCTACGTCCGAGCCATGCTGCTTCTAGCGCGGGGGGCGGGAGCGGACGGGAGCGACTGTCGGTTCATTGCTGGCACTGATGTCTATTGGCGCCCGCAAGCCGGTTTGTGGGTCCATATCCGCCGTCCCCAGCATCAGCGAGAAGTGCCGGTGATGGCCCGCTATCAAGCCGAGCTCGAAGCGCTGGCACGCGCCTCAGGCGCTGATGCCCTAATTGGGGTGGGTGAGCCTCCCGCAGCCTTTGGTCGCTCCAACGAACTCAGCGATCTACTCAAGCGTCGGCTGCGTCCGCAACATCCCACCATCGAGTTCTCTACTTCCCGTCTGCGCAAGGCGTGGAAGCTGGAGTTGCTGAGCAACTGGCCTGATCTCCACGTTTTCCTGGCGGCCGCTGGACTCAAATCCATGCACGGCCTCGAAGACCTGATGCGGCGCTGCCGCGTCCCGTCGCCCGACCCCGTGCGCGATGCGCGGTTGCTCGGTGGGATTACGGATTCGAGAGCTGAGGGTGTGTCGCCGTCACAACTTGGCCGAGGTCGTGCCTGATGGACGGCCAGTTCCTGGACATGATCGATACCTGCTTTCTTTTGCCCCAGGCGGACTTCCTCGAGCAGCTGGACGAGGCCATCCGCTCACTGCGAGGCGAGTCTCTGCTGCCATGCCGGGTGCTGCTCGCGGGACTCGTCTATATCGGACTGGAAGCTGGCCCCAACACCCTGACGAGGGTGGCCCGGTTCTATCAGAGTGCGAGCGAAGGACAGCTGAGGCGGGTATTTGGCATGCCAGTTGGGGCAACTCATCAGCATCTTCCAGCGCCCGAGCCGCCTGATCGGTGGCAGCTCTACCGGGTTTATGACGCCCTGGCCACAGGTCTGGGTAGGGTGCACGCGCAGCGAGAGGAGAGGGGACTGAGGGGAAAGAGGCTAGCTGCTGCGCAACGTCGCTGGCAACGCCAAGAAGAGAGTGTCCGAGAACTGCTCGGAGCTTTCAGCCAGGACGAAGCCCGGTTTCGGCTCACGGCGCAGCTCCTGGTGGGCACAGCACCACCCCAGCCCGACGGTGCCCCCTACACCGTCGATACCACGGACATCGATGCCGACTGCCGCCCGGTGTCAGGAGCCAAGATTAGGCGCGGGGAGTTCGCGGCCGATCCCGATGCGCGCTGGCGAGTAAAAAAGACCGGAGCACTGGACCCGGATTCGCCTCACGCCAAGGCCGCCCAAGCTTCGGCCAAAGTGAAGAAGGTCTTCGGGTATGAGTGCGTGACCATCGGGGGGACCGACGATAACGTGAGTTATGTGTATGCGGCGCACTGTGTTTCCGCCAATGAGCACGATGTCCCGGTGGCACTGCGTCTGCTCGATCGGATGGCCGAAGACGGCTACCAGGTGGGAGAGCTCGTCAGTGACCGGGGCTACAGCGGTGGAGTCAATTGGCTCGACGGTCAGCGGGACAGGGGAGTCCTGCCCACTTATGACTTAAAGCACCTTCAGGGTGCCCGTGACCCCGACTTTCTCGGCTGTCTGGTGCTCCAGGGCTGGCCGTATCTCCCCCAGCTACCCCTTCGCCTCCGCTACCTCGCGCGTCCGGGGCTGCAGGCACCAGTCGAAAAGATCAAGAAATTCAGAGCCGACATCGCCGAGCGGCAGAAATACGCCCTGCTACCTCATGGCGCGCCCACCCCGACGGGCACTAGGGTCCTGTCGCCGTTAGCTCGCAAATCCAAGCGCCAGGAGGGCAGACTGGGATGCCCGAAGGTGCCCGGCTCCATGCGCAGCCGCGACCTGACCCTGATCCCTTGCTCGGGCGACCACGGCCTAGATGAGGGTTGCTGTATCAAGACGGCCACCTTCAAGGCGGCCTTTGCCCCGCAGAGCTTCCAGACTCCCATCTGGGGCACTCCAGAGTGGGAGGCCAAGTATGCCAAGCGCACCAATGTGGAGCGGGGCTATTCCACGGTCAAGAACCCCGATGTGATCGGACTCAACAAGGGACTCTTTCACATGAGAGGTCTGCCGAACTTCTCCCTCTTGGTTACCTGCATGTGGATTGCCCACAACCTCTACTTGCGCATGAAGGCCCAGGCCGACCGCCTCAAAGTCACGCGAGTGGGGGAGAGGGCCAGGAGAAAGCACCGTAGGCGCAATCAGGTGCCGTTCGTGGTGGCACCTGATCAGGCCGGCTCAGTCCCGGCCATCGAAGTCGCCCGCGCACCTTAGCCTCTTCCTAGCGATCCCGCAGCATCTCGCGTTCGCTCTGCTCTAGCTGTAACGCGCCCTGAAGTAGTCTCCCAGACCGCTTCGGGGCGTTTTTGTGCTCTAAAATCAGCCGACGCCCGCGCCATTATTGCCGTGAAATGAAAGAGGCGTCCGAGAATACCCCGGACGCCTCTATTCTCTCAAATGCGCAAAGGCTCAGCGCCTAATACGCAAATGCCTCCCGATCAAGAACAGCCAGAAGTGCTTCCACAGTTCATGCACTTATAGCAGGCGCCGTTCCGAACCATCAGCGAGCCGCAGTCTGAGCATGAGGGCGCATCCTCTTGATTGCGGAACGTCAGCTCCGA